>Ga0181561_10005017_pt1 | contig 11309 bp, 8 predicted proteins | sample 011ome_19_FD_133760 | JGI IMG/M metagenome (GOLD analysis project Ga0181561, IMG submission 133760) | Coastal salt marsh microbial communities from the Groves Creek Marsh, Skidaway Island, Georgia - 011510BT metaG (megahit assembly) | ecosystem: Environmental > Aquatic > Marine > Intertidal zone...
CCGGCGTGGCCACTCGGGCGGCCACTTCTCGGACGGCTTCTCGGACGCGGCGTCCTCGGACGCGGAGCGTCGTTCGCGCGAACCGTTCGCGCGAGCGGCGTTCGCTTCCCGCGACGACTTTTCCTTTCCAGACCCGGACGGCTCCCTCCCGTCGCCGCCGCGCCGCGACCCGCCGTCGCGCCCGCGCGCCTTCTCGGCGTCTCGGTCCGCGCTTGATGCGGAGATGGAGAACGCCACGGCGTTGCTGGACGCGCTGCGCGAGGGTCGCGCGGCGGCGAGTCTGGACGGGAGCGACGTCTCACCGTCGTCGCGATCGCGATCGGGGTCGCCCGTCGCGACTCGGCGCGACCGCCGCGACTCGCAGTCGCTGTACACCTCGGGGGACGAGGGATCGTTCAGGTCGTACCAGTACCAGTACGAGTAGGACGCGGTACCGAGACGCGCGGCTTTTTTAAAACGCACGTGTCACGACGTGTCACCGGTAGTACGAGTATCGCCTCTCGTTCGTCCGAGTCTCGTTTCAGTGAAACGTTCGTCGTCGTTTGCGTTCGCGCGGAATCGGGACTGCACGTACTTGTAGATCGTTCCGTGTCCCGTATGAGATCGGGATCGGAGCCTCCACGCTGTACAGTTACGGCGGCACGTGTCTCGTGGCTGATCGCCGCCAGGCTCTCGTGCCCCGCCAGGAGGACATGCGTTCGGAGATGGAGTCCATGCACAGGGTGCTCTTCCGCGCGGCGCACCCGGACTCGAGCGGCGCGTCGACGCCGTTCCCTCTGCCGCGACCTGCGCGTCCCGCGCCCGCGCCTCGCGAGGCGGAGCCCCACGAGCGAAGGAGCGGCGGTCTGATGCGCCGCGCGCTGTTCCGCGTGGCGCTCGCGGAGGCGCGCGGCGACGGCGCGCCGTCCACGTCCACCCCCGACGCGCCGGAGATGGAGTCGGGGAGCGCGGCGACCGCCCCGGAGCTGGCCCCGGAGGCTGCGTCCGGTGCTTCCGAGAAGAAGAAGCCCGAGGCGCGGAAGCCGAGGACGTACCAAAAGGTTGAGATGCCCACTCCCGAGCAGATGATGATGGACGACGCGATGAACAACTGCGTGGTGAAGTCCGTGCTGGCGACGGTCATGGGCGGGTTCCTCGGCGCGGCCATGGGCATCTTCTTCGGCGCGTTCGAGCCCACCATGCCCGGGGACGAGAAGCTCTCGGTGGCGCAGTCGCTGAAAAACGCGGGGCGCGCGTCCGTCGCCAAAGCCGCGTCGTACGCCAAGGGCTTCGCCGTGTTCGGCGCGCTCTACAGCGGGTCGGAGTGCGTGGTGGAGCAGACCCGCGCGAAGCACGACATCTACAACAGCGCATGCGCCGGGTGCTTCACGGGGGGCGTCATGGCCAGGACGGGCGGGCCGCAGGGGATGGCCATCGGGTGCGGAACGATGGCGGCGCTCTCAGTCGCCATGGACCACTTCATGGACCTGCACTGATGATACCTATACGCGGCGTGTAATAAACGAAAACGTTGGATGAATGTGATCGTTTGCATGTGTACATCACAAAGCCCTCTGGTTTCCTCTGAGGGCTTCGACAGGTTCGCTATTGGCCGTGCCGAGCACGGGGAGCATAAAGAATGGGCGCGCGCCGCGGCCGCCCGACGACGCGTCTCGAGCGACTTCGCGGCGCGCGCGCGTTTCGTCGACGGAATCTTTTTCGTCTCGTCGCTTTTTTTGGTGGTACAACGCGACTCGGTCGCGACGAGCGTTTCGTCGTTCCGAGTCGGGCATTTACAGGTACATACAGGTACAGGTACAGGTACAGGTACAGGCACGCGGATCGCGTGCGCGAACGGCACGGCTTCGCTTTCAGTGGTCGTACAACCCCGCGAGCACCATGAGCAGCACGGCGCCGTCGTGGTCAGTCAACGCGTTGGCGCCGGCGCCGAAGCGATTCCGCACGTACGCGTCGCTCGGCGCCAGGCGCGGTTTCCGCCGCTGCTTTTTCGAAAGCGGTCCCGCCGCGCCGCTCGGCCCGTGTGCGCGATCGTCCGGCCGGGTACTCAACTTACTCGATGCCTTTTTCGAAAGCGGTCCCGCCGCGCCGCCCGCGTCGCCGTGCGCCGCGCGCTTGCGCGGGGGCGGGGGGGGGGGCACGTGCCCCGGCGGCCACCCGCCCGGCGGCGGGAGCTTCCCCAGCTTGAACCGGACGCCGCACGCGTTGCAGAGCGTCTTGGGCCCGAGCGGCCCGTTGCGCCACAGCGGCGTCTTCTGCGTCCGGCAGTTGGCGCACGTCACGCCCGCCCGCGGCGCGGGCTCCGCGGAGGCGGACGCGAGCGCGCTCTGCGTCGCCTCGCGGTGCGCCTCCGCCGCGCGCACCAGCCGCGCGGGGTCGAACCCGACGGGCGCCGGCGCCGCCGCGCGCGCGGCGGGACCCGGCGCCGGGTCCCGGGCCCCGAGCCTGTTGGCCACCCTCGCCTCCTCCAGGCTCTTCACGGGGGCCACCTTGACGCCCCCGGGCGAGGACGCGCGCGCGTTGAGCTCCATCAGGGAAGGCACTTTGGCGATGGGCGCGAACGCCGCCGCGCCGCCGCGCGCGAAGACGTGCCGCATGTCGATGAGCGACGGCGGCGCCGCGCTCGCCGCGGCGTGGTGCATCGCCGCCTCCGCCAGCGACGCGCCTTTGGGCAGAGGCAGGCTGCCGGGGAGCATCGCGCCCGCGGAAGGTCTGTGGTGGGTTAAGCGTGGTGGTGGATTAAGGGAAAGGTCAGGTTTTTTCAGGTTTATAGGTTTCGTCCGTCGCGCGCGCGACGGCGCGCGCGACGGTTCCGCGATCGTGATGATGTGTGACGAGAGAAGAGAAGAGAAAAAAAAACGCGCGACGCGACTCTCGTGACCGGGTCGAGCGTCGCTTTGAACGCGGGTCGCGGTCCTTTCAAGCCGTTGAAAGTTGCCGCTCGAAACCGTCCCCGCGATGCGTCGAGCGACGCCGGGACGCGCGACGCGGAGCGCAATCGCGCCGCCGACGGCGTCTCGGCGCGCGCGTCCGCGCCGCCACGACCTGAGGCATGCGCGTTCCCGGCGGTGCGCGCGGAGTGGTCGGTCGCGGCGGCGTCGTGACGCGCTTCGGACGCAGCCTCGGGCGCACGCACGCGTTTTGAACGCATTACGGAACGCGGATACGCGGGAGTCGGGGGGTTACCGCGTCCGTGGGGGTCGGCAATCGAGCGCGCGGGGACGCCGCGACCCGAAGGAACGCCGCGAAATCCCGGAGAACGCGGGTTGGAGTACCCCACTGACGTTTCGCGGGGTCTGCTCGGGGAACACGCACCTCGTGTCGGGGGCGTGGCCCGCATTCGGATGCGCGCCGGTGGTGGCCATCGTGAGTGTTCTCGTCTCGGTAATCCGGTCCGATGGCGCGACGTTAGTTGACCGCGAACGTCTCTGGTCGGCGGTTACGGGACGTCGAGTCTCGCGCGACGCCGTTCAGTGGGAAGTCTTGACCTTCCCGCGTGTGTTCCCGCGTCGGCGGTTCGCGAGGCGGCTCGTGAGTCGCTCGCGACGCTCGCGAATCTCGGGGTGAGACGCGCGATGGGCGGGGTTAAGCAGAAGCAAACAACGGCAACCGCCGCGAGCGCGCGTGTTTCGCTCGCGACCGTGTGTCGCTGGGACGCGTTCCGGGCTCGGGAGGCGCCGAAACGGGTACTAGGTATCGTGCGCTCACGAGTGAGCGTTCGTGCGCGTCTCCGAACGGGTCGTGAGGCGCGCGATTGCGTGTGTGCCGCGGGCGGCGCGGTGGCCGCCTCGGACGTCAGAAACGGTAAAAGGGCGCGAACGCTTCAAAAAAGCGAGATGCTTCGAGAAACGGTATGGGTTTTTAGTCTGTCATTTCCTGAAATCTGACATTCTGCCACGAGGCGCGGGAAAAAATTGAGATTCCCGCACAGAGCGCGCTCGCGCCGTCCCAACCCAGAACCGGCCAGTCTAATCGCGCCAGTTGTGTCCTCGTCAGCACGACTTTTGAGAATCGATCCAAAATGTTTCCCCCGCTCTATGGCATTTTGCCTGGGCGGGCGAAGTGCGCCCTTTTTCGCCCCAGACCGTTTCTCAGCCGCGCACGCGCGGAAACCTTCGCAGCCTTTCAAATCGCGCCGCGCCCTTTCACGGTTGAAAGAGGACGCGCAAGGAATCTCGTGTCTTTCGCTCGGTCCGAGAAAACGCCTCGGGTGAGGGTCGCGTCGTGCGCGCCGCGCGCGCGCGTCTCTACACACGCGGACGAGCGCGACGCACGAACGTCCGCGCCACGACGTTTCTCTCGCGACACGCCTCGTCTGCGTTTCTCGCCGACATGTCCGCCGACGAACCGTTCGCGCCCGAGTCTTCCCGTCGTCGCCGAGACCCCGCGAGGACCACGCGGAGGCTCTCGGCGTCGACGAGCGCGGCCGCGTACGCCGCGCGCGCGTTCCTGGTGGCCGCCGCGGCGGTCTCCGCCGGCGCGCAGTCGCTCAGCGCGCAGGGCGGGATGTACTACCCCTACGGCTCCGCGGTGGGGCCGCTGTACGGGTACGCGCGGCGCCCGCGTCGCGTCGCGGACGGTTCGCGCGCGCGCGAACCGTCGTCGCCTCCGAGACGAACGGTTTCTCTGACTGACGTTCTTCTCCTCGCGGAACGACGGCGCGACGCTTTGAACCCCTCTTTCGACTTTAACTCTCACTTTAACTCTTCAGCTCGGGCCCCATCGTGGGCGTGGGGCCGTTCGGCGGCGTCGCCCCGATCGGATACACCTCCGGCGTCAGCCTCGGGGGCGCGCCGCGGTTCTTCCCGGGCGGGTTCGGCGGCGTCGGCGCGGTCCGCGGCGCCGTGTACCGCCGCGAAGTTCGACGCGGGCTACGGGAAACGCGAGGACGCGACGAACTGAAGGCGCTCAAGACCCTCAAGACCAACAACTGTTCGACGCTGTGGGACCTCGTGCGCGCGAATCCCGAGCTCAGCTCTCTACGCGCGTTGCTCGCGAACGACGTTCCGTGGGTCGCCGCGACGCTCGACGGGAAAACCCTCGCCGAAGGCGCCGACCCCGCGGCGGCGTTCCCGCCCGGCGAGCCGTACGACGCGGACGCGCCCGGCCTCGCGCCGCTGGTGGACGAGAACACGGGCGCGTTCCACGTGGACACGCTGTTCGCGCCGAACGACGCCGCGGTAGACGCGCTGCGCGCGTATATGCTCGGGGGGGGTGAGCGGATGGGCGCCGAAACGGACCCGGACCCGCCCGCGCCCGCCGCCGCGCCCGCCGCCGCGCCCGCCGCCGCGCCCACCGCGCTGGAGATGCTGGGCGCGGGGAACGCCACCGCCGCGACGCTGTTCTTGGCGTACCACGTGTCACCCGACGTGCGGCTGCGGCTCCCTGAGCTCCGGCGTGGCACGCTGCTGCGAACGGCGCTCGGCGGCGCCGCGCGCCTGATGGTCGACCGCGCCGGAAACGCCGTCGACGACGACGGCTACGACGACGGCCCGGGCGGCGAAGTCGTGGTGCGCGGCGTCGGGTCGCAGGCGGGCGTTATCGGCGGAGGCGTGGACGCGTGTAACGGGCGCATATTCGTGGTCGACCGCGTGCTGTTGCCCGTGGACGTCGACGGCGTGACGACCCCCGAGCAGAAGGCGCACGCCGAGGCTATCCGCCGGGCGATCGCGGCCGAGGCGGACGCGGACGCCGAGGCGCCCGCCGCCGCCGAGTCCGGAAACTGAGGCGCCGCGCCGCGCGAGACTTCCGGGAGACGTAGTACAGACACCAAGGCGCGGTACGCGTCTCGTTCGTGTGGGCACACAGACACGCGTTCGTCTCGCGTCGTCTCGCGTCATCTCGCGTGCGCGCGTCACACGTCGACCCGCTATCGAAACGCGTTCTCGCGAACGAGGTGATCTACGTACTTTCGTACTTTCGTAATACATACCAATCGCGTCACGGATGTCTGACGACGTGCATGAACGGCACCGGCCGCTGCGGCAGCCCGTCCGCGTCGCCGTCGTCCTCAAACTCCAGCAGGAACTCACCGTACTCGCCGCTGCCCACCTTCCTGGCCTGCTGCACCACCACCGCGCGGTAGAACGTGGTGGTGTTCGGGTACACCGCCAGAACCGTGGTGCCCTGCGGGAAGTTGACGCCGTCCCGCGACGTCGCCGAGCGCGGCATCGCGATGACCAGCTCCTGCGGCAGGCGGTACGCCTGCCCGTTGCCCTCCGCGGCGGCGTCGTCGTCCGCGTCCATCACCTCGTACGCCAGCTCCTGCGGGAGGTACTGCACGACCACCGCCACAATCCACTCCTGCGCGCCCGGCCCGGTGGTGACCTCGCCGATGTTCGCGGCGACTCTCTCGCCCGGCTGCGGCGCCGCGGGTTGCTTCTTCTTGTGGCTCTTCTTCGGGCGGTGGTCCGCGGGCGGGATCGCGCCGTGGTCAAAGTCGCCGAAGCCGATGGGGTCCACACCGTCGCCACCGTCCACTGCGAACTCGTCGTCAAAGCCCGCCTCGTTCCTTTGCTTCATCTCCTCCGTGAACGGCCCGAGCTCGGCGTCCAGGTCGCGGATGTTGTACTGAATCATCTCCAGCGCAATCTGCGCCAGGCGCGTCTTCTCCAGCGAGAGCTGAATGATGTCCGCGTGGTTCCGCTCGATCTCCTTCCTCGCCGCGTTCGTCGCGTCCACATCATCCGCGCTCGCCTGTCTCGAGCTCGCGCTCGGCATCGCCAGGCACTGCTCCGCGCGCTTGCGCGTCTCGTCGCGCAGCGCGCTCTGCCGCTCGTCGATGTCTTTGATCGTGTGCACCACGCGCTGCAGCTCCACCGGCAGGGAGGTGGAGACTGCGAAGAGGCGGCAGGGCAGAGGGGGAGGGCGGAGGGCGAAAGGGTCAGCGACGACGCTCGCGGGGCGCGCGACTGGGCGCGAGGCACCCAGCGGAGACACCTGGCGCGAGGGATCGAGAGCGACCGATCAACGGCGAAGGAGCGCGTTCGGCGCGATCCGCGCTTAGGGTAAATCTCGCATTTCTCGCGCGTCTGCGAAACGCGCGCGAAGAGGTTCTAGGCGGGCGTGACGGCCGAAAGGTACGTACTCTCGACGTATTTCTCCAGGTACGTCAGCGCGTGGATGCCTCCTGCCGCCGCCATCGTGCCCGACGCCGTCTCCGGGCGAGGTTCCGACGACGAGCGCGAGAGACACGCGCTCGGCGCTTCGAATTTTGCGTCGATCTCATCAACCCTCGCTTGAAGGCTCGACAAAAGGCGCGAGTGAGATGAGGGCATCGGCTGCCAGGCAAACAGTCTGGAAAAAACTCGGGTTTTGAAACCGGATTTCCTTGAAAACCTGAACCGCGCGACGATCACGTCCTCCGCGAGCGTTCGCCCGAGGCTCTAACAAGCGACGTCGCGCGCCGCCGCGATCGAGCACGACGCGCGCGCGTTGCGCCGTGTGGGTCCGCTCGTGATCGGCGACCGGTCGTGGTCTGAGCACGCGGGCGCGAGTTCAATTCGTCGCATTCGCGGGCGCGAAACTAGCGACATCGTCTAGGGCAGACGTGATCTTCGACGCCGCGCGCGGTTCAAGCTCGAGACCCGCGACCGACGGCCGCGATGGACATCAAGGACATCATGGGCATCAAGGGCGACACCAAGGGCGCGGCGAAGAAGACCAAGGGTGTTTCCGAGAAGAAGCCCGAGGGCGTGAGTCGCGAGGTGTGGCAGATCACCAAGGGGCAGAGCGGCGACGCGCTCGCGCCGGTGGTCCCGACGCACGCCGGCTTGAAGGATAAGCGCAAGGTGAGCGCGCGAAAGGTGGCGTGGTCGTGGCAGCCCTTCAAGAACTCCGCGCGCGGCGATCAGCTCATGCTGAAGCACTGGGTCAAGACCGGCGCGGGAGGCGCGGTGCTGCCCGGCAGTAACGGCGGCGACGTCGGCGGCGATTACGCGTTTTCCAAGTACAACAAGAAGGTGGACATGCTCGCGTACAACGACGAGGAGTACGGGAGCCTCTTGGCACAACTCACGAACGGTGACTGGAGTCGAGAGGAGACGGACCACCTGTTCGAGCTCCTGCAGAGGTTCGATCTGCGGTTTCTGGTGGCGCACGACCGGTGGGAACACAAAGGGACCAAAAACCGCTCGGTCGAGGAGATGAAGGCGCGCTACTACGAAATCGCGCGCGCTCTGCTCGAGGCGCGCGCGGATGTGCCGGAGGAGGCTGCCGCGCACCCCCTGATTAAAGATCCGTTCAACGCGGACGCCGAGCGCGATCGGAAACTCGCGCTGGCGGACCAGATGGAGCGCACCAACGCGCTCGAGCGCGAGGAGCAGAACATCCTGGACGAGGTGAAGGCGATCGAGCGCCGGCGAAGCGCCGAGGCGCAGGCGCTCTCGGCGCGCGCGGCGGCGGCGTTTTCCGCGCCCCGGCTGGAGGCGTTCAAGGCGAGCGCCAGTCTGGAGGACCTCCCGGAAGAGCAAAGGGCGGGCATACTCCCGGGCGGCGAACACGAGGTGTCGCTGCCCGTTCCGCTGGCGCCCATCCCGCCGCCGGGCGTCGCGCCGGACCCCGCCGCCGAGGCGCCCGCCGAGCTGGCGCCGGGCGCGTACGCGCGGGGGAGGCACGTCGTGGAGGTGGCGGCGCAGATGGCCGCCGCCGCGGTGGGCACGGGCGGCGCGCGCGGCGTGAAGCGCATCGAGTCGCTGGTGGAGGAGCTGGGCGTCAAGCCCCCGCAGGTGTCCACGCGCGCGGTGTGCGAGGCGTGGCTCGAGCTGCGCAAGGAGGCGACGGAGCTGCTCGAGCTGCGCAAGCAGCTCGCCAAGCGGCAGGAGGAGCTCACCGGCACCACCGCGGCGTGCGTCGAGGCGGCGGCGGCGGCCCCCGCGGGTGCCGCCGCGGCGAAGGTGTTCCAGGAGGTTGGTCTGCCGGACACGCCCCGCGCGAAGCCGTACGAGGTGCCCCTGGGCCCGGACGGACAGCCCATCGGCATCCGTCCGGCGAAGCGCGAGCAGAAGCGGAAAATGCCGGCGCGGTTCGCGGACGACGACGCGCCGCCGTCGCCGCCGCGGCGGTCCGCGGAGAAGCGCCAGAAGCGCTGAGACGCGAGCGGAGAGGATGCGCGGAGAGGATGCGGCGGCTGACTAAAGCGCGTGCGCGTCTCGTTTCATAACGCGCGCGAAGGAGATTGATATGTTCGCGAAACGCTCCAACCTCGTCCTCGCTCGCGCGCGCGCCAAACGCCGCCCTCGTCGTCCATCGAGAGTACTTTCGTAGCTACGAATCCCCCGGGAGCGCCTCAGCTCCCGATGATCCCCTTGAAGAAGCGCACGGGCTCGGCGACCAGCGCCAGGACGAGCAGCCAGAACGCCAGCGTGTCCACCGCCCCGAGCGGCGTGCCCTCCGCGGAGATGCCGGCGGCTTTCGCGGCGACGCTCACCGCGACCCACGGCGCGGTGAGTTTGACGACGCCCGGGGACGCCGCCAGCCAGCACCCGAACGCGTCTCCGTCCGCGAGCGAAAACATGAACACCTCCCACCTATTTTCCGGGAGCTTCGACGCGGGCACGAGGAGCTGCTTCACCACCTTCCCGGGGTCGACGTCCCAGCGCTCGATGTGCTTCACCACCTTGCCCGTGCCTTCGTCGAACGCGTGCGTCGTCCCGCCCGCCGCGGCGAGCTTCGGGCGCCACGGCAGATCGAGCACGCACGAAAAACGCCACGACGTCACTAGGGTGTCCTCGTTCTCCTCCCACCCCGTGATCTTCAGGTCGATGTCCCGCATCATGCCGCCGAGGTTTCCCACGTTCTGCTTGAACCGGTCCACGCCCTCGAACGCGACGAAAGGGTCGCTGAACTCGCACTTCGGGTCGTACGCGGCGAGCGCGCCCGCGCCGGAGACGAAATACTTTTCGTCGTAATCTTCCCGAAGCAGCTCCAGCGCGCGCGCGCGGGTCAGCGTCGCGCCAGCGCTGGAGGCGGTCGCGGTCGATCCCGCGTTCGCGCCCGACGACGCGGGAGAAGCGTCGTCCTTGGCCTTCGTCGCGCCGACCACCTTGCCCACAGCCTCGGCGCCGTACCACACCGCCTTCAACCCGGCGCCAGCCTGCTTGTCATCGGACGACGAGCCGGTCTCGGGGGCCGCGCGCGCGGCGACGCGGCGCGCGGTGACGCGGCGCGGGGAGGAGGTGGTGGGGGGTCGGCGCGCGCGGACCGGCGCGGGCCGGGTGAGCGCTGCGGACATCGCGAGCGATGCGTGCGCCATCGTGAGGATGGTCGCGAGGAGCGATGTGGCTCGCACGTGACGATAGCGCGGACAACGACAACTGGCGAGATCCTCATTTCAGGAAAAATGAGACGTGGCGGGTGTCCGTCGCTCGAGATTCCACTTCGTCTCGCGCGATGGCGACGGCCAGCCGCGTCGCGATGCGCGCAGCGCCTGTCGCGGCGCTCCGCCCCCGCGTGCAGCGCCGCGTCTCCGCGCGCGCCGCGCCCCGGGCGGCTCGCTTCCGCGCGTGCGCCTCATCCGCCCCCTCCGCTGAGAAGCTGGAGACAGCCGTGTTCGCGATGGGCTGATTCTGGGGCCCCGAGGAAAATTTCTCGGGGGTCGAGGGCGTGGTTTCGACTCGCGTCGGGTACACGGGCGGTGACCGCCCCGACCCGACCTACGGCAGCGTGTGCGCCGGCGACGGGCACACGGAGGCGCTCAAGGTGGAGTTCGACCCGTCCGTGGTGTCGTACGAGGCGCTGCTCGCCAAGTTTCTCTCCGTGCACGACCCGTGCGTTTCCATGACGACGCAATACCAGAGCGCGGTGTGGCCTCAGAACGAGGCGCAGAAAGACGCGGTGCTGCGGGCGCTGGACGAGCTCGAGGCGCGACGCGGGCGGCCCGTGTATACCAAGGTGGAGCCTCCGAAGCGGTTCCACGACGCGGAGTGGTACCACAGGCAGTACAACAAAAAGAACAAGCTGCGGCTCGCCGCCGCCGCCGGCGTGTTTCTCCTCAACAACGCTCCGCACGGCTCTTTCCCCGGGCAGGAACAACTCAAGACGGTGCTGGGAGGCGCGGTGTTCCTCAGCCTTCTTCCGCAGCTCGTCGCGCCCTTCGACAAGATCCTCGCCGTCTTCGACTAACGCGTGATATATTAAAGAGTACGCGCGTCCTCGCTCCGCGGCGCGGGAAAACGGCGCGCGGGACGGCGCGCGACGAGACGCGTCGTTCTCTTTCGCGTACGCGTATATAGCGAAGCATCATCGAGACGCCTCGGGCGGTCTCGGGGACATCCACGCGCCGTATGACGCCGACGGGGCGCAAAGTTCCTCTC
>Ga0181561_10005018_pt1 | contig 11308 bp, 11 predicted proteins | sample 011ome_19_FD_133760 | JGI IMG/M metagenome (GOLD analysis project Ga0181561, IMG submission 133760) | Coastal salt marsh microbial communities from the Groves Creek Marsh, Skidaway Island, Georgia - 011510BT metaG (megahit assembly) | ecosystem: Environmental > Aquatic > Marine > Intertidal...
CAGCCCGTACGATTACTGGCAGTTCTGGCGCAACACGGCGGATGCCGATGTCGGCCGGTTCCTGCGCCTGTTCACCGACCTGCCGCTGGCGGAGATCGAGAAGCTCGAAGCGCTGAAGGATGCCGAGATCAACGAGGCCAAGAAAATCCTCGCCAATGCGGCAACCGCCATGTGCCACGGCACCGAAGCTGCCGCAAACGCGGAGAGGACGGCCGCCGAAACCTTCGAACAGGGCCAGTCCGCCGCGGGCCTGCCGACGGTCGATATCCCCGCCGCCGAACTGGCCGACGGCATTGCCGCCTTCGCCCTGTTCGCCCGCGCCGGCCTCGCGACCAGCAACGGCGAAGCCCGCCGCCTGATCCGCGGCGGCGGTGCCCGCGTCAACGATGTGCAGCTGAAAGACGAGAACGCCCCGGTCTCGGCCGCCGAAGCCGACGCGGACGGCGTGATCAAGCTGTCGGCTGGCAAGAAACGCCATGTGCTGGTGCGGCTGGGGTAGTGTAGGCTGGCATCTGCTGAACGGTCTGAAAGACGTAATCAATGACTCAACCCGCCTTCGCCAAAGAACATGTCGAGCGTTACCGCGCCAGCAACGGCGCGGACGGGCATGTCTGGACCGGGTTCGATGGCACCGGACATTTTCCCTGCCTGCTGCTGACCACCACCGGGCGGAAATCCGGCACGGCGCGGACCACGCCGCTGATCTACGGGCGGGACGGGGACGACTTCCTCGTCATCGCGTCGCAGGGCGGGCGGCCGTCCCATCCGGGCTGGTATTTCAATGTCCTCGCCGATGCCTCGGTAGACGTGCAGGTCGTGGCGGACGTGTTCGCGGCGACGGCCCGCACGGCGGACCCGGCGGAGCGCGCCCGGCTGTGGCCGGTCATGACGGATATCTATCCGCCCTATGATGCCTATCAGGAAAAGGCGGCGGGTTCCCGGGAAATTCCGCTGGTGATCCTGTCGCGGGCGTGAATACGCAGGACGACCGGTTCCCGCCGTTGCGGGGAGACGGTCGCGGAGGAGGAGCGCCGCCATGAAACTCTATGTCACCCCCACGTCGCCCTATGCGCGGCTCGCGATGATCGTGCGGCTCAGCCTCGGCCTCGAAGACCGGGTCGAACTGGTGTGGACGAAAACCCGCGTGCCCGACGATCCGCTGCTTGCCGTCAATCCGTCGGGGCGCATCCCGTTCCTGCGGCTCGATGACGGGTCTGGCTTCGAGGACACCGATGTCATTGTCGAATATCTCGACCGTCTCGTCACTCCCCGCCGGTTTGCGCGGCCCGACCCGGCAGAGGCCGGCGAAGAGGCCTATTGGCGGTTCCGCCGGCTGGAAGCATCGGCGCGCAGCATGCTCGACGGCGTTTCGGTATGGGCGCGGGAAGTCATCCGGCCGGCGGACGAACAATCGCCCGGCATCATTGCGCAGGAGCACCGCCGCGCCGACCGGCTGGCGCACATGTTCGACGACGAGATCGGTTTCGCGCCGCTGGCCCTGACGGGGCAGGGGCTCAACATCCCGCAGCTGCTTCTGTTCTGCGCGCTGGATGTCCATCGCCGCCTGCCGGACATGGACTGGCGGGACGGCTGCCCGGGGCTCTCCGCCTGGTACGACCGGATGCTGGAAATACCTGCCATCCGCGGATCGCTGCCGCCGGCGGCCTAGCGGGAGAGGGCATCCGCGCCGGGAATAGCCCAATTAATGGGCGGTGCGGTCTAATTATCGTCAATAAAGCGGAGATGGCTTCACTGTTCGCGTCGCGAACGGCCCATAAACCGGCGCGGGCGCGGTAAAAGCGAATGGCATACTTATTGCAGTGATCTTCGAACGGCGGGGCCGACCCGCCCGGAGGAGAGAGTAGAATGACCGCGATTACCGATTTCGACGCCGAGTTGCGCGGCATCCTTGAAGCGCTGCCCGACCCGGCCGGGCATGAGGCCGAGGCCCCGATGCTGCCCGCGGCATGCTATACGTCCATCGCGTTCTTTGAATTCGAACGCATCCACGTGTTTCCCCGCAGCTGGATATGTGTCGGACGGTAGGAACAGATTCCCGAACCCGGCGATTTCCTCACACCGACCATCGGCGACGAACCGCTTCTGGTCGTCCGGCGGGAAGACGGCAGCATCGGCGCGATGAGCGCCGTCTGCCAGCATCGGGGCCAGATCATCGCGACGGAACCCGGATCGGCGGGCAGGGCGTTCCGCTGTCCGCTGCATTTCTGGCGCTACGATCTGGAGGGGAGCCTGGTGGCTGCGACCCGCATTGATGACGAGGCAACCCATGACTGCCTGCGCAAAGAGGTGCGCCTGCCGGCGATCCGGCTGGAGAACTGGCACGGCTTCCTGTTCGTGAATCTGGACGAGGACGCGGCACCGCTCGCCCCGAGCCTCGCGAAACTGGAACCTTTCTGGGAGGGCTATGAGGACGCAGACCTTGTGGCCGTGCCGCCGACCATGTCGGACACGCCCCTGCCGTGGAACTGGAAAATTCACGCCGAAAACTTTACCGATGCCTATCATCCGGAATTCGTCCATATCGGCACGCACGATTTTGCGCCGAGCATCCACCCCGATGGCGGCGGGCGACAATGCGATCGTGCGCACCGTCCCGCTGCTCAGCCCGGATGGCGGTATGATGGAAGACGGCTGGGGGCCGGAAGCCGAATTTCCCGCGATCGAAACCCTGTCGGCCTACCAGCGCAGCCATGTGACCTTCGCGATGATCCCGCCGGGGATGACCATCATCTTCGCGCCGGGGGCCGTGTCCTATCAGCTGATCGGCGCCATCGGCGTCGAGGCGACGCTGGCATCGAACGACCGGGTGACGGCGGGCGGCTGGCTTCTGCCGCGCTCTACATACGAGGCGGAAGATTTTGAAGACCGCACGGCCGCCGTGCGTGCCGGCGGCAAGAAAATCTGGGTACAGGATATTCCGGTGAATCTCGGCGTGCAGTCGGGCAAAAAGTCCCGCTTCGCGCCGGACGGGCGCCACTACATGCCGCTTGAAACCACGCTCGTGCAGTTCAATGCGTGGCTGCTGCGGGCCTATCACGCGGCGTGGAAAGCCATCGACGGACGCGGCGGAAGCGGGCAATGACGATCGTTAAACAACCATAAACCACGTTCGACGATACTTCCCGGGTGTAAATGGCGTAACGGTCGATGCCGGGCTGCCACATTCAGGAGTTTTGGCCGTGAGTTTTTTTCCCTGGTCGGATGAATATTCAGTTCACCTGCGGGTAATCGACAATGACCACAAGGATCTGATCGGGACCGTCAACGAGCTGCATGACGCCATACGCAACGGCAGCCCCAAAGGGCAGATCGGCCGTATCATTCATAATCTCGCGCAATATGTGGACGAGCATTTCGCCCGCGAAGAAGCGCTGATGGAGGCCTATGATTATCCGGGCCTCGCCGAACATAAACGTATCCACCGCCATCTGGCACGAATGGTGTACGCGATACGATCGGTTTTCGCTTCACGACCACAGGAAATAGATCCGGCAAGGCTGCTCCGGTTTCTCAAGGACTGGCTGGTCCATCACATTCTGGAGGAAGATCGCAAATATGTTCCCTTCCTTCGTGGGAGCGATGCCGTCCAGAGCGTGCCGGAACCCGGCGAGACCGGTCACAAGAGTGCCGGAGTGGCCGCCAACGGGAGCAGCGGCGAGCATCACAGCGAAGACGCCGAAACGCTGACCCTTACCGTGCCGGCGCACAAGGCGGCCGCACTGCGGAGATGCGCTCGTTTCCTTGCCGAAGACGGCCTGGAGGCGATTGCCATCGAGGATATCGTGATGCCGATCCGTCACATAACTCTTGACGAGGCTTTGCATGTTGCGAAGCCGATCCTGCGCCGGAAGGGCGGCAGGCAATCTGCAGACCCGACGGCCGCAGGCGCATAAACGAGCAAGGTTACCCCCCAGTTCCGGGGCGCGATGACGTTCTGCGGCGCTAGTCCAGCGGCGTTTCCCACGCGTGATAGCCGTAGACCCAGTCTGCGTTGCCCTGCTCCTTCATCCACTCATTGGCGAGGGAGTTGCGCTGGATGCTGGCGGTGCGCTCCAGCCGGGCGTTTTCGTATGCGCGCAGGCGTGCGGGCACGTCGTCGCGGCCGGCGCCGTCCAGCGCCCGGGCGAGCACGACGGCATCCTCGATTGCCATGCAGGCGCCCTGGGCCATGAACGGCACCATCGGATGGGCCGCGTCGCCGAGCAGGGTGGCATTGGCGATGGACCATTTCTCCATCGGCTCGCGGATATACAGGGCCGATTTGGTCACCTCGGTGCAGGCATTCAGTAGCGCCATCGCTTCCGGGTGGAAGCCTTCATAGGCGCGGCGCAGTTCATCCACATCGCCGGGGAGGGTCCAGCCTTCCTCGGTCCAGCCTTCCTGCGGCGTGGTGGCGAAGACGAATATCTCTTTGCCCAGGGTCAGCGGGAAGGTGACGATCTGGACCTCCGGCGTCGGTCCCCACCATTTCGTGAATGCATCCAGGTTGGCGATATCGCCCGCTTCCTCGCGCGGGATCACGGACCTGTAGGAGACAATGCCCGAGAATTTCGGGTCGTCCCTGCCGAACATGGCGGTGCGCACCGCCGAATGAATACCGTCGGCGCCGATGATCACATCGACGTCTTCGGAAGATCCGTCGGCGAACAGGATGGCGGTCCTAGTGTCGTCGTTGACGATCCCGGAGACGGATTTTCCGAGATGCAGCCGGTCGGCGGGGATTTCCGCTTCCATCGCTTTCAGCAGATCCGCGCGGTGAATCGTTAGCTGCGGCGCGCCATAGGTCTTTTCCGCCGCGTCGCTCATCGGCAGGCGGGATGTTTCCTCGCCTGTATCCCAGGTCCGGCTGATCCGGAATGTCGGCCGGGCAGCCGTCCGGCGCAGGACTTCGCCGACGCCCAGACGGTCGATTGCGTGGACGGCATTGGGGGTGAGGTTGACGTCCGCCCCGATGCGGAGAAACTGCGATGCTTTCTCGAAAACGATCGCGTCGTGGCCCATTTTCCGCAGGCCGATTGCAGCGGCAAGCCCGCCGACGCCGCCGCCGCAAATCCCGATACGCAATGCCGTCATGTCGATGTTCTTTCCCTGTTGCCTGCCGGCAGAATACCGTTGGTCCCGGGTCCGTTCCAGTGCGGCGCGGCTGCGTCGTCACCTCGCCTGTGACCCCGGGCAGGCCGACAGGGCTTTTCAGATTCCGGGATGACCGGAAACTACTTCTGGCGGACTTCGATTTTCTTTTCCTGCTTCTGCTTTTCGGGGCCCTGCTTCGGCACCTGCAGGGTCAGGATGCCGTCCTTGAAGTCGGCCGAGATCGCATCCTCGCTGACATCGGGCGGTAACCGGAAAGACCGCTGGAAAGCGCCGTAGCGGCGTTCCGAGAAGAAATAGGATTTGCCTTTCTCTTCATGTTCGGACGACTTTTCGCCCTTCACGGTGAGCACATGATCCTGAACGGATACATGGACATCGTTCGCCGAAACGCCGGGCAGTTCCACGTTGATGACATAGGCGTCCTTTGTCGCTGCGGCATCGGCATCGGGCGCGAAGAAATCGGCAATCTTGCGTCCCATGTTGCGAACGGGTTCGTACATGCTGGGCCACCAGCCGATCTCGTTGCCCGCGGCAGTGTGAGATTTTTCCACCATTTCGTGCTCCTTTCCGTTTGATTAGCGCGCCACGCCAAGGTTCGAAGAGGAGTTTAGGGGCAGGGCCGTCGTCGGGCCTTGATACAGATTAAACGGCCGGGCGGTCAGAACGTCTCCGCGAAGAAATCGCGCATCATCCGGTAGGACTGGCGGCAAAGCTTATCGTCATAGCGCTGGTGAGCGCTGTTGGCGCCCAGCACGCAGAACGAATGCACCGCATTGCCGAAATTGACCAGTTGCCAGTCAACACCGTTTTCGGCGAATTCCGCTTCAAGCGCATCCATCTGCGGCTTCGGCGTTACCGGATCGTGGGAGCCGTGAATAGCCAGCACGCGGCCTTTGAAATCGGGCTTTGTGTCGGGATCGACCGGGTTGGGCAGGGTAACGTGAAAGACCACCGTGCCCTTGAAATCCGCCCCGGCGCGGGCCTGTTCGAGAACGAATCCGCCGCCCATGCAATAGCCGATCGCGCCAATCCGTGCGGTATCGATCAGCCCATGTTCGTCGGCCGTCGCCGTCAGCGCCGCAAAGGCCGCCGCGCCGCACCCCTTGACGAAGGGCAGGTTGTTCCGGGTCGCCCGCGCGATCGTGCCAAGCTCTTCCTGGCTGCGTTCGACCTCGCCATATCCCTTGCCGAACATGTCGGCGACCATCATGACAAAGTCGGAACCACCCGCCTGGGCGGCCATGTCGGCGGAGTGATCGCAGACGCCGAGCCAGTCGGGTTGCATGAACAATGCAGGGCGCTTTTCGGTGACCGTATCGTCATAGACCAGCATGCCTTCGAATTCGCGACCGTCGTATTCATAAGGTACTCTGATCCGCGCCATTTATTCTCTCTCCTGAGTGTTGGTCTGCGCGGGAGAATGCACAGCCTGATGGGATGATGTGCCAAATCCTAACGGGATCACCGCGGCTGTCAAAGCATCACGTACGGCTTGTCCGGTGCGGGGAAGGCAAACAGAGTTGCGCCGCGCGCGGCATCCGCGGGGCCAATTGTCTCGAACAGCGATGTATGATGAAAAACAGCGACATTTTATGAATAAAGGTTAATAACCAATTGCTTAACCCAAATATGAAACAAAAAAATATATAAAATTTGCGATAAATAGTTGTCAGCACGCCGCCGAGTAATCAGCCTGACAGGATGATGCTGCGGCGCACCAACAGCGACGCATGCAAACCCGGTATCGGACAGACAACAGGATCAGGACTATGGCGGATTCGGATATCCAGCAACGCGACGAAGAGACCATCCTTGTCGATATAGACTGGCGCGTCGGGGCAACCCAGCACGCACTTGGCGACGGCGTGCCGGATGCGCCATTACCGATGGGCAGCGCCTGGCGCGCATCCGACCTGACCGAGGCCGACTGGAAGATCCGGATTCCGGAAGCCGCGCTGCAGGAGTTCGAAATCATCGCGGGAGCGCTTGAAGAATACGACGAACCGCTCGACACGCTATCGCCCGACAGTTTCGACTGGCCGGCGACGACGGACCTGATGGCGGACGTGCGCGCCCGGCTGAGCAGCGGCCTCGGCTTCGTCATGCTTGACCGGATGCCTGTGGAGACATGGACCGACCCGGCAAACCGTGCGCTGACGTGGCTGCTGAACGAAATGATCGCGCCGCCGATCATGCAGAAATGGCAGGGACACCGTGTCTACGACGTGCGCGATACCGGGGCGAAGATGGGATACGGCGTGCGGCGCTCCGTCACGAATCTCAGCCAGGAATTCCACACCGATGGCTCGTTCCTTGCGATGACGCCGGACTTCTTTTCGCTGACCTGTATACGCCAGGCGGAGGCGGGCGGCGAAAGCCTGATCGCCAGCCTTGTATCGGCCCATAACGACCTGTTGGAAAATCACCCGGAACACCTGAAGCGCCTGTACGAGCCGTTCTGGTGGGACCGCCAGGCCGAGCATGATCCGGGCGAGTCACCGGCCAACTGGCTGCCGGTATTTACGCGCCATGGGGATACGCTGTCGGTGCGCTACTACGATGACTATATCCGTAACGGCTACCGATTGATGAAAGAAGATATAGATCCCGCCGGACTGGCCGCGCTGGCGGCGATGCAGGAAGCAGTCGAAGCTCCGGATAACCGTGTCGCCTTTCGCCTGAGGCCGGGGCAGGTCGTCTGCGCCCAGAATATGTAGATCGCCCACGGCCGGACCGGCTTCAGCGACCCGTCGGTGCAGACCGAGGGCGGGCGGATGTTGCTCCGCTACTGGCTCCGGACCGAAGGCGGCATAGAACTCGACGGTGTGCCGCCGGTTACCGTCGATGCGGTTACCGCCGTCTGAGGGGCAGATGATGCGGAGACCTTTCGCGCCATCCTGAAGACCTGATAGTGTTCGCAGCTTCACCGACCCAATAATAACGAGAACCGGCACGTGGCTGACTGCGAGCAGACTTGGAAATAGATACCGGCGTCGCTGCTTTTTCGGCAGCTGTACTGTTTGTCGCCTATATCGTCCGCGGCATCGCCGGGTTCGGGTCGGGGCTGATTTCGGTACCGCTGCTGGCCCTGTTTTTTCCGCTGCAGCTCGTCGTGCCGATCATCGTCCTGCTCGACTATGTCGGCTCCGCCAGCCAGGGACTTCGCAACCGGAAACTGATCGCATGGCGCGAACAATTACCCCTGATTCCGTTCACGCTGATCGGCGTGGCGATTGGTCTGTCGCTTTTGGAAAAGCTGAATTCCGCGACGCTGGCCCAGGCTCTAGGCGTATTCATCATGGTGTATGCGGTCTATCAGTTGTTGCCGCTGCCGGTACTCCGCGGGTCCCGGTTGTTCGCCGTCCCGGGCGGCGCGCTGGGCGGACTGATCGGGACAGTGTTCGGCGCGGGCGGACCGTTTTATATCATTTATCTCGGCCTGCGCGGGCTGGACAAGAGTGCATTACGGGCAACTTTCGCCGCGAATTTTCTCATCGATGGCGGAATCAGGCTCGGTGGCTACACGGTATTTGGTTTCTTCGATCGCACGGCGCTGCTGTACATCGCGGCGGCGTTGCCGATCGTCGCGATCGCCCTCTTTATTGGCGGGCGGGTGCATTCGAACCTGTCGCCGGTCTTGTTTACGCGCATGATCAGCATGTTGCTGCTGGTCAGCGGCGTGGCATTGTTGTTGAAGTATTAGGTGAGCGGTAGCCCGACAGCGGCGATATCCGGGAAGACAGAAAATCTATCCGATCATCCGTTTGTCCGCGATCGTCTGATCGGGGTTCAATCCGGAATCCAGATTGGCATTCGCGTCAACGATGTTGTCTTCCGCGAGTATTTTGTCCAGGGGATGCGGTTCTTTCGGGACGATCCGCGATTCGGGCAGGCGGATGCTGACGGCAGTCCCGTGACCCAGCTTGCTCTCGATTCCGATCGTGCCGCCGTGGAGTTCGACAAGGCCGCGGGCGAGCGGAAGGCCCAGGCCCGTGCCATCGAACTCGCGGTTGAGCGCACTGTCGATCTGGCGGAACTTGGCGAACGCGGCCGGAATATCATCTTCCGACATGCCGATGCCCGTGTCGCGCACCTGGAAAACGAAATGCCCGTCGGGGGAAACAGATGCCTCTACGGTCACCTTGCCGCCCGGCCGGGTGAACTTGATCGCATTGCCCATAACGTTCATCAGAACCTGTTTGATCTTGCGTTCGTCCACCTTGATTGACGGGAGGTCAGGTGGAAGCAGAAGCTGACAATCAATAGCGTGTTCGGCGATCTGGTGCTGGAGAATGACTTCTATCCCCTTCGCCAGTTTGGCGAAGTCGATCTCTTCTTCGTACAGATCGGCATTGCCCGATTCAACTTTGGCGAGGTCGAGGATATCGTTGATAAGGGCCAGAAGATGCTCGCCGGATTCATATATGTCCTTCGAATATTCGCGGTATTTCCCATGGCCCAGGTCGCCGAAAGGTTCCTGCTGAAGCAGGCCTGAAAATCCGATAATCGCGTTGAGCGGTGTGCGGAGTTCGTGGCTCATATTGGCGATGAATTCCGATTTGGCCCGGTTCGCGAGCTCGGCTTCTTCCTTCGATATCAACAGCGCTTCGCGCGCCTGGACCCCTTCGGTAATATTGCTGCCGGTGCCGCGATATCCCTTGAAGTCGCCAGAAGGATCGAACACGGGTTTACCGCTGATAGACCACCATTGCTCGGTGCCGTCCTTCCCGACATAGCGTCGGATAAAATTCTTGAACGGGCGCGCATTGGCGAGGTCGTCGAGGTGCTCCTGTAACTCCGACACTTCAGATGGACTGCTGGCGAACTTGTCGCGGACAGTTGCCTGGTCCCGTCCGATCATGGATTCCGGGCGCAGACCTGTTGCCTCGGTAATCTGTGCGGAAACATAGTTGAATTTCAGGTTCTCGTCGGTCGACCAGTACCAGTCCGATGCGACCTCCGCGTAGTCCCGGAACTGTTCCCGGCTATCGCGGAGAACAGCCTCGGCGTCTTTCTGCTGGCGAAGGCCGATACGATGTTTGCGCAGAACCAGGAACGCGAGCCCGCAGGCCGCGCCGGCCATCAGCACCAGCATAACAATCGGGGCTATTTGGATCGTACCGAGCTTCGGATAATGCGTGACCTCGAGCGTGAACAGGCGGCCCTGGTGGTTGATTGGCGACCTGGCGATAAAGGGCTTGAGGGCGCCGGCGATGCCGCCCGGGCGGACTGGCGCATACTCGACCAGCGTTTTATTCGGCGTACCGAGACCGGCATCCGGCTCGCCTGTCACATCGGCGGGACTCAACAACCGCATACCGAAATCCCGGTCTGGCAAGGCGATGCCTTCAAGGAGCTGGTCCGGGCGCAGATAAACAGCGGCAAGTCCGCTGATCTGCGCAATCCGTTCTTCGGCAGTGGTCGGGGCGACGTGACCGAGATAATAGGCCTTGAACGCGAAGAAACCGCTGGGATTGCCTGGAATGGAGACGATATCCGACGCGATGACCTTCCCGCTGCTAATCGCGCGTTGCACGGCGCTGGACAGCAAGGGGTCAGATTCGACGTCGAAGCCGATCAATCCCGCGAATTCGGGATCGAAAGGCTCGAAAAGGCGTATGGGTTTGGTGGTGGCGCGGTCAGTAGCCGGCGATTGCGCTCCGCCGATAGAGCCTTCTTTTACCGTGAAATTCAGGAAACCTTCATCCGCCATAGCGTCTTCAAACGCTGCGCGCTGGTCTCTTGGAATTACGCCGATTTCCGATATCGCACGAATGAAAGGATAGGCGGTCAGAAGTTCCCGTGACAGCGCCCCGAACTGATGCTTGTTGAAGACGTCGCTCGCCTGCTGAAGGCCGACGAGCGATGTCAGGACCGCTTCGGTGCTGCTGAATCGCCGGGCAATATCGTTCCGAAGTGTATCGACCTCGCGTCTGAATTCCGTTTTTGCGGCATCGATATCCATCCATACCGCGGTCGCGCCTATAGTGCCGCAGATAGCGAGACTTGAAAGCGCAAAGACCAGCAGTTCAAAAGGTTTGAACAGTTTGCCGACGATTGGTGCGGTATTTCTACCGAGCGAGTCCGGCAATTTTCTTTCCTTTGCGCAGAACACCCTGCGGCAGTGTTATACCTGACACTGAAAGAATCTTGCTGTTAATCCATATATCGCGTTGCCGGTTCGGTACGACGG
>Ga0181561_10005035_pt1 | contig 11291 bp, 13 predicted proteins | sample 011ome_19_FD_133760 | JGI IMG/M metagenome (GOLD analysis project Ga0181561, IMG submission 133760) | Coastal salt marsh microbial communities from the Groves Creek Marsh, Skidaway Island, Georgia - 011510BT metaG (megahit assembly) | ecosystem: Environmental > Aquatic > Marine > Intertidal...
AACATCTCTCTAAAAAATAAAATAGTTTTGTCCCTTGTAATTTTTCTAAAGAGAGATTTTCGTATGAAATATTTAAACACCATAAACATAATAAACCTAGGCTATAATAACTTGCACTACGATGTGTAATAAAAGGCAATACTTTCATATTAAATAATTCGGGCGCACATCTCTCGGGTGGGAAAGGAAAAACAGATGGATATACTAGTGATAATTGCGATAAATCTTGTTTATACAGCGGCACTAATTGCGATAAATTTGATAATAAATAGAGGGTTTGTTCCATATGCTTATGCATAATACGAATAACGCTAATATCGCTTGGTTGCCAAAAAAATAAACTAAACCCCTGTTTTTCTAAATAATGTAATTGAAGCGAAAGGTGAAATGCCATCGTTTCTACATCCGAATAGTTCATTGCTTTGGGGATAATTGTCGATATCGACGATATTGGTGAAAGTGTATCGGTTTCTTGTATCCCCGTTTGCTTGATGAGGAGAGAAATAAAATTATTATAAATCTCTCTTTTTGTATAATATATATCGCTATCAATATAAGGATCTTTCATCATTTCTGTCAGAAATTGTTCAACTAGGATTTCTCTGATTAACATTATATTTGTTATTATAGTTGTTATTATTAATAAAAAATATATTTTAATAAAAAATTGAATTCATTAACACTTACTTAAATATATAATACAAAGATAAGCATATTATCACATCAATCAAATCATAATGTTTGCATCTAACAAATCATCTTATGTCCCGCCCTCCTTGCGGGGTAAAAAAAATACAGCGTCAACAACTCACGCTCATGCATCACCCACATCGTTATCATTATCCAGCACTAAAAAAACGGCACTGAAAAAAGAGTTCGCAATTGAACCAAACGCATTTCCATCGTTGGGGGAAACCGTAAAGAAATCTACTAATCACGGAAAACCAATAAGTTTCTCATCGGCTGCTGCAAGAAAGGTAGAAGATCCAAAAGAGGCAAAAGTCGATATTTTGCCTGGCTGGGTTCATATCAGTCGTCAAGAAAAGGGGGGAATTCAATATAAATATGGAAAACCCGTGATGAAAGAGGATAACGAAGAGAAAGAAAACCTGAAAATAAGCCGCATTATTTTGAAGAACCGAATCGCACGCGAACAATATGATCGTGACCGAGATATTGAATGTCTAGGTGACCTATCTGAATTTTACGGGCAACTCGACTTAATTGATGTATATGAAAATGAGACGGAAACTATATATTCAGACGACGAAAATGAATATAGCAATTAAATAAAGGTTTAATAAAATAAAACAGTACAACATCATTATGACTTTATTATAAGTTTAAATTTTTTTTTCATAATGTATTATTTATTATAATGGAGAATTTATTAGACAATGAAATGGCCGATGATAGTGAAAATGATAATAAATCGGCGTTATCATATACCTCTGAATACGATGAAGATGATGAAGATGATGATGAAAAAATAGATACGGAATGGATAGATACATTTAAAGAAGAAGAAAATAATTATAATGAATTTTATAAAGAGCCAGTTATATCAATTAAGCTTTATTTATTTTATATTAATAGCAAGAAAGAAGTCATTAATAGAAATATACAAAAATATGCATTGAACAAATCAGGTATATTATTGAACACGGAATTAATTTCTTTAATTAAACAGTATGAAATAGATAACAGCAATAACAGCGATAACAGCAATAACAGCGATAACAGCAATAACAGCGATAACAGCAATAAAAAATATAAATTGAATTCTATTCTTCGCTACAATATTGATTTAAATCCCGAAGAAGTTGAAAACTATGTAAATTATGAATCTGACAATAACCGATTTTTATCAGTTGAAAAATATTTCAACCATATTCACTTTTATGACTCTATTGCAATGTTCCATGAATTAAATTCATTATATTTTATTTATATTGAGGAAGAAGATAAAAACAACACTATACATTCAAAAGGGCCTGTAGAAAACCACCATAATCATACTAAGAGAATAATAATCACGACGAAAAATAACAAAACAATGCGTAATAAAAATAAAAAAAACTTAAAGATAAAAAAAGAAATAAAGTAAATATATTATAATGAATATTACGCGTGATGGTGATATAAACGAACAAATAATGGTATTGGTAAAGCAAATAAATAACCAAAAGAAAACAGATATTAAATCATTAACTGCTAAAATATTATACGATATTTTTTATATTTATGAGGATACGCGATCCTTATCTATTCCTTATAAATTAATTTTTCACACCTATAAACAAGACCCTGAAATTTCATATAATATTTTAAGTGGATTTTTAGAATTTGGTGAAAATAAAGAGGATGGACAATCATATAAACCCATGATTGATTATTTTGCAGTTGAAGCCTTTAATGGGTTGCTTCAAATGGGTGGATGGTCTATTATTAAACCATGTTTAATGATCTTAAAAGAAAATAATTGCAATCTCTCGACAGAGCCTTTACTAAAACATATTTTAACATGTATTGTTACTCAGTTGAAAAAAGATAATGATGAATCATTTCCTATTTCGAATATATGTTATCATTTACCTCGCGAAACCTCATATTCTTGGGGCTGGTTTTCTTACTATATCGCACATGCGTTTTATTCTGGCATTAATACAAAAACATTAACCGCCAAACAAAAACGCAAAAATATGATGCTTTATCGTAAAATGATAACTAACTTACGAAAAAATTCATTAGAGTTTGTAAATAACCCCACGACAACAAAGCATGAATATTCGTCAGTAAAAATAGGGGAAGATTGGCATAGTATGTTAAATACATTAAATTCATATGAATATAAGTGGGCAAGCAATATACTTTATTCATCACTTAATGAAGAGGCGCCAGCACCCGCAGCACAAGTAGAGGAAGCACCAGCAGAACAAGCAGAACAAGCAGCACCAGCACCAGCACCAGCAGAACAAGCAGCACCATCAGAACAAGCAGCACCAGCACCAGCACCAGCAGAACAAGCAGCACCATCAGAACAAGCAGAACAAGCACCAGCAGAACAAGTGCCAGCACCCGCAGCTCCAGAAACAAAAAATAATAGTTGGTTATACAGTATGCTTGGTTGGTGATAAATTAAATGTCTTTATCGGATATCGTTAACCAATCAAGTTGTTCTTGTGCGGTTTCTTTTTTATAAGGGATTGTTGGCTCAGTATTTTGAATAGTTTCTTCTGTTGTATGTGGTTTAATATTATCATTTGTTTTTTTTACATCATCGTCGCCGCTGCTTTCATCGTCAGAATTTATATGAAAATTCGAAAAAGTACAATTTCCATTATCATTTCCTTCGATTTTTATTAAATTAAGTAGATGTTTTGATTCAAGTTGTTTTAATTTATCCTTTTCCATATTAGAATAAATTTCCAACAAATCACATTTTTTTGTTCCGTCGCTACGAACTTCCCATTCATAAAACCCAATTAAAATCCAAGCACCAATAATTAATCCTTCGCCACTGCGTTTATTTTTCAAAAATTTCCCACGAATGGTGCATTGATAGGTATTGCCATCGGCGCCAATGACGTTACAACGCTGACTACTAAAAATTTTTGTAATCATTGCGTACATTTCACTTTCATCGGACGCCTTTCGTACATCGTTACTACTTGAATAAGAAGACACATTCTTTCGTGCAACCTTTTTAGATTTATTTCCACCTGCGTTTTTTACCATTTTGTTTATGATAATATAGTATAATATCATTATTATATTATATTGTTTTCAATTTTATTTTATATTTAATAATAATAATAAAATATTAAATTAATAATTTTGTTTAGATATATTAATATTTAATTTTCTTTTTATAATATAAATGAGCAAAAAACCGATGACGTGGTTAGAATTAATAAAACTTAAGTTGAGTGAAGAAAAAAGCAAAGGTAAATCGCCATCTATAGGCGATGTCACACCTTTTGCCAAAAAAGAATGGGTACAAATTAAAGAAGGTAAACACCCGTTATATGTGCAAGGAAAAGCGCAAACCTTTGGACGGAAAAAAAAGGGAACAAAGAAAAGCCGTAAAAACAATAGCAGCATGAAAGCTAGTAGCCCAAAAGCTAGCAGCATGAAAGCTAGCAGCCCTATGAATAACGACATTGATATTCAAAAATTATTAAACCAGATTAAAATATGTGGAAAATGTAAAAAAAAGGTGGATAAATTAATGAAAAAAAAAACCATGAAAGGCGGTAATTCGTGTTCAATGACTCCTGATCAACCCGGCGGTTGCGCTAGTTGTGGACAAAGCGGCGGTTGTAACTGCATGGCTTAATTTGTTGAACATACTTGCTTACTTGATAAAATAAAGTAACGATTTTTATATGTTTTTTTAAATTTAGCCGACATTTGATGAGAAGAAATAGTGTTATGTTTATTTTCTTTCATTAAACGCCCAATTTCTTTTCGTAATAATTCAACATGATTATCGCAAAAATGAATATAAGCTAGTTCTGGTTTAAATTCATTTGATTTCATCATTTTTTGTAAATGGCTATCCATGCCTTGAATAAGTTCATGGTTCATGACAATATAAGTGCGTCGTTTATCGGACTTTCCGCGGGCTTTCTTGCCTCCATTAGTTGCGTTGTCATTTGCGTTGTGATTGTCGGTCGCATTCACATTTGCATTCACATTTGCATTCGCAACATCCTCATCCTCCTCGTCATGTTTTTTAATAGCAGTTTTTTCGCGAAAATAATAACGGCCCGCCTTAAACATTTTGTCTATAATATCGCCATCGTAGTCTAATTGTTGAAGACGCATCACTTCTCTCTCAACCGTATCTTGCTGGTCTACCAGCCATCTGGCCCATGCCTCTTTATAAGCATGTCTGTCGTCAAATTGATGTATTTTTGCAAATTGAGAAATAATTGCCATAATATCATCGCTCAATTTATACCTGAATATCTTACCTTTACCTTTTTTAACGGTGTTAACATTCTTATTAACAACGTTATTTGAACTATTGATAATTTCAGTATTATTCATATTGGCTAATAAAGTGGCGGCGGCTATATATTTTAAATGCTTTTCAAAAAACAATTCAATTTTTTTATAAATTATATAAAAAATTGAAAAAAGTTAAACATAATATGTCATTCTATAAGAAAGAAGAAAATTAGAGATGTCAAAAGCCGATATATCAAAATATATTTCACAATTATCTCCAATGGAACAGAAAGTCTTACACATTGCCGTGTCGCATTTAGAAACATCTTTCAGCTTATCAAAAAGTATCGGGTTTCAAGACTGGCTTCGTGCTAAAAATAAAACACAGCAGTCGCCGCAGCAGCCGCAACCACCGCAGCAGCCGCAGCCGCAGCCACCTAAAAAAGCCAGTAAAATTAAAATTAAGAAAAAACTACCTTCGGTTTAATAAACGCCGCGTATAATTTACTTTTTTTCGCTTATTTTTGAATCGAGTTAATAAATAATTAACCCGTTTTGTTGCTTTGTTTATTCTTTTTTTAATCTGTTTTATGGATATTTTATGTTGACCCATCGACCGCCTACCACCATTACCTCCAGCTTTGGGTAAAAAATTAAGGACCTTTTTTGTTTCGCAATCTAATCTGTCTGCTTCTTTTTTAATAGCATCTGATGTTTTGACATAAATACCGCCAACGGTAGAAATCGGTTTTTCACACATTTTAATTAAATTCTCTCCTAATTTCCCTGCGGCATTTATCGCAGAAATCGTTGTTCCAACACCGGGTATAACTGATGTTGCAGTGAGTATTGCATTTGCGACTGAATTACCAATCGTAGTTCCAATATTCGAACCAAACCCTTCAATTGTTTCATCAATTTCATGTTTTATTTCGTCTATTTTTGGTTTTGCCATTTTTAATGATTTTGTTAGCGAATCCATATAACTATCAAGCCACGGTTTAAATTTTTTTTGGAATTTAAGACTATTGAAAGCACCATTTAATAGGTCACTGCGTAGCATTATTAATTCGGCCAATTTATTTGGATTTTTTTCAGTCTTCATAATTTCCTCCCAATTCTCTCCTAGAATGATATTATTAAATATGCCTTGAAATTTTATTTTTACTAAATTTTTTGCGTATTCAATTGGATTAACAAATTCGGCGTTAGCTGCGGCAGATGTCATATTACCAAATGCATCTGCAATTTTATCAAAAGAACCTGCGACTGAATTGCCAACTCCTTCAATCATACCAGTAATCATATTTGGAGCAGAAGCACTATAATTTGCGACACATTCTTGTGGATTTTTAAAAAGCGCGTCAATTGTACCACTAACCTGTTGGCTTATTTTTGCCTTTATATTATCGATTTCATTATTTCCCGATTGTAATGATTTTCCTTGATCTTCTGTTGGACATTTTGTCTTTGGACTTGATTTACAATCATCGTTTTTTACAACTTCAGAATCGCCTTTACCATCCCCCTCCTCGCCATTTGCAGGGTTATCCTCTGTTTTATTATCCTCTGTTTTATTATCCACTGGGTTTTCTTCATTTTTTTTTTCTATATCTGCCATAATTAACTATATTAACATAAGGTTTTATTTTCGGTTTTATTTTCAGTTTTCTTTCTCTTTCTCTAAAAGTTTTTTATAAGATGCATAATCTAGCATTGGATTACCATCAACTATTGTTGGTTGATACTTTTTTTGTGTTTCTTCATAATCATGTAGTTTTCCTTTATACCGAAAATGATTCATCTGTTCAAAGACTTTTACCGCCGAATTAAAATTAGACGCCGCACCTTTCCCCCCTGTATTATATTTTTTAAATTTAGCAAAAACAGAGTGAACATGTTGATTCAAAATATTAGATTCTGTCGTATTAATATTATTATTATCAATATCGTCCGAGATTTTATCCTTTGCGCCATCACTATCCTTTGCACCATCGTCGTTGTTCTCTACATCCGTTTGTAAACAAATCATTTTACAGTCATAATCAATAACAAATTTGCGCGCAACTGTTTCTAATATATCATACGAAACATCTTTCAAACTATCGGTATAATAACAGAAACTGTCGGTTTCTTTATCAAAAGTCATAACAACATCAACATTTTCCTTAACATGTTCACGCACAAATTTAGAACGCAATCCGCTTAATTCTTCATCACTGATTTTGCGAGAAATAAGTGCTTTAAATTCATCGCAATATTTACTACAATAATTATCATTTATATCGTCGTGATTTTCTTCATCATCGTCGTCATCATCGTCGTCGTCATATTTCAGATAATAAAGAATACCCTCAATAATCAAAGCACCAACAATTACGCTCCCCGAAAATAATGCAAACCAGTCAAAAGAAGAAAAAGGTGAATCCATTTGAGATGGAATAGTAGTCGTATTAATAAAGTTATTAATCATTATTATAGATATTTAATCATTAATATTTAAGTTTTTTTAATATATAATCATCAACATGTATAGCCTAGTGTCTTATCAATTTTTTGACATTTTTCTAGAATATCGGGCGGCAATACAAACTCGTTTTCTTCTTTAGAAATCGTTTGGCGTATCTCATGAAAGCCCTTCAACCCATAAAATGCATCGTTTTCGGGAAATTGATTCACTATATTATTAAAATCATGCGTATAAGGTGCCCATCCACAAAAATCATAAATTTGATTCATTATTTCTTGCGTATTTTTAATAAGGTCATCGTATTTAATAAATAAAAAATTTTTATTGGAACTTGGATTTTCCTCATTTTTTTTCCTTGCCATATTTACACCAACCACTGATCTCAAAATAGGCTCCGAATTTGGAACAAGCATATTTGATAATCTACTGTGTACTTCTGCGTCGTTAATATTATTTTTTTTATAAAGTTTCATAAATGATTTAAATATATCGGTAATTGACCGTTCTAATACAATAATTTTAATATTCGGATCTACATACTTCAATAATAAATCAACATTATATGACATCGTCCAAGAACGACATTTATCGATAATAACCTCCTTTGTTTTTGGCACATTTTTATAATAAACCTTTGGAATATGTGATACTAAATCGTATGGTGTATCATGCCGATTATTTGCACCTAATTGTTCGGAGGCGTGTTTTGTCGAGGATAAATACATATCCCATAATAGTTGACATACCGCCGAATTGCCTTCTGAGTAAATAAGGGGGTTTTGGTTTAAAATAGATGAAAGCATTGTAGAACCGCTTCGGGGTAACCCACTTAAACAAACAAATTGTTGACTCATATACAATACTATTTTAAATCGATAAATGTTTAAATCAATAAATTTTAAATTCTAATTCGGGTTTTTTTTGTACTCGAATGTCCATATTTATATTTTCGTTTGGATTTAGTTGCCAAAAGAAATGCTCTTTTTTTATGATTACATCCTTTCTGAATTATATCATAATCCACTGCCGCTGCTTTACCGCCAGTAATTGAACTGGCTAATCTCGCTAATCCCCAAGATTGGGCGGTTTGATTGGGGCGAGACCCTGACGAATAATATGCTCCTTCTCCCTTTTCTACAATTTTCTTTAATGCTGATAAACTACACCCAGTTTTAAATGCCAACTCGGGTGTCGGTGTTATTCTGTCTATACCGTATATTTTACGCGCATTTATTATATGTTGCGATGGTTTATTTTTATAAGATGATAGTTTTTTGCGTGGATAATATTTATTGTTTTTATATAATTGTTTAGATTTAACCAACATTTGCATTTGTGTTTTTTTATCTTTCTTTGTTAAATTTTTGGGTAAATATCTTATAGGAAATGCATATTGTTTCATTGTTTATATATATAAACATTTAAACAATTAATAATTATTATAAATACATAATGCGAATTTTATTTTTTGCTACTTATCCCACACAGCCAACTGGATATGGACGAATTGGAAATATTTTAACAAATCATTTGGCTAGCGTCGGTCATGAAGTGTATTATCTCGGTATCTCTCATTTTAAAGATTCTGCAATAGAAAGAGATGTGCATCCCTTTATTCATCTTATTGACGCATTAGCTGAAAGAAAAGAAGGGTCTGAAGAACTTTATGGGGTTGATGTTATTTGTGATACAATTCATAAGGTTAGACCGGATGTTGTCCTTATTTATAATGATGTTATTGTTATTAATCGTATTCTCAATGAATTCATCAATACAAACATTGAGAAGAATTTTAAATTATGTATCTATTTAGATATGGTATATGAGTACCAGCGCCTGCTCTATTTTCAAAACATCAATATCTGGGCAGATTCAATATTAGTTTTCAGTGAATGCTGGAAAAAAAATCTAATTACGATGGGTTTAACCGAAAACAAAATAGATGTATTGCCACATGGGTTTGATGACACCATTTTTAAACAAATCGCTACCGCTACTGCCAAACAATCCATGGGCTTTGCGCCCGACGATTTTGTTATCTTAAATAGTAACCGTAACGCATATCGCAAGGCACACGATATAACAATCGAAGCTTTTGTCAAATTCTTAAAAAAACAAAATTATAATCCTAGCATAAAATTATTTTTGAATATGCAGCTGTTAAGCCCGCAAGGATATAATATTCATGAATTAATTAAAGTTATCTGTTTAAAAAATGAGGTTGACCATAATGAAGTTGTATTAAACCATGTATTTATTCGTCCTTCAGATTTGTATTTTCCAGATGAAAAATTAAATATGTTGTACAATGCATGTGATGTCGGTATAAACACCTGTTTGGGTGAAGGTTTTGGTTTATGTAATTTAGAACACGCGTGTATTGGTAAACCGCAAATCATTAGTAAAGTGGGTGCATTAGCTGATATTTTTACAAACAACTATGCGACCTTAATTGAACCGAAAACTGATTTATATTTAGCGAGTCTTACTGAAGGTCATGAAGGTTATATTAAAATAACCGATTCGTCCGATTTTGCTGAAGCCTTGGAGAAATATTATTCTAATCGGGATTTGGCGGGATATCACGGGGGGATAGCTCAATCCGTTTTAACAAAAAAATATGAATGGAAACATATTTTAGATGCTTTAAATCAAAAGCTAGTAACACTTACCGCTTAAATAGTCTTTTGTGCATTAAATAATACTTGCAAATTTCTATTTTCAAACAGTTCCTCTATTTCTCTTTCTAATTTTGGCACGGTATATACCTGATAAGTCGGTAAATTCGGATGCAAACAAACCAAATACAAGTCTTTCACCTTTTTCCCATATTTTCTTTCCAAAATAGCTTTATAAGTATTGAGTTGGAGCGCATAATGCCAGTAATTCGTATCTGGTAAATGCGCAATATAATCGGTTAATGCAAATTCGCCAAAACCGTTCGTTTTTTTAATATCTTTACAGCGTTTCCAGTCGTAAATTGTTAAAGTTCCGTCGGGGTTTTCCGTAACAAAATCAATTGATCCAGCCAAACGGACATCTTCGTCAAAAATCATCCATTCGCAGCGGCACGGTTGGCGTAAGAGATATAGGTGATCCGCAACAAACCCGGCAAACAGTGGAGACACCAGCTTCGCTTTATCGATATATAATAATGAGGCGGCAGTATGCTCTTGCAAATCTAACTCTAAATCCAAATATAAATCCAAATCTAACCAAAAATGTTCAATCTGTTCATGTAGGTTGGTTCCTGCCAAGGCCGCCTCATCGCGCACTAGGTCCCAACCAGCTTTAATCTGGTCAGGTGTTTGATTATAATATTTACAAGAAGGATTATTTAATCGCATTTTTGCAATAATTGCGTCGGCGTTAAATGGTTTGAAATGCGTATGATTCCAAGTAGTAACGGACATATAATTTCCTTCTCCTGCGCATGTATATTTATGCGGACCCGCGTCAAACTGAATAAGGGCATCGCGCGGATGTATCATTGATAAGATGCGACTATTATTCATTTCTTTTTATAGTTGTGTGTAATTATAAAAAGAAATAAAAGAAAAATCAATTTTATACTTTATATGTATTATAGTTATACTTATAGCCAAGTATAAGGACCACTCCCTTTTAGTACTACTTCGGCTTTCTTGGGTTCAATTTCAATTGAAAGTCGTTTTGCAAATACTATATAATCAAAATAACACGAAATACCATTGTTAGTATTTGTATTATTTGTATTATTTCTAAAAACCCTGAATTTTCCTTTTTTAACCGCTGATACTGCTAGTACTGGTATAATAAACAAATTATCATCGTCATCGTCATCGTCATCGTCATCGTCATCGTCATCGTCATCGTCATTGTCGTC
>Ga0181561_10005039_pt1 | contig 11289 bp, 10 predicted proteins | sample 011ome_19_FD_133760 | JGI IMG/M metagenome (GOLD analysis project Ga0181561, IMG submission 133760) | Coastal salt marsh microbial communities from the Groves Creek Marsh, Skidaway Island, Georgia - 011510BT metaG (megahit assembly) | ecosystem: Environmental > Aquatic > Marine > Intertidal...
TTGCCCACGGAAAATGTCCGTGGTGCGCTTGACCTCATCCCGCTGCTGACCCACTGCCCTCACCTTTACCAGCAGCAAATCACGCTCAACGTGAGCCCCCTCGGTCAAATCGACCACTTTGACCACATCGATCAGTTTATTGAGCTGCTTGGTCACTTGCTCAATTTTTAAATCGTCACCGCTGGTTGTCAGCGTGAGCCTCGACAGCGAATGGTCATCGGTAGGCGCCACATTGAGAGTTTCGATGTTATAGCCACGCTGGGAAAATAGCCCGACCACCCGCGACAGCGCTCCCGGCTCATTTTCCAGCAAAACGGAAAGTATTCGTCGCATCTCAAGTCCTCTCTGTTTTGCTGAGCCACATGTCTTTCATAGCGCCGGTGGGCGCGACGTGCATGGGGTATACGTGCTCATGGGGCTCGACGAAGACATCGAGAAAAACCAACCTGTCTTTTAGCGAAAACGCCTCGCGCATGGCGGGTTCGAGATCCTCTTTTTTCTCTACCCGCAGGCCAACGTGGCCAAAGGATTCAGCCAGTTTGACGAAATCGGGCAGCGATGCCGCGTAATGGCTCTCCGAGTAGCGACCCTCGTACTGCATATCCTGCCACTGCTTTACCATCCCGAGATAGTTGTTCCGAAGGCTGATGATTTTGATCGGCGTTTGATACTGGGAGCAGGTGGATAGCTCCTGAATGTTCATCTGAATACTGCCCTCGCCAGTCACGCAGGCCACTTCTGCATCGGGTAAGGCCAGCTTGATACCCATTGCCGCCGGCAAACCGAAGCCCATGGTTCCCAAGCCGCCCGAGTTTATCCAGCGCCTTGGCTTGTCAAACTTGTAATATTGGGCGGCAAACATCTGATGTTGCCCCACATCAGAAGTGACATAAGCCTCACCCTGGGTGGTTTCGTAAAGGCATTTGATCACGTCCTGCGGCATCGCAAATTCACTGTCACCATAGCGGCGACCGTGCCAGAGACCATGGGCCTCACGCCAACTTTCAATTTGCTGCCACCACTGCGCCAACGCGTCGGAGTCCGGTAGCGGCCTATCGGTTGACTCTATTTGCGCGGCGACTTGGTTGATTAGCTCTTTTAATACTGTGTCAACGGGCCCCACTATCGGAATATCGACGGGAATAATTTTGGCTATCGACGCGGGGTCCACGTCGATATGAATGATCTTGGCGCCGGGACAGAACTTGCCCACCGTGTTCGTGACGCGATCATCAAAGCGCGCACCCACGGCCAAAATGAGGTCGCTGTGATGCATCGCCATGTTGGCCTCGTAAAAGCCGTGCATACCGAGCATGCCCAGAAACTGCTTGTCGGAACCCGGGTAAGCACCCAAGCCCATCAGCGTGTTGGTCACGGGGTAATTCAGCGCGCGCGCGAGCTCGGTTAACAACGCTGAGCCCTCACCTTGAATAACGCCTCCCCCGGCATAAATCACCGGTCGCTTGGCCGAGAGTAATAGCCGTGCCGCCTTACGTATTTGACCCGTGTGACCTTTTTGCGAGGGCTGATAGGACCGCAGGCTCACCGACTCTGGGTAGTGATACTCAAACTTATGCTCGGGGTGGGTCAAATCCTTGGGGATATCAACCACAACCGGCCCAGGACGACCTGTGGAGGCAATAAAAAAAGCCTTCTTAATGATCGATGGAATATCTTCAGTGCGCTGCACCATGAAGCTGTGTTTCACGATGGGTCTCGAAATACCCACCATGTCGGTCTCCTGGAACGCGTCCTCGCCAATGAGATGGCTCTGGACCTGCCCCGACAGAACAACCAAAGGAATCGAATCCATGTACGCGGTGGCGATTCCAGTGATCGCGTTGGTTGCCCCAGGTCCAGAGGTCACCAGCACCACGCCAGGCTTGCCCGTCGCGCGCGCATAGCCGTCGGCCGCATGAGTTGCTGCTTGCTCGTGACGCACGAGAATATGTGGCACGGCATCGAGTTTAAAAAGGGCATCGTAGATGTGCAGGGCAGCACCGCCGGGATAGCCGAAAACGTATTCGACCCCCTCATCCTGCAAAGCGCGGACGAGCATCTCGCCGCCAGAAAGCATTTCCATGTTTCGCTCCAGCCTGTTCGTTGTGAACAATCATGGGGTCACGACACTCGGGTCGTACTAGCCCATACTTATCTGTCCCACGAACCACTGGTTGGATCGAATCCCTGCTACCAGCGAGAACATCGATCACGAAACCCGTGTATCGGTGACCTGCGAGGTAGCGCAGTGTCGAGCCCGAAATGTGCCAAGCACATCAAACGGAACCCGCAAACAGCCCACACAACTATCCCGTCGTGAAGGTAGGCCAGCGGATGAGGGTACTCATCAATAGCCGTTGCCGTTCGCGTGACGAGCCGAATAGTCGGAATTTCGGGCGACAAAGTCAACAAATGCCGAGGATTTATTGCTCTAGATGTTGCTGAAAACCCCGAAGATCAGTAGTTTTCACATTATCATCAACGAGCAAGGATCTGTGATGTCGACTCGTTCGGGATTAGTCCACAGGTTGAAGCGATTGGGCACGCTCAGAACACTTACGCCGAGAGGCCAGCAAAGCGAACAATCAGAGCCTTTGCGGACCCTGTCAGCACTTTTTTTCTCGTGGTCCGCAAGGATACTAGGGATCACGCTTGTTGCAGTTCTTGGCTCTATGACACCGCTGCTTGCTGATGCTGCAGATATGTACCGGTGGAATGATAGCAATGGCAATCCAGTGCTAAGCGATCGTCTGCCACCAACTGGCACCCCCTACACAGTCGTTGACGTAGATCGCTACGGTAGAAAAACCAAGGTGATTAAGCCCACGACAGGCGAAGCTAGCAGTAACTCGACCTCAATGCTGTCGGACTCCGCCAACCTGGCCACGTCACAGTCCAATATCTCGGTCAGAGTGGAAAAGCGCCCTGAACTTTGCGCGCAAGCTTCAGACACCGTCTTCAAACTTGAGACGTTTGCCAGAATTCGAACGACTGACGCAAATGGCGAGGTCCGGTTTATGACCGACAGCGAGCGGGCAGAACAATTGAAGATTGCTCAAGAAGTTGCCGAGGCTAACTGCTGACAAGCTTTGACGGCCTACAGCCGATCAATATTTTCTGCCCTATAGGCTTCTCGGGCGCGACCGGTCCCGCTAGGGACAATTTCTAACGGTTTAAAACCCTGGCAACCAATACAGACAGTAACAGTTTCATCATCAAGCTCTCCGTCACCACAGGGGCCGCCTGAGCAAGAATCGTCACCAGAGCCCAGGTCTACTGTGACAATAATGGGAGGGATGGGTATACCCTGACCAAAGATAGTGCCGCTGTCATAGACGGGATCAAATAGCGGAATGGAATAGGCTTTCGAAGTGCCCAATTCGGCGCAAGCCCCCTGGCTATTCCCAACTGGCTGAAATGAATTGAAGTAGACCGCCCCGCCACCAATTGCTGATTGGTTGACCACTTGCTCCCCCGTATCCGGCAGATCGAGATACCAACCGTCAAAATCGAGGATGGTCTCTCCGGTTGCAAGGCCGGTCGCCGCGTCAAGCATAGTAGATCCATCGAGATCTGCCGTTGGCCGTAAGCTGATCGTTGCCTCTGCGGTTTGTAGCGTCCCGTCATTATTTTCATCCCAAGGATACGGGCGATCGACAAATGCATAAAATCGATTATCAATATCGCTGGTATAGGGGTAATTGACTTTGAGAGGCCGCTCTCTGTCACCTGAACCAATCGTGACGAATACCTTATTACCAACAGCACCAACCACAGGTCGATTCATGAATCGCTTGTCCGCCCCTGAAGTCTCCGCTATTTTTTTAATCGTCCAGCTTCCGCTACTGAGGGCCACGGTAGCGAGAGCCGTTTCACTGTCTAGAGAGGCGAAAGAGATGCGATAAAGGGCACCACTGGCGTCCGCGGCATAAGCAAAATCGATTGCTCCATCAAAATCTATGTCGAGGGGCTCAACCTCTGCAACCACTGGCGCATCGGTTGCCAACTCTTGCAATACCGCACCCGTTGTAGCGTCAATCACAAAAACGGAGTTACCGCTGTCGCCGCTTGTACAGCTAATATTGGCCGCATCAGTATCAAGGCACTCGTCCCATCCCCCGCCCATGAACAGCACTGGGCTGCCGCCGCTGTTGTATCCCTCCACGAAACCGCTGATGGGCGTCGACCATGTTTGGCCCAAATTCGCATAACCAGTGTCGCAGCTGCCACCATCACAGCCTTTTTTCCACATGAAAGTAGGGGTGGACGGAGGTATTCCTAAAGACGAAGGACTCACGTTAAAGGCATACACCATGCCACCACCCCGGCGCATAGTTGGAAAAATATAGCCCGTGGTAAGTTGGTCACTGGTGTTGTACTCCGTGTGGGCTCCGGTCGCACCGTCAAAAAAATAGTCTTTTGGCTCTGCATCGATCGCGCTGGACAGAGCGGCATCCAAACCATAAAAATCGACGGTGGGGGTATTTGCGTAGAGTCGCTCAATGCCTGCTAGATGCTCTGGTGCAATAAACGCCCAGTCCTCGCGACCATTATCCGGGTTAACGGCTCGAAACAGGCCATCATTCGCACCATAAAAAATTCTAAATTCGGTACCTCCGGAGCTTTTGGGGCCGTAGCTGATGGTGAGGGGCCTAGAATGAACGATGTCGCCGTGGATTGTGGCCCTTAAGCCCGCGGCAGGCATCACTTCAGGGTCAGCGAGATCGGGGTTAGCGATATAATTGCCAGCGCCGTCATCAACCTTAAAGTCGCCGCCTTTGAGACCCGCATTAGCTCCCACTAGATAATCAAAAACACTGGTGTCGCTGATATCGGTGACGCCTCCCGAATTAACGCCTCGCAAAGAACTCCCATCCAAGGTAAGAACTGTGCGAGGGCCATCAGTGCTGGAATCAACTTGTTGTCGGATTTGTTGGGCCGCCCCTCCCTTCTCAACAAATGGACCATCGGGCTGGTCCGATAATACGCTGCGACCATCTAACAAAGACGAGGGACACTCGCTGGTGGGATTGGGCACCAACCCAAGGCCATCAAAATATGGCTGATCACCCGCAGTGCCACTGTCAACATCGCTGGTATCCGACGTCCAAAAGCTGGTAGCGCATGCCCCCGCAAACCCTGTCTGCGGGTTGATCGCTCGATCGAGGTTGGCGTCCGCCAAGGCGATTTCTGAATCAAATTTGGCCAGTTGGTATCGCTTCAAATTACCCAACCAACGCGGCTTGCGCTCAGCAGCTGGCCGAAACATTCCCACAAACACCTTGTTATCTGCTTGGGCTCGGTTCGTCGCCGAGAGCGGCAAGGTCACAGCGGCAAAGGATGTATTGACGTCAATAATATCTGACACGATCCGATTTAACGCCGCGGTGATGGATGACGTATCTGAGGCAGACAACCGATAACCTCCACCTTCCTGCGCAGCGCTGTGTAACAGGGACGAGGTGGTCTCGTCATAACCAGAGGGGTTGGTCAGGTCGATTACGTCGACCGTATAGGTGGTCACCTTCATTGATGCGGTAGTGCCATCCTCCAGGGTGACCGGAACACCAAACTCTTTTAGGTATTTGGCCCAATCATCTAGGTTATAGGCAGCCCCATCCAACGTAGACACTTCAGAGGCCTCGTAAGAAGTGCCTCCGCTGCCACTTTGGGCACCCAAGACGTTGTAACTGAAGGTCGGAATTTGGGTGGCGTTCTTGCCTCCACCCACTGTTTCATCCGGACACACGGCGCCATTGCTGTTTGTCGAAAGAGCAGAGCTTGCATCGCAGGTACAGTCCACTGCACTGTTTCCGGAGCCAAACGGGCAGCTGCTCTCTATGACTGAGGACTCACTCGGATTGGGGTTATTTTTATTGACGTTTCCATCACAGGCAGCAACGTTCTGGTAGCACCCCTCGGATCGCCCGATAAGACCCGTCTGCGCCCCACCGGTACTGTAGGTTGGCATGAGTAGCCCACCAGACTGCTGTCCTATCGGTCCGCCATCAGCAAGCACATTAGGCGCACCAGCCATACCGGCGTCGGTGTAGAGTTGAGTAAGCGCGGCACTGTTATCGGCGCTGTCGTCCCGCGGTCCGCTGCTATTGGGGTTGCTAATAAAAATAACATAGGTCTCGGCACAAAGACCCGCCACATCAAGAGGTGTTGCAAAATTAGAGTAATTGACATCATAGCCCGCGCTGTCGGCGATCGCGCTGGGGGTGCCCGCCCCCGCAAAGGACTGATCAAAGCCACCCAAATAGTTGTAAACGTCATAAATCAGATTACCCCACTCGGTGTTCGAATTTCTCTTTTCCACGGGGGCGTTGATATCGGAAACCATGGTGTCCAATACGACATGAATCGCGCTAGCATTCGCCTGATAAGGCTGTAACGCCACGCGCACGAACGCGCCGTTGTTATCAGATGATCCCCCACCGGTTTCTGTCGTAAACTCCAGAACTGCAACATTGACGTCGGTATCGAGCCCTTGCAGGGTTGCCTTGATGGCAGCGGCCTCTGCAACACCCCTTTTGGTGCCATCGGCCAAGCTCTGACTCCAGTTACTGGTGTTGTCTAGCAGGAAAATAATGTTGGGCAGCGCCCCCAAAGACGCCCCGTTTACCAGTCCGCTGGCAAATAGATCAATGTCCTCAGCGTGAGTATTTGCGAGGCAACAAATCCACAATATCAACCCCAGCAGTGTCTTCTTGACAATAACCATAGCGAACCCTCCCGCTCTCCTAAGGCACATCACACAGGCTTGTGACAAGCGACGCCCGCGTCCGTTTTTGGATGCCCTGGCGCACCTCAACCTTTGCCCCCGTCACGCTATCAGTCGCGATGGCGGTTATTTCCCATAGCGCGCTCGAACAAAGTGAAAACTGGCCGGGTTGATAACAACTTGCATCACCCGCATTCGTGAGCACGTTCAACTCGATATTCGATATTGGAGATGAAGAAATACATTGGGGCTCGGTGAGTACCACGATGATATCGTCACTACCCGAGCCTCCTGACAGGTCATAGCACCGGGTAAAACCGTCGGGACAGCCCACCTGGAACGCCCTCACCTTGGTCAAAAATTCCTCTGTCGTCTGTTCCCAATGCAGCGCTTCCTGAATGGCACTCAGGGCGGCGTTACGCACCGCATTACGAGCTTCTACGTTTTGTACAACAGCCAAGTTTGACTGCACGTTATTAGCCGATACCACGCCCATAATGGTGACCAGCAACAGCATGATCAGTGCGCTCAGCAGGACCATGCCTGTCTGGGTTTTGGGGGAGTGTGTCATCGGCGCGCTCCCCCAATGTTGGGAAAATCGACAGTTCGGCTATCAACCCGCCGCCGATAGCCCTCATTGCCTGCAGGTACATCCCAATTTGCTCCAGCAATAGTGTAGGTAACAGCATCGGTGTAACCAGGCTCTGGGGTATTAGCCCGAGTTACAAGCCAGATTTTCACGCCAACAACATTTTGCCATTGGGCTACGCTTGGCGAAGTAGTCACTAACTCGTAGTCGCCATCACCGTTACTGTCCACGAACCACTCGAACTTCAATAACTCAACGCCATTGACCAGCTGCTCTGGCACAAACTTGATGGACCCACCGACGCTGTCGAGCGTCAGGCGGGTCAATACGTCACTGTCATCCACGTAATAAAGGCGGCTGACATAGCGATAAATCGGAGCTGGAACAGACGAACCTGCTGAGCAACCTTGATAACTCTGATATGTCATCAAACTCGCCAAGGCAGCTTGATTAGCAGCCCGGCGAAGCTTAGTTTCCCCCCCAGAAAGACCCAGACTGGGGTCTTTACAACCGTTGGTTTGCAGGTGAAAAAAATCGTCGGCGGCGCTGCATGACGCGTCACCGGTAGCGCATGTGCTCGCTCGCCGAATCACTACGAACTCAGAAGCCGTTTCTCTTGCAGTCGCAGTTTTGCCACTACAGGCTGTGCTATTTAGCACGGCGCCCGAGGCGGAATACACCGGATATTCCATGGCATAAGCGAGCTCTGACTTGTTGTTATCTGCACTACCGCTAATGAATGCTCCGGTTCCCAAGCATGCTGGTGGTACAGCACTACCGGGCGCCCAACTCAGTGATGAAGGCGCGGTCTCCACATCTTCACCAGCGACAAAAATTTGGGTGTCGGCAATAATAGGATACCCCGCCTCTCCCCAGTAACCGACCAGAGAAAGCTCGCTGGCCAATAGGTCTAGGGTGAACAATGAATTCTCTAGTTGTCTTCCTGAGCGACTGACCTCAAGCAACGTTCTACTCGTGTCGGAAAACAGGGTTGTCACAGTAAGGATAATGGCAATGCCCAGGGTCATCGCGATCATGAGTTCGACTAGCCCAAAACCAGCCCCTTGGGGAGCTCGCCGGTATGGGTACGCTATCGGGCCTCTTTTTTTCATCGCACGACCACATCTCGGAACAAAACGCGACGATATGCGTCATCTCCAAAACTGTCAGCGCCGCAACCGAGAGACTCGCTCGGGGCCGCTGACTGTGTGATGCCCTGCCAGGCCATACTCACCCGCAGTACCGTTTCACCACTCTTAGGTGCGCCTGCCTCAATACAGCCCTGAACGCCTATCGGCGCGGCCAGGTTGAGGTCACCTTTAACCGCGGCGCTACCGAGCATCATCCCGTTCCATTCACAAAGATCACGGTCTGCACCGGTCAAGCTTGCACAGGTGGTGCCACTCGCCGCCCCATAGTAAGCTCCTGATATTGCCTCCGAAGGATTCATGCGGATGCGTGCAGCCATGTCTTCGATCATGGCTGTGACCTGAGCACGCTGAAGCGCCTCAAATTGCTGGTTAAGGGTAGTTACTTGGAGCGATGCAAAACCCAATAGGCCTATAGCGACAATCAGAATCGTGACCAAAACTTCGATCAAGGTAAACCCTTTGCCCGAGGCTTTCCTCACGGAAGTAACATGCATCACGAGCTGCAAGCCCCTGACCACGGGTTGTCCTCTTCAGATCCCGGGCAGGTGACGCTACTGCAGGCGCCGGTTGCTGAAGAGACACGACCATCAGTTTCTATGTACAGGCAAACCTTGCAAGCCCCCACCGAAGACTGAGTCTCAAGCTCAAATTTCGGGCATGAAGCTGTTCGACCCCATGCATTAAAGCTCACTTGGCTGATTCCGCCGACTCCAGAAATCGTTGCACCTTGCGCAGCGACATAGGTATCAATTGGCGTAGCGGAGCATGCGGTGACGGCCGATCCCGCAACAGTGCTTGGCTCTATGCACCATCCATTTGCCCATGCGCCATCGCGTCGCAGCAGCACCACCCCTTCGTTACGCTTGACTGCTTCTGACCTTGCCAAGGTGATAGAGGTCCGCAACTGTTGACTCACTTGCCGCAATCGCTGCTCTGCAATCAGGGTGGAGAAAGAAGGCTGGGCAACAGCAATCAAAATACCCAGTATGACAATCGCAACAAGCAACTCGATTAGGGTAAATCCAAGTAGACGTCGCATCACCAGGCCTCGGCTGTTCCACCGCTTTGACAGTGACGAGTGCGCGCCCCCGCGTTGGTAAGACACAAGGAACCATCAGCAGCTTGATTGGATGAAGCTACTGGAGTGAGTTCCATTGCGAAGGATGGTGGAGGGCCTGCGCTGGCGCCAAGCGTTGCCAGCGTGTAGTACGGGGCAACGCGCACCTTGACCGAGTGGTTTGCGGGGAAACCCGCCAAGGTGTCAGCCGGGTAGCTAAGCGCCGTAAGCGTTGAGGCATAGCTTCTGCTATTCATCAGGTGATTTTGCTGACGCTGCGCAATCTCCATCATAAAAGCCTGCGCTGCAGACCGGTGCCCCTGTCGCAGATATGCCTGATAGGAGGGATAGGCGACCGAAGCTAAAATAGCCACGATGACTACCGCGATCATCAACTCGATTAATGTAAATCCCCTAATACCACGCACCATCAAAGTACCTCCGGCAACCCCGCTAGAATGCAACGAGTGAGGCCCTAGTTCAACGGGCACCCTGCCTCACGATACTGATTTAGTACTATTTTGCAATGCATTAATAGGCTTTTTATAGGAAAAATTTGGCGGACTCCTCGCTGGGGACGAAAACGACGCACTGGCGCCGATCGCGAGCTCGTGGGCTGACACCACTACCAACAGCGTCAAACCCACAAGAATCAGGGTAAACGCAGTAGTCACCCAGCCCGCCACAGCTAGAGCCCTAGTCCGGTATTGCGGTGAGACGTTCACGGGGCTTCACCCGACGGCAACACAAGCTTGACGCTAAGCTCGGCCGACTTGACTGGGTTGCCGGGAAGGAGGCTGGAGCTCCAGCGCATATCGAGCATAACGCCAACCGCATAGGCACCCAAATGAATCGCTGAGACGCGCCAATGGGATAACCCGGCCACGAGCATCTCGCCCCTCCCGTAGCTGCCATCAGGCCTAAAGGTTCTCAGCATTAGGGCACCAATGTCATCCCCGGAGGTCCAAGCATGATCACGGCGATACCATAGACGGCGAACCTGAGTACTTACACAGCTTTCCCCGCAAGGGCTTTGATCAACGGTCAAGAGCGCAAACGGATTCGCGTGATTTGGGAGGGCACCAGTGCAGGGAAGCATATCGGGTGCTACCACCCAGACACCCAAGGGTTGATTCTCAAGAGCGCAGGGCCTAAGGGTGCCATCAGCAATCCCTCGCCAATCAGAGGCAGAAGCAGACGCCCCAATCGCCTCCACGGCAAACCCCACGGTTGCCACAAGATCCGCTTCGTTAGCGGCGCGCTTGGAGGCTTTTATCAAGTGCGCCGATATCGTCCCTAAGGTAGCCAGCAGCGCGCTCGATAAGGCGAGGGCAACAAGCAGTGAAGTTAGGGTTGCGCCAGCCAATCTCTGGGATAACCGCAATCCCTTAACCCCACTCACGAAAATCGCTGGGCCCAACTATCGCCTCACAGCCGTCAGCGACGCGTCGCCCGTCTTCCCCCCAAACGATGGTTGCTCGCATGGCACCACTGGGTAGTGAGCGTAAAAGGCAGACGAGAACCGGCTCTCCGTGAGCGAGGAAAGCATTTACAAGATCCGCACACCAATCCTCCACGCGCTGTGGCTGGTCTCCTTCTCGGACTTTACTGCTATCACACAGCAACGGTCTCGCTAGTAACTCCACCTGCTCTTCAGGGGTGAGCAGTCTCCACTCACCCTCGAGATTGATCAACGCGACGCGGGCAACCAGCTGCTCTCGGGTTCGGTCTCCTATTTGCACGGTGTCGGTGGCGAGCGCATAAA
>Ga0181561_10005042_pt1 | contig 11287 bp, 5 predicted proteins | sample 011ome_19_FD_133760 | JGI IMG/M metagenome (GOLD analysis project Ga0181561, IMG submission 133760) | Coastal salt marsh microbial communities from the Groves Creek Marsh, Skidaway Island, Georgia - 011510BT metaG (megahit assembly) | ecosystem: Environmental > Aquatic > Marine > Intertidal zone...
AGCTTCACGAGCTCCTCAGAGGCGGCGGCGGCGGCGGCGGTGTCCCGGGGGTCAATTTCGTCCACTTTGAAGGCCTCCTTGGCCATCCGAAGGTTCTTCTCGAGTCCGCACCTCCCGTGAAGGAAGCAAAGACCGAGATGATGATAGACATCTGCAGCCTTGTGATCAGGAAGCGGCCCGGAAACGAAGAGCTCCACGGCGTCGTCGCTGATGCTTGCACCGGAGAGTTCCATGATATCACGGAGAGCTTTCCTTTTAAGCGCCCTCAGTTCATCGAGATTCTCCACTTCCTTATCCGTGCCCAAAAACTCCACGCGCTCAGTAAGTATCTTCTCGATGGCTACGTAATCGTATGGAGCGCCCTCCTGCAGGGCTTCAGTGACCGTGGCGTTCAGCATCTTCTGCGATTCTGCGTATCCCTTCGCGGCGGCTTTTGTAAACCAGTGCCGCGCCGTCGACACGTTTTTTGGAACGCCTTCGCCGTTGTAGTGAAGCATCCCGATGTTGTTGAAGAGGAACCCGGTTTGGAACATCGTTCCCGAGTTTCCTTGTGCCATGGCTCTTTCATACCACTTCATCGCTTCTTTGGGTTCGTTCATCTCTCTGACGAGAAAGAGCCCGTAGTTGGCTTGGGCTTCAGGATCCCCCTTCGACGCGGCCGATCGAAGAAACCTGACCGCCATGGAAACGTTTCGCGGAACGCCGCAGCCTTGCCAGTAGATCAACCCGAGGCCGTACTCGGCCCGGGAGCTCCCCGCCGCCGCGGCTTTCTCGAACAATTTACGCGCGGTGTCGTAGTCGCCTTCGGATCTCAACATGCTCGCGAGATGAGCTTGCGCTTCAACGTGCCCGAGCTCCGCGGCCCTCTCGACCCAGTGACGCGAGAGCTCTTTGTTCTCCACGCTGCCGGTCCCGTAGTAGTAGTGCGAGGCGAGCTTCCACGCCGCATCGCGGCACCCGTCGTTCGCCTTCTTCACGAGACCGTCGAGGAGACCGTCATGCCCATACCCTTCGGTTTCCTTCAAACACTCATTCGCTTTTTCGTACCCGAGTTCGGCTGCCCTCGTCCACCACTCCCGCGCCTTCGCGAGGTTTCGCTCCGAGCCGACGCCGTCGAGGTACATCATCGCGATGTTGTGCATCGCGCCCGCGTGTTCTTGCGCCGCGGCTTTCTCGTACCATGTCATCGCTTCTCCGTGATGTCCTGTACTTTCGAGATAACGCCCGTAGTTGTTTTGGGCTTCACGCATCCCCTTCGACGCCGCTTTCAAGTACCACCCCGCCGCCGTAGACGTGCGTTCCTCTACGCCGAGGCCGTCTCCGTGTCCGTGGTCGTAGAGCACCCCGAGGTTGTACGCGGCGTCAGGGCTGCCCTGCGCCGCAGCTTTCTCCCACCACGTGCGCGCGATGTCGTTCTCGCCTGCATTTTTATGCCAGACGGCGAAGGCGACTTGGGCGTCAGCGTTCCCCAGCTCCGCGCTCCTAAAGAGCCACTGACGTGCGATCTGAATGTCGTTCTCCACGCCGTCGGACCCTTCCGCGTAGTGACGTGAGAGCTTGAACGCCGCCTCCCCGCACCCGCCGTTCGCCTTCTTCACGGGGTCGCGGATCTTTCGCGGAAGCTTGATTTTCGGCATCGCGTCGTGGCGGCGACAGGGAAAGTGCCGCGGCAGCTGCCGTCGTCGTGGCTTTCCGAGGTGCAATCCGTCGGAGCGTTTTTCCCTCGTTCCGACGACAAGACGGGAAAGCGGAAAGACGCTGGTTCCTGTTCGCCCCCGACTTTCACTCTAAATGCTCATAAGGTTTCACGTTCTTCCGTACTACGTACGGAAGTGAGGTGCCAGCCGCGACAGTTTTCGCGCGACGTCGGACGCCTCCAGTCGTCGTGTCGCGCCGCACGCCGCGCGTCGTTGTCCCCGTCGACCGCGCACGAGCGCGCGCGAGTACGCGAAGATCCGCGAACGCATTTCGATACGCATCGCCTTTCATTCAGCGTTCGAGGTGCCGTGAGATCCCCGCGCGCGCCCGTCCCGAGATCCTCCGAGAGTTGTTCCCCCGAATCGTCGCGGGAGTTCGATGGCGCCGTGCCACTGCATGGCGAAGCCGACCACGGCGTCGCCCACCGGAAGTCTTCCCGAGTCCCCGCCCCCCGCGGCGATCGTCGATGACGTCGCAGAGAACACGCGCGCGGAAGCTCGGGCGTCCGTCGCCGTCGCGACCCCCGAGGCTGACGCGGACGCGGACGCGGACGAATCTCGTCCCGCGGAGACGGCACCGAAACGCGGCGCGAACGCGGAGGCTGACGACCCGTCGGCGTCCCCAGCCGCGGTCGAACCCGATCTCGTGGAGCTGATGATGGAGGCGATGCGCGAGGTCGTGGAGACTTCGACGCCGACGAGAGAGGACGCGGAGGAGGAGGAAGTGGCGGGGACGCGCGCCGAACGCGCCGGCGGCGGCGGCGGCGGGCCGTCGCCGTCGAAAGTCGACGCCGCCGCCGTCGTCGACGCCGCGGCCGCGGAACCGACGGACGACGCCGCGTACGATAGCGACGAGGACGACGTCATCAGCGTGTTCCTCGGGTCGCCGCCAGCCACGGCGCGCGCGCCCGCGAGGGTGGCGGTGGTCGTGGAGGAGGAGGTCGTCGACTCGCCGCCGTCGCCGCCGCGAGATGTCGTCGTCGCAGCGGCGGAAAAAAGTCCGAAACCGACAACGGCGACGCCGACGCCGCCGGCCGAACGCGAAGCGAGCCCGGGCGTGGACGTCATCGACGCGTTCCTCGCGCGCACGGTGTCCCCGGGCGGAGGGAACGAGTCCGACTCCACGGACGACGCGATCAGCGAGTTCTTATGTTCGCCGCACGTCGTGAACCCCGCGCCGGCGGCGGCGCCGCCTCGGGAAGCGACGCCGCCGCCGACGCCGCCGACGCCGACGCCGCGAAACGGACGCAGCCCGCTCGCGACGCTTCCGTCGCCGCGGAAAGAAAACACGCCGCCACCGCCCGCGAAGCACAAAAAATCTCCACAGAAAACCGAACGAGACGAGTGGAAGACCGCGGTCGTGCTGTACGTCACTTCCATGAGCGCGGTGCGCGCGACGAAGGACAAGTGCGACCGCGCGCGAGCCGCGACGCGGGCGCTCGGCGTCGCGAACGCGATCGAGCGCGACGTCGCGGCGGCGTGCGCGTACAGAGAAGAACTCCGCGGCCGCCTCGCCGCGACGAGTGGACCAGGCGCCGGGAAAGGGCTGGTCGTGCCGTACTTGTTCGTGGGCGACGTCGCGGTCGCGGGAGGGGATGAGCTGGACGCGCTCGTGTGCGATGGAGGGTTGGAAGACGCGCTGAAGGCGCTCGGCGCGCGACGCGGGGACGACGAGGAAAATGGAGAAGACGGAGACGAAAATGTAAATGTAAAGAAGAAGGAATGCGGCGGGTGCGGAGGGCGCGGGTTCGTCGTCTGCGGGAAGTGCCACGGAAGCACGAGGGTGCACTGCGTCGACGTCACGCGGAGATGTTTCGCGTGCAACGAGGTCGGGATGACGGAGTGCGTCGCGTGCGTGCCGGCGTTCGCGAGGACCACGGCGAGTCCGCTCGCGTCTCCGGCGCGAGGCGCCGCCGTCCGGTGTTGAGACGACCGGAAGCGGCGCATCGAGCCAAACCATTTATTTTCCGCGTCGCGCGCGAGTACCCGTACTGTAGAAGACGACGAATGCGCGTTCACAACACCACGCCAACCGCGACCCGCGCTGGCCGACGTCTCTCTCGACCGACTACTACTGTATACCTACGGATATTGCCGCCGCGTCGTCGTCGTCCCCGGGGGTCGGCTGTACGACCCGGTGTAGTACCCCGCGTAGTACCACGACATGAGCAAGTTGGCGAGCTCGTCGACGTCGTCCTCCGTCCCGCTTGGAACGGTCGCCGCCGCGGTCGCGCGCGCGGACGCGCCGACGTCCGCGCCGGGCGGCGGCGGCGGCGGCGGCGGAGCCGCGCGCTGCGGCGCTCCGTAGTACGCGTCGTACGACGTATCGTACGACGTGTCCGCGGCGTAGTAGCCGCGGTACGGATCGTACGGCGGCGGCGGCGCGCGCGGCGGCGGCGTCGTCCCCGGCGGCGGCGGCGTCCGCGGCGGTCCCGGCGGTCCCCCCGGGTGATGATGACGATGAAGATGCCGCCCGTGGTAGACGACGTCGTGCTCGTGGTGGTGGTGACGCGGCGGGTGGTGGAGGTGGTGGTGGTGACGCGGCGGCGGTTGATGCGCTGCCCCCTCGGGCGGGTACCCGTGTCCGTACCCGTATCCGTACCCGCGTCCGCGACGGCTGCCGTCGTCGCGCGCGCCGCGCTCTTCTCCCGCGTACGCGTACGCGTCGTGCGCGACGCCGACCCCTCGCTGGTCTTCCTGCGGCGCCTGCGCCTGCGCCTGCGACGCGTAGTACGCCTCCCACGCCTCCCACTCGCGCCACGCGGCTTCGCGCTCGCTCTCCCCGCCGCCGCCGCCGCCGGTAACGTCGGTTCCGAAGCCTCCTACTCGTCCTCCTCCTCCGTCCCCGCTCCCGACGTCGCCCGCGCGCGCGACGGGGACGCCGAGGACGACGTTCGCGACCGGCGTCCCCACCGCGGGCGGCGGCTCGTCGTCCGCGGGCGCGATCTCGGACGACGGACGCGACGCCTGCGCGCGCTTAGGGATCGCGTGCAGAGGCGTCACGCGCGGGGCGTTCGATCGCGGCGACGCGTCCGCGCCGCCGCCCGGGGTCGATCCCGCGACGTGCGACGCCGCGCGCGGCGAGCGCGTCGGCGTCGCCGCCGCGCCGCCGCCCTTGGATTTCCCGCTCCCCGAGCGGGAACCCCCGGCGACGCTCGGGGAGAGACGCGACGCGGTCGCCGAGGAGGAGAGCCCGTGCGATGCCTTGTACGACTCCACCGCGGTCTTGTACGCGTCCATGAGCGCGTCGTCGTTCCACGCGTCGACGTCGTCTTCTGCCGCCGCGGCGGGGGACGACGACGCGAAGAGCGCCTCGGTCGTGGACGACCACGACATCGCGCGCGGCGGTTCGTGCGCGCGGGGTGTGACGAGGGTTCCAAAGAATGCCGCGCTGCGTTCGTTGTTAAAAAAGAAACTAAACGACCTCGAGGCTACGCGTGTACGCGTCGCATACTTCTTCTTCTTCATCTAAGAGCTACTCTATATATTCCCCCTCTCTCGCGTCAATCGAACGCGAACCCCTCGACGCCGTGCCGCAGCGCGGTCGTGACCTGCTGCTCGAGCACGTCATAGCTCGGGTACGCGGGCAATCGCAGCGTGTTAAAACACGTGGACGCCGTCGGCAACGCGTACGACCCGCCGCCGCCGCCGCCGCCGCCGCCGCCGCCGCCCTCGGTCCACCCCGCGGCCACGCGCATGACCTCGAACAGACGCACGCCGTTCATCCCTTGCAGCTGCGCGAACCCGCCCGCGGGCATCCTCGACGACCCGGTGACGAACTTTAGCAACAGCGTCCGCTCCTCCGGGGTGAACTTACCGACGAGCCGCCAGAGCCAGCGAACTTGCGGCGAATCCGCGTCGTAGCCGCCCTCGTAAATCGTGTTCGCGCGCCATTCGTCCACGTCGATCTTCGCGGTGCCGCCCATGAGACACGCGAGCTCGGGCGCGGTGAACATCCGGACGTACTCCGCGGGGACGACGTCGTTCATCGCCGCGCGGACGCACTTCACGGCGGCTGACCGCGTGACCCGTCGAACGTCGTGCGCCACGCGAAGTCGCAGGTACTCTTCGACGTTGGCGTCCGTCACCGGCTTCATCTTTCCCCCGGGCACGAGCTCGGTCTCGATCATCCTCGTCCCGGCCGCGCCGCCGAAAACGCCTCCCGGCTCCGGCTCCGGGACGGTGATTTCTTCCTCTTCGACGCTGAACGTGAGCGCGAGCGCGTCGACGCCGTCGGTCATCGCGCGCACGTTTTCGTACCCTCGCGCGGTTTGCGGCGCCATCTCCTCCACGTCCTCCCATCCCGCGGCGTCCGCCCTCCCCGCGAGCGCTTTCAGGAACGCGGACGAGAATGCGACGGGCAGCGGCGATTCGTGGAGGATCGCGTACCCGAGGAGCCACCCTAACGCGGTGTATTCGTCCTCTAAACGACGCGGCAGCGGCGACGGCAACGGCGGCGGATGATAGATCGCGAGCCCGTCAGACGTCGGCCGGAGCAACGCGATCCCGAGGTCGGTCGACCCGCCGCCGGCGCTTCGCGCGTCGTCGTCGTCGTCCTCGTCGCGCTCGAGACGCTCGAATCCGTCCTCGTCCACGTCGCCGTCGTCGGACTCGGGCTCCCACCCCGCGAGGTTCGACTCCGTTCTCGCGCCCGTCACCGCGCTCGCGAGGACGTCCATGAGTTCGCGCTCGACGCCCGGCCCCCCCGCGGGCTGCCCGACGAACCGCAGGTGGTAGCACAGCGGCGAGCGCTTCACGGCTTCCACGCCGTAGCGCCACACCCAGCGCGTGAACGAATTCCACGGGTCCGAGTGCTTCGCCGTGAAGCCGCGGATGACGCCACTTCGCGCGTGACCGAAAAATCGGTTCCGGTCGATGCCGCGCGTGATCTCGTCGAGCTTCAGCCGCAGCCAATCGCGTCGGTTCGCGAAGTTCACGATCGTCGTGCGTCGCATCAGGAACGCGAGCGCGCCGTCGAGGAGCGTCAAGTGATTCGCGATGTACGCGTTCAGCGCGTCGTAGAACGGCGGCACGGTCGCGAGCGTTTTCAAAACGCCGATGACTTTCGGCCGCGACCCGTGATCGTTCATCACCACGTGCATCGCTTCCAATTGCGCCCCGAGATGGACGCGCAGGAGCGCCAACACCATGTCTCGGTTCCCCGCGAAGTCCGCGTACATCAGCGGGATCCACCCCTTGCTGTCCGCGATCGTCCGATCGACGTTCATCTCGTTCAACAACAGCTTCACGACCTCCGTGTCGTTCCATACAAAGCGATATCGGGGTGGAGTTCAAAGGCGTCAGCTGGAGTTGAAAGGCGCCGAGGGCGGGCGTTGAAAGCGAGTGGTGGGCGGAGATGCACGACGGCAAAAGTCCTTAAGGATCGGCGTTCACCACGCGAACGGGGTCGTATGGGGACCAGTATATAGAACGCACCTCCGTGTGCCCCGCCGCGGCGGCGTGATGCAGCGGACTCGCGCCGGCGACGTCCATCGCCCGCGCGCAGCTCGGAAGCGTCTTGTGAAGCAGCCTGAGCGTCGACACCGCGTTCGCGTTCGCGGCGTAGTGCGCCGCGGTCTGCTCGTCGTCCTCGTCGTGCACCTGCACGATCGCGGCCGCGCAGTCGACCTCGCCGAGCCGCGCGCGCCCCGCGGCGGACCGAAGCAACGCCGAGACGCACGCCTCCCAGCCCGGTCCCGCGTCCGCCGCGCGCATCAGCGGCGTGACCTGCTTCTCGTCCTGGACCCCGCACGCGGCGCGCGCGTTCGGGAGACGCGCGATGGCGAGCGTCGGCCCCCCGGTCAAAGGCCGCGTCGTCGCGGAGGAGGGTTTGAACGTCGCGAGGGTCTCCGCGCGGGTCCGTTGAAAAACGCGGTCCGACTCCGACGGCGGCGGCGGCGGCGGCTTTTCCGGCGGGCGGCGGCGGCGGCGCGGCGTCGTCGACGGTGGCGGCGGCGGCGGCGGCAGCAATCGCGCGGCGGCCGTCGCCGCGATCGCGGTCGCCGCGGACGTGAACGCCGCGAGCTCGTCCTCCGCGTCGGGGGGCTCGCCCTCGGCCTCGAGCGCGAGCCACACGAGGCGAGCGTCCGCGGCTTTGTTGTCCGCCGCGGCGTGCACGAACGTCGCGCCGCCGGGGGCTCTCGGCCAGCCCCCCGGGGTCCGGCACGCGAACCGGTGCCCCAAGACGTCTCGCACGGCCTCGACCACGTTCACGTGCCCGCCCGCGAACGCGGCGTGGAGCAATCCCGCGACCTCGGGCCTGGACGCTTCGTTTCCTTTGTGCTTCATCGTCATTAACATGCGGGCGACGGCGGCGGCGCCCGCGACGCCGGCTCGGCGGAGCATTGCCTCGCGGCTCGGCGGCACCGGGTGGCGCTGGAGGAGCGACTTGACCGCCGTCGTGTCGTCCGCGCGGAGGGCGTCCGCGAGCTGGCGGTTGAACCCCGCGTGCTCGGACGGGACCTTGCGTCGCTTTCCGGTTTTGGCGTCGACGACGTCGATCGCGTCGTCGATTTCGTCGTCGCCGCCGCCGCCACCACCGTCGAACGCGCGGCTGTCCGGAGGCACCACCCCGGGCGGCGCCGCGGGACGGATCCTATCGTCTAAGCGCGTCACGTACTCGCGATCGTCCTCTTCGTTCTCGTACCCGATGAACTCGTCCATGACGAGCCAATCGTCGCCGTCTTCGCTGTCCGCGCCGGCGGCGTCTTCGAGCTCCTGCGCCTTCTCGACGTCGTCGTCCACGCGTTGCATCGGTTTCTTCGACAGCTGATCGATGTGACGTCTCCACACCTCGTCCTTACGTTGACGTTTCGCGGAGACGCGCGTCTTCGCGGTGATCGCCGCCGCCGCGGTGGCCGCCGCGGCGGCCGCGCCGCCGTCGTCGTCGTCGTCGTCGTCGCCGCCGCCGTCGTCGTCGTCGTCGCGAAGGAGCGTCGAGCGCCGGGCGACGCCGCGTCGGCGGGGGGCGACGGCGGCGGTCTCGTCGTCGTCGTCGTCGTCGTCGTCGTCGCTCGACACGACGATCGCCGCCTTGCGCTTCATCCTACCACCGCCAGAGCGTCCGCCGCGAGGCGAGGCCCCCGACGGCGACGCGTCGTCCGCGGGGGCAACTCGCGGCGGCGGCGGAGGCAAATCGTCGTCGTCGCTCGAAGTCGGCGGCGCCGCCGCCGGGTCGCGCGGGCGGTCGGCGGCGGCCTCGTCTCCTTCCTCAGCCTCCCCGCGCGCCGGCTGGCTCTCTCCCGATCTGGATCTCTCCCCGTCGCTCCCATTCCCTCCCTCGCCGTCCTCCTCCTCGTCGGTCTCCTCGCCGTCCGGTCGGATGAAGTCGTCCATGTCCGAGGACAGATCTTCCTCGCTCGAGACGCGCTCGGCGTTGACGCCGGCGACGCGCACTTTCGAGCGGTACTCGTAAAACCTCCGATCGACGGCCCCGGGGTTGTACTCCGGGACGTACTGCGGGGATGATCGGCGGCGGGAACGCGTCGCGCGCCGGAGGTCGCCGCTTCCGCCGCCGCCGCCGCCGCCGCCGCTGCGGGTGTTCGACCGCGGCGGCGCGAGCGCCCGGAGATTTCCGCGACTGCCCGCGCGCGCGTCCGAGTCCGAGTCCGAGTCCGAGTCCGAGTCCGAGTCCGCGCCGGGAGACGGCGATCGAATCCCTCGCTTCAGGTTCAGCTTCGGGGGGGTCACGCGCGAGGCCAACGCCGCCGCCGCGGACGCGCGTCGAGGGCGACGCGCGGACGACGGCCCGCCTGCGCCGCTCGCGCCGCGGGCGCCGCCGTCGCCGTCGCCGTCGTCGTCGTCCGATGACGACTCGAGCACCACCTTCCCTCGCTTCTTCTTCGCGCTCGAGGACTTCTCGCCGCCGCCGCCGCCGCCGCGACCGCCGTCGCGCAGGGACTTCCCCGCGACGACCGCCGCGCGCTTCCCCGACGACGGCCCCGCGCCGGCGCCGCGGCGTCCGCGGCGATCGCTCGCCTCGTCGGACGACGCCTCGGACGCGTCGTCGTCGTCGTCGGACGACGACGACGCGCTCGCCGCCGCCGCGCGTCCTCGCCGCCGCTGGTTCAGCGGGATGTCGTCCTCCTCGTGAGTCCCGTCCGGAGCGCGCGGGTCGAAATCAGGGTCGCTGTCGGAGTCCGCGCGCGTCCGCATCGCGGGCGCGCGTCGTCCGCGCGGCGGAGGAGGCATCGGCGACGTTTTCGCGCCCGATCGTCGCTCGGGCTTCTCGGCACCCTCCGCCCCTCACCAGCGCGCGCTGTCGTGATGATCTCGCGGCGCGGTGGCGCGCGGACGCGGTTCGCGTACTACTACGACGACGTCTCCGTCAAGCGCACCGCCGCGCGACGAGTACTGACCGCGCCTCGCCCCGCGCGCCGTCGTCGTGCGCTCCGAGAACAGAAGGAAGTTAAGCGACAGTTTGTCTCTTCTCGTTGCGTGAGTCATCGTTGTTGGCGCGAGATTCCGTCTCGCCAGATCCGCGCGCGCGTCCGCACGCCAGCGCCGCCGCCGCACACGTCCGGGAGGCACAGGGAGTTCCTAGCTAGACGCCGCGATGCCGTGCCAGGCCGCGATCGACTTCGCGTCCAAGGCGGTGGAGGCGGACAACGACGGCGACATCGCTCGCGCGATCGAGCTCTACGACAAGGCAGCCGCGGCGCTCGACGACGCGGCGAACGCCGCGCCCGCGGACGAGGCCGCGTCCATGCGCGCGAAAGCGACCGAGTACCGCGCCAGGGTCGCGAAGCTCCAGCCGAAGCTCCAGGCGGAGAAGATGGCCGCGATGGCGTCCGGCGCCGCGGCGCTGCAGCAGGGCGCGACGGTCGCGTCTCAAGCGCAGAAGGGCGTGAGCACCGCGGGCGGGTACTCCACGATGGCGGGCGCGGGCGCCGTCGCCGCCGTCGCCGGGCTCGCCGTCGTGGGCCCGATCACCGCCGTCGCCGCGGGCACGGCCGCGGTGTACGCCACGACGCGCAAAGACAACATAGGGGACATCGCGCGGACGACGGGGAAGTACACCGCGTCCGCGGCGAGCGCGGCGAAGGCGTTCAACGACGAGCACGACGTCACGGGCAAGCTGTACGAGTGCGGGAAGACGGCGGCGGCGAAGCTGAAGGAGGCGAACCAAAAGTACGGCATCACCGGGAGGTTATTCAGCGCCGCGAAGACGGGCGCGGCGAAGGCGAAGGAGATTAACGAGAAGCACGACATCACCGGGAAAGTCGGAAGGGGCGCGGCGACGGGGTTGACGAAGGCGACGGAGTTGATGGGCGGGGGCGCACCAGGGGGCGACGACGGGGAGAAATTGAAAGCCGACGCGCTCCCGAGCGCGCCGCGGTGACGAACGGCGAAGGACCGCGAAGGACGACGCGGCGCGTCGCGCGCGCGAGCAATGAGCACGTCGTATACAGTAGTAGTGTGCCTCGTCCATTTTGTAACGAGGGTGAGTGAGTAGTAACAGCTAAGTTCCCAGCGAGTCGCGTCGACGCCGTCGCGAAGTCTCTCTCTCGGCCGCCGTTTCGTTCCGTTCTTTCGTCGACGCGTCCGCATCAACGCATCAACGCGCCCCCCCCCCCCCCCCCCCCCCCCCC
>Ga0181561_10005054_pt1 | contig 11274 bp, 9 predicted proteins | sample 011ome_19_FD_133760 | JGI IMG/M metagenome (GOLD analysis project Ga0181561, IMG submission 133760) | Coastal salt marsh microbial communities from the Groves Creek Marsh, Skidaway Island, Georgia - 011510BT metaG (megahit assembly) | ecosystem: Environmental > Aquatic > Marine > Intertidal zone...
ACTACTACTACTACTACGCTCGCGATGAAAAGAAGATGAAGCGATTGAGATAAGCGCGCACGCTGCACGCACTCGCAGTCGCAGTTCGTTCTCTTCACGCCAAGCACCGGTTGAAGGCGATGAAGAGTCGCACTACCGAAAGTAATAACAACAAACGCGTCTCGTTCTCTTCCGATTTTCATGGAAATATAAACATGCTTCGCACGTTTCTCTCCTATTCTTTGAACGACTTGAACAGCGATTACGTTATTTTAGGCGGCGATTTAGGCCCTCGAGGGGAAGGCGTCGGAGATAAAGAGAGTGTTGAATATCATTTCGGCGAGATGATGAAGCAAAAGAGGTGGTTTCTCGAGCAGTTTTGCGAGTTGATTGAAACGTTTTTTCCCACTACGAGTGGAGAAGAAGAAGAGAAAAAGAAGAAGAAGAAACAAAAATTGTTCATCGTTCTCGGGAACAGCGATTGGCAAGTAAACGAAGCCGTTTTAAATGAAAGAACGATGTCGAACGATTCAGTTAAAATCTGCTCTGGATTAGGCGACGTGTTCGTCGAAGACGATTGCGTGGAGTTTGTATTTACAGCGGTTGTCGTTGCCAGTAATCACCGCAAGAAGGATTTTGAAAGAAAAGACGTCGATGGAGAAAGTGTTCCCGAAAAGAATCAAAACTGCGGGTTTATCTCACGATTTAACGATGAACGAAATGAGTTCGAGGTACTGAGATACGCCGTGAACGATGCGTGTGAGAGACCGACGATTGCAAACATTTTAGCCGCTTTGCAACCAAAAATGTTGCCAAGTAGTTCGAGTAGCTCGATGACGAAAGTATGGGTCAATCACGGTCCCCCTCACGAAACGATTGGAGATTTAACCCACAGAAACGAACGCGTAGGCTCAAAGGCGTTGAAAAAATTCATCGTAGAGCAACAACCCGACATAACTTTGCACGGACACATACATGAATCAGTCAGGGAGCACGCACGCACGACGGCAACGCACGGCAACGAAGCGTTTACATCTCGTATTAAAAATACAATAGTAGCTTCCTCCGGTAACGACTTCATGAGCGATTTATGCCACGGAATATTCTTTCAAACGAGCGACATCGAAGGAACGCTTCAACGCTTTGAAATTAAAGTGAGCAATGTACCATGATATCAGCAACAGAAAGCTTCTTTCGTTATCTCCTCGCTCTCGCGCACATCCAACCAAAAAAAGATCCAAAAAAGTGCTTTTCCACCCATCACACCCGCCGCCACAAATTTCTTTTCTCGTTTAAAGCACGCGCACACGCAAACACGAGCGCGTGAGTTTACAAGAAAATCACAGAAGAGAGATACAACTACAACAGCATTCGGTAACATTCGCTATCGCACTCATAAATATCGTCATCGCTGAGTAATACTCTCGTAAGAATCAGAATGGGTAAGAGTTCCAAAAAAGACAAGTCGTCCAAAAAGGACAAGAAAGAGAGCGCCTCCGGTAAAAAAGAGAAGCGGAAAGAGCGAGAGAAGGAAGAAGAAAACGACGATGAAAAGAGACCGACGAAGATAAAAGCTTTGACCATGATGGACGGACAAAACTCCGACGACGAAGGTGGGTACAACTCGGACGACGTTCCGAATCGAGTGGAAGCGCGAACGCCAAATCCTTTGGCGTTGGAAAATTTCAACCTCTCCCCAGAGGTTGTTGCTGCTCTGCAGAAAAAAGGCATCGACGCGTTGTTCGCGATACAGGCGCAAACTTTAGACACGGCGATGAGTGGGAAAGATATCGTTGGAAGAGCGAGAACTGGGTGTGGGAAAACCTTGGCGTTCGTGTTGCCTATCGTGGAGCAGATTAACAAAACTGACCCGACGCCAAAGAGCGGAAGGAGGTTACAAGGACGAAGGCCGGTGGTGTGCGTGTTGTGCCCGACGAGAGAGCTGGCGAAACAAGTCGGCGCAGATTTTGATTGGGTTGGACAAGCTTTTAACTTGAAAACCGTGTGCGTGTACGGTGGTGCGCCGTACAGAGATCAAGAGCAAGGTTTACGAAGCGGGTGCGACATCATCGTCGGCACGCCCGGAAGAGTGAAGGACCATTTGGATAGGAAAAATTTGAAGTTTGACAACTTGAAGTTTCGAGTGTTGGACGAAGCGGACGAGATGTTAAATATGGGTTTTGTCGACGACGTAGAAACAATTTTGAAAGTTTCCGGAGATATTCAAACCTTGTTGTTTTCAGCAACTTTGCCCCCGTGGGTTAAGGATATCGCGAAGCGATTCTTGAAGAACGATTACGCGACGATCGATTTAGTCGGCGACGAAAAGCAAAAAGCGAGCGGTCAAGTGCAACACTTGCTGTTACCGTGTCAGTGGCAAGAGCGTGTATCGTTGATTCCAGATTTGATTCGCGCCAAAGCACCGACTGGAGGGCGATGTATTCTATTCTGCGACACGAAGAGAGATTGCACCGAACTGTGCGACGCTTTGCAATCAAATTTGGAAAAAGGCGCCAAGGCTTTACACGGCGACATCGCGCAAAACAACAGAGAAGTTGTTTTGCAAGGCTTTCGTGATAATAAATTTCAGGTGTTGGTAGCCACGGACGTTGCAGCAAGAGGTTTAGATATTTCAGGAGTCGAGCTCGTCATTCAGTGTGAACCTCCAAAAGATCCGGCGACGTACATTCATCGCTCGGGCCGTACTGGACGCGCTGGAGCGACTGGAATTTGCGTGACCCTGCTCACTCCTAGAAATGAGTGGGCTATTCCAAACATCGAACGAAAAGGTGGTTTTCGATTCGTGCGAATCGGACCGCCGCAACCGGCAGAAATGGCGAAAGCGGCGGCGAAAATTGTATGCGAAAAAGTTCGAGCCGTGCACAAAGGCGCGGCGAAACTCTTCATGCAAGCGGCGAGAGATTTGTTAGAGGATGGTGACGATCACGACGAAGGCAGAGACGCGGTCGAAGTTCTTGCTATGGCATTAGCACACGCGTGTGGACACGGTGAGTTGCGACAGCGCTCGCTTTTGACCTCAACGGCGGGGAGCACCACTTTGGTTTTATCCGCCGGTGGCACCGAAATCCGAACGCCAACGTATGTGTGGAATTTTTTGAAACAGAGGTTACCAGAGAATGACGTTCAAATTAACCGTTTGACGCTCTCTCAGGATAATTTAAAAGCTGTTTTTGACGTTCCCGCGAAATTGGCGGATAAGTATTGCGGATTGAGTGAGAATTCTAGCGGAAGAACCGCGATTACTATCGAAGTGTGCGAAGAGCTTCCCGAACTCAGTCAACGTCCCCAAGGATTTGGAAGCGGTGGCGGAGGCGGCCGAGGAGGAGTAGGCGGTGGCCGAGGATACGGCGGCCGAGGCGGTGGCGGAGGTGGTCGCTCGCCAGGCGGCGGGAGATTTGGTGGAGGCCGAGGTGGAGGTGGAAGAGGTGGAGGTGGACGCTTCGGAGGACGCTTCGGAGGACGACGTTGATTGGTCGAATAGGTTACAGGGTACAGTTTAGCACAGATTTATTTATTGTTTAGATATTAAATCATCCAGAATTCAACAAAACTATCATTATTTCTTATAAAAGTCTTCAATCGAGGTGGAGTATTTTTGCATCACGAGCTCTGACTTTACTTTCCTGGCGCAATCGGTGGCCACGCCGACGAGAATTAACAAACTCGTCCCGGCGAAACCTCTGAAAGTTTGCAATCCAGTGAGTTTCTCGACTCCACCCGGGGTCAACGCAAGAGCACCTAAAAAGAGAGAACCGAGCAAGGAAAGCCTCTCCAGAACTCTCGTGATGTACTCTCTTGTATTCTTACCCGGTCGAACACCCGGGATGGACGCACCTTGTCTCTTCAACTGTTCCGCGACATCTTTGGGGTCGAGCTGTAAAAACGTGTAGAAATAGTTGAAGAAACAAATCAAAGCTACATTCACGGGTATGTACCCGGCACCTCCTGGATAAATAAACTTCGCCACGGATGTAACGGCGCCATTATCAGTAAATCGGGCCAACGTCGCTGGTAACGCCATCAACGAAGAACTAAAAATAATTGGCATAACACCAGCTGAGTTCACTTTGAACGGCAAGTACGATGACTTCGATAATCCGGCGCCTTGCGAGTTGAACTTTGTCGAGTATTGCATGGGAATTTTACGCTCAGCTTCTTGAACGTACACCACGCCGAGCGTCGAGAGCAAGAATGCACCGAAGAACACGGCTAAGGTGAATGCGCCGTTCCCGTCTGCTTTACTTTGTTCGACCGTTTGACCGATCGAGGAAGGTAAAGACGAGACGATGTTGGCAAAAATCAAAAGCGACGTCCCGTTACCCAACTTCAACTCGTTCAAAACTTCACCGATATACATTAAAATCATTGCCCCGGCTGTTAGAACTGCGGTTGACTCGGCTAACCACATTACGGAGAAGTCGTCCACGTACGGTCGGACGTACAAGCACTGGCCAACGGCTTGGATCAACGCGAAAGCGAGCGCCCCGTATCTGTTTTTTTATGAGACAAGGAATGTACGAGTGAGCTTACATAGATTATCGACGTGACGGGCAAAAAGCGATTCGATCGAATGCGTTGTCGCATGTATATTTCGCCTCGCGTAGCAGTAGTATTCGCTCAATTCCGTTATTCTTTTCATGCGTCGGTGACGCTCAATCGAACGAGACCTATAAGGTCACATCATCGCGAAAAACTACTCAGACTACTAATAAAATACTTTAAACCGACGTCGAAGAGGATTCGCGCGAAACAACACTAGAACGAAGATATTGAAACGTACCGTTGATACTGCATGAACTGACGTCTTCCGGATTCACCCTCTTCTTTTTGAAGCTTCTGTAACTCTGGAAACACAGACGAAAGCAACTGAAAGATGATGCTCGAGTTGATGAAGGGCACGATACCGAGGGAGAAAATACCGAGTTTAGAAATAGACCCACCGGTCAATGTATCCACGTAACTCATAACGCCACCAGTGTTCGAAAGCGATTCTGCAAACGCCGTTCGATCGACGCCACTGATTGGGATGTACGCGCCAATTCTAGAGACGACGAGCAATGCAAGGATAGTTGCGACCTTTTGCGGAAGATCTCCAGAGAAGAAGTCTCCAAAGTTCCCGTCATCGTTACCACCGCTGGACGTCCCAAACGCGGACGTTTTCGTCGATTGTCTGCTGCTGCTGCTGCTGCTGCTATTTGTGCGCTTTTTGCTACTAGTGTTCTTCGTCTTCGTGCTGTCTTTGCTGTTTTTGCTGCTCTTTTTATTGCTCTTCGTTCTCATGCCACCAAACCCAAAGAGGGAATCTTGCGCTCGCTCATCAAAAGCAGAATGAGACGATGCCGTCAATAACCCGAGCGGGTCCCACGAGTCGAATGATATTTGATCTCTTTTTTCCTTGAAATCTGCAGGCGTACCCGTGTATAAAGCGTTCTGAATCACCAGCGTTCTGCTGTTTGAAGAAGGATTGGTTCTTCTCATTCTTCTCCACGAAGAGGAGGAGGAGGAAGAGGATGAAGCGGTTCTCCCCGAAAGCATCATCGATGAGCCCCGCATCGCCGTCGCCGTCGCAAACATGATGGATAATTGCACTATCTATCGATAACTTCGTTTCTATGTGTGTATGATTGCGTTTAAACTTCTTCAAGTGTGGTAAGTTCAAAAGCGTGACACGCGCACTTAAACAAAAACACGTTGAGTGACAAAAAGGTTGTGATGTGGTTTTATCTTCTTTTCTTCTCTGGAGTGAGCGAGTGAGTGAGTGAGTGATGATTTGTGAGAGCAGAGACCAGAGAGAGAGATTTCTTTCGTTTTTGACGCGCAAAAAAAAGCATCTCATCAAAAGAAAGGGAAAGAGACACCCGCGTCTCACGTCACACAAACGGTGGCGACGACGACGACGACGACGACGATGATTTGCTCTTCTTCTTCTTCTTCTTCTTCTTCTCCGTCATCCGCGACGACGTCTTGGACTCGAAGCGTTGACCACCAGTCTCTTCGCGCTCCTTCGCGACGACCGTTATCCTCTAAAACGAGCGTATCTACTACTAGTAATAATAAAAAGAATCATCGTCGTCTAAAACTAAATTCTTCTTCGAGCAATAACGACGAGCGCTCGTCGCGAGGGGACGCCTTGGGAGGGCAAGATTTCATTTACTCGCAGAAGTCTGGCGTGACGGAAGAACTGTTCATGAATTCCGTGGATGCTGACATAGCCACTGGAGAGATGCGAGTGAACGAATTTAAAGAGTTGAAGTCGATAAACGCGGACGACTTCACTGTGCCTGAACGACTTTTAGAGAAAATAGGCACGTTTTTAACCAAAAACTATTTGATGCACTATCAAGAGAAGACGTTTATGAAAAAAAGAACGATAGTATCTCCTCTCTTATTGGGTATTTGGGGCGGTAAAGGCTGTGGGAAGAGTTTTAACGTAGAGTTAGCGTGCGCCAAGTTGGGCGTGTTACCAATCGTTACTTCGGCGGGTGAGCTCGAAGACGCCACCGCGGGAGAGCCAGGGAAACTTCTCAGAAGACGGTACCTCGCCGCGGGAAAAATGACAAGGGAAACAGGGGTGCCCACGTGTTTGATTATTAACGATATTGATGCCGGCGTTGGTCGTTTTAAGCACACGACGTCGTCAACCGTGAATAATCAAATCGTACAAGGAACTTTGATGAATATCGCGGATAATCCCACGAACGTTTACGAAAATACGAGCATTATAGGCAATTTTGGTAACGTTCCAAGAGTACCGATAATCGTAACGGGTAACGATTTCAGTCGATTGTATGCACCTTTAGCGAGAGACGGTAGAATGGACAAATTCTTTTGGGAACCATCGCGAGAAGAAATTGTCGGCATCATGACGCCTATTTTCGCACAACACGGGTTAGAAAAACGAGATACAGAACGATTGGTTTCTCACTTTCCAAACCAACCTTTGGATTTTTTTTCTGCGGTAAGAAATCGCGCTATCGATGCGTTCGTGTTGGAGTTTTGCATAGAGAACGAGATGGCGTTTACGAGCGCGTTATTAGGCAGCGCAAGTAATTCGACTTTACAAAGCAAAGTGAGCGAGCGACCAATTTCGTACGAGACGTTTTTAACAGCCGCGCGATACGTTCAGAACGAACAGCAAAACGTGAATAATTTACAATTATCGCGCGAATATTTAGCAAACTGGGTGAGCGAAGAGGATATGAAAGCACCGCCCGCTAAACCAGCACCGCCGCCAGAATTGTTAGTCGTTGACGACGAAAAATCAAAGGCGTTATTCGAAGCGGCGAAAAAGAAAATGTTGGAGACAAAATCCGGCCGACGCGGCATCAAACAATTTGTTCAATATATCGACATGGAAGATGCAGACGAGGACGATGGAATGCCATGGGAAACGATCAACATTAACCGAGCTTTTCAAATTATGTACGAAAATGTAATGGAAGGAGAGAAAGTGGTTACGATTGACGCCAGACCGGTGAAAGATTTCAATCGCGAGACGTGCAAAGGCGCGCAAAGCTTTCCAGCCGCGATACGCAAAGGGGGCTTGAGTGACTTTGTGGATGAACCAGACGTAGAAGAATGCGTGAAAAAGATAAAAAGTAAATTACCGGATGAAAGGACGCACATTATCGTGTTATTAGATGATAATGGAAATGAATACGAGACGTTATTTCTCGAAGCCCTTTCAAAGGAATACAGCGGAGGTTCAGTAAAACGAATCGAAGGAGGTTTACCGAATTATTTCAAACACTTCACGCCAAAAGGAACGCGAAGACCTCGATACGTCGGATACGGCCAAGATAACGAAGAAACCATGTGGACTGGGAGTAACTAATAACTATGTAGTATTTAAAATTAGAGTTTTAGTAGAAATAGGATGATGCAAGCTTTAGAACTATAAATCAGCGAGCGCCTTCTTTGGTTTTTGTTTCACCGCACGCGGCACAAATCCCAATCCACCGCGACCAGCCGAAGACAGAGGCGCACTTCCTCTTCCTCGACCACCGCCCCTACCACCGCCGCTACTAGGAAAGGAGGGAGGCGGACGAGATTTGGCAATATTCAGCGCCCGTCCTTTCAAGGCTTCACCATCGCGCATGATCGCGGCGAGTAAATCGTGATCACTCGCAAAATCAACGTACGCAATACCTTTGGATCGACCGGTGTGACGATCCTTTATCACTCTCGCTTTCATCGTACCTTCTTTTTTGACGTCAAAAAAAGCAACAAGCTCTTCCTCTGTGACGCTGAAATCAAGATTCTTCACAAAAGCCGTTTGTTGATCTCGGTCGGGATACAGTTCTTTGATAACCTCTTCCCGTGGTTTCTCCGAGCGCGGAACAAAAGTCGCCGGTGGTACGTGGCTTTTTGAGTCGTCGCCTGCCTTAGTTCGTTTACTCTTTTCAGTAGCCATTGCGTTGTCCTGGTCGTCTATGCCAACATCTTCCTGCTCGTTGTTGCGTTTTCGCGAGATCTGACCTTCTCTGCGCATGCGCTTGATGTCTTCAGCCGACACAGGAGGTGCGCACGCTTGTTCGAAATCAATCGAATGCAGCTCAGATTTTACCTTCTCGTACGAGCTCGGAAAGGATTCACCGGAGGTTTCTAGAAAACTTCGCCACGAAGTGCACAACTCCCGGATAATCATCAATTTCGTATCGTCTTTTACTTTGCCTTTAACTACTCGAGAGAGTCTATTGCGCTTGCTGAACGCGAGTTCGTACGCACGATTTGCCAGTTGTGGGTCGCTCGATTCGAAATACCTGGCGCGTTGCAAGTGCGCCTCGAGGAAATCGCCGTAGATCTTTTCATTTTCGACGAGAAAGAATTTCCACACTTTCTCTGGATCTGCGCAGCGTTGTGCCCAATATCTCGCTAACTTCATCTCGGGGTCGATGCGTATCCTGTTCGGAAATTGTGCTACCAATATGTTGTGTATTTTGCTCAGTTGTTGCTCGAAGTCGTTGGTATCCTCTGATTTTTTGTCTTTCCATGTCCTCGCAAAAACGCGAGAGCGACATCGTTGGCCCCTTTGAAACTTTTTAAACTTGAGTGTTCCATGATGCGCGCAAATCTTTCGGTCGGCGTGGTACTACTCATCGTTTCTTCTTCGCTAGAACCCGCAGAAGACTCTATTTTTTCAATCAAGAGTTCGAACGATGATGGACACGCTCTGAGTGCTCGATTCAAAATATCAATTTTCAATGAAGGAAATTCCATCGCATACTCTAGCCATAAGCACACCTCGTATGGGTTTGTCAGCAGCGCGCGTTCGTATAGCGATTGGATAGATTCATTCAAATCTTTGTTCTTTTCTCTCTTTTGCGAAGTTTTCTCTATTGCAATGTATGAGCGAAACGCGCGCAAATTCGCTTTGGGATCCGATTTTGTGGTGATATTTGTGTTTGCAGTTTCTTCCACTTTATCCTCGAACGCCCTCCGCAAATCTCTCCTTTTACGTCCAACTTCGTACGCTTTCGCGTACAAGTCGAGCTCGTCTTTATTTTCTACTCCAGCTATTATTTTTTCTTTCAACTCGTCCAACTTTTCTAAGGGCGTCTCGAGCGCTCGCGTCGATACTGCTTGAATGCGACTTCTTTTCTTCGGGGAGTCACTTTGTGAGCACTCGAACGCTCTGTAAGCGAGCCAAAACGCGTCGCCCCTTTTGTAGTCCTTCGCTACAGTCTTACAGCTCTTCTCGTAAAAGTGTCTTCTATCCTCCTCGGTATCCTCGCTGGTTTTCGCTACGGAAAAAGACAGGTATTTCAGCCAAATCGGCACGCTCGCCGGGAGCGTCGCCGTAGCTCTTTCAAACAGATCTTGCACGCGCATTTCCATTTCTTTTCTTTTCTTCGCAGACGCGCACGCATCCAAATCTTTCATCTTGTCTTCCATCCAACTCAACCACTGCTCTTCGCTCAAGTTGAACTTTCGGTCAAACGCAACTCTTGACTCTTCCAAACGTTCCTTCAACTTCGCCTGACGAAGTTTGAGTAAAAGTTTTGCGTGAGCGCCGTAATCTCTTCCTTTACTCGTCTCAACTTTCTTTTCTAAATCCATGACTTCGTCTAACAAAGTGTCGTCAACGTCGTTATCGTCGGAATCGTCGTCGTCATCCATATCGTCGTCCGAATCGTCGTCGGACTCTGATAAATCTTCTTCGTCTTCCTTTGAATCGTCGTCGTCGTCGTCGCTTTTGTCGTTGTTGGTGTTGGTGTCGGCATCCATCCTGTCGTCATCGACTTCTGGCGGTGTTTCTTCTTTCGCGGAAACAGCAGCCGCTTTGTTGCGACGAGGTGGCATTGTTATCTCCGACAAAAAGATGAAGACCAAATTGAGAGAGAGAGAGAGAGATTCTTTTTTTTCTTAACGAACGCACCACTTTCTTTTTCACTGCGGAGGGAGAAAAGAATGAGACCGGTTTTGAGAAAATGCGCGCACAAAGCCGCGAACAAGGAATATACAAAAACAAGTGCCGCTAAAACTAACTCGTTATTTTACAAAGATGATGACTCTAAATCTAAAGCTTCTATAAATTATCCACACTTACACGTACCCTGAACCTTTGCACGTCTTGCAGAGAATCATCCCCGCTCCTTTGCAACCGGTGCACTCCATCGGAGACCGCCGCGTTAAACCGAGCACGGAATCGTCGCGTCTATCCTTCTTCGTAATTTCAATCGGCGTTTCTCTCCTTCCCGTGGCGTTGCAAAAGATGCACGCCTCGCCTCCCAACGTTGCGCAGGACGGACAAGGTTTTGGTTCAGATTTTAAGCCTTGCACGATAGCTAGACCTCCGAAGAGAATAGATGTTGCGACGACGGATATCGCTTGGTTCGTCTCCTCCGTACCCATGGAAGACGGGTCGATGATGGAATGCGTCTTCATCAAAGACCGATGTTTTTGGCCATTCCGCGAGACAACATTCAGTCCGGCATCCCTTCTAACCTCCGTGGTGCGCGACGTCGAGCAAGCGTTGTAGCTTCTCGAGATCATCGCTCCTATTTTTTCCTATTGCTGCTCCAAATAGAAACGTGCCTGTGTTTAAAATTTTTAGATGGGTGAGTGAGTAACGATGAGTGACACTTGAGAAAAAAAAAGTCAAAAGGAAACAACAGCGACAACAACATTCATTACTACCACAGCGTCATCAAATATGTCAGACAAATGCCTCGATTGTCAATCAGGTGTTGCACGAATGCAACCTTCAGAGCGTGAAAACCACACTCACGAAGGATCAGATTCGTCATCTAATTATATTTCTGTCATCATCCA
>Ga0181561_10005059_pt1 | contig 11268 bp, 2 predicted proteins | sample 011ome_19_FD_133760 | JGI IMG/M metagenome (GOLD analysis project Ga0181561, IMG submission 133760) | Coastal salt marsh microbial communities from the Groves Creek Marsh, Skidaway Island, Georgia - 011510BT metaG (megahit assembly) | ecosystem: Environmental > Aquatic > Marine > Intertidal zone...
CCCCGCCGGTTTTAAACCTTTTTTTAAAGCGCCGCGCGCCGTTTGTTTCTCCATTTTCGCGTCTCGCCTGGCTTTCTTCTCATCCTCCACGTCCCGCCCGCGCAGTTCCTCCGCTTCCTCCTCCTCGTCTCGGATCAAACCTCGCAGCGTCTCGATCTGCGCGCGCAGCGCGTCGGCGTCGCGCTCCATGGCGACGCGCGTCGCGCGCTGCCGCGCCTTGGTCTCCTCCAGCGCCGCCTCCGCCTCCTGCCCGTTCTGCATCAAAAACAGGTTGGTCTCCTCCAAACGCGAGAACACCGCCGGCAGCTGCGAGGGCTCCACGAAGTACATGGGTGTCTCCTCGCCCGAGTCGTCGTGCGGGGGCGTGCCCGGCGGTGCCCGCTCCGGAATCGCCGCGCGCGCCGCCGCCGCCGCCGCCTTCGCCGCCTCGAGCTTCTCGCGCGCGGCGTTTTCGGCGGTGCGGCCGCGGCGCGCCGCCTCCGCCAGCGCAGCCTCGAACTGTGGAATCGCCTTTCGCTTGGCGTCCGCATCCTCGATCAACGCCGCGTGCGCGTCTCGTTTGGCCTGCCTCACAGCCCGCCGCGCCGCGCGGCGGCTCCGGCGCTTCTCGTCAACCGCCTCGAAAAACTCGGCGGGCGTCAGACTGTCGAGAAACGCCTTGTACCGCTCGCAGTCCTCGCGCCTCTCTTCGCGCTTGCTCAGCGCCGCCTCCGCGACGACGATGTCCGCGGCGAGCCGTTTGATCTCCGCCGCCTTCTCGTTCTTGCGCTTCGCCTCGTGCTCGCCCGCGCGGATCGCCTGCTGCACGCGCAGATCGTTCTCCTTCAAAAACGCGTCGAAGCGCCGCGCGTCCTCCACGAGCGTCGCCTCCGCCGCCGCCAGCGCCTCCTCGCGCGCGGAAGCCTCGCGCTCGAGCTTGAGGATCTCCGCGCGCTTCGCGTCCAGAGACATCTGCACGAGGAAAATCTCGCGCTTCTTCGCCACGAAATCAGCCACGCTCTCAGGGCGCTTGGTCTCGCCCGCCGACGCGCCGCCCGACGCGTCCGAGTCCGCGGGCGCCGGGAAAGCGTCGGCTTTGAATCCTTCATCCTTCGCGCTCTCGTCGAACGCGCCCTTGGTCGTGGCGCTGGCGAACACGGCGCCGCCCCGCATCGTGCCGCGCAACGTCACCAGGCCGTCGTCGCCGTCCCCGCGGAGCACGCGCTCAGCCTCCAGGCGCGCGAGCCGCCTGGTGGATCCCGCGCGCGACGAAAACGTGCTCTTGTCGCGCACGCTCAGGTTCTTCAACCGCGCGCGCGTGGAGGCCTTCAACGAGCGCTCCTCTTCGCGCATCGCCATCACGTCCGACTCCGCGGGCATCACGAACGGGCGGCGCGCGTACACGCTCTCCTCCATCTCCCCGGCGCCGGCGGGTGGCGGGGACGACCGCGCGAACATCTCGCGCGTCGATCGGGTGGGGGATGGCGCGTCGTCGCTCAAAACGGAATCCTCATCCGACAACGAGAAGCCCGCGGAGCGACGGTCGAGGCTCGCCATCGCCGTCGCCGAGGGGGCGCGCTCCCCCGCGTGTGCGTGCGCGGTTGGGCACCGACGGCCGGTGGCGCGCGCGCGCGGGTGTGGCGAGCGACGCCGAGGTGTCTCCCAATTGCCCGGTGCCGTGCCAAAACGGGGTCGACGACTTTTGGCGCCCGGGCGATCGACGACGATGAAGCGAAATTCTATTTTTCACGGCAGTGTCGTGAAAAGCGCCTCTTCCGAGACTGACGTCCGCTCGTCGGGCGCGCCACTCCGCTCCGCACCCTCGCGGTGGCGCGTCGCGCGCCGCCGGGGCTGCGGGGACGCGAGCGCGCGTTCGAATCCGTCCGCGCGCTCAAGACCGGCTCGTGTTCGAAGGTTGGTCGACGGGCGGTGCGTCCCGATTCGCCGAAACTGACATCGGGAACGATGCCGATCCCGGCCCGCCCGCCCCGTCGCCTGGACGCGCTCGGGGATGACACAGAGGCGCGCCTCGCGGCGAGCGCCGGCCGCCACGCGGCCGCCGTCGATCGAGCCGCGGTCCCGAGGCTCCCCCCGGTGTCCTCCAGCCGCGCTCGGCGTCTCCCCGCCGTGGACATCACGACGAGCCACGCCTCGTTCGCCGTGGCCGGCTCGAAACTCGGAACCGGCTCGGCGGCTTCCGTCCGACGAAGTTTGGTCCGCCGCGGGACCGGCGAGGGAGAGGTCCGCGGTTCGATCCCGAGCGGAACGCGCGAGCACGAGCGAGACGTTCCGCGCGCGCCTCCGTCGAACGGAGGCGCTTCCCGCCTGGAAGCTCTGCGCGTGGACGCGTCCGACTCGCGCGCGCGGCGCGAGGCGAAGAAAAGGAGAGACGCGCGCGGCGCGGCGTACGCGTGGGGGGACGGCTTCGCCGGCGAGCTCGTCAGGTTTCGAACCGAGGACCTCGCGCACGTGGGGGGCGGGACCACGTTCACGGCGTGCACGACCAGCCGCGGGACCACGCTGGAGCTGCGGCGGCGGGACGAGCGCCCGCGCGCGGACGTGACCGCGCACACGTTTAAGACTCGTACGTCCTCCGAGGCGAGCGGCGAGACGTCGACGTTTAAAATCATCGCCGCGTCCCGGTGCGAGATCACGGACGTCGCCGTCGCCGTGTGCGCGGACGGAAGCCTGGCGACCATCTCCGCGCGGGCGGCGCCGGACGAGAGCGAGGAGGACGAGAGCGAGGACGACGCGTTCGATGCACTTTGCGACGGTTCGCGAAGCGCATCGCGGCTCGCGCGAAGCGACATAGACTCGTTTCTGAAACCTCTCCCGGTGCCTCGGCGCGTTCCCGGCACGCGCGAGCTGCGCTTCAAGCGCGTCGCGTGCGGGGGGGGGCACGTCCTCGCGCTCGCCGGCGCGGGAGACGTCTACGCGTTCGGCGCCAACGACTCGGGGCAGCTCGGTCTCGGGCACCGCGCGCCGCGCGACTCGCCCGCGCGCGTCGCGGGGGCCCTTTTAACCGGCGCGGAGGGCGTTTTGTGCGTCGCCGCCGGCGACACGCACTCGGCGGCGGTCACGGCGAGCGGGCGCGTGTACACCTGGGGCGGGAACGAGCGAGGCCAGCTCGGGCACGGCTGCGCGTCTCTGGGAGAGGACGCGCTCGTCCCGAAACACGTCAGCGTCGCCGCGACGGACACGGCGGGCGTCGCGGCGGTTTCCGTCGCCTGCGCGTCCAAAGCCGTCGTCGCCGTCGTCGCGTCCGGCGACGTCCTCGCCTGGGGCTCGGGAGCCTGCGGCGCGCTCGGCGGCGGTGTCTCCGACGACGCCCCGGAGCCGAGGCGCATCGACCCTGTCCGGTTCGGGAACGAGCGCATCGTCGCCGTCTCCGCCGGGCACGAACACTTCGCCGCGCTCGCCGAGTCGCGGCGACGCGTGTTCGTCTGGGGCTCGGACGCGAAGGGCCAGCTCGGTTCGCCTTTTCCGTGGAAAAACGCACCTCAGAGTGAGGATGGGGAAAAGCCCGTTCGAGCCGTGACTCGGCTCGAGGGCACGCCGCCCGACCGAGACGTGGCGTTCGTGGCGGCCGCGGGCGACCGCACGTTCGCGGCGTTCGGGCCGGCGACGGGCGCGGCGCGCGACGGCGGCGCCCGCGAGACGGCGGCGACCGGCGAGGACGCGAACGGGCCGATACTTCTGCCGCCGCTCCTGGAGCTCGCCGAGACCGTCGCTAGCTCGTACGGAGCTCGCGAACGGTCGGGCGTCGCCGGCGCCGACGGCGGTGGTACGGACGAGACCGATGTGTCGAGTCTCGTCGCCGCCGAGTCCGCGGAGGCGAACCGCGTTTCCGCGCTCCTCGGAGCGGTGGACGACGTGTTCTCCTCGCCGGGGTTCTCGGTGGACGGCTTTTCCGTCCCCGTCGTCGGCGCCGCCGCCGACACGACCCGGATCGATTTCGACGCCGTCGTCTCGACGTACGACGCCGTCGTCTCGATGTACGACGCGCCGCGACTTCTCGCCGCGCTTCTCGCCGCGCTCGCCGACGCGTGCGCGCGGGCGTCGAGGCGGCTCGAAGAGACCCTGGACGAAAAACACAGCGACGCCGGATCTCGCGCGCGCGTCGCCGACGCCTTCCTCATCCTGTGGCTCTCGCCGCTTCACGGCGACCCCGCGTTCCGAGACGCGCTGCTCCCGCGGCTCGCCGCCATCGGCGCGAGGCTCCCCGCGGACGCGCTCGAGGGCGCGGCGGTCGTTTCGTTCGCGCGCGCGTTCGGAAGCGATCGGCGCCGCGCGGAGGTGTTCGCGACCAGGCTGGCGAAGCCGGTCCTCGCGTGCGTCGCGCGCCGGCTGGCGATCCCTCCGGAGACGTCCGTCTCCCGCGAGGCGGACGACCCGACGGACGATCTCACGCTCCTCGGCCTGGCGCGCATGCTGCGGTTCCTCCGCGCCGCCGACGCGTTCGCGGCGCGCGAGCGCGGGTCGAGCGACGCGGCGTTTCCGCGCGTCCCCTCCTCCGCGTTCCAGAGCCCCGAGCTGAGCGACGCGCTGGACCTGCGCCGCGAGTACGTGCGCTGGATCGAGGGCAAGCGCTCCTTCTGCGAGTTCCCGTGCGTCTTCACGACGGAGGCGAAGGCGCGCGTGCTGCGCGGCGAGGCCAACCTGCAGAAACGCGTCGCCATCGCGGACGCGCGGCGGGCCGCGGAGCGCATTCGCGGGTCTGGGTCCATGGACCGGAGCGAAGAGAGCTTGCCTTTCGGCCATCCCGACGCGCCGTTCCTGGAGCTCGTGATCGACCGCGAGCGCGTCCTGACCGACGTCGTCGAGGCGCTGCGCTCCGCCTCGCGCGCGAAAAAAAAACAGCCGCTCCGCGTGCGGTTCACCGCGCGCGGCGTCGAGGAGGAGGGCGTGGACGAGGGGGGGGTCACCAAGGAGTTCTTCCAGCTCGTCGTGCGGGAGATGTTCGAGCACGAGCAGGAGCAGAAGGAGCACACTGAGCACACTGAATCAGCCGTACGCGAGAAGAGCGCTCTCGGTCTCTTCGAGCGCGACGACGAGTCCGGGTTCTACTGGTTCGCGCGCGCGCGGCGCGAATCGGCGGCGGCGAATCGCCGCGCGCTGGAGCTCTACGCGCTCTTCGGCGCGACGCTCGGCTTGGCGCTGTACAACGGCGTCACCCTGGACGTCCACCTCGCGCCCGCCGCGTACGAAAGACTGGCCGTCGCCGACTCCGACTCCGACTCCGATTCCGACGCCGACTCCGATTCCGACGCCGAAGAGACGCTCGGCTCGCGTTCGTTCGCGACGACGCGCTCGCCGCGCGACCCCTCGCGCGCGCTCGCGTCCGGAGCACGCGACCTGTCCGATCTCGCCGAGCTCTCCCCGAGCCTCGGCGAGCGTCTGGCGGCGATGCGCGCCTTCCTGCCCGGCCCCGGCGAGGACGCGGAGGCGGCTTTCCAGAAAACCTTCGGGCCGAGGGATTTCGTCGCGGAGCAGGTCTGCTTCACCGCCGAGGGGAAGGAAACGACGAAAACGCGCGAGCTCGTGCCTGGGGGCGCGTCTCTCCCGGTGACGTACGCGAACCGCGAGGCGTTTGTTTTTCGATACGCCGCGTTTCTCATGCGCGACTCGGTAAGGGCTCCGGCGCGACGTTTCAAGCGCGGGTTCCGAGACGCGTGCGGCGGCCCCGCGTTCGGGTTGCTTTCGGGAAGCGACCTCGAGTTGCTGGTGCGGGGCGAGCCCGGCGAGCTGGACTTCCGCGCCTGGCGCGCGGCGGCGGAGTACGAGGGGGGGTTCGAAGACGCGCATCCCGCCGTGGAGACGTTCTGGCGCGTCGCGCACGGTCTGGCGCCGAACCGAAAACGAAGGCTCTTGTTTTTCGTCACCGGGTGCGGTCGCGCGCCCGCCGGGGGGCTCGCCAACGTGCCGCTCTGCGTGCAGAGGGCCGGCGGGGACTCGGAATTCCTGCCCACCGCGCACACCTGCTTCAACACGCTGCTGCTTCCGGAGTACGCCACCGAGGAGAAGATGCGCGAGCGGATGGTGACGGCGCTGGAGAACGCCGAAGGGTTCGGTTTGCAGTGAGGGGATATACTGCATGCAGCATCAGGAGACCCGCATGACAAAAAGATCGCCTACCAGGCTAGACACCACCGAACAACTAGTCAGACGTTTTTGTATGAGTAAATGAGTAATTAGTCTGCAAAAAATTGCACTCACTCGGGATTGAACCGAGGACCTCGAGCTTACTAAACGCGCGCTCTACCACTGAGCTATGAGTGCCCTATGGGCTTTCAGTCTTCACTGAAGTTTAGTATTTCGTACCCTCGTTCGAGGGTGAGGAAATCCATGAGTATGTTTCTTGCCCATGAAGCCATATTGCATGTAAATGATCTCACGCTGTATAAAACATCGCGTTTGCTCGCGTGCTCGGCCGTTTCAGGGGCCGAGCGCACCGCCGACGCGTCCAAGCACGTGTCTTCCTTCACCCGACCGACTTTCGCGGTGGTGAGCGACGTTTCGAGCCCTCCCACGTCTTCCCACCCGCCATCGAGCGGAGGCGAAAAAACGATGGACCCGTAAAGGTGTGTGTGTGCCCTCTGGATCGAAAAATCGATCCGTGTCAGACATGCTGCTGCTGCTCTCAACACGACATGACACCACTTTTCGCGCAGCGCAAAGCAGGCGCATCGCCGCGCACCCATGCGCGCCTCGGGGTCAGCGGCGATGGCCTCGACGTCCGCGGCGGTCGTCCCGACAACGAGGATACGCGTTGAGCGCCGCGGATCTCGAGGGGTCGGCCGGAGTCGCGGGAGAGAAGGCCTCGCGCGCGATGGAGTTCGCACCGCCGACGCGCGCGCTTCCCTCGCGAAGTCGCACCGCCGCGTTCACGCAGCCGCGTCATCGGGTGACGGCGAGGCGGCGAGCACCGCGGCCACCTCCGGGTCCTCCGACCGCCCGTTTCGGTTCTGCATCGACCGCGGCGGGACGTTCACGGACGTGTACGCGGAGGTCCCCGGCCCGACCCCGGGCGCGCCTCCCTCGCACCGCACGCTCAAGTTGCTGTCCGAGGATCCCGCCAACTACGAGAGCGCCCCGCGCGAGGGCATACGACGCGTGCTCGAGGAGGTGACAGGGAAGAAGATCCCGAGGGACGCCCCCGTGCCGACCGACCAGATCGAGTGGATCCGTATGGGCACGACCGTCGCGACGAACGCGCTGCTGGAGCGGCAGGGCGCGAGGACTGCGCTGGTCACGACGCGAGGGTTCAAGGATCTGCTCGCCGTCGGCAACCAGGCGCGCCCGAACATCTTCGACCTCGCGATCGAAAAGCCGGGCGCGCTGTACGAAACCGTCGTGGAGGTTGACGAGCGCGTTCGCGTGTTGCCCTCGGAGGTTTTTCCGGAGACGTACCTCGAGAACGACCCGCGGGTCACGAAAAACACCGCCACGAACGAGCGCGCGCTGGTGGAGACGGCGCTCGACGTCGACGCGCTGCGTCCGCGTTTGCGCGCGTTACGGGAAGACGGCGTCGAGGCGCTCGCGGTGGTGCTCCTGCACTCGTACGTGTTTCCGGACCACGAGAAGGCCATAGGCGCGCTCGCGTCGGAGCTCGGGTTCGAACAAGTCAGCCTGTCGTCGCAGCTCGTGCCGATGGTCCGCGCCGTGCCCCGCGGCCACACCGCCTGCGTGGACGCCTACCTCACCCCCAAGACGCGCGAGTACCTCCGCGTGTTCCTGTCCGGGTTCGACGAGGGGCTGAGCGGGGTCAAGGTGTCATTCATGCAGTCCGACGGCGGCCTCACCCCCGCGGACAGGTTCACGGGGTACAAGGCCATCCTCTCCGGCCCCGCGGGCGGCGTCGTCGGGTACGCGGTGACCACCTCCCTGGACGCCGCGGCGGATCGCGGCGAAGGCGACGGGAACTCGGTCCGCTCGAAACCTCGCCCTCCGCCTTGCATCGGGTTCGACATGGGGGGCACGTCCACGGACGTGTCCCGGTACGACGGCGTGTTCGAGCAGGTCACGGAGACGGAGACCGCGGGTGTGGCGATCCAGGCGCCGCAGCTGGACATCACCACCGTCGCCGCGGGGGGCGGGTCGGCGCTTTCGTTCCGCAGCGGGACGTTCCGGGTCGGCCCCGAGTCCGTCGGCTCGCAGCCCGGCCCGGTGTGCTACCGCAAAGGCGGCGAGCGCCTCTCCGTGACGGACGCGAACGTGCTGCTCGGCCGAGTGCAGCCGGGGTACTTCCCGAAGATCTTCGGGCCGGACGAGTCCCAGCCCCTGGACCACGAGGCGACCAGGCGCGCGTTCGAGCGGGAGGCGGACCGGATCAACGCCGAGCTCGCGCAGATTTCGCGCGCCGACGGGAACGCGGCGCCGCCGAAGCCGCTCACGCCCGAGGAGATCGCGCTGGGGTACTTGAAGGTGGCGGACGAGGCGATGTGCCGCCCGATCCGCCAGATCACCGAGAGCAAAGGCCACGAGACCTCCGCGCACGTCCTGGCGGCGTTCGGTGGCGCGGGGCCGCAGCACGCCTGCGCGGTGGCGCGCGCGCTCGGCATTAAGCAGGTCTTCGTGCACCGCTTCTGCGGGATCCTCTCCGCGTACGGCATGGGTTTAGCGGACGTCGTCGTCGAGGCGCAGCGGCCTTTCGCGGGCGCGCTGATGACGAACTCTTCCTCGAACGAACGAACAGGACGACTTCCTGCGCACGACGAAGGCCCTACGAACGAAGCCACGCTTTCGCGCGCCGCGGAGGTGGCTCGAGCTCTGGCGGCGTCGCTGGTTTCTGATTTGCGAACGCAAGGCTTCGACGCGGAGACTTCGGTGCGGACCGAGACGCTCTTGAACCTGCGGTACGACGGCACGGACACCGCGATGATGGTCGCGGAGCCGCCGGACGGCGACTACGTCGCCGCGTTCAAGGAGCGGTTCACACGCGAGTACGGGTTCGATCTCGCCGGCCGGGACCTGCGCATAGACGACGTGCGCGTGCGTGGGGTGGGCGCCACCGAGCTGCTGCGGCGCGTCCCCGTGGACGACGAGGACGCGTCTCCGTCGGCGACGAATCCCGCGCCGCGATCGCCTCCGGAGCCGGATTCCGTCGCGCGCGTGTACTTCGACGACGGGTGGCGCGACACGCCTATCTTCCTCATCGAGCAGTTGCGGTGCGGGTGCGTCGTGCGCGGGCCGGCGGTGATCATGAACGGCACGGCGACATGTCTGGTGGAGCCCGGTTGCGTCGCGACGCTGACTCGGTTCGGGGACCTCCGCGTGGACGTCGGCGTCGACGAGACGCCGGGCGTCGACGTCTCCGCCTCCGCCTCTTCGCGTTCGGCCGCGCCGCGACCTCCCGTGACCTCCCGAAAGGCTGCCGTTCCCCGGGTTCCCGACGCGGTGCAGCTGAGCATCTTCAGCAACCGCTTCATGGGCATCGCCGAGCAGATGGGGCGCACGCTGCAGCGCACGAGCGTAAGCACCAACATCAAGGAACGGCTGGATTTCTCCTGCGCGCTCTTCGATCCGAGCGGCGGCCTCGTCGCCAACGCGCCGCACGTCCCCGTGCACCTGGGCGCCATGTCCAGCACGGTGCGGTGGCAGATCGAGCACTGGTGCGGCAGTCAGGGAAATGACGCATTTGACCAAACCCACAAAGAAGGGCTGCGCGAGGGCGACGTGCTGGTCACGAACCACCCGCGGGCGGGCGGGTCGCATCTGCCGGACATCACCGTGGTCACGCCGGTTTTCCGCGACGGCGTCGTCGTGTTTTTCGTCGCGTCGCGCGGGCACCACGCGGACGTCGGGGGTTTGACCCCGGGGTCCATGCCCCCGTTTTCGCGCTCGATCGAGGACGAAGGCGTCGCGATCAAGGCGTTCAAGCTCGTGCGCGCGGGGGTGTACGACGAAAAAGGCGCGATCGCGCTGTTCAAACAGTCGCGCGCGCCGGCGGATAACCTGAGCGACCTCAACGCGCAGGCGGCGGCGAACCGGCGCGGCGCCGCGTTGCTCGACGAGCTCATCGACGAGCACGGGCTGGAGACGGTGCAGGCGTACATGCGGTTCGTGCAGGCGAACGCCGAGCTCGCGGTGCGGGACATGCTCAAGGAAACCGCGCGCGGGCTCCTGGCGGAAACATCCGCCAGCGGAGCGTCGGACGTTGAAAGCGAATGTTTGCGAGTGAACGGAGACGAAACAGACGTGACAGACTCTTCTTCCTCGCGAACAGTCGTCGTCCTCCGCGCGGAGGATCGCATGGACGACGGGAGCGCGATTCGGCTCGAGCTGAGTTTGGACGCGTCGGACGGCTCGGCGACGTTTGATTTCGCGGGCACGGACCCCGAGGTGTACGGCAACTGGAACGCGCCGCCCGCGGTGACCTGCGCCGCGGTCATCTACTGCGTGCGGTGCCTGGTGAACCAGGAGATCCCCCTGAACGAGGGGTGCCTGGCGCCCGTGACGTTGAAGATCCCGGAGGGGTGCTTCCTCGCGCCGAGCGAAGACGCCGCGGTGGTGGGCGGGAACGTGCTCACCTCGCAGAGAGTCACGGACGTGTGTTTGGCGGCGCTGAGGGCGTGCGCCAACGCGCAGGGCTGCATGAACAACCTGACCTTCGGAGACGAGAGCTTCGGGTACTACGAGACCATCGGGGGGGGCGCGGGCGCGGGGCCGACGTGGGCGGGCGCCAGCGGGACGCAGTGCCACATGACCAACACGCGAATCACCGACCCCGAGATTCTCGAGCGGCGGTTCCCCGTTTTGGTGCGCGCGTTTGAGATTCGGGAAGGCTCGGGCGGCGTCGGGAAACACAGAGGAGGGGACGGCTTGCGGCGCGAGATCGAGTTCTTGAGGCCGATGACCGTCTCCGTGCTCACCGAGCGGCGCGTGTTCGCGCCGAGGGGCGTCGCCGGGGGGGGGGACGGGAAGACGGGCGAGAACGCGCTGCTCGTGAGCGACGCCGCCCCCGCGCGTTTCGGCGGCGATCACGAAACGTCCGTTTGCGAAACTTCGCGCGGCCGGCGCGTGGTCAACCTCGGGGGGAAGAACTCCGTCACCGTCGCCGCGGGGGACATCCTGCGCATACTCTCGCCCGGGGGCGGGGGGTACGGCGAGCCGAGCGACTGATGCGTGGAGCTCCGGAGCTCGAAAGTAGTACTGAAAGTACTTGTAAAACACTGTAAAACACCGCAACCGTTCTCGTCGACGCTGCTCTACTACAAAACTAAAAATGTCCCCAGAAATCGTCAGATCGTTGTCGTCAAAAAATCAACCTTTAGGCGAATCGAAGAGGCG
>Ga0181561_10005061_pt1 | contig 11267 bp, 10 predicted proteins | sample 011ome_19_FD_133760 | JGI IMG/M metagenome (GOLD analysis project Ga0181561, IMG submission 133760) | Coastal salt marsh microbial communities from the Groves Creek Marsh, Skidaway Island, Georgia - 011510BT metaG (megahit assembly) | ecosystem: Environmental > Aquatic > Marine > Intertidal...
AGAAGAACGGAGAAGACGCGTGAACGGCGCGGCGGCGACGAAAGCGAAAGCGTCGCGAGAGACGGATGAGAGACGACGGACCGTTTCACTGTGATCACGTTCCGCGCGCGACGTCGCCTATCCCAGACCCAACTGGTACAGAAGGAACACCACGAACGTGATCCCCCCGACCATGAAACAAAACTGTCTCCCGTTTTTGTTCTCCACGAACACCTTGTTGAAGTGCGCCATGGTCTGTTGCAAGTTGGCGCCGACGCCGCCCATTGAGCCTCCGATTTCATCCAGCAACCGGTGGTGGGACTCGGCTTCGTCGTGGATCCCCGAGGTGATCTTCCGGAGCATGGCGACGCGGTCCCCCATGTGGTCGATGGCGATGTCGTTGTCGCGCTCGAGCGACTCCGGGTCTTGCTTCATCGCGATCCCCCGGCCCCTGCGAGGAGAGGACGCGGTTGGCACGAGGGAAAGGAGGTCAGCGGAGAGGGAAGGAAATTGCGCGCGAGGACGCGCGGGGAAGGGTGCGTGCGAGCGTGGGCTCACGCGGTCGGGGTGACGAGCACGCACCTCGCCGCGTTGTTATACATGGGCCGCGCGCGTCGGTTCCCTCGCGTCCTCCGCGCGGCGAGAGAAGTGGCGCGTGCCTACGTGAGGGAGCCGAGGACGCGGCGAATTTTCTGTACTGCATAAAAAAGACAGCGCTCAGGTTCGAGGCTCCGATCACTTTCGCGCCAAGTGACCGCAAGTCCCGATCAGGCCGTCCGATGGAGCGGACTGCCAGCTGGAGGCCTCCCCGTTTTATCCGGTCCGACGTGGACGAGGTTCGCGTCGTCGAAGGCGTCCAGCTTCGCCGTCCGCCACCCCGAGCCACTCGCACGCGCGCGCCGACGTTCGTCGACCACGCGCTTCTCCGCCCTCGCGTCGCCGCCCCGCGTCGCCAAGCCGCCCGCTTCGTCGCGTCGCGTCGCCGACCCCGACCGATCGTCAACGTCATCACTTTCAGACTCGCGTGAGATGTTCGCCGTCGCCTCCACCGCCGGGCTCCGCGCCCCCACCGCCGCGCGCCCCGCGCGCACCGCGCGCGCCTCCGCGCGTCGCGCCACCGTCGTGGCGCGCGCGGGCGCGTCCGAGCCCCGCCGCGCCGAGTCCCGCCGCGAGTCGCTGGCCAAGGGCGCCGCGCTCGCCGCGTTCGCCGCGATGGTGCAGACCACCCACGTGGGCGCTGCGTTGGCGGACCGCCTCCCCGAGGAGACGGACGTGAAGCTGATCTGCGACTCGGCGTGCGAGGCCGCGCTGGTGGACGCGGAGCTGGTCACGACGCCCTCCGGCCTGAAGTACAAGGACATCAAGGTCGGGGACGGCATGCAGCCCGAGCCTGGGTTCCAGGTTGTCGTGGATTACATCGCGAAGAACGAGCAGGGGTTCATCTTCGACAACTCGCTCGAGAAGGGCAAGCCCAACGACGTGCGCGTGACGGGCGACCCCACGTCCGCCAACGTCATTCCCGGCCTGGACGAGGGTATCCTGACCATGAAAAGCGGGGGCGTCCGCCGTCTGTACATCCCGGGGGACCTCGCGTTCCCCAAGGGCCTCGCGTCGGCGCCCGGCCGCCCGAGGATCTCGCCCTTCTCGCCCGTGGTGTTTGACGTGAAGCTCATCTACATCCCCGGCATGGAGTGAGCGGCGTGTTAGGGGGAGCGGCGGCGCGCGGAGGGAGCCACCGAGTGATGCGAGCGCGAGCGTGTGTAACGATCGTTTCGTTCGTGATGAGAAAAAACGCAGCTCCGACACGACGACGCGCGACGTACGGTTTCGCGCGCGTTTCGAACAAACCCGGCCGCCGGCCCGTCTTAATAATCGTCGCCTCTGGTGAGCACCTCCTTGCACGTGGGCCGCAGCATGATCGTGTGCTCGTACTGCGCGACGTAGGAGCCCTTGACGTCCACCAGCGGCGGGTACGGCTGGATGATGCCGTTGTCGCACAGGTTTTTCAGCGCCATGAGGTATTTGGTCTCGCCCGCGCGGTCGAGGAACCGGCGGCAAAACGCGAGCGTCCCGAAGTTGCGGTCGATGGCGCCCAGCAGCGCCTTCGCGCGCGGCAGCCGAAGCGGGACGTGGCCGACGTCGTAGTTCTTCATGTAGTGGCTGCACTCCAAGTCCTCGCGGACGTACCTGCACGAACGCGCGAGCGCGTGGGAGGAAGCGCACCGAAAAAAGAAAAAGAGCGGTCGGTCAGCGTCGGCGGTCGTCCTCGACGGTCCCGCGAGAGTCCCGCGAGAGCCGAGCGCGTTTTCGCGGCGGAGGCGCGCGACCGCGACGTTCGCCTCCGAAGGCGAATGTGAAGGCTAATGGAGGCTACGGGAGCTCTTGGATGCCCGCACGTAGTACTATGATGCCAGGAAGGTTGCTTTTCGGACCGACGAGTCGAGTCGTCGCTGGGGGCGGGAGAGGAAAAACTCCTCTCGCTGGATACGCCACGGGCCTCGAAAGGCGGCGCGTGTCCCCGCGCGGCGAGCCGGTCCGGAACTCCTAAAAAAGAAAAAAAAACGCCGAGGCGCGCGTTCGAGACGCGCGCGCGAGACGTACGGGGCGTCGTCGCGCGAGACGCGTCATCGATCGTGAAAACCACGCCGGTCGTGCCAGAAGCCCCAAAACCACGCGGATGGTGCAGATGCACGGAAGCGGACGTTTCGCGCGACGTACCCTTTCCCCGTGCTCCCGAAGGTCTCGATGGCGTAGAACTCGCCCTCCTCCATGCGCGTGGTGTCCCCCCCCCGCACGATGGGCACGCTCTTGCCCGCGTGGATCTGGTACGGCGCGATGCTGTGCCCGTTCAGGTTGCGGCAGCACTTGACCTCGTACTCCTTGCCGTGGATCTCCACGGTGTGCGACTCCATCACCTCCTCGATGGCCTCGCCGATGTCGCACAGGCGCACGTCGATCCCCGACTCCTTGATCCCGCACTCCGTCGCCTCGCGCACCGCGTCCAGGAGTGGGTCGTACATGTCGTTGAACGTCTTGGTGAACGCGCAGTCGATGATCCGGCCGTTGATCTGCGTCCCGAAGTCGAACTTGATGACGTCGTCCTTGTCGATGACCGTGGTGTCCCCGCCGTTGGGGGTCCAGTGCGCGGCGATGTGGTTCTGCGAACACCCGGTGGGGAACGCGATGCCGGCTTCGAGCCCGCGCGCCTCGATGAGATTCCGGACCGAGTCCTCCAGCGTCTCGCACACGTCGATGAGTTTCATGCCGGGCTTCACCCAGTTGTCGATGTACTTCCTCACCTCCCTGTGCACCTCCGCGCACTGCCGGACCTCGTTGTACATGTTCTTCTCCAGGCGCTCCAGCTCGCGTTTCTCCTCCGACGTCTCGCGCCACAGGTTGTCGTCCTTGTACGACTGGATCTCGCCCTCGGGGAAGACGTTGTTGAAGAGGACGGACACCGGGACGGAGGGGGGGGAGGTCTGGCCCGCGGCGCCGGAGCCGGGCGCGCCGCCTCCGCCCGCTTTCTTCTTCTTCTTCTTCTTCTTCTTCTTCTTGGCCCCGGCGGCGGCGGCGGCGTCGCCGCCTTCCTCGGCGTCATCCCCGGACTCGGCGGCGGCGTCGTCCTCCACCTTGAGCTTTTCCTCCATCTGCGCGGCGGCTTCGGCCGCGTCCTCGGCCATGACACGTGGGAGCGAACCGGTCGCGGGCGCGTGAGCGGAGCGTGACGGTGGCGGCGTCACGTCGCGGCGGCGATCGCGCGCGTCGGGTTGTGCGACGAGGAGCGTCGTCGACTCGAACCTGCAGACAACGCGAATATGCGGTAGAAAAAGACGCAGAGGGTTTGGCGGAGATTTCGGGATGGATGACTGCCGAGTTGGGCACGCAAATGAGTTACATGTGCGCCACCGTCGACGCGCGCGCGCACGCTCTTTCCCCTCTCTCGTCCCCCTTCGCGTTCCCAGATCAATCGAAGTTCACCTCGAACTCGTCCTCTTTCGGGGCGTACTTCTTCTGCAGCTTCTTCCACAGCTTCCGTTCCTTGCCCTTGTACTTTCGCAGCAGCTCGGGGATCTCGCCAACCTTGGACGGATTGTTCTCCTCGTAAAACGCCCTGATCTTCGTGCGCCACACCGCCTGCGCCGGGTCCAAGGTGCCGTACCCGCCGCCCGGAACCTTGCTGAAGTTGAAGAAGTAGTCTGCCACCGTGAACGCTGTGGGCAGGAAGAACAGCAGCAAGAAGAACACGTGCAACGGGTTCACGCCGAACACCAACTTCTTCGCCTGCGCCTTCTTATACTTTTTTTCTTCCACCTCTTCGTCGCGCGATTCACGCGCAGCCGCGCGGCGCACGGCACCGTCCCCTTTGGGCATGGTCGCTCGTTTCGCGCGACGAGGCGGACGATCGAGGACGAGACGCGGAAGTCCGAGCACCGCCCTGACCCGAGGGTCCGAGTGCGAGCGCGACGAGGACTGTGGGGGGAATCGTGTCGAACGAATGATGAGCAGAAGCGGACGAGGCAACGAAAAAAATCAACGAATTTTGACAGACCTCTTCAACTGAGGAAAAACTTTGTGTTTGCGAAATCCTGCAGCAGCGGGTTGTACCCGCTCCGCGTCGCCGTCGCCTCGACGTCCGCCCACCTCTCCATAAACGCGCGCGTGCTGAGGATTTCGCCGTGCGCGCGCTCGTCGCGCCGCGCGACGGCATCGCTCGTCGACACCGTTCGCCTCGCCGCCTCGTCCAAAACGCGCAGCCGCGCGAAATCCGTCGGGAAGAAAACGTCCGCGTTTCCAACCTCCGCGAGGTACGTCGGCAAGTCGCGCGTCTTTCCGCCGCGCGCCTGCGCGGCGACCAAGGGCGCGTTCCGGCCGGGCAGCGTCACGCCGGGCAGGCTGTCGAAGTCCGCCGCGACGAGTCTGTGGTTCGGGCGCGCGCCGTGCAGGGTCTCCAGCAGCTTCAAGCACCCGGTGGGCAGGTACGCGATCGCGCGCGACGGCGGGAACAGCGCCTCCTCCGCGGCGCGCGCGACGCGTCGCGCGAAGGAACGCGCGTTTCGCTCCGCCGAATCCGCCGCGGCGGAGGCGGCCATCGCGCGAACTGCGAGCGCGTCCGACAGAGGCTGCGCGTGGTGCTCCACGTGTTCGTTCGTCTCCGGGTCGAGGCGGACGCGCGTCTGGAACCACGACTCGAGCGCTTCCGTCGTCGGGCCCTCGGGTGCTGGGCCCAGCACGACTTTGTCGTGGGGCAAGTTATCCAGCACCTCGAGCGCGACGACGAAGCACGGCGCCGCGTCCGCCGCGCCCCACGCGGCTCGGTCCGCCGCGTCGCCGCGAACCACCGAGTAGACGTCCGAGTCGCGAGACTTTTGAGACTTCTTTTGAGACTTCTCGCCATCCAGCGCGTCGCGCACCGCGCGCCGCGCCGTCGCCGCGAGCGCGTCGGAGATCTCCACCGACGTAAACTCGGTTTTCGCGAAAACCGCCGGCGCGTGTTTCCGAACGTACCGCAAAAAACCAGCCGCGTGCGTCCCGGCGCCGCCGCCGATTTCGTACACGCGCAGAGGGTAGCCTCGCGACTCGTCCTCCTGCCTGTACCTGTGGAGCACGTACCTCGCCACGGCTTCGGCGTAGTGCGGCTTGAAGATCTCCACGGGCGTCAGCCACTGCTTCGCCAGCCGGCGGTACCGCAGATCCAGCGCGCGCGCGTAATCGTCCGCGCCCAGCAACGAGGAAAACGCGATCGGTTCGGCGATGGTTCCCACGGGAACCGCGGCTCGCGCGAAGTACCCGTCCTTCTTGTCGTACAGAGCCTTCGTCAGGAAATCGCGCAGGAGCACACCCGAGTGCGCTCGGTCGTCGCCGCGCGCCCCGTCCCGGGGACGCGCCTCGCTCGAGACGCGCGCGACCCCGAGCGCGCTCGCGTCGCGCGGGGACGAAACCCGCCTCGGCGCGGAGGTGCGGAACGAGGGCGCGGACGAGACGCACGGCTCGCTCGGTTCTGGCGAGACGCGGGGGGATGGGGCACCGCGAGCCGCGCGCGAGTGGCGCGTGGACGCGAGCAGAGAGGATGCCCGGCGCCGCGCGAGCGACCTCGCCGCGGGAGACATCGCGCGCGCGCGCCAGACAGTGAGGAGTTCCGACTCGGCACCACGATTTGTTGCTCAACGCTCCGAGAACGAAATTTCTGTCGAGGCTGCCACGAGCCGCTTCCCGCCGCCGCCGTCCTTCGGCTCCACTTCCGTTCGCGCGGACGTTCGCCATGTCGGACCACGTGAAGAAGGGACAAAAGTTCCAGAACCGCGAGGCGTTCAAGGCGCACCGGAACATCAAGCGTGCGGTGCGCGACGTCGACGCCGAGGCGGCGCTCAAGCAGAAGGCGTGCGCGGGGGTGTGCAGACGATGCGCGCAAAAGGTGCGACCCTGCGTTTTCTGCCGAAAAGCGCGAAGCCCGACAACGCACGAAGCAGCGCTTCGACCGCATCCCTCCCCGGCCCTGACCCCTTTTCGACCTCCATCTGTTCATATCTCGACGCGCGCGTAGGTGGTGTGGCGTTTCGCGTACGGTAAGTACAAGGGCATGCGCGCGGGCAAGACGGGGAACTGCACGGCGTGCCGCCTGAAGCGCGTGCACTTAGCGTACCGCATGCTGTGCGACCCGTGCGCGAGGAGCACGAAGATGTGCCCGGGCTGCAACCAGCCGCCCGCGTCGCAGGAGCTCAGGGAGGGGGAGGGCGCGCCGGAGGAGGGCGAGGACGAGGACGAGGGAGATTCGAGCGAGGACGACATCGCCGAGCTCGAGGCGGCCGGGGTTGTCATCACCCGCTAAAAAGCAGCTTGTGAAAAATCACGAAAGTATCGTCCCGTCCCGAAACTGTCGACGTTCGCTTTCGGTGACGTGGTGGATCTCATCCCGTCTCGCGCGCGCACGATGGGGTCTAAGTCGACGATCGACACGACAGACACTTCAGAGCCTCGATTAAAACTCGATGAGGCGGCGCTGCTGGCGTACATGCGCAGGGTGCGTCCCCCTCCCCATACACGTCGCCTCGATCGCACGACGCGACAGAGCAAGGAAGATAAGAACGACGGTCGTCGACACCGCGTCGTGTCGAGCGCCACCTCCAGGCTGGGGGATACTCTACCATCGACCGCGTCTGACCCGTTCCCGGCCCGCACGCTCGTCATCACGACATCCACCTCCGCACACCGACCGACGCGCAGGCGTGCCCCGGGTTCCCGCGCCGAGCCACCGCGCTGCGGGTGACGCAGTTCGGGCACGGGCAGTCCAATCCGACGTACAAGGTCGATTGCGTCCGCGGGGTCTCCTCCTCCGCGAGCCCTCTGGCGACGTACGTGCTCCGCAAGAAACCGCCGGGCAAGATTCTCAGTTCCGCGCACGCCGTGGAGCGCGAGTACGCCGTGCAGAAAGCCCTCGGCGCGCTCAGCTCGCCGCGCGTGCCCGTGCCGCGCATGGCGACGCTCTGCGAGGACGCGTCGGTGGTCGGGACTCCTTTTTACCTGATGTCGTTCGCGCGGGGGCACATCTTCCTGCAGCCCGGGCTGGAGTCCCTGCCCTCCGCCGCGCACCGCGCCGCCGTGTACGACGCCATGGCCGACACCCTGGGCGCGCTGCACCGCGTGGACCCGAAGGAGGCGGGCTTGGAGGGTTTCGGCAAGCCCGACGCGTACTCGCGGCGGCAGGTGGAGCGGTGGGCGCGGCAGTACCGCGAGAGCGTCGTCACTCCGGAGCCGTTCATGACGGAACTGATCGATTGGTTACGCGCGCACGTCCCGCCGAGCGAGCCGAGCGGGCGCATCGTGCACGGCGACTTCAGGCTGGACAATTTGGTGTTCGCGAACGCGAACGGGCCTCTCGGCGACGCGAGCGGCGGGAACGCGCCTCGAGACGCGCGGCGCGCCGAAACCGAAACCGGCGTCGTCGCCGTCCTCGACTGGGAGTTGGCCACGGTCGGCGCGCCGTACTCCGACGTGGCGTACTGCTGCATGCCGTACCACCTGCCTTCCGTGGACGCGGCCAATCCGGGCATGGCCTCGACCGCGTACCCCGCGTTCGGTGCGTCCATCCCGGACGGGGTCCCCTCGGAAAAGGCGTTCGTGCGGCGGTGGGCCCGAGCCGCGGGGCTGCCCAACCCCACCGAGGGCGCCGGCGCCGCGACTCGGTGGCCGTTCTACGTCGCGATGTCGCTGTTCCGCGGCGCCGCGATCCTCGCGGGCGTGCGCGCGCGCGCGGCGGCGGGGAACGCCAGCGCGGCGAACGCGCACGCCGCGGGGACGCTGGTGGAAACGCTCGCCACGCGTGCGTTGTCGGTCGCGGGGTGCGTCCCGGGAGGCGTCCCGCGCGCGGTGGCGAGCGGTTCGGGGATGACGGCGTCGCCTCCGCCGGCGCCTTTCGGCGCCTCCGGCCTCGAGCCGTCGCCGCGCGCGGCGGCGCTGCTGCAGCGCCTGCGCCGGTTCATGGCGGAGCACGCGCTGCCCGCGGAGGCGGCTCTGGAGGCGCACGCCGCCTCGGACGCGCGGTGGAGCGTCTCGCCCGAGACGGAGCGCCTCAAGGCGCTGGCGAAGCGCGCGGGGCTGTGGAACCTGTGGCTCCCCGCGGACTCGCGCGAGCTGCTCAAGATCAACGCGCCGGCGGGCGCCGAAGGCGCGCTCCTGCAGGGCCCCGGCCTGAGTAACCTCGAGTACGCGCACCTCGCCGCGGAGATGGGCCAGAGCGTGTGGGCGTCCGAGTTCTTCAACTGCTCCGCGCCGGACACCGGGAACATGGAGGTTCTGCTGCGCTACGGCACGCGCGCGCAGCAGGAGACGTGGCTGAAGCCGCTCCTTTTGGGCGAGATTCGGTCGTGCTTCGCGATGACCGAGCCGGCGGTGGCGTCGTCGGACGCGACCAACATCGCCTCCTCCATCGTTTCCGACGAGAAAAACCCGCGCGAGTACGTCCTGAACGGGCGCAAGTGGTGGACCTCGGGCGCGTGCGACCCGCGCTGCGCGCTGGCCATCTTCATGGGCAAGACCGCGCCCGACGGCGCGGCGCCCAAGCACAAGCAGCAGTCCATGGTGCTGGTGGCGATGCGCGCGCCCGGCGTGCGCGTGCTACGGCCGCTCACCGTCTTCGGGTACGACGACGCGCCGCACGGGCACGCGGAGGTGACGTTCACGGACGTGCGCGTGGACAAGCAGCAGAGCGTGCTGCTGGGCGAGGGCCGCGGGTTCGAGATCGCGCAGGGGCGCCTCGGGCCGGGGCGCCTGCACCACTGCATGCGGCTCATAGGCATGGGCGAGCGCGCGCTGCGGCTGGCGGCGCGCCGCGCCGCGGACCGCGTCGCGTTCGGGAAGCCGCTGGCGGCGAACGGGAACGTGCTGCAGACGCTGGGCGTGATGCGCGTGACTTTGGACGGCGCACGCCTCGCCACGCTGGAGGCTGCGCGACGGCTGGACAAGGAGGGCAACAAAACCGCGAAGGGGGCCATCGCGGCGTGCAAAGTGGCGGCGCCGAAAGCGGCGCTGTTCGTCATCGACGCCGCGATCCAGCTGCACGGCGGGCTGGGCGTGTGCGACGACCAGCCCCTGGCGCGCATGTTCGCGGGCGCCAGGACGCTTCGGCTCGCGGACGGGCCGGATGAGGTGCACCTGGAGACGATAGCCAAGATGGAGCTGAGAAGAGCCAAGTTGTGAGCGGCGCTGATGAGATGAGGAGATCTTCGCGCGCCGCGAATTCGCGCCTCGCCTTCCGATTGCCGACAGCGACGCGTTTCACAGTGAGCACTCGCGCGATTTCGTCGCCGGTGCCGACTTTCTCTTCTTCTCGGGACGCACGCACGAAACACGCCCCCCCGCGTTGTCAAAGGTCACCGCACATGGCACGTCGCGTGGGGGCTTTCGAGGCGACGCTCGCGCTCGCGCTTCTCGCGGGATGCGTGACTGTCGCGCGCGGCGCCGAGCACGAGCTCCTCGCCGGTCCGAAGACCACGCACTTCGGCGGGTGGAGCGCGGCCCATCCGCCCGTCTTGGAGGTGGACAGCGGGGACGTCGTGCGCCTGTGGACGGTCAGCGGTGAGCCCGGGGGCGTGCCGCTGGACGCGTGGGACGTCCCGAGCGCGCTCAGGGCCGTGTGGCGCGAGGCGTGCGGCGCCGAGGACGGCACGCAGCCGCACCGCTCCCCCCCCCTGCCGCACTGCGGGAACCCCGGCCCGCACATCCTGACCGGCCCGGTGCGGGTGCGCGGCGCGAAACCCGGGGACGTGCTTCGCGTGGATGTTTTGTCCGCCACCCCGTGGGTTCCCTGGGGCTGGAACGCCATCCGCGAGGGCAAGGGCGCGCTTGGCGCGTCCCGCGCGTACGGCTTCGACGCGCACGCGGGCGGAACGTACGTCGTGCCGATCGACCTCGAGGCGATGACCTCGACCCTCCCCTGGCCCGCCGGCGGGACGGTGGACGTGACGGCGCCGTTTTTCGGCCAGATGGCGTCGCTCCGGCGGCGGCGCGCGGCGTGGTGGGCTCGGCGGCGCCCGGCGCGCACGGCGGGAACCTGGACGACAAGCTCCTCGGCGTGGGCTCGACGCTGTTCTTCCGGGTGAACGTGGAGGGCGCGCTGTTCAGCGCCGGGGACGGACACGCCGCGCAGGGCGACGGCGAGTTCTGCGTCACCGCGCTGGAGACGAGCCTGGAGGGTCGGTTCCGGCTCACCGTTTTGCCGCGGGAGAGTAGTTCGTCGGATCGCGACGACGCCGCGCGCGCGACGTCTCTCGAGCCTAATGACGCCGTGTTCGCGAACCTGACCACCCCTCGCGCGGAGACGTCGACGCACTTCGTGTCCATGGCCTTCCACGAGAGCCTGGACGTGGCCGCCGAGCGCGCGCTGCTGGACGCCGTCGCGTGGGCGATGGCGCTCACCGGCGCCGGCGCCGAGAGCGTCTACCGCACCGCGTCGCTCGCGTTCGACGCCGGGATCCCGCAGGTTGTGAACGGGCTCAAGACCGCGCGCGTCGCGATGCCGAAGGCGGTGATTCGCTCGATGCGCGCCGCGAGACGAGCCGCGGACAGTTCGGACAGACAGACGAGAGAGAAGCGAACGAGACACACGCGTGATGAGGGCCGTAGTCGCGAAGAAGAGCTGTGATGTACTTTCCGAAAGGCTATGGAGTATCCCCCGTCTTCGCGGTTTACGTAGTTTACGTCGGAATCGCGAGGCTCGAGACCGAAGCCCACTCGGGTGAACCCGCCCCCGCGCGAAGGCAGGTTCCGCAGCGCCTCCATGCGGACCAAGCGCG
>Ga0181561_10005070_pt1 | contig 11251 bp, 13 predicted proteins | sample 011ome_19_FD_133760 | JGI IMG/M metagenome (GOLD analysis project Ga0181561, IMG submission 133760) | Coastal salt marsh microbial communities from the Groves Creek Marsh, Skidaway Island, Georgia - 011510BT metaG (megahit assembly) | ecosystem: Environmental > Aquatic > Marine > Intertidal...
TATAAACAATGATATACCAAGAATTATTAAAGTTAATAATACACATACACGAAATTGTTTGTGATTGATCTTATCTCTAATTTTTGTTCCTATTTGCTGGGAGATGAACGCTGGTATTATTAGAATTAGACTGAAAATTAGGTCTTCCTTAGTAGCAAACCCATAATAAATTAAAGACCCATAAAGTGGGAATGAACCGATGAAGTACATTGTGGATACTGTTCTAACAAATTTTTCTTTTGGTAAATCAACGGCAACTAAATATGCTAGCATGGGAGGTCCATAAAATGTTGACAGTCCCCCTAATATACCTGAACCAAAACCAATGATTGTTGTTATCACTTTTTCATGACTTTGCTTGATATCATTTATTTTTATCCCAAAACAATTTACTAATGCTGCAAAAATAATTGAAACAGCAATTATTTGAGTAATTGTATTTATGTTAATTTCCAGTATTAAACGAGCGCCTATTATTAAACCAACCACTAAACTTAAAAACATAGGCAAAAATCTGTAACTACTTATGCCTTCTTTGAATTTTATTTGTAAAAAATTTGTTAAAAAAATAGGAGCACATAGAAGTATCATTGCTGTTGTTGGTGGTATTATGAAAGCTATGATAGGCAAGGCAACCATAGGCATTCCAAAGCCTAAAGTTCCCTTAACTAGGCCACCTGCAAGCACGGCTAAAATAATAATTAAAATTGTTGAAAGATCATTATACATTGTGTGTCTTTTAAAAAAATGTAATTAATGAATACGTTTGTATTATTTTAATTAACATGTAAAGCTTTTATTTTTAATTAATGTCATGAATGAAATAATTAATTTTCTAAAAAGAAGAAGATCAGTTACAGCAAAAAACATGAATGCTGGCAATGTTCATTCAAACCATTTAGATGAAATTTTAGAATGTGGATTAAGGGTTCCTGATCATGGTGCATTAAATCCTTGGAAGATATGTGTAATAAAAGGTGAGGCAAAAAATAGAATTGGAGTTGAAATCCTAGCTAAAGAATACAAGTTAGAGAATCCAGAAGCTAGCGAAGATGATTTAGATTTTGAAAAAAATAGGTTTAATAGAGCTGATGTAGTGATCGCTGTTTTAAGTACACCAGTTAATCACCCAAAAATCCCTCAATGGGAAATGGAACTTTCTAGTGGTGCAGTCTGTACAAATTTATTGATTGCTGCTCAATCCTTAGGTTATGCCGCTCAATGGCTTACAGAGTGGTATGCATATAATAAAGTTCTCCTGAAAGAATTTGGTGGAGATCCAAAAACTGATAAGATAGCGGGTTTTATTTATATTGGGGAAAAACAAAAAGAACCGATAGAAAGAAGGAGGCCTTTAAAAGATAAGATAATAAATTTTATTTATAAATAATATTAAATTATATCAACTCTTAGACATTTTTCAAAAATTTCTTTGTCTACATTTCCTCCTGAAGCAATCACAAGTACGTTTTTATCTTTGATATCAACTTTATCAGTCATCGCTGCTGCAAGGGCAACAGCGCCACCAGGTTCAAGAATAATTTTAAAATGTCTAAAAGCAAAGTGCATAGCCATAAGAGCTTCCTCGTCTGTAACAGAGAGTCCAGCTGTCAAATTTAATCGATTAATTTCAAATGTAAGACTGCCGGGTTTTTCTGCTAAAAGTGCATCGCAAATTGATTTGTGATGCATGGAATTCATTATTATTTGATTATTTTCGAGTGATTTTTTCGTGTCATCAAAATTATCAGGCTCAACGGAATAAATTTTACTGTCGTTAAATTTGGCTTTTATTGCAGTACTTATCCCTGCTATCAAACCACCACCTCCACAGCAACAAAGAACTATATCAGGATTTATATTTTTAATTGCTAATTGTTCTATACATTCCAATCCAGCAGTAGCTTGACCATTTATAACATCAACATGATCAAAAGGAGGGATGATAGCCGCATTTGTTTTTTCAGCAATTTCTTTTCCAATTTTTTCTCTGTCTTCGTTAATTCTGTCATATTTAACTATTGAAGCACCCCAAAAAGCGGTTCCTTCTAGTTTAGCTTTTGGAGAATCCATTGGCATAACTATTGTTGCTTCTCTTCCAGTGATTTTGGCTGCAGCAGCAACAGCTTGAGCATGATTGCCGCTTGACCATGCAACCACTTTTTTAATATTATTAGGGAGTTGTATAATTGCATTCAAAGCACCCCTATATTTAAAAGCTCCTATTGTTTGTAAATTTTCTGCTTTTAAAAAAATATTAGCTTTAAGTTTTTTATTTAGATATGCTGATTGTAAAAGAGGAGTTCTTATGACTTTATCTTGTAACCTCACTGATGCATTTATAATTTCATTGAATGAAACTTTGCGATTTACCATTGTTTACCTCTAAACATTTCTATAGTATATATTGTTATATTTGTTTGAAATGATTACGATACAATATATTTATTAATTTTGGCGAGGTTTTTATGATATTTCATAGTTCTTACACTGCTCTTTTGACACCTTTTAAAGACAACAAGGTAGATTATGATGGATATAAAAAACTTATAGACTTTCAAATTGAAAATGGAACTCATGGATTGGTACCTGTTGGGACAACAGGTGAATCGCCAACTCTATCTCATGATGAACATAAGAAACTTGTTGAAGTTTGCATTGAACAATCTAATGGCAGGGTTCCAGTAATTGCTGGTGCAGGCTCTAACTCAACAGCTGAGGCTGTTGATTTTGTTAAACATGCATGTTCTGCGGGAGCTGATGGATTACTTATCGTAACTCCTTATTACAATAAACCCACTCAATCAGGCTTGTTAGCTCATTATAATGAGTTAATTAAAAACTCAAATAAACCTATTATTATTTACGATATACCTGGTAGATCTGTAATTAAAATGTCGGATGAAACAATGGCTCTACTTGCTGAAAATGATCTTATTGTTGGTGTGAAAGATGCAACAGCAGACTTAGCAAGACCAACAAGACTTCAGAATATAATAGGAGATGATTTCATTCAACTTTCAGGTGAAGATGCCACAGCACTTGCCTATTTGGCAGCTGGGGGACATGGTTGTATATCAGTGACTGCAAATATTGCTCCTAAATTATTATCTAGAATGCATAATGCTTGGAAGCAGGGTGATATTAGTACAGCTCAAGAGATAAATAAAAAACTAATGCCATTACATGACGCTTTGTTTTGCGAAACAAGTCCTGGACCATTAAAATATGCTGCATCTTTAATGGGTATATGTTCATCTGAGGCTAGACTTCCAATAGTTGACATTGAAGAATCTAGCAAATTAAATGTCAAAAATGCTCTTAAAAAAGCTGATTTAATTTAAATAGATTAATATATGAAAAAAAATACAGCCAAAGGTATTTCTGTTGGAAGAATAGCAGAAAATCGTAGGGCTAAATTTGACTATTCAATTATAGATACAATCGAGGCTGGTATAATTTTATTAGGTAGTGAAGTTAAAAGCCTTAGACTTGGTAGGGCAAGTATTGCTGAATCTTATGCTACTGAAGAACATGGCCATATAGTTTTGATAAATTCTAATATACCTGAATATAGTTCAGCAGCAAAAGGTCAAAATCATGATCCAAAAAGAATAAGACGTCTTTTAGTTCACAAGAAGGAAAGAGATAAGATTTTGGGTCAAATTAAAAAGGAAGGCTCTACTGTTGTCCCTTTAAGTTTGTATTTTAATAATAAAGGAATAGCAAAGTTATCTATAGGAATCGCTGAAGGAAAGAAAAAAGTTGATAAAAGAGAAACAATTAAAAAACGAGATTGGGACAGAGAAAAACATCGATTACTCAAAAATAATAATTAACTTTTTGTAATTTAATTAAATATAAATTTTATGACACATGACAAAATAATTATTGCTGTAGGTGGAAACATTTATAATTCTGAAGGTGTTCATCCTATGCAAATTTGTGATAATGCAATTAATTTATTAAATGATTATCATATACGTGTGGTTAAACAGTCCAAGTGGTATGTTTCTGAGCCAATTCCTATAAGCTCTCAACCTAAATATTACAATAAAGTTATAATCGCCAAGTCTATGTTAAATGAAGTTCAAATATTAAATACTTTACATAATATTGAAGAAAAATTTGGAAGAATTAGAAATATAACTAATGAACCTAGGGTGTTAGATTTAGACCTAATAGACTGTTTTGGTATTATTAGAAATAATAATAACATTACACTTCCTCATCCTAGGGCTCATTTAAGAAGATTCGTCATTGAACCTTTAGCAGAAATTCATCCTCATTGGACACATCCTATTTATAAGAATACAGCAACTCATATTTTAGAAAACTTGGACAATCAAAATGTTAAGATTTTAACTTAAATAAAAATTTGATTTCTATTGATTTTTCTAATATAAGTATTTTTTTTTGGAGATATTAATGGCTCGTGTAACTGTAGAAGATTGTATTAAAAAAATTCCTAATAGGTTCGATTTAGTAATTGCCGCTGCACAACGTTCCAGAGAAATATCTAATGGGATCCCTATTGAAATAGATCGGGATAATGATAAAAATCCTGTTGTTTCTCTTCGTGAAATAGCATGTGATGCTGTTGATTCTGAGAGTCTTCATGAAAGATTTATTAGATCAATGCAAAAACATCTAATATCTGAGAATGATAACTCAGATGAAGAAGTGTCACTTGAAGAAGAATTTGCAGCTTACTTGAATGAATCTAAATCTAGTGAAATAAATGAAGAAATTGTGTTTACCCAAACAAGAGTAGAAAACAATGAATCTTTTGAAGATGTATCAGATGATTTATTAAAAAAAGAAGATTAATTAAATTCATTAATTAAATTTTTAGAAGATTTATATATAGATATAATATTAACAATTTAGTATTATATTGAAAATGTATGTTACTCCATCTGAACTTTATAACAAAATTTGTAAATACGATAGCTTTGTCTCTAAGGAGACAATTGAAAAAGCATACCAATTAGCTAAAAAGGCTCATTCTAATCAATATAGGGGAACTGGAGAGAATTATTTCACTCATCCATTAGCTGTTGCAGATTATTTAATTCAAATGAAATTAGATGGAGCAACTATAGTTACCGCTCTTCTTCATGATGTAGTTGAAGACAGTGAGATTTCACTTGAAGAAATTAACAACCAGTTTGGAAGTGAAATTTCAAAATTGGTAGACGGAGTAACCAAATTATCTAAACTAGATTTAAAATTTGGATTTGCGCAAGCAGAAAATTTTAGAAAACTTTTACTAGCATCCTCAGATGATATTAGGGTTTTATTAGTAAAATTAGCAGACAGACTTCATAATATTAGAACTATTGATGGAATTCAAAATCAAGAAAAAAAAACTAGGATTTGTCTTGAAACATTAGAGATTTTTGCTCCTTTAGCTGAACGTCTTGGAATAAACGCTATACAAAGAGAATTGGAAGATAGATGTTTTGCCGTTGTAAAGCCTGAAACTAGAGACTCTATAGTTCGTCGTTTAAAATTAATTTATACAAAAGATGAGTTGAATATTCCTTATATTGCCAAGGAAATCGAAACACTATTAAAAAAACATAACATAAACTCTAATGTGACTGGCAGGGTCAAAAGTAGTTATTCTATTTGGAAAAAAATGCAACATAAAAATCTTAGCATGGATCAATTGTCTGACATTATGGCTTTTAGAATAATTGTTGATAATGTGCCGTCTTGTTACCAAAGTCTTGGAATTCTTCATCAAGAATATACAGCTGTAATGGGACGTTTTAAAGATTATATATCTGCTCCTAAACGTAATGGTTATCAATCTCTTCATTCTTGTTTGGTTGGCCCCCAAAAAACTAAAATAGAAGTTCAGATACGAACCTCTGTTATGAATGAATTTGCTCTTAATGGTGTTGCAGCCCATTGGATGTATAAAGAGGGATCTAGATGGTCGGAAGGTATTAAATATAAATGGGTTAGAGAACTAATACAAATACTTGAAGAGAGTGATGAACCTGAAGAATTTTTAGAAAACACAAAACTAGAAATGTATAACGATCAAGTTTTTTGTTTTACACCTAAAGGAAATTTAATCATTTTGCCTAAAGGAGCAAATGCTGTTGATTTCGCTTATGCCGTTCATTCTGAAGTTGGGAATGCAGCTGTTGGTGCAAAAATTAATAACAAAAACAGATTAATCACAACAGAAATTAAAAATGGTGATCAGATTGAAATTTTAACATCTAAAACCAGCTTTCCTGATCCTAAATGGATTGAAATTTGTATTACGGGCAAAGCAAAATCGGCAATTAGAAGGTTTATTAGAGCAAGAGAAACTAAAGAATTTTTTCAATTAGGAACTGCGTTACTACAAAAAGAATTTAGGCAACGAAATAAAAAAATGCATGAAACTAGTTTAGGCAAAGTGATAAAAGAATTTGGGTTAACAGATTTGGAAGAGCTTTTAATTGAAATTGGTAAAGGCAATGTGAAATCAAGAGATGTTTTAAATTTTTTACATCCAAATAAAGAAAGTCATCTCAAATCCTTACCAAAATTAAAAAAAATAAATTCTAGTGAAAGCATAAAAATTAAAGGTGTTGTGGATGGTATGGCCATTCATTATGCTCATTGTTGCCATCCTTTACCTGGCGAAAGGATTGTTGGTATTGTCACTACTGGAAAAGGAATTACTGTTCACGCTTTAGATTGTTTTGCTTTAGAAAAATTTAATGATATGCCTGAAATGTGGCTTGAAGTATCATGGGATAGGGAGAATTCAAAATTTCATAAAGGAAGTCTTGTAACAGTTCTTGCAAATGAACCTGGTAGTCTTGCAGACGTTACAAAAATAATTAGTTTTAACAATGGAAATATATCTAACATTCAAGTAATATCTAGAGACTTAGATTTCTATAGATTTAATATAGATTTGGAAGTGCAAAACATTAACCATCTTAATCAAATTATTGCTGCTATGAGATTGTCTCAATTTGTTGAAAGCGTTGAGAGAGGTAAGGACTAAATGGAGTTAGTAAATAAATAAAATTATTTCATCTTATAAATTTGTTTTCACAAAATTAAAAAGATTTATTTCATATTATAAGCTAAGACTGGCTCGTTTGCCTGCTTCATCTTACGCCATATCTGCAGGTTTTGCTTGTGGGTCTATGGTTTCTTTTACACCTCTTTTAGGTTTTCATTTCATACTCGCAATTGTGTTTGCTTACTTACTTAGAGCAAATTATATAGCAGCTTTGATTGGTACAATTGTTGGTAATCCATTAACTTTTCCATTTATTTGGGGATTGATTTATAAAGTTGGAGCTTTTGTGATTGACAAACCTAGTAGCAATTTAAGGACTGATATAAACTTTGATATGATTGTTAATCAAACATATGAGATTTTTATTCCGATGCTGGTTGGAGGTGCTATGCTGGCTATTCCAATTTGGATTTTGACTTATTATATTACTCACAGCTTTGTTTCATCTTTTAAGAATGCAAAATTAAAAAAGAATAAAAATTGAAAGGTTAATGCTTTGGATAGATATATAAAACTTGGTGTTAATATCGATCATGTAGCAACACTTAGAAACGCAAGAGGAGGTTTTTACCCAGATGTAGTTAAAGCTGCCAAAATTGCTGAAATTTCAGGCGCTGACTCTATAACTGTCCATTTAAGAGAAGATAGGAGACATATAAATGAAAATGATTTAGAAAACTTATTAAAGTTTATACGCGTTCCTCTAAACTTGGAAATAGCTGCTCAAGAAGAAACAATTGAAATTGCATTAAAAAATAAACCTCAATCAATTTGTTTTGTTCCTGAAAATAGAATGGAAATAACAACTGAAGGTGGACTCGATGTTGTTAAAAATTTTGACTATTTAAAAAATGTCATAGTGCCTCTTCTGAAATCAAATATAAATTTGTCAGTTTTTATAGATCCGTCTAAAGAACAATTGCAGGCGACAAGAGATTTAGGGATTAAAACTATTGAGTTTCATACTGGCCAATACGCTAATACATTTGAAAATAATACAAAATCAAGTGCTGAGTTAGAAAAAATTCAAGAATGTGTAGCTTTTGCAAACAGCCTTAATTTTAACTGTCATGCTGGTCATGGTTTGAATTTTGATAATGTAGTGTCAATTGCAAAAATTGTAAACATAGTTGAGCTTAATATAGGTCATTTTTTAATTGCAGATTCCATTTTTAATGGTTTGAAACACTCTATACAGAAAATGAGACAAATTATAAATGAAGCAACAAAATGATTTTAGGAATTGGAACGGATATTGTTCATAGAAATAGAGTAAAAAAAATATATGATAAATATGAATCTAAGTTTCTTGAACGTGTTTTTGGTGTAAATGAAATCAATACATTTAAAAGCCTAAAACAAACAGGTGATTTATTTTTAGCTAAAAGATTTGCAGGCAAAGAAGCTACATGGAAGGCTTTAAGTTTTGATAGAGGATCAGGTCTTTTATTTACAGAAATAGAAATACTAAATCATATAAATGGAAAGCCTTATTTGTTTTTTTCCGGTAAAACAAAAAAACTTATATCTAGTAAAGAAAGAAGTTTAAAAGCTAAACTTAAATTTGATATTTCTTTATCTGATGAACCTCCATATGTGTTGGCTTTTGTTATAATTTCCCTTGCCCCAAGTCAAAAGGTAATGCATAAAGTTTAATTTAAAAAGCTGGCTAGTTGGGGTTAAATATATGAGTACTGATAAATATAAGACGAAAAATTCTATTAAAGAGCTTTTCAAAACTCTATTAATAGCAGGTTCAATTGCTATTTTTTTTAGATCAATTTTTTTTGAACCGTTCAATATACCATCTGGTTCTATGATACCTACTCTACTAGTTGGTGACTATTTGTTTGTATCAAAATATTCTTATGGATATTCTAAGTACAGCTTTCCTTTCGGGGTTGTCCCAATTTCAGATAGAGTTTTAGAAAAATCTCCTAAAAGGGGAGATGTTATAGTTTTTAGAAAGCCTGGAGACGAAACAATTGATTATATTAAAAGATTAGTTGCTCTTCCAAATGATACAGTACAAGTTAAGAACGGAATTCTTTATGTTAACCAAAATATGGTGAAGAGAACTAAGTCTAATATTGGTGTTATGAGAAATATTTATGGTGATGAAAAAACATTTACACAGTTTAAGGAAACTTTTGATGGTATCAAATTTCATGAAATTATTGAGGCTAGCGATAAAGATCTTTTTGATGATACGATAGAATTTAAAGTGCCTGAAGACCATTATTTTTTTATGGGTGATAATAGAGATAACAGTAGAGATAGCAGGACGCCTGAAGTCGGTTTTGTTCCAAAAAAGAACTTGATTGGTAAAGCTCAAATCATATTTTTTTCTCACAATAATTCTGCCTCTATTTTTGAATTTTGGAAATGGCATAAAGCAATTAGGTTTTCACGCATTGGCAAGGCTATTGAATAGTGCTGATATCTGAACTTGAAAAAATAATTAATTATAAATTCAATAATAAAAACCTTATAAATGAAGCGCTTATTCATTCAAGTTATGTTTCTAAAAAAAATAATCCAAATAATTTAAACTACGAAAGATTAGAATTTTTAGGTGATAGAGTGCTAGGGTTAATTTTGGCTGAATATTTTTTTAAAATTTTACCCGATGCTAAAGAAGGTGTTCTTAATAATTATTTTCAAAAAAGTGCCAACCAAGAGTTTTTAGCTGAATATGCAAAAAAAATAAATCTATCTAAATTTATTAAAACCCAAAAAGGTGATAATCTTAAAGATAATGATTCTGTCTTAAGTGATGTGGTTGAAGCAATTATTGGTGCAATATTTTTAGATACAAATATAAATAATTGTAAAACATTTATTATAAGTGAAATAATTGATAAGATGGGCTTTTCTTCTGAACCCCCAAAGCATGCAAAGTCAAATCTTCAGGAATTTTGTTTAAAAAAATTTAAATGTTTACCTGAATATAAATTATTAGATAAATCTGGAATGGATCATAAACCAATTTTTAAAGTATCTGCTAGTATTAAAGATTTAGAAGTGGTTACTGCAACTGGTTCAAATTTAAAAAATGCAGAAGAAACAGCTGCATCAAGACTTTTACATATATTAACTCACCCCAATAGATGAATTATATTAATTGATTAAAACTTTAAACAAAAAAATTGAAACTAAATCTGGTTTTGTAAATATTTTAGGAGCGCCTAACTCTGGCAAGTCGACTTTAATCAATACTTTAGTTGGCAGTAAAGTCTCTATAGTTTCACATAAGGTTCAAACAACTAGATTTTGTGTAAGAGGAATTTGCAATTTTAGACTAAATGATACAACACATTCACAAATAATATTAATTGATACCCCAGGCATTTTCTCTGCTAAAAGAAGATTGGACAAAGCGATGGTTTCAGCTGCTTGGTCTGAATTAGATGATGCTGATAAAGTAATTTTTATTCATGATGCTTCTAAACCTTTAGATGAAAATACTTTAGACATTCTTAATAAAATAAAAAATGTTAATTTAAACATAATATTTGTTCTTAACAAGATAGATTTATTAGTAAAAGAAAAGCTTTTTAACAAAATATCAAATTTTTCAAATATTTATGACTTTGAAAAAATATTTTTAATTTCGGCCAAAAATGGAAATGGTTGTGAAGAATTAAAGGAGTATGTCGCAAATTCGATGCCTTCATATCCTTTATTGTATGATGATAAAACAACGTCTGACCTTCCTCAGTCAATACTAGCATCAGAAATTACCAGAGAAAAACTTTTCAAAAGTTTAAACAAAGAATTGCCATATAATTTAATGGTTCAAACAGAGAAATGGGATGAAAACAAAGATAGTAGCATCAATATTCATCAAACAATTTATGTAAATAAAAATAGTCATAAACCAATTGTTCTAGGGAAATCTGGTCAAAATATTAAAAGAATTGGTATTCTTTCTAGAAAGGACTTGGAAAGATTATTTGGGGTTAGAATTCATTTATTTTTATTTGTTAAATTTAAAAAAAATTGGATGGAAGATCCATCTAATTATACTAATATTGGTCTAGATTTTAATGCCTGAATGGAACGATAGCGGAATAATACTATCTGCAAAAAAATATGGAGAAAAAGGATTAATCATTAACCTTCTAACACAAGAACATGGAAGACATTTAGGTTGGGTTAATATTAATAGAAATAAAAAAAATATTTCAGAGATTCAAGTTGGCAATA
>Ga0181561_10005072_pt1 | contig 11247 bp, 3 predicted proteins | sample 011ome_19_FD_133760 | JGI IMG/M metagenome (GOLD analysis project Ga0181561, IMG submission 133760) | Coastal salt marsh microbial communities from the Groves Creek Marsh, Skidaway Island, Georgia - 011510BT metaG (megahit assembly) | ecosystem: Environmental > Aquatic > Marine > Intertidal zone...
AGCCTTTTGGAGTTTTCGCGCGGGTGCCTTCGCTCCGCGTTCGCGGGCGTCGTCCGAAGAAGCGTTTTAACGCTTCGGTTCGATCGGTTCACACCGCTGACACCCGCGCCGCTGCTCGCGCTTCGAAAAGCCAAGAGCGCGCGGGCGATCGTCGTCACGACGCCGACGGCGCTGAAGTCTCTGTGCTTAAAATACCTCGAGTGCGCGCACCTCCTGGATCAATCCTACGTCGCCACGATCGAAGGCAAACAAGTCGGCGATACCCTCGGCACGTTCGGCCGCCTGTTCGAAGGCGCGAGCGAGTACCGAAGCCGAAGCGAGCGCGTTTCGGAGGCGGGCGGGTTAGCCCCCGCGGAGATCGTCGCGCTGAGGAAAGAAGGCGCGATCGCGGGGGAGATGATGAAGCTGTTCCAGCGGTCCGGGACGCTCATCTTGGACGAGGTGGACCTCATCTTGCATCCGCTGAAATCCGAGCTGCACTGGCCGTTAGGCCGCCGCGTGCCGTTGGACTTCAGCAAGAGCCGAAGCGGCGACGGACTGCGGTGGAAACTTCCGTTCTTCCTCCTGGACGCGATATTCGCGACGGCGCTGCGGAGGCCCGCGGCGGAGGAGGCGAAAGGCTCCAACGACGCAGCTGCGATTTTACAAAAAGTCGCCGCCGCCGTGAGAGACGCGGTGAAGAACAAAGGCGTCCAGAGCACCCCGCACGTCGTCCTCCTCGACAGGCAGTGGTACGGCGACACGCTCATGCCTTTACTCGCGGAGTGGGCGGAGCTGTGGCTCAGGGTCCACGGCGCCGCGCGAGGGATCGCGGATCATCACATGCACGCGTACCTGTGCCGGACTAAGGGCGCCGCGGACGCCGCGCGCGTCATCGAAAAAGAAGCCGAGGACGAGAGCCTTAAGATGATCAACCTCGCGCGCGATTGGCTCACGGCGCTGCTGCCGCACGTGTTGTCCAAGATCAACCGCGTGTCGTACGGGCTGTTGTCCGCGAAGGACGTGAAGCTGTTAGAAGAGGCGAACGGCGGGATGCGCGTGCCGACGAACCGACGGCTTCTCGCGGTGCCGTTTTTAGGGAAAGACATCCCGTCGCAGACGAACGAGTTTTCGCACCCGGACGTCGTCATCGGTCTGACGATCTGCACGTACCGCCACGAGGGTTTGCGCCGCGGCGATTTCCGGCAAGTTCTCAGGAGCCTCCTCGAGCAGCTGGAGACGGAAACCGGGCCGCAAGGGAAGCGCCCGAGCGCGAAAAAGTGGGCCAACTTTGTTCGCTACACCGGCCGCCGCGTCCGCGGCGAAGCGCGCGAAGAAGCCGCCGCCGCCGCGCGTCGCACGGGCGCGTCCCTGAAAGCGACGACGACCGCCATCGGCGCCTCGCGCGCGGTCATCGCGTCGCACTCGCGCAGCTCGTCCTCCTTGAGCGGATCGTTATACTCCCTCAAAGACGCCGCCGCGAACGAGGCGACGGCGAAGGACGAAGACGCCAAGGCGCGCGCGCAAGCCGCCGCCGCGTTGCTCGCCGCCGCGGAGAGCGAAGTGTGGCCGTTGCAGCTCGTGGACTTGCGCGACGCGGACCAGGTCGAGGAGCTGTATCAACTCTTGCGAATGACCCCGGAGGTGATTGATTTCTACCTCAACGACTTCATATTCCCGAAGACGGCGCGGCATCAAGGCTTGAAGCTCAGCGCCACCGGTCAAGAGCTCGGCGGCGACCTCGTGTTCCCGCGGCGACTCGGCTTCAGCGGCACGCCCGCGGACTTACTCCCCTTGGAGCTCGGCACCCCAAAGTTCGAGCTCGGCACGGACGCGAAAGTCCTCGCGACGTTGACCGACCACGACGTCGTCGCCACGAGGGAAATCCCCCCGGGGTGGGACGTCCTGTCGTTGCTTCGAACGATCGCCGCCGCGGACCCGCCGATTCACGCGCTCGTGGACACCGGCGCGCTCATCACGAACCTCTCCAACCTCTCCGTCGCGCGGTTCCTCCTCGAAAACGGACTCAAGTGGGCCGAGGGCGTCGTGTTCTTAGACGAGGGCGATCGTCAGATGGTATTGATGCGCAAAGGCTGGGCGGTCACCCCGCTCGCGCGCGTCGCCGCGTTGGACAAGAGCAAGCGATTTTCGTTTTACGACCAGGTGCACACGACGGGGATGGACATCAAGCAAGCCCCGGCCGCGCGCGCGGCGCTGACGCTCGGGAAGGACATGACGCTGCGAGATTACGCCCAAGGCGCGTGGCGCATGCGACAAATCGGCCGCGGGCAGCGTCTCGAGCTGTTCATCGTCCCCGAGGTGAAGAAGCTCGTCGAGTCCGCGGCGGCGGCGGGGGAGGGGCGCACGGCGAGCGCGCGCGCGGCGGATGCGGCCAAGATGGGCGCGTCGGAGCGCGCGCGACGAAAGCTGAGGGACGTGCTCGCGTGGCTCGTCGTGAACGGCATGCGCGCGGAGAACGTTCAGGCGGGGTTGCTCGCGGAGCAGCGCGCGGCGAACATATGGAGGAAGCACGCGTACAGAAACTTGCTGAGGCTCGGCGTGGGCGCGTTTGGCGGCGCTCGCGACGCGAAGAACGCGCAGAAATTTTTGGACGTCTTTCGCGAGCGCGTCGCGTACGTCGTCTCGAACGCCGTGCCGAAAGGGTCGTTCGCGTCGAAGCGCCTCGCGCTCGCGGTCAGCGAGCACTCCGCGCTGTTGATCGACGACGCGAAAGCGTCGCGGGCGCTGCAGGACATCCTGCGCGACGTCGCCGCGACGGAGGAGTCGACGGCGGCGTTGCGCGCGAAGCTCCGCGGCGGCTCTGGCTCCGGCTCCGGCTCCGGCTCCGGCGCCGCGGATCTCATAGATCTCCTCGCGTGCGCGGGGAAAGCGCCGGACGCGGACGAGCGCGCGGCGGCGGAGAACGATAACCCGGAAGGCGGCGTCGGCGGCGTCGGCGACCGCGAGCGCGCGCTCGACGGCGAGCAAGTCCAGGAGCAAGAGCAAGAGCAGGAACAGGAGCAGGAGCAAGAGCAAGAGAAGGAGGAAGAGAAGGAGGAAGAGAAGCACCCGGAGGAGTTCGAGAAGCTCAAGTACAGCCGCGACGACGAGACGCAGGTTGGGTGGAGAGTGGACACGCTGTGTCACGAGCCGGAGACGAACTCTCAGGGGTTCCACCCGCTCTCCGAGTTCAAGCTGTATCGCGGCGTCGCGAACAAGACGACAGAGGCGCTCGCGTTTCCGAATTACATGTACCTCTCGAAGAATTATTTTAAAACCGGGTGGGCGCTGAACTCGCATCGAAGGCTGAAGAACCTGATCGTCGTCATGGACTGGGTCCCGGACACGCCGAGCACGTACATCGACGACGAAGTCGCCGTGGACGCGGAAGAGGTGGAGAAGAACGCGCTGGAGAAATTCTACGACGACGCGACGGATTTCGCGGAGGGGTTGGTGAAGACCAAGCGGAAGAAAAATTGGACGCCTCGGAAGCTGACGCCGGACCAAGAAGCCGGCCTGCAGTCCGCGTTCGTGCTGTTCGACGACTCCGGATTGGGCCGCCTCGACGAGAGCCAGCTCATGGAGGTTCTGCGGTCCTCGGACGCGAACGTCGGCGGCGACGAGAAGCGACTCGCGGAGCTCGCGAGAAGAATCGCGGAAACTGCCGCGGGCGGCCCTGACGCGGGCGTCACGCTCGAAGACCTCAAGAACGCGGTTCGAAACTTCAACATATACGGCCTCCAAGAAGGGCGATACTACGTCGCGCTGTCGCTCGCGGAGGCGGAGTCTTTGCGCGCGGCGATGCACGCGGCGAAGCGAGAGCGTCTGGAAGGCAGCAGCGACGGAAAGCTCGTGCCGTTTCAAGAGACGGAGGTGGGGCTTCGATTCGCGTGCCCCGGCGGCGGCGGCGCCCTTCTCGAAGCCACCGCGGGCTACCGCCCCGCGGAGCTGTTCCAAGCCGCGACCGCGACGCAGTGCTTCCGGTTCGTGGACTCCCAGGTTGACTTCGAGGACCACGAGGTGAGTTTGCTGTTGCGCGCGCTGCAAAAGTCGCCGTGCGAACGCCGCGCGGAATTTTTCGAACGCGTCCGCGCCGTGCGTCGACGCGTCAACGTGCCGTGGCAAGCGACGCCGCTCGCGCGCGCGCTCACGACCGCGGACGAGTTCGCGCTCCTCGCGTCGCGCGCGACGTCCGCGCGCGTCAGAGCCGCGCTGCGGAGGAATAAGATGCGGCTGCTCGACGCGTTCCGCGCGTTCGACGGCGAGCAATTGGGGAGGCTGTCGTACGAAGGCCTCTACGGCGGGCTCACGTGGTTGGGGATGGACATCACGCCGACGCAGATGATGGAGCTCGCGGGGAAGATCGACGTCACCGGGGACGGGTTCGTGACGTACGAGGAGTTCGTCGCCGCTTTCGGGCCGGACGATTACTGCGACGACGACGACGACGACGGCAGCGGCGGCGGCGGCGGCGGCGGCGCGAGGTCGTCGTCGGCGGGCGCGTCGCTGTCGCTCATGGACTCCGGCCCGGCCACCGGCGCGTCGCTCATGGACGGCGGCGTCGAGACCGGGTCGCTCGCGCCGCCGAGCGCGGTCGTCGACCCGCTCGGTGCCCTCGGCGGCGGCGGCGGCGACATGGACGGCTGGGGCGGCGACGACGACCTCATCAACTGGGACGGTCCCACCGGCGCCGGGCGCGTGCGCATCGAGGCGCGATCGCTCGCGGGGAAAAAACCGCCGCCGAAGAGCCCGACCAAGTCAGGGTCAGCCTCGAGCGCGTCGTCCGACTCTTCTTCCTCTCTTCCGCTGTCGAGGGAGACGCTTTCCGCGTTCCGCCTCGGGCTCAAGACGCACGCGACGTGGACGAAGCTGTGGACGTCGGAGGGTACCGGGTCTCGCCGCGCCGCGTCGTTTTGGACGCCAAAGATGGAGACGAGCTTCACGTCACGCAACCGCGACCGCGTGTGCTTGGGTTCCTACGTCGTCGCGTCGCTCTCCGACCCGTCGAGCGGTTCCGCGGCGAAGACGCAGCCGAGCTTGGTGCTGGAACTCGTGGACAACAAGACGTGGACGATGTCCGCGTCGACGCACATGCAACGCGTCGTCGACGCGTTGTTCCCGCATCCGGTGCGGTACCGGCAAGTGTGGGGGCACGAGTGGAAGCACGCGGCGGCGTACGCGTGGGCGCCCGTGCCGCCGCCCGGGTTCGCGTGCGTCGGAATGGCGCTCACGCCGAGCTCGGAGCCGCCGGAGTTGGAGAGCATGCGGTGCGTCCCGGAGCAGTGGACGTGCGCGCCTTCGTTCGCGCCGCGATTGATTTGGGAAAACGGCGGCGCGGGGGGGCGGCCCGCGAGCGCGTGGATCGTGAACTCGTTGGGGACCGCGCACGTCGTCGCCGGGCACGAGCCGCCGGCGGCGTCGAGTGTGTTGGACTTGAAGTCCCCCTCGTATTTGCTTCCGGAGCAGATTTTAGCGCCGGGGAGCGCGCTGGCGCCGGCGTTGAAGGGCCGCGCGGCGATGTTTCAATCCGTCGCGGAGGAGCAAAAGAGCGCGTTCGGCGGCGGCGGCGGCGGCGGCGGCGTGTCCGCCACGTCCGCCAAGAGCATCAGCGGTGGTGGAGGTGGAGGAGGAGGAGGAGGAGGAGGAGGGTACGGCACGATGGGCGCGGCGCCGGCGCTGTCCGCGGCTGCCGCCGGCGGCGGCTCCGGCGGCGACCTCCTCAGCGCGATGACGAGCGGGGATTGGCTCGACCCCCCGGAGCCTTCTTCTCAAAAGGCAAAGTCCGGCGGCGGGATGAAGCTCGGGAGCGGCGTCCCGGACGAGAAGGCGTTCCTCGACCTCCTCAACGAGCCCGCTCCTCCGAAGATCCAGCCGCCGCCGCCGCCCGCCGCCGCGCTTTCCGGCGGCGGAGCGGACGTGAACCCGTTCGCGCGGTTCGACATGGCGACGCCGGCGCCGGCGTCCACGACGGGCGTCGCCGGTCCTCTCGGGAGCGGCGGCGGCATCGACCTCCTGACCGGATCGCCCGTGCAGCCGCAACGCGCGGCGCCGGCGCAGGTTGCGCGGCCGTGGGTCCCGCCGACGATCGATCGCGCGCCGCGGGCGCCGGCGCCGGAGCTGGATCCGCTCGGCGCGCTCGGGGCGGCGCCGGTGCGGCACAAAGAAGAGCCGAAGTCGACGTTTTTCGGGTCGAAGGCTCGGAAACAAGAGAAGAAGAAAGACTGATGAGAGGTCTCGTACGTAGACGATGTGTTGTTGTGTAATTCATGATAGTTGTTAGCGTCACACCGAATCCCTTCTTCCGCGCGCGCGTTCGCGTTCGCTTTTACGTTTTGGGGGAAAGAAATACCGCGAGCGCGGCGTTTGTCGTATGTACAAGGTGTGTTTCTATCGTCGTTCAAACGCCCGCCGCTTCTCTCTCGCTGCTCTTTGTTGGTACTCCGCGGGATACTTCACCGCTCCTCGGGCTCCGCGCTTCCTCCCGCCGTTTTGCATAAGTTAAATTAAGATAAGTGTCGTGAAGGGGGTACGTGTACAGGTAATAGATCGTTCGAGCTCGGCTCAGTGGTTGATGCTTCCGAGCGGCCGACGCGTCTGCGACTTGGCCGGGGACGCGCCGTACGTCTTCTCGTGATGCGAAAACTCGTGGTTCGCGCGCTTCAACTCCTGCGCCATGTCTTGCGACGCCCGCATCGCAACCTTCGACGCCTCGATCTCCCGCTCCGCCATCGTAGAGAACGATGTGCCCTCCACCGCCGCCGCCGCCGCCGCCGTCGTCGCCGGCGACGAGTTCGCCTGCGCCTCGAGCTGCGTGTGAATCGTCGCAAACTTATCCTGGATGTGCTCCATCTGCTCGAGCTCGCACTCGAGCTTCCTCTGCCGGTCCTCGAGCGCCATGCGCACGGCTCTGACGTCGAACACGCTGTCGAGGTTCTCGTCGAACGCGATCTCCATCTCTTGCCTCAAAAACCCGGCGAACTCGTTCATGAGCGGCATGAGGAAAAAACAGTTAAACTTGAGCTCCACAGACTGGACGACGTACCCGCGAATGCCGGCGTAGATTTGCCTCACGAGCATGTCCACGACGTCCAGTGTGACGTTCTGCATGTTGCGGTTCCACAGCGTGTTGTCCATCACGTGCATCAGGTCTTTCGACCCGACGTTGTCGCTGCCGGGCACCGCCGCGACGGCACGGGACGAGGATTTCTTCTCGTCGCGGCGGTCGCGGTCGCGTCGGTCGTCCCCGCGCTCGCGCTTCTCCTCGCGCTCGCGCTCGCGTCGGTCCGAGCGATCCCTCCCTCGCTCCTTGCGCTCGTCCGCGTCCGCGTACGGATCCGGCGCCTCGTTCTCGTCCGCGTACGGATCCGCGCGGTCGTACACGCCGCCGCCGCCGCCGCCGCCGCCCCGGGCGCCGCCGCCGCGGGGGCCCAACACGCTCGCGACGCCCGACCGGTTCCCGCTGTGCAGCGACCACGTCACGAACTGCGTCGTCGAGAGCAAGTCCTCGCGGCACTTCTCTTGGCACGCTTTCACCTTCTGGTCAACGAACTTCGCGAAGCAGCTCCCGATCCGCTTCAAGAACGCCTCGTGGCCGGTCAAGATGCGGCCTTCTTTTTGCAGCAGGTACATCGCGACTGGAAGCAGTCGACGCGCGATGTGCGCGAGCCTGAACCCGAGCTGGTGGACGTACGGCTCGAACGTCTCGCGCGCGCGCGCGACGGCGATCACGCACGCGGTCCGCGTGTAGTTGACGCCGTCGTGCACCTCGTCCACGCCGCAGCTGTTGATGATGTCTTCGCGGGAAACCGTCGGGCAATTCACCGCGCTGACGATGGCGCGAAACTCTTCGAGCGCGCGGTGATACTGCGCCCCGCCAAAGAGCCGCATGTCGCCATTCGGGACCTCGATGCCGGACCGCATCGGGTCCACGGGGCGGCCGTCCGGGCCGACGAACGCGCCGCCGCGGATGTGCTCGTGCGCGAGCGTCTCGCCGAACACGCGCGGCGGCGCCGCCATCGTACCTCGGAGCAGCTCTGGAATCTTCTCGAGAAAGTGCTGATAAAACGCGCGCCCCTTCTCCTTCAGCTTGTCCGTGTCCAGGTTATCGAGCTCCGCGCCGGTGTCGCGGAGCTTGAGCGACGCCGCGCGGTGCTCGCGCTCGAGTACCGGGACGATCGTCGGGACGTTCTCGAGGTATCTCTGCTGCAGCAGACGCTCGAGGAAGTGACGCAGCTGCGACACCCCGACGTGCGATCGCTCGTTTCCGGTGAGCCGCCTGTCGCACCGCCGCTCGAGCTCGTTCGTGTCCGCTTGCTCTTGGCGAACGACAGCCTCGCGGTAGTGCTCGTTCGAGCGGAACAAGCAATCGCGCCCGCCGCCGACGCGGCCGCTCGGGACGGACGTGAAGAACGGCCCGCCGCCGAGGAGCGTAGGCTCGAGCAGCCTCCCGGGGGGCTTCATGAAGAGTTCGACGTCGCTCGCGCGAGAAAACTGCGGGATCCGCGTGTCAAACTTCGTGGACACGACGACGGTGCGGCGAAGCTCCGGGTCGCAGTCGAGGACGACGCGTCGCGTCGTCGCGTTGTTCCAGTCGCTGTTATCTTCCAGGCAGAGGATGATGTAATCTTTCTGCTCCATCTTGGCGCGCACGAGATTCTCCACGGATCGGCTCGCCTGCTGAGAGTTGCTGTGCTTCCGCCCGGGCGCGGCGGCGATCAGACCGGGGGTGTCGATGATCGTCAAGTTCGGGCAGTACTTGTACTCGATCTTCACCACGATGTCTTTCGCCCAGAACCCGTTGTCGTTCTCCAGCCGCTGGTTCTCGCTCTCGATGTACCGCTGAAGATCCGGCAGCGACATCTCCTCCTCGCGGCCGTAGCTCTCGTCGCGAAGCAAGAAGCACCGCGGCTCGACGCACGACGCGTTGTACTTCATGTTGATCGCAATCGGTCGCCGCGTCTTCGTGCCGCCGCCAACGTGGTTGAATTGGAACCCCATGAGCGCCTCCACGAGCGCGGACTTGCCGTCCGTCTGGTGCCCGACGACGAGGATCGCCGGCGAGTCGAACGGCTTGTCAAACTCCTGTTCCATACGAAGCGACGTCGGGGTGGAGTTGAAAGGCGTCAGAAGCGGAGTTGAAAGGCGTCGAGGGTGGGGATTGAAAGCGAGAGGTGGGCGGAGAGACACGCCGGGCAAAGTCCTTAAGGATCGGCGTTCACCCCGCCAACGCGGTCGTATGGGAACCAGTGTATAGAACGCGCCTGCGCCATGGAGTGCAGCTGCGAGTACGCTTCGTACAGGCGCTCGTTCCCGCGGTTGAAGAAGCGCGTCTGCGAGTCGCGGACGCCGCCTTCGGTGGAGTCGTACGGCGTGTCCCACACGATCGGCGCCGCGGTGGGGACGGGGCGGGAGGGGATCGTTGATCGCGAGCGACGCACGGGCTCGTCCGCGGAGAGGTTGCCAAACTTTTCGATCATCGACGCGGCGACCGCGTCGACGGACTGCGACGGAGGGGGGACGGGACGGGGCGCGGGGCGCGAGGGGGAGGGGACGAGGGTCGGTTCAGTCGTCGAGAGGGTGATTCGTTTCGTTTCGTTTCGTTTCGTTTCGTTTGGACGCGCGAAGAGACGGCGGCGGCGGCGGCGGCGCGCATCGCATCGACGTCGCTCTTTCGTTTTTTCCAACGACAAGATCTTTCGAAAACCGCGTGACGCGGACGACGACGCGCGCGCGATGCGCGATACGCGTCGCGCGACGCGTATCGCCGGCGCGCGCGCGGGCGGGTAAGGTGAGGAACGATGCGCACCTCGCGCATCTCGCTCGGCTCCGGGTATCGCGCGTACGACCGTCTACTCTCCTCCGCGCGGGCGTCGCCGCCGCTGTGGGAGGACATCATGCCGGTCGCGTAGTTGAATGGATCTGACTCGCCGCTGTACTGGGATCGCTTGCTCATCACGGAACCGGGCGCCGCGGTCGGGCCTTCGTTTCGCTGCTTCGCCGCCGCCTTGGCGAGCCATCGCTCGGACTGAGGGCTCATGGTGGCGGGTGCTTCCGTGGGCGTCGCGTCGCGCGTCCGTGGAATGGCGCGTCGGCGCGTTTAACGGTCTTTTTGCGTTTTTTGACCGTTTGCGAAATCGCGAACGAAATCGTATGACTATTTAGTCTGAATCTGGTCTGAATGCGTTTTGTGTGAGGTTATGGGGGTTCCGGACCTGATCCACTTCGCGCTTTTCGCGCTCGTCGACGGTCGCGACGAGACCTGCACGACGCCGGTGCCATCGCGTCCTCGGAACCGCACTCCTCGACTCGCGAAGCGACCGCCCCGGTCCTTCCCGCACACACATCACGCGCGCGAGGATGTTCACGATGACCTCCACGTCCATCGCCGGCGCGCCGCGCGCCGTCGGCGCGCGCGCGGCCGTTTCCCGGAAGACCGCCGCGAGCGCGACGACGACGACGACGACGACGACGACGCATCGACGCGCGTCCTCGGCCGCGCCCGCGACCGTCCGCGCGCGCGCGTCCTCCTTCAACGGCGCGCCCGTGATGTCCATCAGGTACGCTTACCGTGATCGCGCATCGCTTCGCGTCGTTTCCGCCGTCGCGCGGGCGGCGTCGCGCCGATCCCGGCCGGCGCCTCGCCTCCCGGGACGCGCGACACGTCCATCGGATAATAGCGCGCCTCAGTGGCGTTCTTCGTTTCTCAGCGCTCGAGCGATGATCGATGAACACTCGTTCATCTCGTCCGTCCACCCCGGGGTCTGACCTCTCCTCTCGCCTCCATCTCTCCGTCCATCGCATCGCGTCCATCGCAGCCGCCGCGGCGCGATCTCCGCGAAGGGCCCGCGCTCCCGCGCCCCCGCGTTCGTCGCATTCGCCGCCGCGAAGGGAGAGTACGACTACGACCTCGTCATCATCGGCGCGGGCGTCGGCGGCCACGGCGCGGCGCTGCACGCGGTGGAGTGCGGCCTGAAGACGGCGATCATCGAGGGCGACGTCATCGGTGGGACGTGCGTGAACCGCGGGTGCGTGCCGTCGAAGGCGCTCCTCGCCGCGTCCGGACGCGTGAGAGACATGAAAAACGCGGATCACCTCAAGATGCTCGGGATCGAGGTGGACGACGTGCGGTTCGATCGCCAGGGCATCGCGGATCACGCCACGGGACTCGCGACAAACATTCGCAACAACCTGACCAACTCGATGAAAGGCCTCGGCGTGGACATCCTCCTCGGCGCGGCGACGCTGAGGGATAACCACACCATCTCGTAC
>Ga0181561_10005079_pt1 | contig 11238 bp, 9 predicted proteins | sample 011ome_19_FD_133760 | JGI IMG/M metagenome (GOLD analysis project Ga0181561, IMG submission 133760) | Coastal salt marsh microbial communities from the Groves Creek Marsh, Skidaway Island, Georgia - 011510BT metaG (megahit assembly) | ecosystem: Environmental > Aquatic > Marine > Intertidal zone...
CTTCAACTTGAGATCGGGGAATCGATCGAGAAATCTAACGGCAATAACTTTCGGGCACATGAAAAATGTATCGATTCTCGCCTTACCCTCCACCAATACCTCCTTCTTCAAATCACGCAACCACGCGTCAAACTTCTCGCAATCATCCGGCTTTAATTGTTTTTCGGTCTTTTCCCAAGCGTCTATTCGACGTAGAAGTTCTCGGATCTCAGTCGTCGTTATGCCCTCCGTGCTGGAATCCGTGACGGTTGCCGCGTTTCCTTCTCCCGCTGTAGACCGGTCGCGTTCGCCGAGCGTCGTCGTCGTCATCGTCGTCGTCGTCGCGTGATTCGACTCTCGCGGATTCTCAGTTACCACGTCCATCCCAAACGCCGATCTCTGCGGTGAGACGGGCGTATTGCGCTGAATCGACGGTCCGACGTCCTCCACTTCCACCCATTCTTCTTCTTCTTCGATTTCTTCTTCGTTTTCTTCTTCGTTTTCTTCTTCTCCTCCTCCACTGTTCAAATTTTCACTTTCGACGTCCTCTCCAGGATCTGGCGTCGAATCCACTAGCTCTGCATTGAAAGGTCCATCTACGTACGCAATCACGGCAGCATCTACGTCCCATTTGTACACCTATATAATAGCGAGAGGTTGTATGTGCGTGTGAGTGTGTGTGTGTGTGTACATAACAAAGTGTAAAGAGAGCGTCCTGGTTCCCCGCCCTTCGTTTGAATTCAAATTTTTAAACGCCCAAAAGAAGAAAAGAAGAAAAGAAGGAGAAGGAAAAAGAGAATGAGAACGACGCGGAGAGATCACAATACCTGTAAAAGTTTGCGAATGAAACCTCTATCTTGCTCTGCTGTCGCCGTCTCTGTCACCGTCTTGAACAAGTTGACTAGGTATCCTTTCGTCTCGTTCATCGCCTTTTTCGAAATGAGGCTCTTCTTAAATTCTGGTGTTTGGTATTAACAGATTTTCGTGGCGGGTTTACTTGATGCGGCCAAAAAAAAGCCACTTCTCCTCCTCGTCTTCGTTTTCATGGTATCCTTCCTTCTCTTCGTCCTCGTCTTCGACGTAAGGAATCATCCAGTACTCATCTTTCTCGTCTTCTTGTATGCACGTGGTGTATACGTCCGGCTCGTAAAGCTCGACCTCACCTTTCGTCACGCTAAATCGCACCTGGTGTCTCTCTTTCCATCGCCTCAACAAGTTCGGATCCGGGAGCATTTGAAACACGTGGTCGCGCATCTCGTCGTTGGAGATTAAAACCGCGTTTTCTCCGGCGACTAACGCGGCGTAGAGCCAATACCAATCATCGTTCGAGCCGTGCGGCGTGACGAATATCTCTTTGTTTTGTCTCAGTCTGTTCAGTACTTTTTCACCAAACTGGTGTTTCGCCGCTTGGTCTCTCGTCCGGCGTTGGTGAAGGAAGACGACTGGGCGTTGTTTGGATGCGGCGCTGTCGTTGTTTTCTTTACTCGACGACGTGGAAGAACAGTATCGTCGTCGACACTCCTCGACGACGTTCTCTAATTGGCCAAAATGAAATCTCGAACCTGCGAAATTCTGGTTCGCCATCCCGACGTTCGCTCCGTCGATGATGCACTGCACCTTCGCCTCTCGCTTCTCCAACCAATCGCAAAAGTCGTCAAAATTTGCGCCAGCTTCGCGCTCTCGAGCGAGTTTCCCGACCGAAGCGATCAGCTCTTTCGATTCGACATCGTTTAAGCCGACTTGTTTCAACTTGAACGATTGCTTGCTATCATTTTCGCCATTTGCGTTGGACACCTCAAACCGTCCGGAGCTACTCTCCACGTTTTCAACCGTCTCGCACCGCCACGCGTTTGGCTCGGCTTCAAAAAATCTCCTGATACTTTCAATCAACTCCTTCCCACACGTCCTCACTTTCGACTTCATCTTCCTCAACAGCCTAAACCCACTCTCTTCGCACGTCTTCTTCTCTCTCCCGTACAAATCCATCATCGAGGTAAACTCCATTTCCGTGCATTCCAATCCTTCTCGCTCGATGGCTTCGAACACGTCTTCGGCTCTCTTCACGTTCCCGCTCGCGCAGAAGCCATGCAACGAAGGCGTGAACGTTCTCAATTTTGGCGTCAACTTTTTCCCATCCGCGCCTCCATTTTTACACGCGTCCACCATCTCGTAGCTTTTCTCGTACTCTTTCAATCGCGAATACAATCTCGCCATCGCCGTGTAACTCATCTCTGTTTTTTTCACGTCTGTTCGTTGCGGCATCACTCGGAAGAAAATCTCTTCCGCGCGTTCTTTATCCAACCGATCTTCTTCTTCTCCCGACGCCCCGTCTTTGTCGTCGCTCTCGTTCTTCTCATCTCCCTCTCCTCCTTTTCTCTCCCTGGCTGTCGAACAGAGATGCAATAAGACGTTCAACGTGTGCATCGGTAACAGAATCGACGCGTCGTTTTTGGCGGCGTCGTACGCTTCAAAAGCGGAGACTCGATCGTTCTTCTGCGCGGCGTCGTCGATTTTTTTTCTCGTTTGAAAGGTTAACGCGCGGTTTATCGAGACATTACTGTTGTTCCGTTCGTCGTTATCGTCGTCGTCGGGTTTGTGACGCTTCGCGGACGGCGGAGAAGAAGACATTTTGTTGTTGTTGTCGTTCTTTTCACGGTTTGTCGTCTTGTTCGTGTGTTTTTGACGACAAAACAGAAGGCAAAAAGTACAAAAGTTTTTCGCGCGGAAACGATGAATTGAATGCTCTTTAGTACACGTGTATTTACAAACAGATTCCTTTCTCTCTCTCTCTCTCTTTATTGTTGTTGTTGTTGTTGTTGTTATGATTGCAGTTGACTCTCTCTCACTACTAATAATGATGATGTATGTTGAATTAAAACGAATCCGCGTCTTTGGCGACTCGATTTTCCTCGCTCGGGACAAACCCGGGCGGCGGTTCGACAAAGTTTTCCGGCAAGTGACTCTCGCCTTTCACGAACGGGTTCTTCTGCGTGGTGCCCATGCTGGAAAACGTGTGGTTGACGTGCGCGTGACTGGCTTCGTCCGCTCGGACGGCGAGTAAAACATCTCGAATGGTCGCGTCTTCGTCCATCTTCCAGTACTCGATGGCCAATTTCGGCGCTCTTTCCTTGGCCCATTGCCTGGCGTCTGTGCCACCGCTATCGATGTCGTTCAGCGCGTGCGTGTACGTTCTGACTGCCTCTTCCTCTAAGTACCCGACGAATCGATGGCACGTTCTCGGCGAGATCAAATAACTAAAGAAAAAAGCGTTAAAAAACACCCCTTGCGCGGCCAACACGCCCGCTCGGAACAACATCGACGGTTGTTTCATGTTCAAAAAAGTCATCAAGTGCATCCGCTCGTTCTCAGCTTCTTCCAACAACGTGTGAATCCACCCATTATCGTGCCTCAAAAGCCTCAACGAGTTCATGTGTCTCAACATCCCCGCCACCATCCCAGGAATCCCCGCCACCGTCTCTAAAAATATAAACCGAAACAACCACTCGTCCTTCGTCAAGCTCCTGTCGTGCGAGTAATTCGTGATCGTATCGAACCCTTTCCGAGCCGACCACACCGCAAACATCGACACGTAATCCCTCGCGCCTTGCGGTTGCCGGTGTTTTGGTTTGAGCTGTTCGATGTACCCGAAATCGTAGATTGGATGCGCCAGCATGTACGATTGCGCCGACGATTTTTTATCCTTTTCTACTCCAACATTTTTTGTTGCTTTTTTTTCATCATCTTCTTCCAACAACGTGGCTGCTTCCGCGCTGTACGCGTGGGACGACGACTTCGAAGAAAATTGGTTTCGTTCTTTCTCTTCTTTAACGCGGTTGTTCAAAGCGTCGCTGGCGAACGAGTAACTTCTTCCTCGACGAGGGTTGATGTCGCATCGCGCGTTATTCTCTCCGATCTTCAACGGAAAAGTCACCGCGACGGAAGAAGACGAAGTCGCTCTTCGGTAAAAAGACGACACGTCTCCCCCCCATCGGTTGAACGATTTCCCGGAGTAGATGCTTACATTAGTTCTGCTCGTCATCAGCGAAGACGACGACGACGACGACGACGACGACGAAGAGGAGACGGAAGAAAAGCGTCGCAGCGACAAGAGCGACGAGGTTGCTCGTCGCGACGACGACGAGGTCGACGCGCTCATTGTTTTAAATCCCTCTCTCTTCTTAACTCTCTCGGGAAAATATAAGATGTGTACACGTGCGTATCCCTTTGTTTTGTGTTCCCCGCGGATGGTTCGAAAGAAGTTATGACGTTATGCGTTGCGTAAAGAATTATCGGTGGCAGGAGAGAGAGAGAGAGCAGAGTGACGTTACGTGGGAGTCGTTTGGGCGATTTTGAGAGAGGAAGTGTTTGCCAAAAAAAAAGAAAGAAATGAAATCCACATTTTTTACTCATGTAAACTCTTCTTTCTCGCTATATATGTGAAATAGTATCGTCAGTATGGTATTAAAAAAAGGAGGACCGAGCTGGGGTCGTTCCGAACTGATGCGCGGCTAAAGCGGGATTTTGTTGTTGCTGTTGTTGTTGTTGTTGTTGTTGCTGTCCGAAGGAGAAACCACCAACACTGAGTTGTTGTTGTTGTTGTTGTTGTTGTTGCGTTTGCAATTGCGGCTGCGTCGATTGTTGAAGCTGTTGGTACTGTTGTTGCTGAGGATCCGCGTTCGCGCTGATAACCGGTTGCAAACCGTACGCCAAACACATTCGAGTTAAATCCTCTCTCATGGATTTGATGTTTCCAGCGAGGAGGTCGACGACGTCTTTGTGCGAGGAGAGGTCGTCCAAGTCGGTTTTGGTGACTTTCGTGCGCTCGCGGTCGTACGGTTGGAGGAGGACCGGTTTGTTGGATTTTTTCTTGTTCGCGTTCGACGGTTGGTGTTGTTGTCCCGACGAAGAAGGAGGAGACGTGCTCGTCCTGTCGTTGTTGCTGATCTCGTAGTAACCGCTGCCATTCGTGGTGGTGGTTCCCGCTAATAAACTACCCGCTCCGCCTCGTAAAGGTGACGTCGCTAACTGCCTCGATAACTCTTGCGTTTTCACTCGCGCGGTGGTGGTCAACTGTTGCGCCTGTCGACTCAAACTTTCCTTTCCAGAGCCATCCAACGCTCTCTTCAAGTTTTGCAAAACTTCGAACAACTCTCGCTCTTCTTTCGACGCGAAAGTGGATCCACCATTTATTGCGCCTCGGTTGTATGCGTTCACACCACTGCCTCTTCTCATCGAAGACGTGCTCAGTTGCGGGTTTACTCTTCTGTGATACGCCGCTCTGAACGATTCCAATTTTCGCATGACTTTCAACACTCTGTGCGCGTGTTCTTCGCGTCGGCGTTCGCACTGCGTGCGTCTCACTTCGTAAGAGCCTTCTTTCCAGCTGTTAATTTGGCGTATGCACTGGTTGTACGCGTTGACGAATGCCTCTTGCGATTTCAATTCCTCTTCCTGAGCTTGTTCTCGCTTAAACAACCCGTCGAAACCGTCTACTCGACACGGCCACAATCCGTTCTCGTTTTCTTCGCCGCCGACTTTATCGAGCAACTCGTGCCACGTCCGTTCGTCGATGTTTTGAATTTTTACTTTCTGTCGTGGATCTTGCGCGATGTTGTAGAAAAATGCTTTGAATCTATACTCCGGATGCTGAGGATTATACGCGTTCATGACGTCGTGTAACTCTTTGACCGGTTCTAACGTGGTCCCGTTTGCCGGAGGTTGACTGGCTAGTTGTCTTTGTTGTCGCGCTCTGAGCAAAGCTTCCGAGGGCGCTAAGTTGCCGCCAAATAACGTCGGGCCGCCTTGCGCTTGCGTCGCGATCGATTCTGGAACATTAAAGAAGGAGTTTTGTTGTTGCTGAAATTGCGAGAGTCCTTGTTGATTTTGCGGTTGCGTCCCGCCGAGAAGCGACGGCCGATTGCCGAACAACGACGACGTCGTCCCGTTCGTTTGCTGTTGCTGTTGTTGTCCTAACCCACCACCGAAAAGGCCACCGCCGCTGCTTTGGTTTTGTTGATTTCCAGCGCTCGCGTTGCCGAATAATCCTCCGCCTCCGCCTCCGCCAAAAAGTCCCCCTCCGCTCGTCGTCGTCGTTCCCGCCGGTTTCCCAAACAGACCCGATCCACCCGCCGCAGCGCCTCCTCCCCCAAACAACCCTCCACCACTCGTCGTCGTCGTCGTCGCTCCTGTCGGTGGTTTCCCGAACAATCCTCCTTGAGTAGTAGTAGTAGTCGTCGTCGTCGCGCCGCCGCCAAACAACCCTCCTCCTCCTCCTCCTCCGCCGCCGGATGTTCCAAACAAAGGCGTCGAGGTCGTACTCGTCGGATTGCTGCTCCCGAATAAACCTCCTCCGCCTCCTTGTTGTTGTTGCTGTTGTTGCTGCTGCTGTGTGCCAGTATTCGTCGCGTTCCCGAATAATCCACCGGGCGACGACGACGACGCCGGCGCCCCCCCGAAAAGTCCTCCTCCTCCTCCTCCTTGATTTTGATTCGAACTTCCAAAGGGACTACTGCTCCCAGCGTTCGCGTTCCCGGCGTTCCCGAACAATCCACCGCCACCAAAAGCACTTCCACCACCAGGTTGTTGTTGTTGTTGTTGCTGCTGCTGCTGCTGCTGCCCAGAACCTCCAGGAGTGGAATTACCGAACAAACCTCCTCCCCCTCCTCCGAAGAGGTTCGATTGCTGCTGCTGATTCGTCGTCGCATTCGCCGAGAGACCAAACATGTTTTGTGTGGTGTGTATTATTTATCGTATCGCGCGGGGCTTCTCTTTAATAAAAAATAAACGACCTCTCGCGCTCTCTCTCTGCGTCGTCGTCGTTCTCTGTTTTGCTCGACCAAAGGTCGCTCGTTCTCTCTCCGTTTACGAGCGTTTATTATGCGTGTGCGGTCTTTTGTGCTTTGTGAGGCTTTTCGTGCTCCATTTTTTTTCCAATTCTTAACGGGAAAAAAAAGGAATTTTTCTGCGTGATAACGGAGAGAAGAGCGCACGCTCTCACCTCTGCGCGAAGAATAAAAATGGCCTCCTCCTCTTCTTCTTCGAACAACAACGCGCTCGTCGATTGCAGCTGGAGAGTCGACGTGACCTTGTCCTCTTCGCAGGCGAAGAAAGTTTTGCGACCGACGATTTTGATGAGTTTGGAAACGAAGAAGAGTGAAGAAGAAGAAGAAACAGAAACAGAAAGCGCGGCGACAACAACGAGAAAAAGAGAGACGTTCGAGATGTCTCTGGAAATGTTTCAGGAGCTGCGGGTGTCCGTGGCGAAGATTTTGACGGAGATGGAGTGGGCGAACGAGGAGTTGAAGCGAACGTGAGAGATGAGAGAGAGTTGAGAGATGATGAGGTTTGGTGTTGCGCGCGCGCGAGAGAGAGAGAGAGGACGAAGGAGGCGCATCCGAGAACGATGACAAGTGTAGTAGAAATAGAGCGGGAACGCAGAAGCAGTAGAATGTATTCATCTTTCTGTCTCTTTGTGTTTGCGTGCGTGTATTTGTAGTAGAAGAAGCTTCTCTTTTTTGTGAGCGTGTACCAACACCGTTTTAGTAGGATAATGTGTATTAAAAAAAATCAATCTTTTACGCGGGAGTTCGCGAACTGCTCCCCGACTTGTACCTCTTGCTCTCCTCTAAATACTCGTTCATTCCAACCGCGTCCTTCAATTCGTCGAATGTCGGCAGCAACTCTTCGTCCGGGTACCCCTCGAACATTATTCCTTGCAACGCAGTTTCCATAGCTTTTACGCTCACCGCTAACATCGACAGCGGGTAGGCGACGATTTTAAACCCCATGGCGTGTAACTCTCTCGGTTGACAAATTGGCGTCATGCCGCCGCCTTCTAACATGTTTGCCATTTTCGGCGTGTTCGGGCACGCGTCGCAAAAGCGTTGCATTTCCTCTTTCGATTGTAAAGCGTCGATAAACACAGCGTCCGCGCCGGCGTCCACGTACGCTTTCACGCGTTCCAAAGCCTCGTCTAAACCCATGGAACTTCTCGCGTCGCTTCTCGCGAATACCACGATATCTTCTAAACTTTCATCTCTCGCGTCGCACGCGGCTCTCACTCTCGCTATGCTCGTCTCTCGATCGCACACTGGTCTCGGACCGGTGTGTCCGCACCGTTTCGGCGCCATCTGGTCTTCGATTAAAATCCCCGCGAACCCGGCTTTGATGTACCCTTCCACCGTGCGCTTCGCGCTCATGGCGTTCCCGTACCCATCGTCCGCATCGCCAATGATTGGAAAATTCGGAGACACCGCATCGCATATCCGTCCGCCGACGTCTTGCATCTCCGCGTACGAAATCAATCCAACGTCCGGCAACGCCAAGTGCGACGCCGAGACGCAAAAGCCAGACATAAAAGCGGCTGAAAAACCTGCGCGTTCGATTAACCGCGCGGATAACGCGTCGTGCGCGCACGGCGCTTGCACGATGGCGGGCCCGTTGAGCAGCTCTCGCAACGCGCCGGCTGGATCTTTCTTTTCTCTCTTCTTCTTTGACGACGGTCCTCCTCCTCCTCCAGATGATGAAGAAGAAGACATCAACGCAAAGCGCGTTTTGCGACCATATCTACTAACCGCCGAATCGAGTTGGGGTGAACTCGAGGAGGAGGAAGAAAACTTTGTACTCCTCCTCGACGACGACAACGACGAGGGGGAAAACGGAGACAAAAGCAGAGAGGAGGACGTGAACGTCATGTTTTTCTCTCTCTCTCTCTTTTATATCTCTCTCTATCTGGAGCGTGAAGATAGCGCGCGCGTGTTTATGAATGGAGTCCATACTAAACTTTAGCTGACTCAGACTTTTAGATTGAAACCCTAAAAATATACATTTGTTTTTTCTAGCGTACTTTTTCTTTCTCTCCTCCTTCTCCTGCGCCTCCGAACAACCAGACGTCGTCGTCGTGCATCCACGGTAATCTGCTGCTGATGGCACCACCGCACTCGTCGTCGTCGTCGTTATCGTTGTTACCGTCGTTTCTCTTTCTTTGCTCTTCTTCTTTTTCTTCGTCTTGGTCGGCGGGAAAAAAAGACGCGTCGCGGTCGTCGCGCGTCTCTTCGTAACCTTCTTCTTCTTCTTCTTCTTCTTCTTCTTGGTCGAGCGTCGTCGTCGCGAATGTATCGGCCGCGGAGGATCGTTTCTTTCCTTTTTCTGTTCCTTTTCCTTCGCGGCGCTGGTGCTGCTGCTTCTGCTTCTGCTTCTGCTGCTGCTGCTTTTTTTTCAATCGCTGTTTTCGCTCCATCTCGTCGTAGCGGAGCAACGCGGTTAGCGGGCCGGGGGAGATGAAGCCGGCTTTGCGAGGGATCGGGGAGAAGAGGAAAGATGAAGTTGACGATGTGAGGAGGGCAGAGGACGAAGGAGGGTGGTGATGGTGGTGGTGATGGTGATGGTCGATGGTGGAGTATTCGCCGCCTCGTTCTCCCGTTCCGCGTATTCTTACGCCGCGAGGGGGGATTTCTACGGAGAGTTTCCGCTTTTGCGAGAAGGTGAGGTTTATCCCGTCGTCGTTTTTGTCGTTTTCTCGATTCGTTGTTATCGTCTTTCCAGGGAGAAAAGGTATCGTCGGCGGTGATAGGAGCATGTCCGAGTAGTAACATCCCACGGCGTTTCTATCGTCGTCGTTGTTACTGTTGTTGTTTCCGAGAAGGTACGAAAGCCATCCGGTAGAGCCAGAGGTAGATTTGAACGTCATCATCGACGAGTCCTGATTGTTGTTATTATTATTATTATTATTGTTGTTATTATTATTCGGAGAGTACATCGGCGATGGTAAGCCGGCGAGCGCGGCGGCCGTAGGCGATAAAATCTCATCGAGGTTGAAACCGGCGTGAGATCCTCCGATGGGAACGGCGCTCGCATCTGTCGCCGCGGTAGCGTTCTTACTCTTCTTAGTATTAGTATCTGCGCTAGTGCCGCCCCATAGTCGAAAACCTCCGTTGAAAAACCCGATACCGTTACCGCGCGCCAAAGCTGGACGCGTTTGGCGGTTGTGATGATGATCTTGATGTCCCTGCTTTTGTTTTGATGTTGTTGCCGGGGCGTTGGCTGAATCTCTCTCGCGCGCTTCCCGCGCACCATCATCGTTTCGCCCAGTACTATCAGACGACCACATCTTGAAGCGTCTTTTCTTTATTGGACTGCTAAGTTCGGTGATTCTCATCTTCTCAGCGTCAACATGCTTCGTTCGATGGCCGTTATCGTCGCCGTCGTTGTCGTCGTCGCAGTCGCTCCCGATGAGTTTCTTCGCTTCCAGTCGTAACTTCTTCACCGCTCGCGCCGAGCGTTCGTCGTAACTGCTGATAATTTTTTCCGTGCTTTGTCTCTTTTTCTTTTTCTTCTTTTTACCATCAACTCCACTCGACTTCTTCGCTTGTAACGACCCGAGCGGCGTTGCGGCACGCGAGGCTACCAGAGTTTCTACTTTTTCTACTTCTTGGTCGACGTGTAATCTGCCTTTCTTTGGTGCGCATGTGATCGTTATCGCTGCGGGCGCTACGATTCTACTCTTTGATTCCCCATTCCCTTTCGCCGTCTTAGCTTCAGCGTTCGTTTTCGCGCGTTTCCTCGTCGTCTGTTTCTTTTCTTCCGCCTCCACCCTTACCGTCTCTTTTTCTTCCTCCTCTTTGTCGTCGTCGCTCTCGCTTCCGCCGCCTTCCTCCTCTTCGTGCTCGTCGTCCGTATCCAACGACCCTTTCGGAGCGTTCTTTTCTTTTCTCTTCTGTTCCTTTCTATCATCCAATGCAGTTCCCGCTAAACTCTGATCGGCAAAGTGTTGTTTGAACAGATCCTTGTTCGACTTCTTCTCCTCCACGTTTGTCATTCCGCCGGGGTCTCCGATGACCGAGACCGATAAACCGCCATCTCTGCTCGGATTATTATTACTATTGTTATTACCACCGCCGCCGTTATTGTTACCATTCACTTTCTTCATCGCCGCTTTCCTATACTTCTCCAAAACGCTCTCAATCTCCCCATCTTTCACGCTTGAATACTGAAACGCTTTATTGTTCGAGTTTACGATGACCAGAGCGATGTCGCAATCGCACAAAACAGACAATTCCATCGCTTTCTTCATCAAACCGTTCTTGCGTTTCGTAAACGTCACCTGTCGATTTCGCTCGTCTTTAATGCGTTCGATGCGGATTTTCCTCCGTCCCATCGTTAAACTCGAGATAGATGGATAGATAGATAGAGATCTCAGTCAAATGATACCTTTTTTCTCTCTCTCTTTCGGTCCACCTAAAGTCAGTCTTCTTCTTCTTC
>Ga0181561_10005086_pt1 | contig 11229 bp, 5 predicted proteins | sample 011ome_19_FD_133760 | JGI IMG/M metagenome (GOLD analysis project Ga0181561, IMG submission 133760) | Coastal salt marsh microbial communities from the Groves Creek Marsh, Skidaway Island, Georgia - 011510BT metaG (megahit assembly) | ecosystem: Environmental > Aquatic > Marine > Intertidal zone...
AAAAGGGCGAAAATGAGCTCCAGGAGAGCATATCGCGCGCGGCGGACGTTTCCGAGCGGAGCGCGGCGAACGACGCCGTCGTCGACGCCGTTGTCGCCGCCGACGCCGACGCCGCTTCGCCGCCGTCGCTTCCCGATTCCGAAAAAAAAAAAAAGGGAAGCGACGGCGGCGCCGAACCCCATGCGCTCCCGGGCTCGCCCCCGCGCGTCTCCGAGCTGCTCGCGCCGGGCGAGAGCCTCGAGGGCATGCGCGTGCTGGTCGTGGACGACAACCACTTCCAGCTCCGCGTCGTGAAGGCGTCGCTGAAGCGCTCGGGGGTGGAGCTGGACGCCGCGGTGCACGGCCGGGAGGCGGTGGAGCTCTTTGAAAAGCGGCTCCAGGCGATTCGCGACGTCGGGTTCGACGATAAATCCGACGTCGCGACTACTAAGCCGCCGTACGACGTCATCCTGATGGACAGCATGATGCCGGTGATGGACGGGTGCGCGGCGACGATCGAGATCCGCGCCGCGGAACGCGCGTTCCGCGCGACGCTCCCCGCGGCGCTCCTCGAACCGGGGGGGACGTTTGAGCGCGAGACGATGATCATCGGGCTCAGCGCCGAGGCGGGCCCGGAGTACGAGGCGGGCGCGCGCGAGGCGGGGATGGACGGCGCGCTCGGGAAGCCGTGCCGCCCCGAGGCGCTGCGGGACGCGCTGCGGCAGGTCAACCAGGGCACATTCAACTCGTGGAAGGCGAGCTCCAAGCGCGGGACGCTGCACTTTTAGACGAGTATACTATAGCGACTTCGAGCGCGACTAATAAGAAAGTGCGACGGAGAAAACGTTTCGCGGTCCGAACGCGAGGTCGCGACTGGATTTTGCCGCGCAGTTGAAAGTGCCAAAAGCGCGTCAAAAGAGAGGAACCCTCGCGCTGCTCATCAGCGATCGCACTTTCCCCCGACACCTCCGCACTCCGGATCCCGGGATGCGCGGTTCCGCCCGGAGCGGTCCCCGGCCCGCCGCGCGCGGCGGTCGCCCGCGCGCGGGCGCGCTGCTCGCGTTTTTCCTCGCGCTCGCGCTCTTCGTCCCCGCCGCGCACGCCCGGGGCTTCTTCGGGTCCGCCGATCCCCCCGACGAGCAGGCCATCGAGGATCGGTTCGCGGAGGACTTCGAGGCGCCCATCTACAAGGCGTCCCAGCTCTCGATGGACACCGCGGCGGACCTCGAGATCGAGCGCAAGGCCGACGCCGTGAAGGCTCGCCTGGCGCAGAGACGCAGAGCCAACGTCAACGCCCCCCCCGTGTTCGAGTGGCGATACGAGGGCGTCGGGATCGCCGTCGTCGTCGCGTACGTGCTCAACTACATCAGAGGCAACGCCGCGAACAGAAACATCGCGCGCGCGTTCGAGGAGGCGTTCCTGTCGTGCGACGCGAGCGATGGCGATGGCGTGACGAGCGCGACGAGCGCGGCGAGCGTGACGCGCGCTTCTCTCTCCCACGCCGACGGCCGCGCCGTGTTCCGAACCGAGTTCGCGGAGGTTGGTAAGCTGGCGCCGGAGGACGCGACGCATTCGGCCGACGCGCGCGCGCGAGTCGCCGCTCGCCTCTCGCGCGAGGCGCCGGACGAGTACCGGTGCTGGGCGACGGGGAGGCGCTTTTTGACGGGCGCGCTCGTGACGCTTCGCCTGCGGAAACGCCACGACCTGTTCCGCATTTTGTACGAGTTCCGCTACCCGGCGGCGGCGGAGAAGGACGAAGCGGTCGTGGAGTGTTTCTTCCGCGACGGCGTCGTCCGCCCCGGGTTTTGCTTCGCGCTCGGCGAGCAGAACGCGATGCGCGCGCTGGAAAAGAGCAAGCTCGGCTCTACGGACGTCGCGCGCCTTTGCGAGAAGTGCGTCGGGCCCAAGGACGCCGCCGGAAGGCGAAGGCTGAGCGCCGAGCTCGTGCTGAAGGCTGAGTCCGCCGAGCTCGGCGCGGACGTCGTGTTCGAGGAGGCGCTCGAGACGCTCTTCTCCGAGCGCGCGTACGCGGCGAAGCGCGAATCCGTCGGCGCGTGTTTCAAAACCGCGCACTGCTTGGTGTTCGGCGAGGACGACGCGTTGAGCGCGCCGATCGTGTCGAAGGAGAGCGACGGGAAAGAAACGTCGAAAGACGTAGACGCCGACGAAACCCGCGGCGCGCTTCGTTTCGCGTTTGAGCTCCCGGACGCCGGGAGCTCGAGCCCCTCCGCCGCGGCGTACCGCGCGCGCCTCGGCGAGCTCGTCTCTTTGATTCCGCGCCTCGTGGACGTCGTCGCGCGCGTGCGCCTGAGCGACGCGCAGAAGGAGCGCGCGGCGAAGGCGCGCAAGCGCGTGGCGGACGAGGACTTCAAGAAGAAACTCAAGACGTCGGCGGCGGAGACCGCCGGCGCGCGGTTGGACAAAAAGCTGGAGAAGATGTCCGACAAGGAGAAGGCGCGGTGGCGCGAGAAGCAGGCGAAGAAGCAGACGCGCAAAGCGGGGGGGCGGTCCATGATCAGGAAAGGATGATGAGGATGAAGGATAGACCATCTCTTTTACCGCGCTTTAATAGTGCTTCACGACGTACGTACCCTACGGTATATCTTTTACCTTAGTAGATACGTATTAACTTCTACGCGTGGTTCTTTCTGAAGGTACGTAGTTATCGCGTCGGCTCCGTCGTCGCCGTCGTCGCAGTCAGCACGTTGCCAAGGGCTTGTCCCACTGCTCGTCGTACCGCGCGACGGCGAAGTCGTACACCTCGGTGTCCTCCTTGAGGTACTCGCGCAGCTCCGCCATGATGGACTCGTCCGCCTCGTACCGCGCGAGCAGCGCCTTCTGCGCGTCGCTCAGCGCCTCGCGCGCGCTGTTCTTGCCGTTCACCGAGTTCTGCTCCGCCAGCGAGACGCGCCCGAGGGACCCCGCCGAGCTCTCGCCGAGCGCCGAGCTCGAATCCGCGAACTCGCGCAGGTCGGGCACGGCCCTCCCCAGCCTCTCCAGGCCCTCGTCGAGTCTGTCCAGCAGCAGGTACCGCGTGCACCCGGAGACGAGGTTCCGCTTCGCCGCCGCCAGGCGGCACCCGCTGCGGCCCGTGGCGTCGCCTCCGGGCGCCAGCAGGTCCACCATGGAGAAGCTGCGCGGAGCCACGACGCGCGCGAACTGCGCGGGGTCCGCGCCGCACCGCCCTTCGTCGAGCCACTCCTGCGTCCAGTGCTCGCGGTTCTCGGCGCCGAGCAGGCATATGTACGCGTAGTAGCTCATGAACCGCTCCATGGGCTCGCGCAGCACGGTGAGGTACGCGCACGGCGCGTCCACGAAGTCGCAGAAGCCCATCGCCTCGCTGGACTTGACGAAGAGACGCTCGCCGGCGTCGTAGCGCGCGCGGAGATTGGCGGCGCCGTAATCGCCCAAGGCGGGAGACGTCGGTGACGTCACCGACGCGAGCTCCGTCGCTCGCGGGGGCCTGGCGTTGGCGAACGTCCACGCCATGAACCGCCGCGTCTCCGTCGTCGTGAGCTCCATCAGCGGGAAGTTCGGGAACAGACCCGCGTGTCTCTGCGGCGCGACGACGCCGGCGTCCGTCTGCGCCTGCACGCGCGCGCGAACCTTCTCCGCGGCGATTCGAAGCTTGTTATCGATGAACGTCCCACCGCACTTGTGCACGTGCAGAAACGCGTAGACGTACGCCGACCCAGAGCCCGCGACGCTCGCGAACGCGTTTTTTTCCGAGTCGAGTCCAGACTTCTCCGCCGTCGTCGCGCCGTCGGCCGGAAGCACGTACGGCCGGTCCTTCTCCCCGCCCTCGAAATCCACGCTCGTGTCCCGGCGGCACGCGTTGATGTCGGCCCGAAGCGCGTTCGGCGTGCGCGCCGTGTTCCGGGTCAGGCTCGTCTGCCGCGGCCACGCGGGGGTTCCCGCTTTCGAACGCGCGGGCGAAAAAGCGCTCAAAGCGCTCGCGTTTTTCCCGCCGAACCGCGCCGCGCGACGCGCCTCGTCGAACATCGCCGCGTCGCATCTGAACACGTCGCCGTGGCTCGGCCCGCGGTGCGGGCGCAGGTCGCACCGCGCGTCGTCCGCGCGCACGCGGCTCGCCGCGGCGAGCGCCACCGCAGGGAACGTGCCGCCGGCGGTCTTCTCAGGCCTTCTCTGGCCTTCTCGCGCGACGCCCGCGTCTCCGGTTTTCTCGGTGTTACCATTTCGCGAAGCCGCGTCGTCGTCGGACGACGCGGCTTCCGCGCCAGTCTCGGAAGTCTCTTCTGGGGTCTCGAAGGGCCCCCCCAGCGCCGCCGCCGGTCGCATCCTGCGCTCGAGAGTGCGCCGCTCGAGCTGGCGCCGCATCGCGATCTTCTGCTCCTCCTCCTCGAGCTCGGCGTGCAGGCGGCCCCCCAGCCGGCGCGGGTGCGCCACCTCGCTGAGAGGCGCGATTTCCGTCCTCGCCGCGGCGAGGTGCGCGGCGAGGTGCGGGTCCGCCTGGCCCGCCAGGCTCTGGATCCAGTTCATGCTGACCGGCGCCTGCGCCACGCGCTCGACGGTGACGTTCAGCACCAGCGCGACGGCGCCCATGCCCATGAACGCGATCGCGGTGAGCACGCGGTACGACACGTACTCGCCCTCGGCGAACCGGCGGAGGTACCGCCAAGGGCTCTTTCGACCGGCCACCGCCCCGGCGCGCCCGCGCGCGTCCCCGAGCAGACGCGCCTCCTCCGTCGGCGCCGGCTGCGGCGCCGTCGCCGCCGCCGCGGCGGACGGAAGGCGGACGCCGTCCGCGCTCGACATCCCGTTTCGCGCCTCGTGCACTGCGGCGAGCGCGCGCGAGCGCGCGCCTTCGGTCGATCCCAGATGGGTGTTCAGCCGAGGCGGAACCGCGTTTTTCGAGCGAAAACAGTGAAAACCAGTCTGTGAATTCCTGAAGGAGTGGTTTCAAAACGGACCCAGCGGTTTGGGAGTCACACGAGTTTGGAAAATGGTGTACTGTCGTTCTTCGAATCAAAATCAACGAAAACGACGCGCGCGCGCGCGACGACGCGTCTCGACGACGCTCGTCTCTCTCCGCGGTCACCTTCTTCAACATTTCGCGCCGCCGCGCTTCGCGTCGCTCGTCGCTCCCTCTGCCTCCCTCTGCGCCGCTCTCGAGCAAAAAAAATGCGAATCTTCGAATCCTTTACTTGTCCGAGGAGAACTCGGCGTCGATGACATCGTCGGGCGCGCCGGGGCCCGCGCCGGCGCCGCCCGCGCCCGCGTCCGCGCCCGGGGGGGGCGGCGCGCCGCCCTCGCCGCCCTGGTACATCGCCTGGCCCATCGCCATCACCTCCTGCTGCAGCGCCTCCTGCTTGGTCTTCATGCCCTCCAGGTCGTCCGCCTCGATCGCCGCGCGCAGGTCGGCGAGCTTCGCGTTCACCTTCTCCTTGACGTCGTCGGGGATCTTGTCGCCGAGCTCCGTCATCTGCTTCTCCGTCTGGTAGCACATGGAATCCGCGGAGTTCTTGGTGTCCACGGCGTCGCGCTTGGCGGCATCCTCCGAGGCGAACGCCTCGGCATCCTTCACCATCTTCTCCACCTCGTCCTCGGAGAGCGTCGACGCGCCGGTGATCTTGATGTCCGCCACCTTGCCGGTGCCCTTGTCCGCCGCGGAGACGGAGAGGATGCCGTTGGCGTCAATGTCAAACTTCACCTCGATCTGAGGGACGCCGCGCGGCGCGGAGGGGATACCATCCAGGCGGAAGTTCCCGAGCGACTTGTTGTCCTTCACGAACTCGCGCTCGCCCTGCAGCACGTTGATCTCCACAGAGGTCTGGCCGTCCGCCGCCGTCGAGAACACCTCGGACTTAGAGGTGGGCAGCGTGGTGTTGCGCATGATGAGCTTGGTCATGACGCCGCCCAGCGTCTCGAGGCCGAGGGACAGAGGCGTGACGTCCAGCAGCACGATGTCCGACACCTCGCCGCCGAGCACGCCCGCCTGCACGGCGGCGCCGAGCGCCACCACCTCGTCGGGGTTGACGGACATGTTGGGATCCTTGCCGGTGAGCTCCTTGACGAGATCGCGCACGGCGGGGATGCGGGTGGAGCCGCCCACCAGAATCACCTCGTCCATGTCCGAGAGGTCCAGCTTGGCGTCGCGCAGCGCGTTCTGCACCGGCACCTTGCAGCGCGAGATGAGGTCGTCGCACAGCTCCTCGAACTTCGCCTTGGACAGGTTGGTGTCGATGTGCTTGGGGCCCTCGGCGGTGGCGGTGATGAACGGGAGCGAGATGGACGTGGACGCCGTGGAGGAGAGCTCCATCTTCGCCTTCTCCGCCGCCTCGGTGAGGCGCTGCAGCGCCTGCTTGTCCTTCATCAGGTCGACGCCCTCGGTGGCCTGGAAGTCCTTCGCCAGCCACTCCACGATGCGCTTGTCGAAGTCGTCGCCGCCCAGGAAGGTGTCGCCCGAGGTGGAGAGCACCTCGAACACGCCGTCGCCGACTTCCAGGATGGACACGTCGAAGGTCCCGCCGCCGAGGTCGAAGATCAGGATCGTCTCGTTCGCCTTCTTCTCGAAGCCGTACGCCAGCGACGCCGCGGTGGGCTCGTTGATGATTCTCAAAACCTCGACGCCCGCGATCTGGCCGGCGTCCTTCGTGGCCTGCCTCTGCGAGTCGTTGAAGTACGCCGGCACGGTGATCACCGCCTTGGTCACGGTGTCGCCGAGGTACGCCGCCGCGTCGTCGCAGAGCTTGCGCAGCACCTGCGCGGAGATCTCCTCCGCGGCGAACGCCTTGCCCGCGGCGGAGCACTCCAGCTTGACGTTGCCGGTGTCGCCCTTGATGGCCGTGTAAGGCACCTCGCGGTCCTTGTCCGAGACCTCCTCGAAGCGGCGGCCGATGAAGCGCTTCACCGAGAAAAACGTGTTCTCGGGGTTCACCACGCCCTGGCGCTTGGCGATCTGGAGGTTGTTTTGATTTCGTTTTTTGGGTGAAGTGAACGCGACGTGTAGGGTGCGATACAGGCGATACGTTGAGGTTTGCGGTGTGACCGGTCAGAGAAGTGGCGCGGTTTAGGGTCACATCGAAGTGACACAGAGACACAGAGGGGCGTCGTTCGCGTAGCAGACGCGACCGCGCCGTCCGACGCGGCGTCGGTCGCGGCGGCGCTATTCGCGAAAACACGACGGACGCGTTTCTTTCGTGAAACGCGACACCGACGCCGTGAGACCGAATGCCCATACGTCGCGTTTAGAAGCCTCTCGACGTCGGCGCGACGCGTCAGAGTGGATAATAAAAAGCGACGACACGTTGGGGGCGTACCTGGCCGACGAGGCGGTCGCCGTTCTTGGTGTAGGCGACGACGGAGGGGGTGGTGCGGCCGCCCTCGGCGTTGGTCACGATGGTGGGAGAACCACCCTCCATGGCGGCGACCTGCGGGTTGAGGGCGGGGATCGAGGTCAGTCGAGGATCGCGCGGATGATTTTATCATCCGAGAATCAATCGTCGGCGGCGTGAGGGGCACCAATCGGCGATCGGATAGAGGAGGAGGCGCACGCGCCGCCGAGGGCGCGGGAACCCCTCGCTCGCGCCGCCCGGACGTCGAACGAGCGCGTCAGGTCGTGCGGTGGCCATCTCGACGGCTCGAGCCCGCGAGACCGGACCGGTCGCTCCCGCGCGCCCCGTCCCGAACGCTCGGAGAAACCCTGTGGCCGGGGTTGAGGCGGCGAGAAAAAACGCCGAGACGCCGAGACGTGGGCGTCCGGAAGCGCGCGGGCGCGATCGCCGCGAGCACGTACCGCGGAGTTGGTGGTGCCGAGGTCGATGCCGACGACCTTCTCGGCGACGACGCGCAGCGCCACGGGCTGCGCGGCGCGGCGGCCCGAGGCGCGCGCCTTGAACGCCTTGGCGTCGCCCGCGAAGCGGTTGATGCCGACCGATTTCTGGCCAGTCGTGGATCTGCGGCCGACGCGCGCCGCGGAGGCCGCGACGGGCTTGGCGCTGAGGACACCGTGAGCGTTCATCGGGTTTGGGGAGAAACCGGCGCTTTGCGCTGGGGCGTGTGGCGACGGGAAGGTCGCGTCACGTGATGTGGCGCCGCGCACGGCCGACGCGTACGGCAACCGTCGAATTTCGCGTCGACGCGCAAAAGCATCGCCGAAACGAAGCGAAGGTGCGTCGTGAACCGTCGATTGCACCGTCTCGCGACGTCCGTTTTTATGGGTTTTTTCGAGACTGGTCGTCTATAGAGAAATCCCAGAAAAGCGCAAGAAAAACGTCGGCGGCGCCGACTTCGAACCGAGCAACGTGGCTTTTTCCCGAAGCCCAGCCGACCGTCCGGAGCTGTTTCTGGGCGCTCGCGTTTTCAACCCCGTCATCAACACCCTCGCGCGAAAAAAATGACTTGCGACGTGCAGATCGGGTGTTTCACGTGACCCCGCACTGCGCGGGACGCGACCGCACGACCGAACGACGCGACGACGAGCGAACGCGTCGGCCGTCATTCCGCGATGAGACGCACGCGCGAGCGCGACGAGCGCGGGGACCGCGCGGCCTCGGAGCGGGTCGCGCGCCGTCGCGACCCGGCGCGGCGCGAAAAGCGTGGACGCGAGCCCCGCGGAAACGCGCGAGCCTCCTCGGATGAGGAGGACTGGTCCGAGGAGGAGACGCGAGACCGCCGACGGCGCGACGAGCGAGGCGCGCGCCGCGGCGCGTCGTCGTCTTCGCGCGACGCGAGACCGCGCGAAAACGCCGCGCGCGCGAGGAGACGCGTCGTCGCGGCGAGCCCGAGCGCGTCCGATGTCTCGTCCGACGAGGCGTCCCGTCGGAAGCTTCCGACTGAACGCGAGAGCGACGGCGACGGGTCCGGAGAGAGCGAGAGCGACTCCATCTCGCGTGACGCGCCCGAGCGGCCGCGCGGACTGGGCAGGCTGTGGCGCGTCGCCGGGCGAGGCGTCATCGGAGGCGTGCTCGCCGCGAGGTCGGCGCTGGCCTCGACGTCCAGGCGCGAGGCGCGCGCCCCGTCGCGAGCGGGCACCGATTCCGACGCCTCGTCCGACGGGAAGGCTTTCGAGTCCGAGTACTCGTCCGACGACGCGTTCGAGACCGAGACCGGGACCGAGACCGATTCCGCGGAGGAGTCCGAGGAGGCGTCCGAGCCGCGCCGCGAGAGCCGCGGCGTCGTCGCGCGCCGCGTTGACGTAACAGGGCGCGCGGGCGCGTCTCGCGCGTCCTCGTCGTCCTCCGACTCGGACTGGGACGCCGAGACGGCGCGGAGCCTCCGCGGCGATTTTTATTCCTCCGCGAAAAAAAACGCGGAGACGAGCCTCGGCTTCGCGAAGAAAGCGCAAAAGCGACGAAAGACGAAGCAGAGCGACGCCGCGCGTCTCCAGGCGGCGCTCGTCCGCGAGCGGCTGGATGCCGCGGTGAAGAAAAGCGCGCGGAAAGAAAAACAACCGCCGGTCGGTGCCGAAAGGGACCCGACGACGCGTAAGGCGGTGACGTTCGCCACCTCCGCCGCGCCGGAGACGGCGCCTCTGTTGGCCGCCTCCGTTTCGCAAACGCCGCGGAAACCCGCGAGTCTGGCGGGCGCGAGTCTGACGCGGCTGGTGCTCCTCAGCGCCGTGGCGCTCCTCGGCGTGGTGATGCTCAGCGCGGGCGCGAGCTCGGTGTTCGCGGCGACGCTCAGCGACGAGAACGCGCGCGAAACGCGCTTCGCGGCGGAGAAGAGTGACGCGCGAGGGACTCGCCGCGATTCCGAAGCGCGCTTCGCGGCGGGTCCCGGACCGGAGACCACGCCCGCGCGGTTCGCGGGCGTGCGTGCGCTGGACGTCTCAGCGCGGGGGCTGGACCACGCGCGGGTCGCCGACGCCGAGGCGGACGCCATGGTCCGCGCGGCGACCGCGGCGGCGGCGAAGGCGAAGGCTTCCCGGGGTATTCACGAAGAAGACGCTTCGGACGTGGCGTCGCCGGAGCCGGAGGTGGTGTCGCCGGAGCCGGAGGTGGTGTCGCCGGAGCCGGAGGTGGCGTCGCCGGCGTCTATCGAGTCGCCGGCGGACGACGACGACGACTCGGAGCGCCGGCCGCACGTCACCGACGACATGACCTACGACGAGAAGCAGGCGGAGTTTGCGCGGTTCGCAAAGGCGGAGGCGGAGCGCAACGACCGCATCGCCGCCGAGGCTGCCGAGCGCGAGCGCGCGGACGCGGCGGGCGAGGCGACGGGGGAGGAGGCGGAGGAGGCGGAAGAAGGTCATCAGGAGACGGAGGCGTCTGCATCTGAGACGACCGAGGGCTCCGAGCCGACAGAGGAGGAGGCTCCTCTTCCCGAAGAGACGGACTCGTCTTCGTGGCCGCTCGTCGGCGCGGGCCAGGATCTGGACGACGACGTGACCCATGAAGCGACCGCGGAGATGGCGACGTTGGCGATGACCCCGGACCAGGAGGCGCGTAGGGCCGCCTCCGTCGCGGGGCTGGGGTTTGACTCGAGACAGGCGCGAGAGCGATGAGGGCTCCGACCGGTGCGTTTTTTAACAGTCGTCACAGAGAAGGTTCTTTTTTCTCGTCTTCAGAAACCTTGGAAATCTTGGCCCGACCGAGCCGAGGTTCGTGAGACGTCGTTCCGCGGCGAGCGTCACCGGCGACGAACGCGTCGAGCGCGCACGACCGCGCGCGCATGCGTCTCTCGCGAGCGTCGCGCCTCGCGGCGCTGGCTTACCTCTTCGCGTCGGTCGCCGCGCAAACCTCGCGGACCGACGAGCGGACAACGCCGAGGCGGGGGTCCTGCGCGGGCGCGTGTGACGCGTGTTGGTTCGCCTCGAGCGACGCCTCCGTCGTGGAGTGCTGCTGCGAGCCGAGCTGCGAGCAGGCGGGCGACTGCTGCGATGACTACCGAGCCGCGTGCGTCCGGTCGAGCGGCGGGGAGGCCCCGACGGGCGCGCCCGAGCCCGCGCGGGCGCCCGCGCGAGCGCCCTCGAGCTCCGACGAGGACTACGAAAACCCGAGGGAGGGCGGGACAGACGCGACCGGAGACGAGGAGAAGGCACCGCCGCCTCCCCTTCCCGGGATCCCTCCCGCGCCGAGACGCGCGTCGGCGCCTTCGTTCGCGCCCGCGCCCGCCGTGGCGGCGTCTCCGAACGACGACGGCGGGGAGACGCGCGGCGCGCCGGACGCGCTCGCGCCCGAACCTCCCGAGGACGCGACGAGGGGGAAAGAGTCCGCCCCGCCGCCGCCGCCGCGAACGCCGCCGCGACCGCCGCCGTCCCCGCCGCCGGTTCCTCCGGACCCGCCGCCC
>Ga0181561_10005093_pt1 | contig 11221 bp, 2 predicted proteins | sample 011ome_19_FD_133760 | JGI IMG/M metagenome (GOLD analysis project Ga0181561, IMG submission 133760) | Coastal salt marsh microbial communities from the Groves Creek Marsh, Skidaway Island, Georgia - 011510BT metaG (megahit assembly) | ecosystem: Environmental > Aquatic > Marine > Intertidal zone...
CGCTGAGCACCCGGAACGTCCGAGGCCCACGCTCGGGCGAAGGCGCATCACTCGGCGTTCGCGCGTCGGAAAGATCCGCCGCGTCCGTCGACGGCTTTTCTTTCCCGGATTTCGAGCGGATTATTCCGGATTTCGAGCGGCGCTTCGCAAACGCGCCCTCGGACCGCGTTCCCTCCGCCGGCGCGTCGGGGTCGGACGCGTCCTCCTCGGCGAGCGTCTGCACGTCCACGGCACCCGCCAGGCATACGACCGTGCTCGGTGAGGAAACACCGAGATGAGCTCGCGTTTCCTTCTCCGCGATTCCCGCGGCGTCGCCCGCCGGCGGCGGCCTCGACGTCGCGGCGGACGCCACGAGCGCCTCGGCGAGGGCGAGTCTCTCCTCCGGGCTCGAGCACGCGCGCGTCTCCGCGGGCGCCACGCGCGCGCACCCCTCCGCGGTGAACAGCGCGTCGCGCGCGCGAGCGACGCCGCGAGCCGCGTCCAGCGCCCGCGCGACGCGCGGGGAGAGCGCGGGCGATACGCCTCGGTCATCCGCGACGATTCCGCCGACGGGAACCGTCTCCGACGTGTCCTTACGGCGACTCGAGGTGACTTCGAGGAGCGCGAGAAACGCGCGTCGCGGCAGGCGCAGCACCACGCACCCGCCGCTCACCACCTCCACGCGCTCGGGCTGCGTGATTCTTCGTGCGTTTAGTTTTTCGAGTCTGGTTCCTTCGTTTCCTTCGTTTCCTTCGTCCGGAAACGCCGCCGCGGCTTCGTTGAGCAGCGCCTCGAAGTTGACGACGGCGCCGGCGCGGTGCGTCGCGGCGCGCGCCACGCGCCCGGGCCCCCCGGGGTACGTCGCGCGCACGGCGCCTGCGACGACGGCGACGGCGTCCGAGCCCCAGCCGTAGGGCCCGCTCAGGACCTGGCCCTCCTCCACGGGCGCCACCGCGAGCGCGCCCGCGACCGCCTCCAGCACGTCGCGGGGCAGCGCGCCGAGCAGGAAGTGCTCGGCGAGCGCGTCGGCGGCGGCGAGGCGCTTCACGTCGGAAACCAGACGGGACACGAAGACGCGCGGGTGCGCTTCGAGCTCGTCGCGCGCCTCCGCCGCGCGCTTCTCGAAGACGCTCATGTTCGCGAGCGCGGCGCTCGCGATATCCAAAGCGGGCTTTTGTCGGGTGTCAGACGAAGCCGTCGTGATGGACATGGACATTTTTTTCTGGAGCGAGCGCGCACCCTTCCAGCCGCTTCGGCGCTCGCCGCTTCGCGGCTCGCCGAGAGTGCTCGCCGGTCGCGGCGCGGCGCGCGGCGCGCGCGCGGCGAGCGCCTCGAGGTGTTCGCCGCCCGCGCAGATGAGCGCGCGCGAGGCGATCACCAGAACCGTGGGAACGGTCGTGATCGCGGTCAGGCTCTGCCCTTTGTTCGTGCGCGGGGCGACCCCCGCGAACGGCGTGCCCTCTTTGCCTTTGGACGCGAACGAGGACTCGGCGAAGCACGAGCGCGCGCCGACGGTTTGCGCGTACTCGCCGTAGACGGCGTGCCGGTACCGCACCGAGACGCCGCCGTGCGCGACGATCATCGCGTCGCAAGGCGGGTCCTTGGGGTGCATGAACAGCCGCTTCTTCTCCGAGAAGAAGCCAACCTCCAGCCGGGACACCAGCTCGGGCAGCGACGCGCTCGGCACCGTCGCGAATGCCCACACGCGCCGAAGCGACGTCGGGTGGATCGCGCTCGCCATCGCCGCTTGCGTCTCCGCCGCGGCGTCGCGCACCGCCGGGTCGGCGCGCTCCAGCTCCTTCTCGAGCGCCTGTTTCGAGATGGAGAGGATCACGGAGGCCCTGAGCGCGGTGAGCGTGAACCCCCAGCGGCGCGCCGTCGCGCCGTGCAGGTTGATCCCGCCGGCCATCTCACCCTCCTCGTACGTGCGCACGATGGCGCCCTCGCGGTCCTTGACGGCGAGCGCGCCGCGAGCGACGATGAAGGCGGCGTCGGCGGGCTGGCCGCACGACGCCACCGCCTCGCCCGCGCGCACCTGCTTGCTGACGAAGGCGGCGGTGAACTCCACGAGCAGCTTGCTTTCGCGCACGCGCGAGAAGATCCACAGGTCCATCAGGCGCTCGGCGCTGATCATCGCCACGCCCGAGGGCAAGATGGTGATGCCGTTCAGGTTGCGCACCATCTGCGCAAAGTGGCCGTTCAGGTTGAGCAGCTTCTTCGTGTCGCCCATCTCCACGACGGTGCCCTGCGACACGACGCACACCTTGTCGAAGCGCATGGCGTTGCTGATGGAGTGCGTCACGGCGACCGTCGTGCACCGCCGCGAAGGCCGCCCGGGCGCGGGGTCGAACTGCGCGCTGAGCAGGGAGGCCATGACCGGCCCCGCCGTCGCGGGGTCCTGCGCGGACGTCGGCTCGTCGCACACGATGAACGGCCGACGCAGCAAGATGGTTCTCGCCGCCGCGATTCTTTGCCGGTCCCCCGCCGAGAGGTTGGAGCCGTTCTGGCCGAGGTAGGTATCCATACCCTCCGCGAGTTTCCCCCAGTCGAAGCGCGCGAGGTCGCACGCGCGCATGAGCTCCGTCTCCGGAATCGCGCGCGTCGATCCCGCCGTCAAATTTTCGCGAAGCGTCCCGGTGAGCAAAATCGACTCCTGCTCCATCCAGGCGATGAGCCGCGTGGTGTCAAACTCGTCAATCGGCACACCGTCCACCGTCACTTCGCCCGTCGTGGGCTTGAACATGCCCGCCAGCAGCTTGAGCATGGTGCTCTTGCCGCACCCGGAGGCGCCCACGATGGCGCAGCTCGAGCCGCTCTCCAGCTCGAACGTGTACGGCCCCATCAACTGCCTGAAATTTTCGTAGTCGTACTCGTACATCACGTCCGAGAGCACCAGCGCGCCGTCGCGCGGCGGCTCCCTTCCTGGCGGGTCCTCCGGCGCCTCCAGCAGACCGAGGATGTGCGCCATCGCCGGTCGACTGGCGGTGAGGCCCAGCAGCCCCACGGTGAGCGCCTGAATCGGCACGTCGATGCCCTGCGCGAGCTGCAGAAAGCCGAGCAACTTGCCCATGGAGAGCTGGCCGAGGATCACCTGCACGGTGCCGTACGCGATGGTGATGAGCGTGGTGAACATGGAGAGGAACGCCAGCCCGCGGATGTTCCCGTACTTGCGCTCGTCGAAGGTATCGAACGCCTCGCCAAGCTCGTCGCATATCCCCAGCAGGCGGCTCCACATCACGGGCCCGATCCCCAGCAGCTTGATGTGCTGCACGTGGTGGACAATCTCCTGCACGTGCGCCTCGCTCCGCTTGCGCGTGCTGTTGAGCTTCTCCGCCCAGTGCGAAACCTGCTTGCTCTTGCGCTTGTTGTACAGCACCACCAGCGGGAGCGAGATCGCGATACACACAGTCATCTGCCACGAGAAGAGGCTCATGGTGAGCAGCACCGCGATGAGGTCTAGGCCGGCGGCGAACCCGTTGACCATCAGGTCCAAGTTGGCGTTGACGTCGGTCATGTCCGTACCGAGCGCGTTTACGACAAAGTCGCCGTGCATGCTGCTGAAGAGCGACCACGGCAGCCGCACGGCTTTCCTGGTCAGGTTCTTCGTGAGCAAGGGGATGAAATCCCCCCCGCTCGGGTTATCGTTCCCCAGCCTGTAGTTCATCTGCGCTTTCAGGAGCATCGTGCCCACGACGCCCACGACGCCGTACGTGCACTTGGCGTAGTCCTTCGCGGGAATGAACTCGTCGAAGATGAGCGACAGCAGAAACGGCTGCGCGATGGAGCACCCCGCGATGAGCACAACCTCAAGTATCATCCGCAGAGTGTTGAGCCGCTCGAACTTCCACAGGTAGCCGAACGCGAACGCGGCGATGGACGCGTTGGACACGCTCGGCGTGCTCAGCTTGCCGCGCTGCATCTTCTCCAGGCGCAGACGCTTCTCCTCCGCCTCGACGTCCGCCGCGGCGGGTTTCTTGTACGCCGCGTCGACGGCGGTTTTGATGAGGATTCGAAGCAACAGCACGAACCTCAGGAAACGCGCACCGAGTCGCAACGATACCGCCATGGACGCCGCCTTGATGTTGTACGTCTCTTCAACAGAGTCGAACGCGCTGACCGGCAGGTACGTCAGCGTCAGCGCCACGGCGACGATGGCGCCGTCGAAGTACGTGCGGACCTGCCGGATCGACGCGGCACCGTAGCCGACGACGCGCATGGCGAAATCCAGGCACAGCAAATACAAGACGCCGTCGCTGATGTAGGTCTTGTCCGTCTCCGGGAACACGTCGTGGGCGCCCGCGACGAGCGAGCTGACGACCAGCGCCGCCTCCAGCAGCACGGTGGCGAAAATCAGGCTCTGGAACTCCACGCTCCCCTGCACGTACGTCACGTTCCTGCGAAGCCACGATTTCTGCCAGTCCTCATCGTACGTCGCCTGCGCCGGCGCGAGCTTCATGAGGGGCATGCCCCGGTATCGCAAGCCGGGAATGTGCACGGGATCGCTCAGCGGGCCGTCCGCAAAGACCTTTCCGGATTGGGTCCGCTCCAGGCTGACGCGCTCGAGCTCGCCTTTCCGTTGCGGCGTCGAAGGCCCGTCATCCTCCCCCGCTTTCTCGGACACGGCGCCGTCCGGATCGGGCGCGTCCACGCGGTACGCCGTCCCGGCCGCGCCTTCCGGCGCCTCGGACGTCGCCATCCTCGCTCCCCGCGCTGAGCTCGCGCCCGCGCGGCCTGAAATGCGGAGGCGGGTGACCCAAGGCGGCACCGACGTCGAGTCGGACGTCTCGGATCGAGGACCCGAAGTCGCCGAAGAAGGCGAAAATCCAACGCAAAAACGCGTGCAGAACAGCTGCAAACGGCACTGCGGCACTCGTCGATGAGATCCTCCGGGCGAAAATCGAAATCGAAAATGCCGTGTCCTCGTCACCAAGGCTTTGCCCTTTCGTGGTGGGCCGGGTCGCACTTTCGTCGGCGCCGCGCCGACGGGCGCAAAGGCCCGTGCCTCACCCGAAACGTCGCCTTTACTCCCCTCGCGTGTCATGTCCTCTCCGGAGTCCAAGAAACTCCTCGGCGCCAGGTGCGTCCCCCCTCGCGCTCGCGGGCGGCATCACCCGAAACGCGGTTCGGTCTCGACGCGTTCCGCTAACAACCGTGACGGAAAAAAAGCGCATTGTGACACCCCCGAACGGCGCTGACCCCCCTCCCGCGCCGGCTCCGCCGTGGCATCGTCACTACGTTCACCGCGCAGGGTGTATAGCTGCTCGACGTGTCGCACGCACGCGGCGTACCACGACGACATCATCGCCAAGGAGTTCCGCGGCCGCCGCGGTCGCGCGTACCTCTTCGCGGACGTCTCCAACGTCACGCTCGGCGACGCGGAGGACCGGTGGTTGCTCACCGGTTTGCACTCCGTGCGCGACGCGCACTGCCTGTCCTGCAACTCCCTGATGGGCTGGAAGTACGAGCGCGCGTACGAGCCGAGCCAGAAGTACAAGGAGGGCAAGTTCGTCATCGAAAAGGCGGGCGTGACGCACGAGGGGGGATGGTGAGAAGGAACGGAGAGAGGACGGCGCCGCGCGAATGGAGACTCTTACGCGTCGGAGAACGGTTTCGCGAACTGGTTTCGGAACGCGAATCTCGTCGTCAGACGTCCGGAAACGCGCGCGACGACGCGAACGGTCATAGACTACCGCGCACGCGATACGACTGATACTCGTAGTCTACCATAAATAGAACGCGTCTCGCGCCTGTATCAATACACCGAGATGCTCTCCTCGGCGGATCCGCTCATGAAGTCAGCGAGCTTCTTCACGGAAAGCGGCGGCTCGAGGTCCTTCTCCTTGACGTCGTGCCCGAGCGCGTCGCGGATGGCGCCGGAGACGGCGACGGAGACGCGGTCGCTCGCGCCCGTGGCCATCAGGCGCAGCCGCCACGAGGACCTTTGCCGCAGATCCTCCTCCACGAACTTCAGCGCCTCCGCACCCAGGTGCGACCACAGCCCGCGCAGCACACCGACCAGCGCGCGCCGCTGCGGGATGGCGTTCTGCAACCCCTCCACGACGGTCTCGACGTGCGCCAGCACCGGAGCCATCATGGCGTCCAGCTCGTCGCGCGACGCAGCCTCCGCGGAGGCTTCCGGGTCCGCCGAACCTCCCGCGTCGCCCTCGAGAACGCACTCCTCCTCCGCGTCGGAGAGCGCGTCGCCGTCGCCGAATACTGTACCGGCGCGGCGAGGCGACGCCGCCGGCGAGCGCGCCACGCGCTCCGTCTCCACCGCACCGCGGCCGAAGGCGCCCGCCGCGCGCCGCGCCGGCCGCGCGCTGGGCACCGGCCTGGTCGCGCTGGCCCTGAGCGCCTCGAGCAGTGAGGGCCCCGCGCTCGCCACCAGCGCCACCGCCCTGCGGAGGTGGCCCGCGTACTGCGCCCTGAGCTCGCCGAGCACCTCCGCGCTCCGCCGGCCGAACGCCTCGCCCGCCGCGCTCTTGCCGCCGCCGCCGGCGGCGACCCAGAGCACCAGCCGCTGGCCGAGCTCCGGGCGGAGCACCTCCATCGCCTTGAGCGCGGTGAGCGCCGCCGCGAGCTCCGTGGGCACGTAGCCCTCCGCCGCGGACCCGGGCGCGCCCAGCGGAGTCGCCGAGCCGCGCTCCGAGCCGCGCTCGAACTTCAGGCGCGCCTTCTCGGCGGCGGCGCGCGCCTGACGCAGCGCCGACGCCGCCGCAGCCTTGCCCGCGCGCAGGCGGTGCATGGCGCCGGCGCCGGCGCGGCCGCCGGGCGACGCCGGTCCCAGATCCTCCGTCGCGGCGGACCGCGCGGCGGTGAAGTCGCGCGCGTTGTGCCCGAACGCGGGCGCGCGCTGCAGGTGCCTGCCCGTGAACCTCACGCTCTCGCGCGTCGCCGCCGCGCCGTGCCCGTGCAGAGACTGCGCGTCGTGCGCGGCGTTCAGTGACTGCGGCGCGTTCCCGCGGAAGAGCCCGCCCGCCGCCGCCTGCTTGCTTTGGTCCACGGCGGCGCCTATCCTGCGCAGCAGCAGCCTGTCCGCGTCCGCCAGCACCTCCTCCAGGCTCACGGCGGCGTCCGGCCACCGCGAGACGACGCGCTCGAAGCCCTCCAGCGCGGCGTGCGCCTCGTGGTAGGCGGCGTCCATCGCCGCGCCGCCGACGCCGTGCGTCCCCAGCGCCGAGACGCACGCGCGCAGCAGCGTCTCGCGCGCCGCCTCGATCCAGCACGCGACGTGCGGCGCGAAGAGGGCCTTGGGGTCCAGCGCGGGCGCCGCGGGCGCGCCGCTCGCGCCCGGGTAGGGCGGGTGGTGGCCGGAATGCATTCCGGAATGCATTCCGGAATGCGCGCGGCCCGCCTCGGGCCGGCCGGTGGTGAACGGCGCGTCGGGCGAGGCGGAGACGTCGGCGGCGACGGCGGCTTCCTGCAGCTCGCACAGCGCGTCCACCAGGTCGATGGCCTCGGCGCCCGGCGGCGCGGGCGGCGGGTTCGCGGAGAGCAGCTTGCTGACGCACGCAGACGCCTCGACGCAGTACACGCCGGCGGCGATCTGCGGCAGGCGCACGCCGCCCGGCAAAACCTCGGCGTCGGCGATAGTGTGGTCCACGCCCAGCTCGCGGCACAGCCCGAGGCACATCTGCGACAAACCCGCGAAGAGACGCGCGTGGCCGTCGTCTCGCGCGTTGGAAACGCCGTCGTGGCCCTGACGATCCGCGTGCGACCCGCTCGTCTGTTCGCGGTGGCGGTCGCCGAGAAACACGGAGTGGTGCCTGCGGTAGCACGCGCGCGCGGCGGTCTGCAGGTGCGCGGTGAAGGCGCGCAACGCCTCGGGCGCCGCCGGGTCCTTCTGCAATATGCGGCTGAGCTCCACGGCGATGGCCAGCGCGGGCGCGGGCTGCAGCTCGGGAACCTGCTTGGCGATCCCGCGAGGCTCGTCCTCGCTCAGGTTCTTGTAGTTCTGGAAACACACACCCACCAGCTGCTCGACGGCGACGCGGATCCCGTCCATCTGGTTGGTCTCCGTCGCTGTCAAGCCGCCGCTCGCGTGCTCGCGCAGGCAGGGCGCCAGGTGGTCCAGGATGGACGCCAGGCAGTCTGCGGTGGGCGTCGCCACCGCCAGCACGTGCCGCACGTACCGCAGCGACGTGTGGTTGGGGCTCACGCCCTGGAGCTCCGAGAGCTCGCGCAGGAGCCACGCCCAGGGGCCGTGCAGCTGCAGCCTGCGGCGGTGGAACCCGAGAGCCCTCAGCGCGGCGTTGAGCGCCACGTCGTACGCCGCGGCGGGAGGCAAAGGGCCGTTGCCCGCCGCGGACCAGCCATTGCCCTCCACGGCGCTTCCGGACCCGGCGCCGCCCACGTCGCCGCGATGCGCCTCCGCGCTGTGGTCCAAAGCAGTCAGGGGAGCGCCCCAGTCGTACCCGCCGATGGGCTCGAGGTGCGCGGTGAAGCGCAGGTACCCCTTCTCCTTGCCGGTGGCGTACTTGAGCGGGAGCTCGACGATGTTTCGACCCTCGCCCGCCATGCGCGACACGTCCTCCAGCGAGGGCTTGCAGAACGCGAGCTTGCCTCCGCCGAGGTCCACCTCAAACGCGAGCGCGTCGTCCGCGGCGGTGAGCTTGACGCGCGCGTCGCCGCACCCGACGTGCAGCGTCGCGCTGTCGCCGCCGCCGGAGACGGGGCCGCGCGAGCACGCGCGCACGCGGCAGATGTCGCCGCGCGCGTGCGGCGTCGCCGTCGCCACGGCGGCGGCGGCGCGCGCGCCGCGCTCCTTAGCGGCGGCGTAGACATCCCGGGGGTCGACGCCTCCGGTGAACCGCTTCCAGCCGCGCGTCGTTATGGAAACCTCCGTGACGTCCACGGTGACTCCCGCCCACCTCTGCGCTCCGACGCCGAGGTCGAGCCCGTCAGCCTGCTTCGCCCGATCGCGACCCGCGCCGAGGGTTTTGGCATCCTTCGGGTCCTTCGCGGCGCCCAGCAGCGTGCCCGCGTTGCCGCGCGAGCCGACGAGTATGCCGTCCATCCCGAACCCGCGCCGGAGCTCGGCGCACCGGTCCGCCAGGAAGTGCACCGCCATGTCCACCTTGTGCTGCGGCGCGTTGGACCCCAGGCTCCCCTCGAGGCACGCCTGCAGGCACGCCTCGTACGCCAGGATGCGCGCGCGCTCATCCCCGCGCCAGCCCCCGAGGTAGCACCCCTCGGGCGCCGCGCCCGCTAGCGCCAGCGCGTTCGTCGCCGGCGCGCCCAGCACGTGCGCGTTGGGGCCGGCGTAAAGCGACTGCGACGCGCCGCCGAGCCCGGGGACGGTCCGGCGCGCCGCAGAGGCCCCGGCGTACGCGCCGCCGACCAGCCTCGTGGGCGACAGAGGCGGCGCCGTGACCTTCTGCGCGGGGCCCACCCCGACCCCGTGCGCGGCGCGCGCGGAGCTGTCCCGCCCGGCGGGGTACTCGCCGCTGCCGCTGTCCGAGCGGACGTGCCGGGGCGCGCGCGCCGCGGCGAAATCGTCGTCGCGGCTGTAAGCGCCGCGCCCGTCGTCGCGCTCGCCGTACGCGGCGTCTCGGTCGCCGTACACCGCGTCTCGGCCGCGCGCGTCTCCGTACGGGTGCGGGGGGCCGCCGTCGCCCCGCGGCGCTCGGTCCGGTGAACCCTGCCTGGTGACCGGCGCAGAGACGGACCGCTCGCGGGAAGGCTCGGGGGCGGTCGAGTAGTGCGCGCCGTCGCGGTCGAGGCGCGCCGGCGTGCCGTAGCCGCGCGTCGCGCCGGCGCCCGGCCAGCGCCCCGGCGACCCCCCGGGCGGCGGCGGCGCGGACGGCGGCGAGAGCGTCTGCGCGTGCCCGGCGTGGCTCGCCGCGCCCAGTGGCTCGCCGTGCAGCGCGGCGCCCGTCGCGCGCGCGGGCGAGCCCCACGGGGAGGAGGGAACGGAGTGGAACTCGTCCTCGGCGGGACCGGGCCCCGGCCCCGCCGACGACGAACCGGTGGACGGTCGTCCGCCGTACGGCGGATGCGCGTGCCCGGCGGGCGTCCGGTGGCCTTGGTGGCCCGTCGCGAACGACGGCGCCGTGGATCCCGTTCCGGGCACATAGCTGGTCTGCCGCCTCCTCTGCGCCTGTGCCTTGGCGGCCGCGGAGTCAGCCTGCCAGTTCGTGCCGGCGCCCCAAGGGTCGCCCGCGCCGTCGGAGACCTCGCCTCGCGCCGCGGGGGGCCGGCCGGCAGCGGGCGGCGGCGGTCCCATGCTGCGCGTGCGCACGCCCGTGCCCGCTGGCTCGGCGTAGCTGGGTGGCGCGCTGGGCGGTGAGTTTGGCGCGCCGAAGTTGCTCCTGTTCGCCAGCGGCGAGCCCTGAGGGCTCCCCGGGCCTCCGCGGTACGGCACCATCGTGGGGCCGCCCATGGTCATGCGTTTGTTCGGCGTCCGTCCCGACCTGCCCGCCAGCGCGGAAAGGGGGACGTTCTCCGTGTCTCCCGCGAGGTTCTGCATGGACGCGCGGATGCTGGTGCGACGGGGGGTGCTCGCCTGCGGTCGTGAAGGACGGCACTGAGGTCAGAACGCGCACGGGGATCACGTTCCATGGCGCCGGTCGTCGTCGCCACCGCGCGCGCACCCATGGGGGGAAAAGCGCCACGTATCGGAAATGGGAACATCTGGGAAGAGGAAATCGGTCGAGCCGTTCCGAGCCGCATCACGACGCACCTGCGTGGCAGCGCCTGCACCCCAGCCGCCTTGCGAACCCACGGGATCAGCCCAGGGGTCGGCCATCGTGAAACGCTGCGCGAGGGCCGTGCGTCACGAGGACGTCGTCGCGCGCGCGTTGTGCGACCAAGTCCCTACCGAACCACGACGACACCGAGGAAAAATGCCGCCGTTTTTTCTCGCGGCGATTCGCGACACGAAAACGAAAAAGCGTTTCGGCGGAACACCCGGATCGAAAAAACGCGGTCGGACGCTTTCGGGGCTCCACAAGCGCGGTGAAGAGGCGGTCGATGACGCCCCTCGACCGTCGTGACGCCGGGCATCGATCATTCACGGATCGACTCGGCTTCCACGTCGCGTCGGCGTGTTTATCGATGACCGCGGCTCTTGCGCCGCGGAACACATCCCGGGATGGACTGAAGATTCCCAACGAAAATCTCCCCGCATCGCGAGACGCGAATCTCGCGGTTCGGTACGCGACGAAAATCAACTTCGGTTTTTTTTGCAAGACACGCTCCGTCTCGCTCCGCGCTCTGCGTCCGGGAGACACAACGATCCCCC
>Ga0181561_10005095_pt1 | contig 11219 bp, 5 predicted proteins | sample 011ome_19_FD_133760 | JGI IMG/M metagenome (GOLD analysis project Ga0181561, IMG submission 133760) | Coastal salt marsh microbial communities from the Groves Creek Marsh, Skidaway Island, Georgia - 011510BT metaG (megahit assembly) | ecosystem: Environmental > Aquatic > Marine > Intertidal zone...
ACGCCCCCGCCCGCGGTGACGCCCGCGGCGGTGCCGAACATGGAGGCGCCGAACGACGACGCGCCGAGCGCAGACGAGACGCCGTCGAGCGCGAGCGCGTAGACGTTCTTCTTTCTACATGATTTCTACATGACTACTTCTAGGAACGCGCACTCACGGTTAGCGCATTCCGCGTACAACGCGTTCGTTCCGAACGCGTCCTTCATTCCGAACACGAGCGTTCCCGTACACCCAACGCGGGCGTGCGCTTCGAACGCGCTCGCCAAACCGGCGCGAACCGTCTCGAGCGAAAACGCGTCGCTCCCGGTCGGTTTCCCCGCGTTTCCCTCGCACGCCGGGTCGGCGCGCGACAGCCGCACGCCACCGCACGCGCAGAAGATACTGCCACGCGTCTGTAACAGCCGGGACTCGAGACACACGGGGCACAAAACAGTCGTGTCCGTGTCAGCGTTCAAGAGTGTCTCCCCCGCGCGCGCGTTTTCGCTCTCCGCCGAGACCCAGCGCGCGTGCCGCTCGCAGGCGTCGCGCGTCTCGGCGCGTTCGCGCAGCTCCGTCTTCTCCAGCTCGAGCGCGAGGAGCGCAGCTTCTTCCTCGCGCAGCTCCTCCTCGAACCCGCGGTGCATCTCCGCCATGAGCGCGTCGAACTCCACGTCCGTGAACCCGAGCGCCAAAAGCTCGTTCCACGTCGTCGCGACGGGCGCGGGTCCGCGCGTCGGTCCGCGCGATCGTTTTATCGTATTTTTCGCGTCGAACGTCACGGTCGACGAACGCGCGCCGAGCTCGGCGTTCGGTCCCGAAGAACCGGAGGTCGTCGGGAGGTTCCGCGCGGCCGCGGCGGCGGGAGCCGCGCGTTCGCCCGTCCGAAAATCCGCGACGGCGTCGTCCCACATGCCATCGTCGGAGTCGTTTGGGTCCTGGCTCATCCTCCGGCGCGTCTCCGTGTCGATGGCATCGTGAAGGATCTCGCGCAGACCGTCGTTCAAAAGCGTGCGAAGCCCGTCGCCGGGAGAAGACCCGTCCCCTCGCGCGCGCGTGAGAAGAGCCGCGCGGTGCGCGCGCACGCGCTCGAGCACATCCGCGCGGAGCCGGCGTTTCCACGCGTCCGAGGCGTGGCTCTTGACGCTCCGCCTCGTCTCGACGCTCATGTCGGCGCGACGAACAGTGAGACGCGAGCTTTCGAGACGTGTCGAAGAAAACAATGCCTTTCACTCGTGGCGAGTCGATGTTTCTGTCGACGTCACACACGCGCGCGCGATGACCTCGCTGCCACGCACCGCCGCGCTCTCGACCGCGTCGCTCGTCCCGCGCGAACACGGACGACGCACGGGTCTACGCACCGCTCGTGCCACCCCGGTGACGCGCGCCGCTTCGGACGATGCGTCGTCGACGTGTGCTTTGGATGCCGAGACGCTTAGGACGTCGAGGCTCATCTACGCCACGTCTCCGGCGCTCGACCACGCGCGCGACGGCCACCCCGAGAGCAACGCGCGCGTCCCCGCCATCATGGACGCGCTGCTCGACGCCAACCTCACCCCCGAGGCGCGCCCCGGCGAGCTCGCGCTCCTGGACGGGTTCGCGCCAGCCTCCGCGGAGCAGGTGATGTCGGTGCACGCCAAGAACTACGTCCGGGGACTGGACATGCTCGCCCGCACGCGCGCGCCGCTGGACATCGACGCGTCGCCCACGTACTTGACCACGGCGTCGTACGCGGAGGCGCTCAACGGGGTGGGCGCTGCGCTGGCGCTGGTGGACGCGGTGGTCCTCGCCGCGCGCGCGCGTGAGGAGCTTACGGGCGACGCGCGCCTCGCGCCTGCGGGCTTCGGGTTGTGCCGCCCTCCGGGGCACCACGCGCTGCCTCGCGGCGCGATGGGCTTTTGTCTCTTCGGCACCGCCGCCGCCGCGGCGCGCCACGCGCAGACGAGACACGGGCTGGCGAAGGTTTTGATTTTCGACTTCGACGTGCACCACGGCAACGGCACGAACGACATCTTCCGCGACGACCCCTCGGTTCTGTTCGTGAGCGCGCACGAGGACGGCTCGTTCCCGGGCACCGGTAAGGCGACGGACGTGGGCGACGGCGACGGCGCGGGCGCCACGATCAACGTGCCGTTACCCCCCGGGGCGGGCGACGGCGCCGCGCTCGCGGTGTTCGACGAGGTGGTCGCGCCCGCGGCGGCTCGGTTCCAGCCGGACGTCGTCATCGTGTCCGCGGGGTACGACGCGCACTGGCGCGACCCCCTGGCGGGGCTGCACTACCGCACCGGGACGTACCACCGGCTCTGCGCGCGGCTCAAGGCGCTGGCGGACGCGACGTGCGGCGGGAAGTGCGTGTTTTTGCTGGAGGGGGGCTACGACCTCACCGGCCTGAGCGAGGGCGTGACGGACTCGTTCAGGGCGCTGCTGGGGGACGCATCGGGGGAAAGCGCGGACGCGATCGACGGGCTCGTGGACGCGGACGACGCCAAAGTGCGGAAGGTGCTGACCGAGGCGGTCGCGACGCATCAGCTCGCCTGAGACGCCCGAGCGGACGGTGTTAAAAAAACGCGTTCACCTTTGAAGTCGCGGTTTTCCCCATCGCCATGGATGCGCACACCTTCTTGTGCGTCTTCCAGTCCTTCTTCTGGCACTCCTTGCCGCAGTAGTACACGGCGCGGCACGTCGTGCACTTCTTGGCGCACTCCGCCGCGCCGCACCCGCTCGCCGCGCAGATTTTGGCCCAGCCCCCGACCTTCGTGCCGGACTCGGCTCGCCTGTCCACGCCCAGCACCCCCGCGCCCGCTTGTTCCGCCGTGACGTGCCCCCCGGTCGCGGCTTCGAACTCCTCGGGGGTCAAGACGTCCATCATCTCCGCCAACGTCACGACGGCGCCGCAGTTGTTGCCGTTTTCGTACACCATCTCGCACTCGCGTCGGTGGCCTTCCGTCGCCAACATGCACGCTCGCGAACAAAACGCCTCGCCGCACAACGCGCACTCCCCCGAGGTTGGCGTTTTACACTTGTCGCACTTCTTCTGTAACGATCTCCGGCTGATGCTCGCGGCGTTCGGTGCTAACTCCATGAAGTTTTTCCCGTAAAGGTCGGCGAAGGCGCTGGCGGAGTACGGCTTGGCCTTTTCCTCCTCCCGGTTTTCACACGAGCCCAACCAGTCCATCAGCCGATCGGTGCCCCATCCCGTCGGTACACACACCAGCTCCGCCCATTTCTCGAGCGTGTGATGATCGCCGAGTATCTCGGCTTCGTACGCGTCGATCAGGTGGTTGAAGTGCGTCCACGCCAGGTCCATCAGCCGCTGATTCATCACGGGTTCCAACAAGTACGGCGAGGCAATCATCCTGCGCTCGGGAGCGAGGGAGGCCCTGATCTTCGCGAGTAACGCGGCGTCTGTGGGCCATCGTGGGGCGCGCGGCCACACCGCGGGCACGCCGCCACACAAACTCCGGTCGTAGGTGTCAAACATGGCGCGTGATGAAGGTGCGACGGCGAGTGACAGGGGTCGAGGGGAGCGAAATATCCGGCGATGCCGCGATTGCGTTAACGGTCGACGAACGTCTTTTTTCACAAAAAAACGACGACTCGCTCATCGCGGCGTCTCCCGCCCTTCCCGCTCGTCGTCCGACTCGCCCGCGCCGCCGCTCGCCTCGCCGCGGTCCGACAAGCCGAATATGAACCGCATGCGGTCGAACTGCGCGCGCGACATGTCGGCGGCGAACGCGTCGCCGGCGTCGCGAATCACCCCGAGCGCCGACGCGGACGACGCGTCCGCGTCCGCCCCGAAATCGCGCGGCGCCGACGCCGGAGACGACGGAACGGCGGGCGTCGAAGGTTCGCCGACTTCGCCCCCGAACTCCGCCTGCCTGGTCCGGAACGCCAGCAGCCGCTCCTCGACCGTGTCCCGCACGAAGTACGTCACGCATCGCACCGCGCGCGTCTGCCCTATGCGGTGCACGCGGTTCGCGGCTTGCGCCTCGTCGCCCGGGCTCAGGAACGGTTCAAGCAAAAGCACAAAGTCCGCCTGAGTCAGGGTCAAGCCGGCGGCGGCGGAACCCGCGTGCAGCAGCAGCACGCGGCACGCGGGGTCGTCGCGGAAGCGCGCCACCGCGCGCGCCGCCGCGTCCTCGGGGCGAACGACGTCGTTCGACGTCGCGCTCGAGCTACCGGTAGTCGCGCTTTTGTTCCCGTCCACCAGCGCGTTCCCGACGCCCTCCCAGGTGAGCGCCTCGGCGGCGCGCGCGAGGGCGTCGCGCAGCTGCGAGAACACGACGGCTTTGCCCGAGGCGCCCGGCCTGGCGAAATGCTCGCGCAGGTCCGCCACGAGCGCGGCGATCTTCGGGCTCTGCCGCATGCACGCGCGGTGCACGTGCGCGAGGAAGCGACCGCCGTCCATGGAGAGCGCGGGGTACCGCCCGTCGCGGTGGTCGCCGGGGTCCTCGCCGGGCGGCAACGGCAGCCGCGCGAACGACGCGGGGGTCGCCGCCGAGCTGAACTGAGGAGGAGACGTTTCGTCGAGAGACGTTTCGTCTTCGCCGTCGCGCGAGCTCGCGCGTTTTTTCGCGCCTTTCCCTTTTCCCGAACGACCGCCGTCAGACAGAGACGCGTCGTCGTCGCCGTCCGCGCCCGCGTCGCGGCCCCGAGACGAACGCCTCTCCCGGGACGCCTCCTCGTTCGGCATCACGCGGATCAGGTCCTCGATGTGGAACGGCTTGCGGCACAGCGGGCAGGGCGCGCCGCCCGCCGCCGCCGCCGCGCCGTGCATGGGCGCGGCGTGGAACCACGTCACCACGCACCGCGCGCACGCCAGGTGCATGCATCGCGTGATGGTCGGCGCGCGCGCCGGCGCGCAGCATATGCAGCACTGCGGCGTGGTCTTGCCCAGCGCGATCTCGTCGATCAGCGCGAACCCCCCTTGCTTCACCGAGGCGTGGTCGGGAACAAAGCGCGAATCGTACGCGAAATCCGTCGACGCGCCCGCGGCGGCGAGCGCGCGCGCGTACGGCGCGAGCGCACCGATTTCCTCCGCCAAAAGCGCCGACCGCGCGCGCGCGCGGTCGAGAGCTTCGTACAGAGCCTCGAGCGCGGCGTGCGCGGACAAAGCTAACGCTTGGCTGTTTTTGTTTTTTTTCGCGTCGTTTTTTCGAGCCAGCCTCGGAATCACGAGCTCGAGCAGCGCCGCGCCGCCGCCGGAAACGCCGGCGGTCGTCCCGGAGTCGAACCGAACGCCTCCCGGGGTTTCATCGCGACGCCGCGCGCGCGCGTCGCGCGCGGCGGCGACGGCGTCACGGTACGTCTCCTGCACGTGCTCCGGCGCGCGCGCGATGGCGCGGCGCGGCTTGCCGAGCGGGTCCGCCGGGTCGCGGTCCTGCGCGGCGGCGCGCGCGGCGTCCGCCGCCGCATCCGCGGAGGCCACGAGCCCGTCGAGCCGCGCGGCGAGGAACGCGCGGCGCAGGAAACGGACGCTCAGGCGACCAGAGCTATCGTTCGACGAAGACGCCGATGACGTAGCGCGACTCGCGGAGGCGTTCGCGTCGGCGTTCGCGTCGGCGTCGCGACCCGCGGCGTTCGGAACGCGCGCCGCCCACCCGATTCGTTCCGCCTCGCGCGCCTTCGCGGCGGCGCGGAAACGCTCGAACGCCGCGCCCGAGGTGATGAGCTCAACCGCGAGGAGCCACCTGAGCTTCGGGAGGGGCGCGCGCGCGGCGGCGACGGCGTCGCGAGCGGCGGTATCCGCCGCCGAGGCCACCTGCGTCGCCTCAAGCGCGCGCGCGGCGCGGTTGTTCGCGCGAGCGAGCTCGGTAAACGCCGCCGCGCTCGCGCAGCAGGGAGGTGGTGAAACATCTCCCGGCGCGTTCATCTCAGACGCGTTTCCGCTCGCGTGCCGCTCGAACGCTCGGCACCCGCACGTCCATCCCGCGCACGCGCACAGCTTCGCCAGGCGTCCCGGGAACGCGTGCTGCAGCCTGTGTAGCCTGGCACGCGCCGCCTCGCGGCGGGCCGCCGCCTCGGCGAGCCTCGCCGCGACGCCGGGGACGCGGTCGGCGCGCGCGGCGGCGTCGGCGTCGCCGCGGCGGTGGCGCTCAGCGGCGTTCCGCAGAATCTTGAGGAGGCCGTCGGCGACGTCCGCCAGCTTGTGCGCGAGGTCCGCGCCGCCCGCGTCTGCGTACTCGCGGCTCGTGCCGCGCCACGCCTGTCGGTCAGCCTCGAACGAGCGCATGTCGGCGTTGCGCAGCGCGAACGCCGAGGCCGCGCGCCCGCCCGCGGAGGGCGCGGACCGTCGGGCCGCCGTCGGGCCGGAGGCGTTGGCCTCGCGCGGCGCCATGAGCTCGAGCAGCGCCAGCCCGGCGGGCAGCGCGCGCACGCGGCGCACGTCCTCGGCGGCGGCCGCCTCGACGGCGGACGCGTCGAGCTGCCCGGCGGCGTCCCGGAAGCTCAGCGAGGCGCCGTTTGCCCACCTGCCCACCTGCCCGTCGCGCGGCGCCCCCGACGTGCTCGCGTGGCGCATCGCCTCCTCGACGTCCCGCAGGCGCGCGCGAACGAGCGTCGCCGAGGTGGTGGCGCCGCGGACCATGCGGAGCAGACGCGTGGCGAGCGCCCTCGCCGAGCGCGTTCGCGCGCCGGAGCCCGCGCCGCCGCGCGCCGACGCCGCGCGCTCGTTCAGCAGGACGCGCAACGCGCCTCGCGCCGCGACGGAGGCGTGGTGCTCCAGGAACGAGCACACGAAGCGCTCGGACGGCGCTTCGTGCGCGGCGGCGCCGTGGCGCACCGCGCGGAGCTCGCGCGCCGCCGACGGCAGCGTCAACAACGGCGACCCGTCGGCGACTCGGCGCTGCGCCTTGGTGTGCCGCACGACCACGCCGCGAAGCAACGCGCGCAGAAGCGGTAGGCACTCCGCGTCTCGGTTCGCGAACGGCACGCCGATCCTGTGCGCCCAGAACCCGTCGGTCTGGTCGGACAAGCAGAACGGCCACACCCCGAGAAAGTCCAGCTCGCCGTTCAAGTCGTCCACGCCGCCGTGCAGCGGCGTCCCCGATACCATCCACCGAAACTCCGACTCGAGGTCGCGGCACGCCGCCGCGAGCTGCGTCGTGCTACTTCGGACCATCTGGCACTCGTCTAGCACCACGCGTCGCCATTTGATCCGGGACAAAACGCGAGACTCGCTCGCCGCGACACCGGACGACTCGCGTTCGGCGGCGCCGCCGTTGTTTCTCCGCCGCGCCTTCGACGCCTCGCGCTGCAGCTGCGGGTACGTGCACAACACGACGTCGGCGTCGGCGAGCTCGGCGACGCGACGGTCCTCCCGCTGTTTCGCGGAAAGTTTCTCGCCGTTCACTTCGTTCGTCGCGTGCGTGCGTTTCTGGCCGCGATTGCCCTGATACACCTTCACCGCGAGCGTTTCCTCAGCGACGCACTTGCGCGTCTCCGCCTCCCACTGCCGGAGCAGCGGAGGCGGCACGACCACGAGCGTCGCGCGCGACGTCGTTTTGTGCTTCATCGGCGGCGTCTCCGTCGGCGCCGTCTCGCCGTCGCCGCGCGTACAGTCGACGGCGCTTCGACTGGCTTCCGCGCGTTCCGCGCGCGCGGCGGCTTCCGCCGCCGCCGCCTCTTTGTCCGCGCACACCAGGCCGAGAACCTCCACGGTTTTCCCCAGGCCCATCTCCTCGCACAGCATCCCGCCGCGACGCGCGGGGGGCTCGGCCAGGCGGAGCTCGCCGGCGAGAGGGAAGTACCAGAACCGACCCTCCGCGCTCGTCGCGCTCCTATTTTCCTCGCGGCGAGAGGAATACTCCGACGTCCTACGCGAAGCCTCATCTTTCTCGTCGTCGTCCGCGGGGGGCGCTGCGTCCGCCCACCTGCGTTCCTCCCAGAACGACCCGTTGAGACCGCGCGGCGCGCGCTCCTGGTCGAGCATCCAGCGCAGCGTCTGAAGCTGGAAGTCCAGCATACGCACCTTGAGCCCCGGCGGCTGCGGGGCCGCCGCGCCGCCCGGCGTGACCGCCGCCGCGAGCAGCCCGGGGAGTGTGAAGTCGTCCGCGACGCCGGCCGCGTCGGCATCCACCTCGAACATCCGCTCGCGCGCCGGCGGCGCCGCGACCGCGTGCGCGACGGGCGCGGACGGCGTCAGGTGCGCGACGATGTATTTGATCTCGTCGCACGCGATGAGCTCGAACATCAAGCGGTTCGCGTAAGCCGCGAATATCAAAACGCGTCGCGACGGGTCCGGGTCCGTCGCGGCGTCGTCGTCTTTCTCGGGGGACCCTTCGGCGTCTCCCAGCACGCACACGGCGCGGATGAGCGGGACGCGCCACGGGGACGTGTGCGGATGCTGCGCGGCGGCGAGCGACGCGACCAGCCGCGGCGCGTGCGGCTCGTCGAAAACCACGGCGCCGGCGTCGAGCGCTTCGTAGAGCCGGTTCACGGGAATCAAACCGCCGTCGTTCCCGGGCTCGCCCTCGGCGTTCCAGGTCTCCGCGCCTTCGCCGTGCCTGTGGTCAAACCACACCCGGCGGTGCGACGCGCGCACGGGGTGCGCCAGAGATGTAAGAAAACGACCGAGCGGAGTGGCGTCTTCGCCTTCGCGCGCGACTTTATTTTTTTTCGTGAGACTCCTGCTGCTCGTCTTGGCGCTCGTCGACGTTTCGCGGGCTTCCCCTTCGTTCGCTCCCTCGCCGGCGCCCGCGAGACGCACGGTGACGGTGGCCGTACCCAGCAGCCGCACTTCCCGCGAAACGCGCGCGGCCGCTCGGTCCCCCGAGTCGTTCCAGTCGCTCGGGGGCTTGACGTACACGCCCGCGCCGTTCGCGAAGGGATCCTCGAACACGATGGTGGGCGGGAACCGCCGCGCGCGAATCTCGTCGTCGGAGCCCGCGGCGGGCTCCGCGGGCTCCGCCTTGACGCGCCGAGCCTTCGGCGCGTCCGCCGCGGAAGGCGCGCGCGCGCGCTTACGAGGCGGCATTCTCCCCGTCCGCGGGAAGGAAGCGTCGCGCGCCCGTCCTTCTGATGACGTCCAGATCGAGAGAAGCGCGATGACGCGATGACGACGCGCACCAAATAATACGTAACGTGTATCGCAACTTTTCGCGCTCTCGTCTCTCTACTCCACGAACGGCATCGGGCACTTGCTCCCCCCCCCCTTGGTTTCGATGCCCTTTTCGAACCACCCCTCGCCGATGTTCTTGGCGGGTCGGAGGTTGGCCCAGTCCACCTTGTCCTTCTCGTCCACGGCGGGGACCATCTCGCGCTTCTTCGCGTTCACCAGCATGCCGTCGCGGGTGTGGATCGTCGCTCCGCTCGTCATCACCACGTCGTGCCCCGCCACGAGCTCCATGTCCACCCTGCGGAACAGCACCGCCCAGATGGCCATGCCCTCCAGGACGGCGAACTTGTCCCCAGGGCACCGCCGGGGACCCGCGGAGAAGGGCGTGTACCTGTACCCGGTGTTCAGCTCGTTCGGCTGCCCATCCGCCAGCGGGCCGAACCGCATCGGCTCGAAGCTCTGCGAGTTGGGGCCCCAGTTGGCGGGCGCGCGGTGCAGGTTGTAGATGGACACGAGCAGGTCCTGCCCCGCGGGGATCACGCCCAGATTCTTGGGGAGCACGTCCTCCACCACCGCGCGGCGCGTGTACACCGGCGGCTGCGGGTACAGACGCATGCTCTCGTGGAAGCACCGCTCCAGGTACGGGAGCCTCGTCATGTCGTCAAAGTCGGGGAAGGGCTTGTCTCCGAGCACCTCGTCCAGCTCGGCGCGCAGCAGGCGCAGCTGCTCGGCGTTCTCGGGCTTGAGCAGCTCGAACGTGCCCCAGGTGAGCACGGAGGCGGTGGTCTCGTGGCCGGCGACGAGAAGCGACAGCAGGTCGTCCCGCAGCTGCGTGGAGCTCACCTCCTCCCGCGCGGCGATGAGGTACCGCAGCACGCTGGGGTTGGCGTCGTTGAGGTAGTCGCGCGCCCACGCCTCGGCCCCCCCCGCGGCTTCCTCTTCCTCCACCATCTTCTTGGCATCCTCCACGAGCTTCGTGGTGACCTCCTGGATGACCGCCACGGCGTCCATCGCGGCTCTTTGCCTCGGCGAGACCGCGTAGAGGAACGGCTCGGGGAGGCGCCAGGTGGGGAGCAGGTCCATCGACCGCGTCTCGACTTCCTTCAAAGCCGTGTACGTCGCCTGGATCACCGGCGCCGCCGACGTCAGCGCGTTGAAGTCGTAGTTGAACACGGCGACGCCGATGATGTCCAGCGCGGCTTGGCTGAACTTGCTCTCCATGTTCAGGCGGGTTTTCGTGCCGTTTTCCGACATCGCCGCCTGTTCGATGACTAAGTCCACCATGCGTTCCGCGCACGGCCCGAAGCACCGGTTCACCATCGCCTCGACGTACTTGCGGTGCAGACTCGGCGCGACGGCTTTTCGCCGAATCTTCCACGCCTCGTTCTCCTGCAGCGCCACGCCCAACCCGAAGAGGAACTCGCCCGCCTCGGCGATGGTGCCTTTGATGTACTTGCTGCCGTAGTTGAACAGCACCTGCTTGATGCAGTCCGGGTCGGACACGACGACGTACGACGTGACAGGGCCGGTGGGGAGCAGGTACACGGGGCCCGCCTCGGACATCCACTTGAACAGCGGCTGGAACAGCCCGCCCCCGAGCAAACCGGTGATGTCCTCCATCTTGGCGTCCGCGACGGGAATCTCCGAGTCGCCTCCCCACAGGCGGTTGAGCTGCGTGAGCCAGTCAGGCGCGGCCATCGTCGCGCCCGCGCCCGCCTTGTTCCCGATCGCCGCCTGGTCGGGGTCCGACGCGAACTGGATGGAGTCGAGGTCGTCCTCGCTCCACGTCGCGGGGAGCGCGTCGGGCGCCTTCGCGTCCGTCTCGGGCTCCTGGATCGACGCGCGCGCCACGCCGAGAAGCCGGGAGGATCGCGCGGCGGGCGCCGCGGCGCGCGCGAGGCGGGGCGCGCGGCCGACGCGGCGCGCGCCGAGGCGCACGACCGACACGGTCGCGGGCGCGGGAACGAGCGTGGCGCCGTGCATCGTCGTCGGGCTCTTCAGGGGGGAGAGCGCGCGCGGCGGTGTGGTCCGCGCTCGGCGGATAACGGAAGGCTCTTTTCCGGGCCCACTTATATGACTATGCATTGCAGACTATGGATGCATCCATATGGATGCATCCATATTGATGCATCTATATATAAATGCATTTTATGCATCTGACAAAGAAAATGAGAGTGAATGGCGAAAT
>Ga0181561_10005099_pt1 | contig 11214 bp, 12 predicted proteins | sample 011ome_19_FD_133760 | JGI IMG/M metagenome (GOLD analysis project Ga0181561, IMG submission 133760) | Coastal salt marsh microbial communities from the Groves Creek Marsh, Skidaway Island, Georgia - 011510BT metaG (megahit assembly) | ecosystem: Environmental > Aquatic > Marine > Intertidal...
GCTTTTGTTCACCTGTCTTATTTGCCATGGATTGCCACGGCGGGTGAACTGAAGACCAAGCCCACGCAACACACAGTGCAGAAATTGCGCGAAATTGGTATTCAGCCCGATGCTTTGTTGTGTCGTGCGGACCGCGAAATCCCAGAGGACGAGCGCAGCAAGATTTCGCTGTTCACCAACGTGGCTGAGTGGGGCGTCATCTCCATGCCGGACGTCGACACCATTTACAAAGTCCCGCGCTTGCTCCACGAACAAGGCCTTGATGGCTTGATTTGCGACAAGCTGCGCCTCAACACAGCGCCCGCCAACTTGGATCGTTGGGACCGCTTGGTTCATGAGGTCAACCACCCACAAGGTGAAGTCAACATCGCCATGGTGGGGAAGTACGTGGACCTCTCCGACAGTTACAAATCGGTCAATGAGGCGTTGCGCCACGCCGGTTTGAAGAACCATGTCAAAGTCAACATTCACTACCTAGACTCAGAAACCCTGAGCGAGGTATCCACGCAGCAAAAGCTGGGCCAGTTCGATGGCATTTTGGTGCCAGGCGGGTTCGGTGAGCGCGGCGTCGAGGGCAAAATCGCAACCGCCAAATTCGCGCGCGAAAATGGCGTGCCATACCTTGGCATCTGCTTGGGTATGCAAGTGGCAACCATCGAGTACGCACGAAACAAAGCAGGCTTGGTTGGCGCCAACTCGACCGAATTTGACCCTGCGACGCCCACGCCGGTGATTGCCTTGATCACCGAATGGAAAGACAAAGACGGCAGCATTCAGCAGCGCAATGTGAACTCAGACTTGGGCGGCACCATGCGCCTGGGCGCGCAGTCTTCAGATGTGTTGCCCGGCACGCTGGCGCACGAAATATACGGCCCAGTGGTCAGTGAGCGCCATCGCCATCGCTACGAGGCCAACGTGAACTACCTCGATCAACTGCGTGAAGCGGGTTTGATCATCTCAGCCCTGACCCAACGTGAGCATCTGACCGAGATCATCGAGCTGCCTCAAACTGTTCACCCTTGGTACATGGGCGTGCAATTCCACCCCGAGTTCAAATCCACGCCATGGGACGGTCATCCATTGTTCAACGCCTTCATAGGCGCAGCCATGAAGCACAAAGCATAAAAGGCGCTACACCATGCAACTTTGCGGTTTTCCCATCGGTCTTGACCAGCCCTTCTTCTTGATCGCTGGTCCGTGTGTGATCGAGTCTGAGCAATTGCAAATGGACACCGCAGGTGCGTTACAAGAAATCACGCGCGAACTGGGCATTCCCTTCATCTTTAAGAGCAGCTTTGACAAGGCCAACCGCAGCAGCGGCTCCAGTTTTCGTGGTCCAGGGCGCGAGAAAGGCTTAGAGATTTTGGGCGCAGTCAAGTCCGCGTTAGGGGTGCCTGTCTTAACTGACGTTCACACCGAAGAGGACATTGTCGTGGCCTCAGCCGTGGTTGACGTGTTGCAAACACCCGCGTTTTTGTGCCGGCAAACCGATTTCATCCGCGCAGTGGCGCAAAGCGGCAAGCCCGTCAACATCAAAAAAGGGCAATTTTTGGCGCCGCATGACATGAAAAATGTGATCGATAAAGCCCGCGCAGCTGCCCAAGAAGCCGGCTTGGAGGTTGACAATTTCATGGCCTGCGAACGCGGTGCGAGTTTTGGTTACAACAACCTCGTGTCAGACATGCGCGCGCTGGCGATCATGCGAGAAACCCAAGCACCGGTCGTGTTCGATGCGACCCACAGCGTGCAGTTGCCCGGCGGCAACGGAACCAGCTCTGGCGGCATGCGTGAAATGGTTCCCGTATTGGCTCGCGCGGCTGTAGGCGTCGGCGTCTCGGGCCTGTTCATGGAAACCCACCCAGACCCCAGCAAAGCCCTCAGCGACGGCCCCAATGCCGTCCCCTTGAAACACATGAAGGCCTTGTTGGAGACGCTCGTAGAACTTGACCGTGTGGTCAAGCGCCAACCCCTGTTGGAAAATGATTTTTAAGCCAGAGGATTTCCACACATGACCACTTATCTGCTGGCCAATGTCACGGTCACCAACCCAGAGCAATACGAAGAATACAAGCGCTGGTCTAGCCAAGCCATGCAAGAGCATGGCGCGCAGGTTTTGGTGCGCGGCGGTGAGGTGCAAGTCGTTGAAGGCGATTGGACCCCCGATCGGGTGGTGCTTTTGGCCTTTCCAGATCAGGCCGCAGCGCGGGCGTTTTATGACTCAGAGACCTACGCTCGGGCCAAGGCGGCGCGAGCAGGCGCTGCCGTGATGCGCATGGTTTTGATCGAAGGTGTATGAGTTATTTGGCGATCACTGCAGGGTTGGTGCTGCCCCCAATTTTGGGCGGTGTGGCGACCTGGCTCTGGGTTGGCGCCATGAATGAAGGCGCACCAGATCAGGACGCGTGGCTGGCCTTGTATATGGCGATGGCTGTGGCTGCACTGACGTGGTTGGGCAGCTTGACTTGGATTCGAGTGAAATTAAAAAAAGGGAACTAACATGAGTGCAATTGTTGATATCGTCGGTCGCGAGGTACTTGACTCGCGGGGCAACCCCACTGTTGAGTGCGACGTTTTGTTGGAATCAGGCGTGATGGGACGTGCGGCGGTTCCCTCGGGCGCTTCGACCGGTTCACGCGAGGCGATTGAGCTGCGCGACGGGGACAAACAACGCTATTTGGGCAAGGGCGTGCTCAAAGCGGTGGAGCACATCAACACCGAGATTTCCGAGGCCGTGCTGGGCTTAGACGCTTCTGAACAGGGCTTTTTGGACCGCACCTTGCTGGATTTAGATGGCACAGAAAACAAGAGCCGCTTGGGCGCCAACGCGATGCTGGCCGTGTCGATGGCCGTGGCCCGTGCCGCCGCCGAAGAGGCCGGCTTGCCCCTGTACCGCTATTTTGGCGGCATGAGTGGTTGCCAGTTGCCAGTGCCCATGATGAACGTGGTCAATGGCGGCGCGCACGCCAACAACAACTTGGACTTACAAGAGTTGATGATCATCCCCGTGGGTGCGCCCTCTTTCCGCGAGGCTTTGCGCTGGGGCGCTGAAACTTTCCATGCGCTCAAAAAAATCATCCATGACAAAGGCATGAGCGTGGCCGTCGGTGACGAGGGCGGGTTTGCGCCCAACGTCGAAAGCCACGAGGCCGCGATCCAATTGATCTTGCAAGCCATTGAAGCCGCCGGCTACAGCGCAGGCGATCAAATTGCTTTGGGGCTGGACTGCGCTGCCAGCGAGTTTTACAAAGACGGTAAGTACGTGCTTGCTGGTGAAGGCGGCCTGAGCCTAGACGCCGCTGCGTGGACTGACATGCTGGCGACGTGGGTCGACAAGTACCCCATCATCAGCATCGAGGACGCCATGTCTGAAGGTGACTGGGATGGCTGGAAACTGCTGACCGAGCGCTTGGGCAAAAAAGTCCAATTGGTCGGCGATGACTTGTTTGTCACCAACACCAAGATTCTCAAAGAAGGCATTGACAAGCAAATTGCCAACTCAATCCTGATCAAGATCAACCAAATTGGCACCCTTACCGAAACCTTCGCTGCCATTGAAATGGCCAAAATCGCAGGCTACACCGCTGTGATCAGCCACCGTTCGGGTGAAACCGAAGACAGCACGATTGCTGACATTGCGGTCGGCACGAACGCGGGGCAAATCAAGACAGGTTCGCTCTCCCGCAGTGACCGCATGGCCAAGTACAACCAGCTGCTGCGCATCGAAGAAGACCTCGGTGACATCGCCGTCTACCCAGGACGCGCAGCGTTTTATAACCTGCGTTGAAGCCACCGTGAGCACGGCACCTAGGTGATCGAAGCCATGCGGCGCTACTGGATTACTGCCATGCTGGTGCTGTTGCTGTTGAACTTTCAAGCGCAGCTCTGGCTAGGCAGGGGTAGCCTGCCCGATGTGTGGTCGCTCGAGCGCACGCTCGACGACCTGAACGAAAGCAATGCCCAAGCAGAGCTTCGAAACGCTCAGCTTGCCAACGAAATCCGTGACTTGCAATCTGGCTTGGAAGTTGTCGAGGCGGAAGCCCGCAGCACTTTGGGCATGGTCAAGCCCAACGAGTTGTTCATTCAATACACGCAAGTGCCCAAGGGTGCGCCAGCAAACACCCGCTGAGGCTTCAGCATTGGGATGACGCAAACACTCAACGACGTTGGCGGGCGCACCCAACGGCTCGGCGTGTTCCGACTGCATGTTTTGGGTGCCGAGTCGACAGGAAAAAGCAGTTTGACGCAGGCTTTGGCCGCCCGATTCACGTCACTGGGTGTGCCCAACCGTTGTGTGGATGAGCACTTGCGTGCTTGGGTTCAGCAAAACCAAAGGCCACCCACAGCAACCGAGCAGTGGAACGTGGCCCAACAACAAGAGCGTGCCATCACGCTGGCCTGTTTGGATATGGCGCAATCGCAAGCGCCATACGCGGTTGTGATCGCCGACACATCTCCTTGGATGACTGCTGCCTACAGCGCGCACTACCACGGTGATGATTCTTTGTGGCAGCGCACACTAGGCTTTGAGTCAACCGCAGACTTGAGGCTGCTTATGGGGCTTGACCTACCTTGGCAAGCCGATCCCGGACAGCGGGACGGCAGACAGCATCAACACGCGGTGGATGCCGTGTTGCGCCACTCGCTTCAAACCCACGGGCTTCCCTATGCGGTCGTTTACGGGCAACAACAGGCACGAACCGATTCAGCTTGGCGCGCGGTCCACGCCGCTATTGCGGCCAAACAACAACGCGGTCATCGCCAGCACATTCAAACCCGCCAGACTTGGCGTGCTGTTTGCGAATGTTGTGCAGACCCCGCCAGCGAATTGGCGCTGTTCACCCAGCGACAAATGCAGCGCCCTGGCGACCCATAACCCACCCATACCCCACCCACAACCCAATGCTGCCAGTGCCCTAGACTGCTCTTGAAGCGGCCAGCAGAGCGGCGGCAAGCCCTGTCATGGTGCCGCCAAGCACAAACGGTCTACCGACCTTGCAACTCAAAGGGTCAAAGGCGGGTACAGGCTCAACCGATCTGTGGATGCGGGGTGCAGCCCCACACATTTCACCAAAATCAGGATCTGCTCAATTGGGCTGATCAACAGAGCCCGCGCTGCCATGGGCATTGGGCAAAAATAAGGCGGCAGCGTCGACTGGGTCAAAAACGTACTGCGCGCCGCAAAACTCACACCCCACCGACACTTGCCCCTGCTCGGCAATGACCGACTCGACCTCTTGCGCCCCCAAGTTGCGCAACATGTCGGACACCCTTTGCAATGAGCAAGTGCAAGAGAATCGCGGCTGAGCAACGCCCGTGGTGGGCACCAACCTGGCGATGGGTTCGTCCCAAAACAAACGGTGCAAAAGCTGATCGACGTCAAGCGTGAGCAATTCTTGCGGGGTCATGCTGCGCGTCAAAGTGGCCAAGCGCTCGAAATCTTCGCTGCCACCGATTTGATCTTCATCCGCAACCACGGCCGACTGCCCAGCCAAATTGTCGGTACCCGTCACAGGCATCCGTTGAATCAGAATGCCGGCTGCCACCTGCTGATCTGCCGCTAGCACCAGGCACGTGTCCAACTGCTCGCTTTGCCGCATGTAGTACTCAATCGCAGGTGCCACAGCCTCAAAAGCTTGCTCATTGTCATCGCTCAAGGGCACCACGCCTTGGTAGGGCTGCTGACCTGGCTGGCGATCTTGTGGGTCAAGGGTGATGGCACAGCGGCCTTGCCCATTGACGTTGACCAACTCGTTGAGCTTTTCGGCGCCTTCAACGTCTCCTTGAACTTTGGCTGTCGCGCGCAATCGAAAATCTGGGTAAACCTCAGCCACGGCCAGCGGAACCGGCCCATCACCCGATACTTGGAAGATCAATGCCCCATTGAACTTGATATTCGACTGCATCAGCACCGCCGCTGCGCTCATTTCACCAAGCATATGGGTGACGGCAAACGGGTAAGCGCCGCCCTGCTCTCTGGCAGCCAGTATCGCCTGCCACGCATCATCTAGACGCACAATCGCGCCCCGAACGGGCATGCCTTCAAACACAAATTTATGCAACTCTGACACAGAGAAATTCCTCGAACGTGGGTACTCGCCAGGCCGCGAAGGGCGCGGTCGGCATCGGCTTATTGTCGCCGATTCGGCATGTTGATTACCCGTCGATGCGGCGCAGACCTTGCCTGTAACGTTTTCCGTTGGCAACGTAGCTGCGCGAGCTTTGGCGCAGCCCTTCCATTTCTTCGGCACTCAGCTCGCGCACAACTTTGGCGGGGCGCCCCATGATCATCGAGCCGTCGGGAAACGTTTTGCCTTCGGTCACCAATGAGCCTGCGCCCACCAAACAGTTTTTGCCGATCTTGGCACCATTGAGTACCACAGCACCAATGCCAATCAGCGACTCGTCACCGATGGTGCAACCATGAAGCATCACCATGTGGCCGACAGTCACCCGCTCACCCACGACCAGAGGCATACCGTGATCGGCATGCAACACCGCACCGTCTTGCACGTTGCTTTCTTGACCAATTGAAATGCTCTCGGTATCGCCACGCAACACCGCACCGAACCAGACGCTTGTGTCTTTTTCGAGAATCACGTTGCCCATCACTTGAGCCTGCTCAGCGATCCAAGCATCGGGGTGAACTTGTGGGTCGACGCCATCGAGTTGAAAGAGGGCCATTGGTTGCTCCTGTCAAACAGTTCATGCGGTTCATACTGTGGCTCCACGGCGAAAACAACCGCAAACGCCACCGTCCAAAAGTGACATATTGCCACACTTGGCCGGCTACCCATCTTGTGGCGGCGGCCGATGGGCAAGCGCCTACAATTCAGGCCATGCAGTTGCGACCCATGGCACTTTCGGCCCTCCAAATCGCCGACCCCACCGAGAAAACCCGTGCGGTGCAGTCGCTGTGGGCTGAACGCTCGCGCTGGCAAATTGATGCCTCTGAGCAGCTGTTACCCAACACCGCTGCAATGCTGCCAGGTCGCCCGGATCGGCCATCGCTGATCCACCCCTCCAAGGTGCCCACCCGCTCGGCCAACACATTGCAAGGACGAGCAGCCTTGCTGCACGCCATCTGCCACATCGAGTTCAACGCAATCAATCTGGCACTAGACGCGGTTTGGCGATTTGCGCTCATGCCCACTGACTTTTATCGCGATTGGATGCAAGTGGCCCATGAGGAATCCCGCCACTTTGACATGCTGCGCCAACACCTGCAATGCATGGGGACGGGCAACGAAGGCTGGGACTACGGTGCCTTTGACGCGCACGACGGCCTTTGGAGCATGTGTGAGAAAACCCAGTTCGATGTCGTCGCGCGCATGGCGCTGGTGCCACGCACGCTCGAGGCAAGGGGCCTAGATGCCACCCCCATCATTCAAGAAAAACTGGCCAAAACCTCTGCCCCCGATGCCCTGAAAACTTGCGAGATTTTGAACGTCATCTTGCGCGATGAAATAGGCCATGTAGCCATAGGAAACCGCTGGTATCGCTGGCTATGTGAGCGCGAGGGCTTGGACCCCGTAGCGCACTATGGGCAGCTGGTCACCCGTTTTGCGGCGCCCAAACTCAAGCCGCCATTCAATCAAGTCGCCAGAGAGCAAGCGGGTTTCACACAAGTCGAGTTGGACTACTTGCTCGGGAACTGATGCACTACCCCCGAGGGTGGTGCTGAGCGTGTACTTGGCGCAGCCGTTCTCGGGCCACATGGGTGTAAATGGTGGTGGTCGAGATATCGGCGTGTCCAAGCAACATTTGCACCGCACGCAAGTCTGCACCGTGGTTGAGCAAGTGCGTGGCAAACGCGTGGCGCAGGGTATGGGGTGACAGGGCAACTTGTATGCCGGCCTTGAGCGCGTGCTTTTTGACGATGTTCCAGAACATCACACGCGACATGGCTTGTCCACGAGCGGTGACAAATACCGCGTCAGTCACTTGTCCTTTCAAGATCTCGTTGCGGGCTTCGAGCGCGTAACGCTGCAACCATTCGCCAGCCACTTGGCCAAAAGGCACCAGCCGCTCTTTGTCGCCTTTGCCCGTGATGCGCAGCACTTGGTCATTGAGGCTGAGGTGATGCCATTTCAAGCCAACCAACTCGCTCACCCGCAAGCCACTGGCATACATCAATTCCAACATGGCTCGGTCACGCAGCCCCAAATGCGAAGCCACATCGGGCGCGCCGAGCAACGCCTCCACCTGTTGCTCGCTGAGGGTTTTAGGCACACGCAACGCCTGCTTGGCCGCCAGCAACTTGAGCGTGGGGTCTTGAGCTGCACGGCCTTCTCTGAGCGCCCAGCGAAAAAAGCGCTTCATCACCGTCAAGCGTCGATTGGCCGTGGACGCCCTGGTTTGGGCATGTCGCTCTGCCATGTAGCTCAATAAATCGGCCTCGCGGGCCTCTGCCAATGTCACGCCCCGTCGCTGCAAAAAGTCCGCCAACGCCACCATGTCGCTGCGGTAACTGTCTAGGGTCAGCCGCGCCAAGCCTGACTCCAACCACAAACTGTCGATAAAGGCATCGATGTCAGCGCCGTTGGCCGCAGACAGCGCGCGCAACTCAGGTGCTTCGGGTGGTTTGGGTTTCACTTCGGTGAGGTCCATGTCGCCACTTTATACCGATGCGATTCGGACCCCAAGCCCAGATGAGCCTGATAGAGGATGACCCGCAGGCATCACGCCGCCAGCCCAAGCTGCGGTATCCTTGCGACCCACTGAAGCGGGGCCATGTGTGCTTGTGCCCCAAACCACGAGACTGGCCCGTTGATGAATTTTGTAGAACTGCTGTTGCCCCACTTTGCGTTGATTGCCGTGGGCTTTTCAATCAGCCGCTTCACCCGACTTCGGCGCGATGTCTGGGCTCAGATCGACGCAGTCGTCTATTATTTTTTGTTCCCGACCCTGTTGTTTTTGTCGATCACAAAAACACAAATTGACGTTGGAGCTGCATCGCGCTTCATTGTGGCAGGCTTGTTGCTCGCAGCGACCACGGTTGCACTCACCTACAGCCAACCGCACTGGCCGTGGGTGGGGCGTCACATCGACCGCAGAGACCACGCCGCCAGTGCGCAAGTGGGCTTTCGCTTCAACTCGTTCATTGCCATCGGTGTCGTCGGCACGGCCATGGGGGATGAGGGCATGCTTTTGTTGGGCGTGCTGATTGGCGTTTGTGTGCCCATATTCAACATGGCGGCGGTCTACCCCATGGCGCGACACGGCGATTTGAAGTTGGCGACACAACTCAAGCGCAACCCACTGGTTTGGGCAACCACGTCGGGCTTGGTGTTCAACTTGATGGGGCTGCAAATCCCAGGTTGGCTGCTGCCAACCCTATCGCAAATTGGTCAAGCAGGTTTGGTTCTGGGACTGATGGCGGCTGGCGCCGGCATGACCTTCATGGACTTGAGACGCGCCAAAATGTTGACCACTGCGGTGCTGGGTATGCGCCACATCATCTCGCCCCTCGTCGCGACCGGGTTGGCCTGGATTTTGCAATTGCCCACGTTAGAAGCCAGCGTCTTGATCACGTTCTCGGCTGTGCCCACAGCCTCAAGCTGCTATGTCCTGGCCGCATCCATGGGTTACAACGGTGGGCTGGTTGCGGCCATGGTGACTTTCTCCACCCTCGCTGCAGCCTTGAGTCTGCCGTGGGCTATGGGCGTTTTGCTTCCGTGGCTGGGCTAGGCGTGGCCGCTGGCGATGACAGGGCTGCCCCACTGAGTAAATCCATGCGTCGCTGAACAAAGGCGGCCCGCTCAACCTCTCCCTTAGCCACCAGCAACTCTTTTTGCACGCTCAACCAGTGCCAAAGCGCCCTGCTCCAGCCCTGTTCGGATGCCGTGTCTACGGCGATTTGAACCCCCTCGAATCCCAATCGCTGCCGCTGCCACATCACCCCTGCCGCCACCAAGCGAGAAACCGGAGAGGCCACTTGCCGCAAGGCAGAGGCCGACTCTGCAAGGGAGGATTGGGCCGCGGCTTGTTGACTTGAGGGCAACTGGCTCAAAGCCTCACCGCTGAGCTCTTGGGCACTCAAGTAGCGTGCATAGATGCGTGTCTGCGACGCGGCGTCTGTTGCACCGATCACCGCATCGCAATCGGCTGGCAAAACAGCCGCCACGCGCGCTGCACACTGAACGGCCAGGACACGCGCCAGCGCATCCGCTGAAGCAGTGCGACGCACCTCGCGCTCGGCACGCTTGAACTCTGTGTCGGCGACCGCATCGCGGCCGCTGAGATAGGCCTGCACCGCTTGCTCGACAGAGGCTGCGCTGTCGATTTTCCATTCAGGGGTCGGGGGGCTACTGCCACAGCCGGCGATCAGCGCGAGCGCGCAAGTTAACAGCATGGTTTGTGCGTTCATGGCAGACGAATCTCCGCATCTGATGAGAATGGCCATTTCGACTGAATCGACTGGATCATGGTGTTCACTTGCCGCATCGAGCGCTCTACCTCTGCACGCAGTGCAACCAAGTCTTGCGTGGCGGCCTCTGTGTTGGCGCCAATGCCCTGGGCGTGTTCAAGCACGCGGTCGACTTGTTTCATGCTGCTGCGAACATCTTTCAGCAAGGCATTTACCTCTTGGATGCTCTTTTGCACTTCTGGCATGGCGCCTTGAGCGCCAAATACCTGCTCATCGGCTCGTTCGACCAACTGGCGCCCAGCCATCGCCAGCGCGTCCACGCTTTTGACCAAATCGCGTGCATTCACCAGTGTTTGTTTGACCACTGTCGGATCGCTTTGGGTCCCCAAGATCACACCGAGCGCACCATGCTTGCCATTGAGTCGCGCCGATAGCTCTCGCAAACTGGCTAAGGTTTGACTCATATCTGACTGAGGGCCAGTCATTTCAGCAAGGTGCTCAAGCAACTCGCGCGCGGCCAAGGTGATCTGCGGAATCTGCGCCGAGACGTCGCCATAAAGCACCACGCGCTCCGCGCCATCAGGCAGCAAGGGGCCCTCTAACAAGCCCGTATAGGCTTTGAGCTTTGGGCTACCGATCAGCCCCCTTTCAAGGGTAAACACACTGGTTTCGCGCAGCCATTTGCCTTGCTTTTGAGGCACCTCGACCTCGAGCCGCGCGCGACCATCGTCGTGCAAAGTGACGCGGGTCACGCGCCCAATTGCGAAGCCGGCAAAAGTCATGTCCATACCAACGGATACACCCTCGGCATCTTCAGCGATCAAGGTCACCACTTGAGATTTTTCAAA
>Ga0181561_10005119_pt1 | contig 11192 bp, 5 predicted proteins | sample 011ome_19_FD_133760 | JGI IMG/M metagenome (GOLD analysis project Ga0181561, IMG submission 133760) | Coastal salt marsh microbial communities from the Groves Creek Marsh, Skidaway Island, Georgia - 011510BT metaG (megahit assembly) | ecosystem: Environmental > Aquatic > Marine > Intertidal zone...
CGCCTCAAAGCTTGCTTTAACAGGCAGCGGTATCCCGATATGCCACAGGCAGTGTCACCGTAAAGGTGCTGCCAATCCCGGGCTCACTCTGGATTGAGAGCTCTCCGCGATGCCGGTTGGCGATGTGTTTGACGATCGCCAGTCCCAGTCCGGTGCCGCCGAGCTCGCGCGAGCGGGCCGTGTCCACCCGATAAAATCTTTCGGTCAGGCGTGGAATATGTTCGCGCGGGATTCCTTCGCCCTCATCGACCACCGACACAGTGGCCATCCCCCCGGTGACGGTTGCGCGGACATAGACCTTCGAGCCGCTGCCGCCATACTTGATGGCGTTCTCGATCAGGTTCTGGAACAGAACCGTCAGTTCGTCAGGGTGGCCGATCACCGGCTCGGCCAGCGCGTCCAGATCGTGCTCGATCACGACATCCTGCGCGGCTGCCTGGGGGGCCAGCAGGTCGGCCACCGTGGCGATGACCTGTCGCAGCTGCACCTCGTCCTTTGGCGGCGTGTGCTCGTTCATCTCGATCCGCGAGAGGGACAGCAGGTCATTGACGATCCGGGTCATGCGCATGGACTGGGTTTCCATGAGGTTGAGGAAGCGGTCCTGGGCTTCGACATCGCCACGGGCCGGGCCGCGCAGGGTTTCGATGAATCCGACCAGCGAGGTGAGCGGGGTGCGCAATTCGTGGCTGACATTGGCCACAAAATCGGCGCGCATCTGTTCCCCGCGCCGCAGCGCCGTGACGTCGCGCATCAGGATCAGTGCGCGGGCATCATCCTCGCCGCTCGTTTCCGACTGGATCGGTTCGACGCGGGCTTCGAAGGCCTGATCGACGCGGTCGGTGAATGTGAACTCGACGGTGCGTGTCACATCCCCGGAGAGGACATCCGACACCGCCTGAAGGATGGCGGGCTGCCGGATCACGGCGGACAAATCGCGGCCGGACAGGTCGCCGACCCCGTGGCGGCCGGTCAGCAGCGTGCGCGCAGCGGCATTCGCATAGACAATCTGCTCCTGGGCATCCAGCGTGATCAGCGGGTCGGGCAGGGCATCGAATAGCACCTGGGCAGACCGCAGGCTGTCGCGCGTCTGTGCCCGGTCCCGTCCCCATATTCGTTCGAGACGGTGCAGGGCGGCGACGATGTTTCCCGTCGGCCCGCCATCAACACCGGGCTGTGGCGGCTGCGTGTCGTCGGGGGGCGTGTCTGCGATCCGTTCGATCCGGCGCTCGATCTCGTTCAGGCGGCCCAGCGGCCGGAACAGAAGCAGGCCCACGCCCAGCGAAATGACGACCACGGCGCCAAACGCCAGCCAGGGGTTCAGATGTCCGGCGAGAGAGAGCGCCACCGCCACCAGGATGCCGGGACTCGACAGGATGGCCGTGGCGGCGATCAGAAAATTCGGTCGGGGTGCCATAAGGTGCCGGTTGCTAGGGTCCGTGATTACCGGGCCAGTCTAACACGCCCACAAAGCCCGCCTTTATGACATTGCCAATCTGGCAACCGGCGACGCGTTCTATTCGGCCGCCTTGCGCGATGTCGTCTTGGTCTTGCGGGCACCTTTGGTTTTGGCCTTGGCCTTGTTTTCCTGACGGATCGCCTCATGGGCGGCGAAGGCCGAAGCGTTGACCAGTTCACTCACGGTCGAGTTCATGTGGACGATCTCGACCGGCTTTTCGAGCCCCATCAGGATCGGCCCCAGCACGTTCCCGACATCGAGGGATTCGAGCATCCGCGTGGCGATATGGGCCGAATGCAGCCCCGGCATGATCAACACATTGGCCGGTCCGGTCAGCCGCGCGAACGGGTAGTAACGTTCGCGCAGGATGGCATCGAGCGCGACATCCGGGGTCATCTCGCCCTCATACTCGAAATCGATGTCGTCACGCTCGTCGAGCAGCCGGACGGCTTCGCGTGAGCGCTCTGTGATGTCCACCGGCGGATTTCCGAAATTGGAGTAGCTGAGAAACGCCACACGTGGCTCGCTGCCCATCTGGCGCGCTTTCGCGGCGGCCTGGATCGCGATATCGACCATCGTTTCGGGGCTGGGCCGTTCGTGGACGGAGGAGTCCGCAATGAAAAGGGTCCGGTTGCGCATCACATGCACCGACAGGCCGAAGACCTCTTCGCCCGGAATGGCGTCGAAGACCCGCTGCACATCCCGGAAGCAGGTGTAGACGCGCCGCGTCAGGCCCGTGACCATCGCATCCGCATCGCCCTTCGCCACCATGCAGGCGGCAAAGACGTTGCGGTTCCGGTTCACCACCCGCGCGCAATCGCGATACATCATGCCCTTGCGCTGCATGCGCGAGAACAGAAACTCGATATAACTTTCGCGCTGTTGTTCGGAGATCAGGGCGGCGTTGTGAATGCTCAGGTCGTCGGCGTTCATCAAGCCAAGTTCCCGGATCCGGGCTTTCACCACATCTTCGCGGCCGATCAGGATCGGCTCACCCAGGCCCTGATTGCGATAGGAAATGGCCGCCCGGATCACCCGTTCGGATTCGCCCTCGGCAAAGACGATCCGCCGCGGGCTGGTGCGCACGGCTTCGTAGGTCGCCTCGATCACCGAGGAGGTCGGATCGAGGCGCTGGGCCAGCGCCCGGCGATACTCATCCATGTCCTTGATCGGCTGGCGGGCAACGCCCGTGTCCATTGCGGCCTGGGCGATGCGCGGCGGAATGCGCTCAATCAGGCGCGGGTCAAAGGGTACGGGAATGATGTAGTCCGGCCCATAGACCAGCTGCTCACCTGCATAGGCGGCGGCGACTTCGTCCGGCACATCTTCGCGGGCCAGTTCGGCGAGCGCCTCGGCGCAGGCGATTTTCATTTCATCATTGATCGTACGGGCCCGCACATCGAGGGCGCCGCGGAAGATATAGGGAAAGCCCAGAACGTTGTTCACCTGGTTCGGGTAGTCCGAACGCCCGGTGGCGATGATCGCATCGTCGCGGACGGCGCGCACATCTTCCGGCGTGATCTCCGGATCCGGATTGGCCATGGCGAAGATGATCGGATTGTCGGCCATCGACTTGACCATCTCCTTGGTGACGGCCCCGGCGACGGAGAGTCCGAAAAACACGTCCGCCCCCACCATCGCTTCTTCAAGCGTGCGCGCCTTGGTCTCCACAGCGTGGCCCGATTTCCACTGGTTCATGCCGTCGGTCCGGCCGCGGTAGATGACGCCGCGGCTGTCGCACAGGATCGCCTGATCGTTCGGCAGCCCCATGGCCTTCATCAGCTCGATACAGGCGATCGAGGCGGCTCCAGCGCCATTGACGACGATGGTGATGTCCTTGATGTCGCGCCCGGTCAGGTGCAGCGCGTTGATCATCCCGGCCAGCGAGACGATGGCGGTGCCGTGCTGATCGTCATGGAAGATCGGAATGTCCATCGCTTCGCGCAGGCGTTGCTCGATGATGAAACATTCCGGCGCCTTGATGTCTTCCAGGTTGATGCCGCCAAAGGTGGGGCCGAGGAAGCGCACGCAGTTGACGACCTCATCGACATCTTCACTGTCAACTTCGAGGTCCATGGCGTCGATATCGGCAAACCGCTTGAACAGGACCGACTTGCCTTCCATGACCGGCTTGGAGGCCAGCGCGCCGATATTGCCCAGCCCGAGCACGGCGGTTCCGTTGGACACTACGGCCACCAGATTGCCGCGCGCGGTATAGTCGTAGGCCGTGTTCGGCTCGGCGTGGATTTCCACGCAGGGTGCGGCGACCCCGGGGGAATAGGCGAGCGCGAGATCGCGCTGGGTGGTCAGGGGTTTTGTGGCATTGATCTCGATCTTGCCGGGCTTGCCGGTCCGGTGCATGTGCAGGGAATCGAGATCGAGCTGCGACATCTTTTTGTCGCCGTTTTTCTTGGTGTCCGCCATTTCGCTATGCCTGTTTTTGTCGGCCAAAGGGTTTCCTGTAATCGAGCGTGACCATGTGCGCCGCGTGCGTCAAGCGGGGTTGGACCGGATGCCGACGAACGGGCAGGGCCTTCGCGCCGGCAATCCGTGCCAAGGGTTTCGATGGGGCGTGCGGGGGCGTATATGATGAAGGCTCGCCATGACCGTTTCTGAACCAGCCCCGAAGACCAAGGAGAAGCCCGCCGCCGCGGGTTCGCCGATGCTCGCGCAATGGCACGAAGCCAAGGCCGCCTATCCCGATTGCCTGCTGTTCTTCCGGATGGGTGACTTCTACGAGTTGTTTTTCGATGACGCCGTGGCCGCCGCCGCCGCGCTCGATATTGCGCTGACCAAACGCGGCCAGCATGCCGGCGAGCCTGTGCCCATGGCTGGTGTCCCCGTACATGCGGCCGAACAGTATCTGCCGCGACTCATCCGGGCGGGTCATCGGGTGGCGGTCTGCGAGCAGATGGAGAATCCGGCAGAGGCCAAGAAGCGCGGCTCGAAGTCGATTGTCCGGCGCGAGGTCGTCCGGGTGATCACCCCGGGCACGCTCAGCGAAGACACGTTGCTGGATTCCCGCCGCCACAATTATCTGGCGGCCTGCGCCGAGGTGCGGGGCGAACTCGGCCTGGCCTGGCTCGACATGTCGACCGGTGAAGTCTGGATGCAGCCGCTTCCCAGAACAGGCGGCGTCGGTTTGCTGGCCGCGGCGCTGGCGCGGATCGCGCCGGGGGAACTGCTCCTGCCCGATACGTTTCTCGCGCGCGACGACATGGCCGCCCTCCTCGATGAACGCAACGACGTGCTCACGCCGCTCCCGGCCAGCCGGTTCGATTCCCTGAACGCGGAAGCGCGCCTGAAGGAGACCTATGGCGTCAGCACCCTGGACGGCTTCGGTGCGCCGGGCCGGGCCGAGATTTCCGCGGCGGGGACGCTGCTGGATTATCTGGCGCTGACCCAGATTGACCGGATGCCACGGCTGGCCCGGCCCACACGTCTGCCCGCGCCGGGCGGAAGCGGCGCGGTGATGGAAATTGACGCTGCCACGCGACGCAACCTCGAGCTCTCGATCACGCTTTCGGGCGAGCGCAAGGGCTCGCTGCTCTCGGTCATCGATTGCACTATCACCGGGGCGGGCGCGCGCCTGTTGGCCGAACGCCTTGCCGCCCCGCTGACAGATGTGGCGGCCATCGAGGCCCGCCTCGACGCTGTCGCATATCTTGTTGAGGACGCACCGCACCGCGAAGACCTGCGCGACATTCTGCGGTCGGTTCCCGACATCGAACGGGCCCTGTCACGGCTGGCGCTGGACCGGGGCGGACCGCGCGACCTGGCGGCGATCCGGGCGGGGCTGGAGGCCGCGCGCAATCTTCGAAGCCTGCTGGAGGGCCGGGCCGCGCTGCCGCCCGTGCTCGGACAGGCACGCGACGAGCTTTGTGAGGATCGCAGCCTGATCGATGAACTCATGCAAGCCCTTGCCGAGGACCTGCCGCTGGTGGCACGCGATGGCGGGTTCATTGCCAAGGGGTACGATCCGGCGCTGGATGAGCAGAAAAGCCTGCATGACGAAAGCCGACAGCTGATTGCCGGTTTGCAGGCCCAGTATGTGGAGGCCACGGCGATTGCCGGCCTGAAGGTCAAACACAACAACGTGCTGGGCTACTTCGTGGAAATCACCGCCACCCATGCCGACCGGATCTTGGAGGGCGGCAAAGAGGCGGCCACTGCGCAATACGGCCTGATTCATCGACAGACCATGGCCAATGCCGTGCGTTTCACGACCGTCGAGCTTTCGGAACTCGACGACAAGATTTCCCGTGCCGGCGAACGTGCATTGGCGATCGAGCTCGAACCCTTCGAGACCCTCGTGGCCAGGGTTCTGGAATCCGCCGAGGCCGTGGCCGAAACAGCCCGGGCACTGGCCCAACTGGATGTCGCCGCCGCGCTCGCCGAACTGGCGGTGCGTTCACGTTATGCCCGTCCACAACTTACCGACAGTCCCGAGTTCCGGATTTCCGGTGGCCGTCATCCGGTCGTCGAGGCTGTGCTCGATAACGGTCCGTCGGGTTTCGTGGCGAATGACTGCGACCTGTCGGGCGAATCCGAATGTGCGGGACGCCTCTGGCTGGTGACCGGCCCGAATATGGCGGGCAAATCGACATTCCTGCGCCAGAATGCGCTCATCGCAATCCTGGCCCAGATCGGCTCCTTTGTTCCCGCGACCGCGGCGACCATCGGTGTTGTGGACCGGCTGTTTTCGCGGGTCGGGGCGGCAGACGATCTGGCGCGTGGCCGTTCGACCTTCATGGTGGAAATGGTCGAGGCGGCTGCGATTCTCAACCAGGCGGGGCCGCGTGCGCTGGTGATCCTCGATGAAATCGGTCGCGGAACAGCCACCTTTGATGGGTTGTCGATCGCCTGGGCGACCGTCGAACACCTGCACGAGGTCAATGGCTGCCGCACGTTGTTTGCGACCCATTTTCATGAGCTCACCAAGCTCGCCACCCGGCTCGTTCAGCTTTCCTGTCACACGATGCGGGTCAAGGAATGGCAGGACGACATTGTCTTTCTGCACGAGGTGGGTGCCGGGACGGCGGACCGGTCCTACGGCATTCATGTTGGCAAGCTGGCCGGATTGCCGCCGCAGGTGGTCAGCCGGGCCGAGGAGGTTCTGGCGCTGCTGGAAGCCGGAGACCAGGCCGGTGCGCTGTCGCGTCTGGCCGATGATCTGCCGCTGTTCCAGGCGGCAGCGCTGCACGAGCCTGCGGCCCCGGATATGGTGCCCGCCGACCCGGTTCGCGATATGCTCTGCGAGACCGAGCCCGATCAGCTGACCCCGCGCGAAGCCCTGGACTTGCTGTATCGCCTGAAGGCGGCACTGGATGCGTGAGGCGGTCGGGCGCCTGCTCGCGCTCGCGGGCTTCGGGGCGGTGGGCGATATCATGCGCCATCGCAGTTTCCGGATATATCTGATCGGCCATATCCCCAATGTAGTGGGCATCTGGGTGGTCCGGATTGCGATCGGCTGGCTCGCCTGGGAACTGACGGCATCCGCCTTCTGGGTCGGTGCGCTGGTGGCGGCCGATGCGCTGCCGGTGCTTATCTTCGGCCCGGTCGGGGGTGTGATGGCCGACCGGCTGGACCGCAAGACGATCAGCCTCGTGACCCAGTCCATTCTCTGCCTGGTCACCGTCGCACTGACCGTTCTGACCTATCTGGGCCTGATCAATATCTGGTTCCTTCTGGCCTTTGCGCTGGCGCGTGGCGTCACCTTCTCCTTCTGGCAGCCGGTGCGCCTGGCGTTGATGCCCAATCTGGTGCCGCGCTCGGAAATGCCCACCGCGATTGCCCTGAACTCCTCCACCTTCAACGCGGCCCAGTTCATCGGGCCGGCGCTGGCGGGCGGCCTGCTGAAATTCGGCGGGGCGGAGCTCGCCTTCGCCTTCAACGTGTTTGCGACCTCGATCATGGTCTGGGCGCTTGCCAGTATCGAATCGCCGCCCCCGCCCCAGCGCAAGGATGCACCGGGTTCGTTCCTCGAGGATGCGCTGGCAGGCATCCGCTATGGCGCGGCCCATCCGGGTATCGGTCCGATGCTGCTGTTGCTGATGATCGTCGGCGTGATGATCCGGCCGGTCACCGAGTTGATGCCCGCGCTGGCCGGCGCGGTGTTCCTGAAAGAGGTGACGGGATATTCGCTGATGGCGTCCTCGGTGGGTATCGGGGCGATGGTCGGTGCGATCTGGATGCTGCGCCGGGGCAACAGCGGCAACATTACCGATATCGCGCTGCTCGCGGGCCTGACCGGCGGTACGGCAGCCTTGCTGGTCGTGGCGGTCGGGTGGTTTCCCTTCGCGCTGCTTTGCCTCGCGGTCCTAGGGTTCTCGATGACGGCGGGGGGTATTGCGACCCAGCAGGTGGTGCAGTTTGCCGTGCCCGATGAAATGCGTGGTCGTGTGCTGGGCCTGTTCGGCATGATCTTCCGGGCCGGACCGGCGCTCGGCGCGCTGGTGATCGGCCGGATCGGTGACGCGGTCGGACTGACCTGGCCGGTTCTGATCGGTGCCGTGGTCGGACTGGTGGCCTATGTGTTTGCCTGGTCCCGCCGCCACCGCCTGCGTGCCGCGCTTGAGGCGCGCCCGGAAAGCGAGGCCGACAAAACAGCTTCGCCGACGGCCCCGGCCCCGGCCCCGGCATCCTCGCCGGCCAAGGACGGGGCGGCAGAATAGACGTTTGGCCCGTGTTCATTCGGGCCCGAAGGATGTAAGACCGTTTCGCTATGGCAACCCGGAAACGCAATCGCGATTTGATCGACCGCGCGCAACTCGAGAGTGAGATCGAGGCGGCCTGCGCGGATGCCGGCTCCGATTCGGCGCGCCGCGCCGTGGTGCTCGAACATCTCAAGGCGGCGATCGAGAAGGGGCGGACCCAGGTCCAGACCCGGTTCGAGGCCAATGAGATCGATGGCAACAAGGCCAAGGGCGAATTGTCCTTCCTGTTCGATCAGGTGATCCGCATTGTTCATGATGCCGCAACCCGCGCCTATCCCTCGGCCAATCCGACAGCTGCCGACAAGCTGGCCGTGGTTGCCGTGGGCGGATACGGACGCGGCGAACTGGCGCCCTATTCGGATATCGATCTGCTGTTTCTGTTTCCGTGGAAACAGACCGCCCGCGGTGAGCAGGTCGTCGAGTACACGCTCTATATGCTCTGGGACATGGGGCTGAAGGTCGGCCATTCGACCCGCTCCATCGAAGATTGTATCCGGTTGGCCAAGCAGGATCTGACGATCCGCACCGCGCTGCTCGAGGCGCGTTTTCTGTGGGGCGAGCAGACGCTTTTTCTCGAGCTGCGCAAGACCTTTCGTGATCAGGTGATTTCCGGCGCGGCAATGGATTTCGTGACCGGCAAACTCGCCGAACGGGATGAGCGCCACGAGAAAACCGGCGACAGCCGTTACTATGTCGAACCCAATATCAAGGACGGCAAGGGCGGGCTGCGGGATTTGCAGACCCTCTACTGGATCGCGAAGTTTGCTTATGAAGTCGACAGCGTGGCCGATCTGGTGGATCGCGATGTCCTGACCCGGGCCGAGGCGCGGAACTTTGCCAAGGATCAGAATTTCCTTTGGAGCGTGCGCTTCCACCTGCACTACATCTCCGGGCGGGCCGAGGAGCGCCTGACCTTCGACGTCCAGACCCTGATCGCCGAACGTATGGGCTATGCCGAACGCGCCGGCGCCTCGGGTGTGGAACGCTTCATGAAACACTATTACATTGTGGCCAAGGATGTCGGCGATCTGACGCGTATCTTCTGTGCCGCGATCGAGGCGGAAAACATGAGCAAGCCGATGATCCGGCTGCCGCGGTTCCGCCGGCCGCGCGATCTGATGGGTTTTGCCGTGGACCGTGATCGTCTGACGGTGTCCGAGGAAGATCAGTTTGAAAAGGATCCCGTCGCGCTGATCCGTCTCTTCTATGTCGCCCACAATGAAGGCCTGGATATTCACCCCCATGCCCTGCGGCTGGTGACCCAGAACCTCAAACGTGTCGATAAGGCGCTGCGGGCCGATCCTGAGGCCAACCGCATGTTTGTCGAGATGGCGACCTCGATCGATTCCCCGGAAGTGGTGCTGACCCGCATGAACGAGGCCGGCGTGTTCGGCAAATTCCTGCGCGATTTCGGCCGTGTCGTCGGGCAAACCCAGCACGACATGTATCACGTCTATACTGTTGACGAGCACACGATCCAGGCGATCGGGCTGCTCGCCAAGATCGAGCGCGGGGAGCTGAAAAAGGAACACCCGGTCTCCAGCGAGGTGATCCACAAGATTTCGTCGCGCCGGGCGCTTTATATGGCCGTCCTGTTCCACGATATCGCCAAGGGCCGCGGCGGCGACCATTCGGTGCTCGGCGCCCGGGTCGCCAAGCGGGTGTGCCCGCGCCTGGGTCTGGAGCCAGAGGAATGCGAGACCGTCGAATGGCTGGTGGCCGAACATCTGCTGATGAGCGATGTGGCCCAGAAACGCGATCTCAACGATCCCAAGACCATCGATGATTTCGTGACCACGGTGCAGTCGCCCGAGCGGCTGCGCCTGCTGCTTTGCCTCACGGTGGTGGATATGCGCGCGACCGGCCCGAATGTCTGGAACAACTGGAAGGCCCAGTTGCTGCGTGAGCTCTATCACGCGGCCGGGGATGTGATGTCCGGCGGCCAGCTGACCGAAGCCCGCGCCGACCGGGTTGCGGCGGCAAAGGCCCGGCTCTGCGAAGCCCTCGCCGACTGGTCCGAAGAGGATATCGCCGCCCATCTGGAACGCGGATATGCCGGTTATTGGCTGACCTTTGACACCGACACGCTTGTCCATCACGCGCGAATGATGCGCGAGGCCGAACAGGAAGGTCAGCCGCTCTCGATCCGCACCCGGGTGCACAACAGCATCGATGTCACCGAGCTGACGATCTACACCCAGGACCATCCCGGGCTGTTCTCGCGGGTGGCCGGGGCGATCTCTGCCGTGGATGGTAACATCGTCGATGCGAAGGCCTTCACCACGCCCCAGGGCATGGCGCTGGAGACGTTCTGGCTGCAGGACAATGAAGACACGGCCCTGTCGGCGTCGGGCGCCCTGTCGAAACTCACCGTGCAGATCGAACGGGCGCTGGCCGGCAAGATGAAGCGGTCCGAGCCTCAGGCCCAGCGCACCTTCGTGCCTGCGCGGGTCAAGGTCTTCAAGGTACCGCCCCGGGTGATCATCGACAATCAGGCCAGCGCGACCCACACGGTGATCGAGATCAATGGCCGCGACCGGCCCGGATTTCTCTATCTGGTGACCGGCGCGCTGTTCAGCCTGTCGCTGCAGATTTCCTCGGCCAAGATTTCGACCTTCGGGGAGCGGGCCGTGGACGTGTTCTATGTCAAGGACGGATTCGGCATGAAGATCACCCACGAGGCCAAGCTCGCCGGGATACGAAAAACCCTGCTCGAGGCGATCCACGAAGACGACCAGAGCGCGCCCGCGCGCGCGGCTGCGGAATAGCGGGTTCCGGACGGTGATTGTGACGGGCTGATGCTGTCTGCGCTACCTGCTGTCGCGGCCCTGTTGCTGGGTGTGGCTTTCCTGATGCTGGGCAACGGGCTGCAGAGCACGCTGCTGGGTGTGCGGGGCGCCATCGAGTCTTTCTCCGCGGTGGAGATCGGGCTGGTCATGTCGGGCTACTATCTCGGTTTTGCGCTCGCCTGCCTGTTCGGCGCGGCGATCATCGAGCGGGTCGGCCATATCCGGACCTTC
>Ga0181561_10005128_pt1 | contig 11185 bp, 4 predicted proteins | sample 011ome_19_FD_133760 | JGI IMG/M metagenome (GOLD analysis project Ga0181561, IMG submission 133760) | Coastal salt marsh microbial communities from the Groves Creek Marsh, Skidaway Island, Georgia - 011510BT metaG (megahit assembly) | ecosystem: Environmental > Aquatic > Marine > Intertidal zone...
CATGTACTAATCTGGCCGGGTTGAACGCCGTGCTTCCTCGCAAGCTCCGCAAGCGTCATCTCTTCGCGGATCGCATCAAGCGCAACACGCGCCTTGAACTCGGCTGAATGGTTCTTTCTCTTTATCATCTCAGATCGTCTTTCTCGCTAGTCGATCTACCTTAACTAATGGTCCGAAATTCTGCGACCACCTCTGCCTGACAAGCTCGTTTAAGCAAATTTCTTCACATGCTCGATGACGGGTCCAAACACACTTGAATCACAATAATGCCGAAACGGGCCAAATTCGACAGCCTAACTGAACAGTTTAAGACTGTAAAAGTCGCTCGGAACCTCAGGATTGGTCGGGAACAGGACGCAATCTCCGATGTCGCCTTTTTCGGTCTCACCTACGATCGCGCAAGAAATCTGATGACCTTCCAAAAGCGTATCAGCCAAATCTGCATCGGCGATTTGCATCCCCCAAAGCGAAATCACCTGATCTCCGTCCAAGATAACATCTCCGACGTCTGTCACCTCCGTAACAATGCCGCTGTCAGACCCGATAAGTGGTCGCGCACCAGCACCGCTTCCCAATGCTGCGAGCCAGGCGGTTAAGAGGAGAGTGTCGCAAATGGCCATAACATCAGCTTTCCCAAAGAGGTGCCCAATTCTCGTCAATCCAGTAGCTGCTACTTATCGCTCAACTGGGGCGCAAGTGACTTCAACCTTTGAGGGCCGCCGCCCCATAACTCACATCCCAAACCCGCATAAAACCAGTGCACACTCGGTGCACGCATGGTGCACGCCCCGTGTATCACACATTTTCCCAACATTTCACCTTGCCCCTCCCAAAACCTCCCGCTAAACGGGTCAGCGGAGACGTGGCCGAGTGGTCGAAGGCGCTCCCCTGCTAAGGGAGTAACGGGGTAACTCGTTCGAGGGTTCGAATCCCTTCGTCTCCGCCATTAATCTGGCTTAAGTAATTGATTTTAAAGGGAATGTGGAAATCACTTCCCCCTTTATTTCCCCCTCTTGATTGCGGCTGCCAACGGATCAAAGCGGATCACGCCGGCCGATGCAGATGCGGCGAACGATCTGTCTTCTTTGACTCTAGCCTCCGCAAAACGACTGTCCATTAATGTGAAAAACTCAATACCGTGTAAAACAGTAGACACCCAGCAAGAGTGTACCCAAAAGAGACAGCGGTCAGGTGCGTCAATATATTACATGAGTGTTATAATATAACATTTGGTTGGCAGGTGTGGGCGCCTTGTGGTAGCCGCGCGCATACCAGCGCGGTGCCGTGTCGGCGTGTGTGTGATCGCCTCACCACAGCCAAGCTAGCCATACCGCAGACGATGGCTGTCTGCTGCTGCATTGCTTTGGTCGGCGCGATGTCATCGCGAACGACAAGCTGCGGTCTTATGGTGCGGCATAAGAGGGCAGGGCTGCTGGCCTAGTAGAGACGAGTTCGCATTCGTTTGACAGCGTCCAAGGATGCCCTCACGCAGATGGGACGTTTCTGCCCAAAGCATCGAGCATTGGCCCCAGATAGGCCTCATAGGCCTTCCATTTGAGCACTGACGTTGTGTAGATGGGCTCTCGCACTTGGGTAACCGATGCTGTGCGCACCGAGCGCTTCGTTTTGTGGAAGTCTAGGCAGGCGTCATCCCATGGCAACTTGCACCAATCAACAAGACGGCGAGCCTGCGCGTCAAAATCGCTGACGAGGGTTTCGTACTGAACGTCCAGAAAGGCGTCTGCGGGCAGAACCATGCGCCAGTGATCCATCAGCCGAGAATAGCTGTTGTAGTAGCGCGCCATCTCGACCTGATCGTAGCTGTGGAGCTGTGCCTTATCAAACAGCCGGGTGAAGCAACTGACGCAGGTGTCTACAGGATCTCGCATGGTATGAACGATGCGCGCGTTAGGCATGAGCGCGTGGATGAGCCCCAGATACAAGAAATTCGCCGGCAGCTTATCGGTGACGCGTGGGCTTTGTGGCGCGAGCCGCGCGACATCCTCGACATATGTTTGGGCGATGCGGGAAAGGCTGTTGCCATCAATCCGGGTGATGAGATGCGGATAGCGCGCCTCGGCGTCGCCGCTCTCCATTGGCAAGAGCCGCCCCAAGTCGTTCAGCTCGCCGCCGCCATACACTTGTGGATGGCTGGCCAGAATAGTCTCGGTGAGTGTTGTTCCCGAGCGTGGCATCCCAAGTACAAAGATTGGGGTCTCTGATGGAATTGCGAAACTACGAAGTCGCTTAATCGTTGCGGCGTCCATGACTTCGATAATGTGGTCAACCCCGTCCTCAAACTGAGCGGCATCATAGTCAATCTCTGCGCGTTTTAGGGCTGCGCCAGCAGCGTAATGTGGCCATGCCTCGGCGTAACGATTTTGGTCCTCGTAGCCCTTGGCAAGTGCATAACGCAGCGCGATAGCGCGCTTGGGATGCATGGTATCCAATCCAGAGGCGGCGGCTTCAAGTGCGATCATCGCAGGATCATCCACCGCCACGCGGCTAAGCCGCACGAGACCAAGATGCCCTCCGAACTCTTCCGGCTTCAGCGCAATAGCACGTTCAAACATCATGCGGGCATCACCCGCATTCCCTACCTCCATCGCAAGGTATCCAAGCGACATAATTGCTCCGTGGAACTCCGGGTCCGCCGTCAGCGCACGCTCATAAGCTGCGCGCGCGCGTTCAGTATCGCCGAGCTCACCCAGACACATGCCAACCTGATGGTGCGCCGCCGCCGAGTCTGCGTCAATGTGCGCCGCCGCCGTCGCCGCCGCAAGTGCCTTACTCGGGTGGTTCTTCTGCTGGAGGACTTGGCTTAGCCCTATATGGGCAGAGACGTGACGGTCATCAATGCTGATGGCAGTGCGAAACGCTCGTTCGGCATCATCAAACGCGTCGCCGCGCAAATGCGCGCGGCCTACCACGGCATGCATCTCTGCGGGCACCTTCTGGCGATTACGGATGTGAGGCAGCAAGGCGCGCAGGGCCTCACCCTCACGGTCGTCCTCCACAAGTACTGTGCCAAGGTTTGTTACGATGTCGTCATCCGAGGGGGCTAGCCGCAACGCGCGGCGATAGAAGTCGACCGCAGCCACGCGGTCGCCGCGGTCACGCGCAATCGAGCCTAGGTTGTTTACGGCGCGCGGCTGTCGAGGGTTGATCTCCAGCGCAGCCTTCTGGGCCGCCTCGGCTCCATCTAGGTCTCCCGCGGCGTAGAGCGCAATACCTAAGTTGGCCTGCGCGATCGCAACGTCGGGTCCTGCCGCGACAGCCAGACGCGCTGCCTCCAACCCACCTGCCTCATCGCCTGAGCGGCGGCGCATCTCAGCAAGATTTGCAAGAAACACGGGGTTTTTTGGAGAGAGATCTGCAGCTCGCTCCATCAACACCACTGCTTCCTTGGGGTTTCCCGATGCTAGGGCGGTTGCTGCCGCAAGGTTCAAGGCGTCAGCATCAGAAGGGCGCGCCGCAACAATGGCTTCGAGGATCCGCGCAGCTGCAGCATAACGCCCGGCTGAATAATGCTCGAGCGCCTGTGCCATCGCTTGGGCGGGGGTAAGTTTCATCTTCTGCCCGCGTTGTTCTTCTATCACGACATCATACCTCGCCTTAATTTACGCCACTCGCATGCCGTAAAAGCACGGAGACTGCCATCAGTTTCGGAAAACTTGCTCCAAAATAGTTACAAACGCTATGTGAAAGGCACAACTAAAATGCCCATAAATCCAATAAGTTATTGCTTATTTTTTTTTAATATTTAAGTTTTTTGAAAATAACAGTCGCTACGCGTTGCGAGGCGAACAGATTTGGGACCCAGACAATGAACAAAAACTCAATGGCTCAATCTGCGCAGGGCGGCCGCGTTGTAAAATGGAAGGGCCGCACCGCCTCCATCGCGCCCGCAATGCTTTCGGTTTCGCTGGTCGCGCTCAGCTCTGGAATGGGCTATGCGGAAACCGTGATTTCTACTGGCCTTACAACGCCCCAGCAAATCACGACCGACGCGAATGTCACCGTCACGAGCACCGGATCGGTGACCCTGACAGACGAGCCTGATACGTCAATAATCGAGATTGATGTTGACGACTACACCTCTGACTTTCTGATTGATGGCAATCTAAAATATACGAGTGTCGGCGTAGCGCAGACTATTTCTGGCGTTAGTTTCAAGGATGATGTGTCGGGCACACTTACGGATGTGTCGGGCACACTTACGAATAATGCGGACATTACACTCGACAATTACAACTCGTATGCGTTCGCCACCGGATTACTGGTAGGCAATGTTAACCTAGGAGGTGTAATCGCAAACAACGGTAGTATTTTGGTGACTGCAACAGCAGGCGGCGATGATATAGAAGTCAGAGGCTGGGGGATGTCTCTGGGCGATGTCTCTGGCGCAGTATCGAACGATGGTAGTATTTCAGTGACTGCAACAGCAGACGGCGATGCAGGGTCTAGTATAGACTTCAGAGGCTGGGGGATGTCTCTGGGCGATGTCTCTGGGGCGGTCTCGAACGATGGCAGTATTTCAGTGACTGCAACAGCAGACGGCGATGCAGGGACTAGTATAGACGTCAGAGGCTGGGGGATGGAGGTTATGCTTGTCTATGGCGCAGTATCGAACGATGGTAGTATTTCAGTGACTGCAACAGCAGACGGCGTTGCAGGGAGTGGTGTGGAGGCCATAGCCAGAGGGATTGATACGTCACGGGTCTATGGCGCAGTATCGAACGATGGCAGCATCGCGGTGACTGCAACAGCGGGCGGCGTTGCAGCAGGGACAAGTATAGTGGCCGAAGCCTACGGGATTTGGACGCAACGGGTCTATGGCGCATTATCGAACGATGGTAGTATTTCAGTGACTGCAACAGCAGACGGCGTTTCAGTGGATGATATATGGGTCATAGCCGAAGGGATTTCTACAGGCAACCTCGATGCCGACGGGTTTGTCATCAGCAACGACGGCGAAATCACGGTGACTGCAACAGCAAACGGCACTGCTAGCTCAGGATCAATGCGTATCGATGCCCGGGGGATTAACCTTAACTATATCAATCGCGCTGGCGCTGTGTCGAACGATGGCAGCATCGCGGTGACTGCGAAGGCCATGGGCTCAGGCAAGACGGGCCTGAATGTCGGTACCTATGGGATTGATTTGGACGACATCGCTGCCAACGCGTCCGTCAGCAACGACGGCGAAATCACGGTGACTGCAACAGCAGACGGCACTGCTAGCAGCGGCGCAATAAATGCCACGGCCAACGGGATGAAGGTTTATGCTGTCTCTGGCGCGTTATCTAACAGTGGCAGCATCGCGGTGATTGCGACGGCAAAGGGGGCGGGGTTGAATGGCGTGCATGCCACTGCATGGGGCATCAAGATTGGCGGCATATACTCCGACCTAAACCCGCTGGGTTCTCTCAGCAACGATGGCAGCATCGTGGTGACTGCAACAGCAGACGGCACGGCTACGAGCGGCGCAATATATGCCAGCGCCTTCGGGATGGAGGTTACGGATGTCTATGGCGCTGTGTCGAATGTTGGCAGCATCGCGGTGACTGCAACAGCAGACGGCACTGCTAAGAGCGGCGATGTTAAAGCCCTCGCCTTCGGGATGGATGTTGATGATGTCTATGGCACCCTGTCGAACGATGGCACGATCAAGGTGACTGCGAAGGCCATGGGCTCAGGGGAGACGGGCCTGTATGCCGCTGCCTACGGGATTTGGGGCGAAAACATCGATGCCGACGGGTCCGTCAGCAACGACGGCGAAATCACGGTGACTGCAACAGCAGACGGCACTGCTAGCTCAGGATCAATGCCTATCTATGCCAGGGGGATTAACCTTAACGATATCAATGGCACGCTGTCGAACGATGGCAGCATCGCGGTGACTGCGAAGGCCATGGGTTCAGGCAAGTCGGGCCTGAATGTCGCTACCTATGGGATTAATGTTAACGACATCGCTGCCAACGCGTCCGTCAGCAACGACGGCGAAATCACGGTGACTGCAACAGCAGACGGCACGGCTAGCGACGGCGCGATAGAGGTCACGGCCAACGGGATGGTATCTGGCGCTGTCTCTGGCGCGTTATCTAACAGTGGCAGCATCGCGGTGATTGCGACGGCAAAGGGGGCGGGGGCGAGTGGCGTGTATGCCACTGCATGGGGCATCGATCTAGACGCCGACCTCGACCCGCTGGGTTCTCTCAGCAACGATGGCAGCATCGTGGTGACTGCAACAGCAGACGGCACGGCTACGAGCGGCGCAATATATGCCAGCGCCTTCGGGATGGAGGTTAGTGATGTCTATGGCGCTGTGTCGAACGATGGCAGTATCACGGTGACTGCGAAGGCCATGGGCTCAGGGGCGGAGGGCGTGTGGGCAACTGCCTACGGAATAACAACGAACCAAGTCCAGACGGGTGGCTCATTGTCAAACACTGGATCCATCATCGTTTCCGCTGAGGCAAAAGATGGGGCAGAGGCATATGGCATTGATGTCGGGACACTGGACGGGACACTGTATAACAGTGGTCGGGTTCTGGCTGTCGCAGCTAATGACGGTGACGCCTATGCGGTCAAGGTGGAAAACGGTGTGGGCAGTGCAACATTCACGACGGAATCTCTGTTCGCAGGGCGACTTTCGTTGAGCAACGCCGAACTGACTGTGGAGTCAGTTGCGAACACACCATCGATCTTCTGGACTTTTGAGGATATCCCAGATGCGGTCACTCTCGATGACGCAAACGGTCCAAAGCTTTACAGCAAAGTCACTGATGACGGCACCATAATCGCCACGGTCGAGCCGGCCAACCTCGCCTTCTCAGGCCAGATTGCGGCTGACATGGCGAATATGGGCGAGGAAACTGTGGCCGCAATGCTCGCAGCCACGCCCTCAAACATTACAACTGACACGCCAAGAATGTACCTGCTCGAACCATCAAAAGCCGCGGACCAGGGCGAGGCGTTCTTTGAGGGAAGCTTAGTGTCTCGCAAAGTTGATGATGCTGCAGGTCGCCAAATGGACTTTGATGTTTCTAGCGTGACTGCTGGTTTCGTAAACCGGCTCGAAAGTGGTTTGGGATATGGCGTCACGATTAGCCGCGTCAACTCGAAGGGGTCCACCGCAAGTGGTCTCGGAGCTGACACGGTCGACAGCAGTGGCACCGTGATTGGGACTTACGGTAACATGGCTTTTGGGGCTGCTTCCCTGACCTTCGGGGCAACTTTAGGCACTTTGTCGAACAGTGGCACTCGTAGCGTGAACGACAACGTCGCCGCGAGTGGCGTGTCGACTGTCTCTGCTGAGTACGGCTCAAGCTTCATAAGCCCATCGATTGAAGCTTCGTGGACAGTGCCCGCCGGGGATATGACGATCCGTCCACACGTTGGTTATCGTTATACAAAGCTCAGTGTCGATGGCTTCACTGAAACGGGTGGCCTAGCGGCAGCGACTTTCGGCGCCCGCGAGGTATCCGCATCGGATTTCACAATCGGTGCGGAAATGTCTAAGGCAGTTAGCAAAGGCACTCTGACAGGATCGGCCGACATCCTGCGACGCGTCGTGAGCGATAACGGTGCAAGTGTCGCCTTCTTCGGTGAAACGGACCACACTTTGGCTGCAAACACTGACTTTACTGCACTGGAACTGGGCATTGGCTATACTATGGCTGTTGAGGCAGGCGAAGTGAGTATTGGTGCGACCAGTGTCTTAAGCAATAACGGTGCCTCTAGCTATGGATTGGCTGCAGGCTATCGCATTTCCTTCTAAGCACCTAGAAGCGGCGGCCGCGATGGCCGCCGCTTCTGTGCCCATTATCGCTCTGCGTTTTAAATAAAATACGGTGTGACCCATAGGCGCTGACGTGAGGCATTACACGCCATATTCCGCATGCATAATGTTTCTTTGCACTGCCCGTCGTGGAGCGCCGTAGTTGTGGCTTGCTCCACCGTGACGCTCCCCTCTTTTCGCCAGCGTAGGGGGCTAACCCCGGCTCGCGCTGCACACGGGAGAAGACAGTTATGGCTTTGTGGTTGCCAGCGCTGAACTGGCGGACGGCACTCTCAAAGCCAGCGGCCTTCCGTGCGCCACGGATACGGTGCTGTAACTGTGAGGGCATCGCTGCGGCTGAGCTCTCGCCGCCACGAAGGCAGCCGGTATCGATGTTTCCACCGTGTTGGCATTACTGAGCCCGTCGGCACCCTCGGCATTGAGGGCGGCTGCGAGGCGCCGACGGGCGGTTAGGACGGTAGGGACGGTGCAAATCTGCATTCTGCCCAATCTCGCATCGTCATTACGTGTGAGACCTATATTAGTCTCTTTTCACTGGTTTCTGATTTACTACCGTCTCTACCGTCCGAATCCATTTATATGAATAAAAGCAACATGTTATGCGGAAGGTAGTGGTGGCATGGTTACCGTCCGTCTACCGTCCAAATCCGCTTTCCTACCGCCTAAAACGGGCAGCCTGTGACAAGCTGCTTTAAAAGTGGCTCAAAATCGGACGGTGATACCCTATCTGGACGGTAGTAGATGCAACGCTCCTTACCGCCAATCTTCGGCCCTTGATGCTTGGTGCCGGTGGTATATTTGACGTAACCCATGTCCTTTAACTGACGTGCGATTGTCCGCTGATCCGGCAATGTCAGGCCACTTGACCAATCCTGCGCACGCTCTCGAAGCGCCCCGACGTACACGAGATTATCATTGATGACATCGCAATGGAATTCGGCAATCGCCTCCTCGACGGCAAGCCTTGGTCCGCTTTTGCTTTCCTGCATCATGCGCTGCTTACCGCTCGTCTCAGGTGCGCGACCATCAGGATTGAACTTCGGATCAATTGGGCGGGATGCAAAGTAATGCGCGACGGCTTCAATATGATGCTTCAGCGCACCAAACAGCGCGTCGAAGTAGTGTTGTTCAGGGATGTCAGCTTTGGTCCTCGGCTGCGTTTCAATGACGCAATATCGCCTGTCGTCATCATCCAGCGGCAATGCATCATCATGATTTGTTAGCAGCAAATAAGAAGCAAAGTTGGGCACAACGCGATCAGGATGGTGCTTAGGTTCGACGTTCACCTCGCTGTTGCTGATGAACGGCTTGAGCTTATCCATCACCGCATACTTGCTTTCCGATGGAACACGGATTTCTTCGATTGCAATAAAGAGTTTGTTCGCCGCCCACCCCGTGAACCGTTCTGCTACTGTCGTACCCGCGACTTCACCCGCGTTGTGGCCAAGTAACCCCTTCATCAATTCGACCCAAAACGATTTTCCATTGCCCTGAATGCCAAACAACAAGATAGCCCATCGCACCCGCTTGCCGGGGTTCTGATAAACATACGCCAAAAAATCCAACAGGAGCTCGGCTTCGGCAGGTTCGCTTGTCAGAAAATGTGCATGATCGACAATACGCTTCACGGCAGCTTCAGCTGTGGGACTTGCAGCTGCCGCAGGTACTACATCGTGCTTCCGATAGACGTTCACATAATCGAGACTCTTGTGCGTAATGACCTGATCGTCACAGGGCCAAAACATAGTATTTGCGACCGTCGGCATACAATTAAGCACAAGCGTAGATGCCGAACATCGCTTTGCGCGGCACGCTTCCTCCCGATTAAACTTTGCGTCAAACGCGCCACGCTTAATAGAATGTCCCGTGGTAATTTGATGAAATTCCATAAGGCTTTCATTGTAGACCCAGCCTGCAGCCCAATTTGGCAATTTTGGGCCGGTGACGTGCCCTTTCGCCATGGCAAGCAAGGAACGCACAGTCACAGGGTTATCTGAACCCACCTGAAAGCCCGGCCAACGTTTGCTGAGATCGTCAAGCCCACGGTAGCGCGGGTCAGATTGTGACCAACGATCCCATAGCTGCAAGCCGAGGTCAGCGCCTTTGGACTCATGGCACAAAGCCATACCGACCTTAATCCAATCGTTATAAGCAACATCGGCTGCAGGAAAGGCTGCCAGCGCCTTTTCAATTTCCGCATACCCGACTTGAAGCGCTCCAGCCATGTCCCCAATTGTGATCTCATTGGATCGCACATGATTTTGCACTGATGCTCTGTGTGACAATGGTAGTCCATTACTTGGCTTTAGTGTGTCGATAAACGCTTTCCGCTCAGCCCATGTGTGGGCTCCGTCAGATGGCACATGATTAACCATTTGGACCATGAACGGCGAGCCGGTCAGCCCCTTTTGCGCGGACACCTTCTGGTGGGGAAAACCGGGAAGGCGCATCACGCGTGGCAGGTCATTGACTCCCTTATCCGTCCCCCACGCTTCGATCATAACTTTCTGAGCCCCTTTGAATGCCTCTAGGGGCGCATCATTCACCAGCCAGTAGGCGTGATAGTTGCCCGGGCTAGACTGGACCAAGATGTGCGGTTGAGCTGCGCGGATCGGCTCGATGTCAGCCCCGTCGGTATCGACAAAGACCGCTCGAACACGGGTAATGTTTGCAGTCTTTCGACCCTGACCGTTGGTTTCATTTACCGTGACGAACACTCCAGCACCACTCTGGGACGCTCGGGTAAGTGTGTCCCAGTGCTCATACAGTGTGCCGCTGAAAGTTCTGGCTAGATTGCCGCTTTTGCGGTCGGCGTTGTCGTCGAATGTCTGGAAAGTCCAGACCGACGCCTCGCAATCCAGCGCGTTCAAAAACGCCTGCGCAAGTTCAAAATTGCTGGTCATGTTTCACTGCCCATATCTAGGCGCCATAGCGCGGCTGTGCTATCATTCGCATGTCTAGCGCAATGACGCCTGAGCCGCTGCTCGGTGCGGGTGTTTATTACACAGAGAATGCTTTCGCAGCCTCACGAAGGTTGCTCAGACAGGCATCATCGTTGCCCTCAGGCCAATCCAATCGAGCACGCGGCAGTCCCATCTGAGAGACGTAGTCGCGTACGTCGGAGGGCAACGCCTCCAACACTTGCCTTGCCGATGGCTCTGAGAGCAAACCTCGCTCCGAACAAGGAGCCATCAGCCCATCTCGGGTTGTACTGAAACTCTTGCCAGCCCATGTCCCTGTGTTCGGGGGAGCCACCGAGCGTTTCTGCAATATAAATTGGATCGCATCTTTGCAGACTATGACCCGGAAACGATCGCTGTGGACAACGATGACGCCCCAGTAGTTGTCATCGCGCTCTCTGTGTGAGGGGATGCCCGCCGC
>Ga0181561_10005135_pt1 | contig 11172 bp, 11 predicted proteins | sample 011ome_19_FD_133760 | JGI IMG/M metagenome (GOLD analysis project Ga0181561, IMG submission 133760) | Coastal salt marsh microbial communities from the Groves Creek Marsh, Skidaway Island, Georgia - 011510BT metaG (megahit assembly) | ecosystem: Environmental > Aquatic > Marine > Intertidal...
CCCGGCAAAATAAATAGACCGACACAAACCATGTTCGATTGGACCCAGCACAGGTATCCCTTTGCTGCGCAAACGGTCCCGCATGTTATACAACTCTTCGTCATTTTTTACCTTGAATGCCAGATGCTGCATGGTGCCGGGCGCGCTATTGGCACCGGCATTACCGGCGTGAGACTGACCGATCTTCGTTGGTATTTTTTCGATCTCGGGGTTATGCACAAAGGCTATGGAGCTCTCATCATTAAGGCGCAAAAAGCAGTGTTTGGTATTCTCAACACCATGCATCCAGTATAGCGCTTGCAGCTGCATGCCCAATTTTTCCGTGAAAAATTCGATTTGACCCTTCATATCACCGGTGCTGATCGCCAGATGATGTAAACCTTCCACTTTGTTCATGACTGAACCTCCGACTCTTCCTTCTAGCGTTGCTTGCCGATGAGTTGACGCGCGAACCTCGGCTTAGGTGTGAATATACGCCGATTGATCTGACATTCACACGATCTGTCTTGATCCCTTAGTATCGAACTCGGCGTACACGTCATGGCTGTAGATGCCGTCTGTAAGACGACTACTGGCAAATTTTGCGGCGCGGTTTCGCAATCGCGCCTGAAGGCCGTCCAGATGAAACACTCGAGCATTGCGGCGCGAGCCCTGTTGAATCAAGGTAGTACGTTTTCGCCGTATATTTTCATAGCGACCCAAGGCGGCTTCTACTGTGTCTTCTGCTTGAAGGCAACTGGCCAGGACAGCGCCATCTTCAATCGCCATGACCGCCCCCTGCGCCATGAACGGCAAGGTGGGATGACAGGCGTCACCCAACAGAGTGACTCGACCCTGACTCCATTGCGGCATCACTGGGCGATCAAACAGGGCCCACTTGTAACAGTCTTGCGGGTCCATATTCTCAATCAATGTCTGGATCGTCTCGTGCCAACCGCCGAAATCCGCCTTAAGCTCGTCAAGCTCTCCCCGTGCAGTCCAAGACTCTGTATCCCAACCCGACTTTTCGACGACACAAACACAATTGACCAGACGTCCCTGACGGACATAATAATGCACAAAATGCTTGCCCGGTCCCCACCAGACTGTGGCAACCGGGCGAACCAGCTGCTTTGGCAGTCGTTCTATAGGTACCAAACCGCGCCAAGCCACATTGCCCGTAAAGGTGGGCGCCTGGCGACCGAACAATCCCTCACGTATTCGCGAATGTATGCCATCGGCTCCGATCAGTAAATCCGCCACACGGGTCTGACCCTTGGCAACAAGAGTCACCTGAGTCTCAGATTGCTGAAAGCCTTCAATGGGGACACCTAAATACAGCCTTATCCTGGGATTTTCAGTCACAGCCTGGCGCAATACTGATATCAGGTCGGCCCGATGAATATGACAATAGGGGAATCCAAACCGGGTCTGCGCCTTAGCGCCCAGAGGATTTGACGCAATCAATCTGGCGGACTGCCAGTCCCGCATCTCAACCGCCTCAGGCAGAAAGCTGACGGCAGCCGCGGCCTGCATTAAGTTCAGGTGATTCAGGACACGCATGCCATTGGCACTCAGCTGGATACCAGCGCCCACTTCTGCCAATTCGGGCGACTGCTCAAACACTTCCACCGTATGGCCCGCCTGTGCCAGACTCAGCGCCGCCGTCAATCCACCAATACCGGCGCCACTGACGATAATATGTTGTGTCTTCATCAACCGGGTTCCTATTCCGCGAGAACACTTCGCGATTTGGTGATTCAAGGCAGTAAGATAAGACTGTATAGCTTTTACTGACCAGCTTTTACTGACCAGCTTCTACTAAATAGCTTGTACTCTATAGATTTTACTGGATAGATTGCACTGTATAAGAAAACCTTTTCTGGGCCTTGAATGGCAGTTTCGCCTTATCGTCGATCTAGCCCCGTAAAACCTCCTCGTCCATCCTATCAAATGTCGATCTCGCTTACCTACGCTGGTATTCGGTATCAGCCTGTGCATCTCTGGATTGCACAGCTGCGCCAAGCGGGCGGCGCATCACATTGTAATGGCCGGCTGGTCATCCTACACTCGCTCAGTCGACACCGATAAACGCGTGTCATCACACGGGAGTAGCTGCACGCGTGCAAAACATCGACTGGGAGGATTTTCAGAAGGTTGAGCTCAGAGTGGGGACTATTATCGGAGTGGAAGCGTTTCCGGCAGCGCGCAAGCCAGCCTGGATTCTGCAAGTCGACTTCGGTGATGAACTGGGGGTCAAGAAGTCCAGTGCGCAAATTACAGATCTCTATACCAAAGACTCGCTACTGGGGAAACAGGTGGTAGCTGTTATCAACTTCACACCTAAGCAGATCGGCCCCTTAATGTCGGAATGCCTGGTCACAGGTTTTCACCGACAGGATGGCGCCGTCGTACTGGCAATTCCTGACGCCGATGTCCCAAACGGCGCTCGTCTGGCCTGAATATGAATCAGAGGACGCCAAAAGAGGCTCCATGGGTTCGGCCCAGAGGCTGAGCGACGCTAACAGCTGCAGCATTGGTCGCCGAACTAACATTCAACTAACATTCAACTAACATTCAGCTAACATTCAACTGCGATTCAGCCAACAGTTAAATACGATCTAGAGAAGGTTTACTTGTAGTCCAAGGAGAAAAGATGAAAATTCTGACTACCGCACTGTTACTTTGCGCCCTGCTGGGGTTTCCGTTCATTACTGCATCAGCCGCAGCCGCGCCCATAATCGCCGAATCTGAGAGCGCGGCAGAGATAGAAATCGCTGTGCTCGCTGTGCTGGACGATTTTATGACCTCGTTCAGTGCTCGAGACGCCGTCGGCCATGCCGCGACCTACCACTTTCCACACTTTCGCCTTGCTCAAGGTGCCATGCGCAGCTGGATGACAGCCGATGACGCGATTCGAGAACATACAGTACTGTTTGAGACCCTACCCAACACGGGCTGGAACAAAAGTATCTGGCTGGATCGAAAGATTATTACGCTGAGTCAGTCCAAGGTGCACGTCAATACGCGCTTTCAACGCTTACGTGCCGATGGCTCTGTCATCGGCTCCTATGAGTCACTCTATGTACTGATCAAGCAGGATGGTCGCTGGGGGATCAAAATGCGCTCAAGTTTCCTCTAATAGCGAGGCCAAAGCTGCAACAACCGATTCTGCTGGACGGGTTTTTTCGACGCGGACTTTGCCTGTAAAAAAGGTATATACTCCCCAACTTGCCTTCGGCCAATAGGACAGACCACCGATTAATGGATATTCAGCAACGAATCAGCAAGACACTGCGACTTGATACGGGTAGCAGCGAGACCAAACGCCAGGAACTCAAAGCTTACTTTAACCAGACGTTTGATCTCTACGAATCTCTGTTCAAAATCATCCGCCATGACCAGTCTTACTACGAAAGAGCCGAACCGCTTAGACACCCGCTGATATTTTATTTCGGCCATACCGCAACTTTTTTCATCAATAAACTCTTGCTTGCCCATTTGATTGAGGCGCGCATCAATCCAGATTTCGAGTCCATGTTTGCCATTGGCGTCGATGAAATGTCCTGGGACGATCTTAATGATGCCCACTATGACTGGCCCACCGTTAATTCTGTGCGGGCCTATAGAGACCAGGTTAGAGCCAGAGTTAATCAACTCATTGATGAGATACCGCTGAAAGTGCCGCTGACTCAGGAAGATCCAGCCTGGACCATTCTCATGGGTGTCGAGCATGAGCGGATTCACCTGGAAACCTCATCGGTGATCATCCGCATGTTGCCATTAGAAGCTGTCCAGCCGATGACTGGCTGGGAAAGCTGCAGTGAAGTAGGCACCACGCCCGAAAATAAGCTGGTCAACATCCGCCAACAAAGCCTGACCCTTGGCAAAGCGGAAAACGATTCCACCTACGGCTGGGATAACGAGTACGGTAGCAAAAACGTCTTGGTAGAGGCTTTCAAGATCAGCCAGTACTTGGTTAGCAACGGCGAATACCTGCAATTTATTCAGGCCGGGGGTTATGAGAAAACCGAATATTGGACCCAAGAGGGGCGCGACTGGCTCGCCTTCAGCAAGGCCACAATGCCGCGCTTCTGGCGCTACAGGAATGGCCAATACCTGCAGCGAAACCTCGTTGAAGAAGTTCCTCTGCCACTTAACTGGCCTGTCGAGGTCAACTATCTCGAATCTAAGGCCTTCTGTAACTGGATGGCTGCAACAACCGGCAGAAACATTCGATTACCCACAGAGGCAGAATGGTGCGCCCTGCGAACTTACATCGAAACCGATCAAGTTGACTGGCAGACGGCGCCGGGCAATATCAACCTGGAGTACTTCGCCTCCTCTTGCCCAGTTGACCGGTTTGCGACTGACATCATTGACGATCAATCCACAGAGGCTGTTTTCGATATCATCGGCAATGTCTGGCAGTGGACTGAAACCCCTATCGATACTTACCCAGGATTCAAGGTACATCCCATCTATGATGACTTTTCAACCCCCACATTTGATGGCAAGCACAACTTGATCAAGGGTGGATCCTGGATTGCCACCGGCAACGAAAGTCTGAAACATGCGCGCTACGCATTCCGTCGGCACTTTTACCAACACGCTGGATTTAGATACCTAGAAGCCAAACATGCGGAGTTACCTGTGGAAAAAGTCAACACCTACGAAACTGACAATTTAGTCTCACAATACCTGGAGTTCCATTACGGCGACGAATACTTCTCGGTTCCCAACTTTCCGAAGGCTTGCATTGAAGCGAGCATGGCAGCCATTGGCGATCAGCCAAGAGGGCGAGCCCTGGATTTGGGCTGCGCCGTAGGTCGCTCTACTTTTGAGTTTGCCAAGTATTTCAAACACGTTGACGGCATCGACTTTTCGGCGCGCTTTATCCAGTCTGCGTTTCAGCTCAAAGAGGGCGGACAGGTTCGCTATACCATACCGACCGAAGGTCATCTGGTCGCTTACCGCGAAAAATCGCTAGTAGAACTCGATTTAGCGACAATCAGCAATCAGATTGAGTTTTCTCAGGGGGATGCGACTAACCTGAAACCTCACTTCAAAAATTATGATCTGGTCTTCGCTGGCAACCTTATCGATCGATTGTATCAACCTAGGTTATTTCTCGACCGTATCGTCAGCCGAATTAATGATAAGGGCTGGCTGATTATCACCTCGCCCTACACCTGGCTGGAGGAATACACAGAGGTGGAACACTGGTTGGGGGGTTACAAGGTCAACGGTGAGAACTTCAGCACGCTGGACGGATTACACGCGGCACTGGACGAACACTTTGAGTTTCGAGGCTGCCAGGATATCCCTTTTGTGATTCGAGAAACTCAGCGTAAATTTCAGCACTCCGTGGCTGAGATGACAATCTGGCAGAAGCGCTAACCATAGGGGTCAAAATGGCGTCAGGGTAAACCCTTCCGCCTGGAGCCGAGCATGGGCGGTAATGGCGGATAAGGCCATCGTCACACCGCCATGCAAATCTGTCGGCTTGAACTGGTTGAAGGCGGCCGTCTGACCGCAGATATACACAGTGACACCTGCCGACTGCAACGCCGTCAGCAGTCCCGAGTTGGGGTTAGGCAGGCCGAAGCGCTCGAAGTAGGCGTCATCGTTCAACAGATCTCTCGCCGCCGAACCATGAACCACGACAACTAACTCAAGGTCTTCCGCCGGCATACCGGCTTGCGCCTGCATATTGACAAACCTTGCTGCGGACTCCAGATTGCGGTTGACCGTGAGTTGGTCCGCGGCCGTCGCCGCAACATCCATGCTCACCTTGTAGTGAGTGCCCGGTTTGAGATTGTAGGCAGACGCCGGCACCTCAAATACGGGGCCATAGTCGACAATCACAGGGCCTTTCTTCGGCGGACCTGCTATGGCTGAATTGACCAAGCCAATCCATATTAAGCCTGTTGCCAACTGTCGTATCATTTTCATAGTCACGTCTTCCGTGGATGTCAGTTCAGATTTATTTGTATGGCACGCTAGGCGCTTTTCGGATCAATGGCCAGACCAGAACATACCAACCGTGAACAATGTAAGCAAAGCCAGCAACGAATTGATCCATAATCGGTAAGCAGAGTGTCGCAGCCAGACCTGCAACAGCGAGCCAGTGAGTACCCAGACATAATTACAGGCAAGACCCAAGGTCGCAAACACCAGGCAAAAGTACACGACGGCCAAACTGGTGGAGTCAAAGATGGGTATTGCCAGGCTCAGCCCAGTGGTCGTCATAAGCCAGGCCTTGGGGTTGGCAAACTGGAATAGTCCTGCTTCGACAGTGGTCATGGGTCGGTCTATTTCATTCGATGATTCCGTCAGTCGAAAGCCGATGATCTTCCAGGCGAGGTAAACCAGGTAAAGGCTGCCGAAAATTTTCATACCGAGCAACGCATTCGGCACTGCCAACAACAGCTGCCCCATACCCAGCCCGCAGAGTACTGTCATGGTATAGACACCTAGATGGATACCAAACATGTGGGGTATGGTTGCTCTAACACCGAAGCGCATGCCCGAGGTTGCCAACAGAAGATTATTTGGCCCTGGCGTAATCGTCGAAATCACAATAAAACCGAGTAAAGGGATCAGTAATTCAATCACCCGTTTTTCTCCATGTCGCATTTTTTGCCTGAACCTGGCATCGGTCACTCCCCTGAGCCTGTCTTTCTTTTTGGGTTGCAGATCATACAGGGTTTACAGTGGATTTGGTCGACGAATCAGTGTCTGCTTGAACCAGGAGGCAAAGGGGGGACACGCAGTTTGGCATCAGGCGCAGTATCTCGAGAACTGCTGGTGTAGTATGGGCCAATGCAGCTGACAAACTTTTTTCATTCGCGCTTTTATCAGGAGTTATCTCGTGAATCACGTCAAATCGGGTCTGGGATTAATGATCTTTCTGGCCCTGGCGCCATTAGCCAACCTTCACGCCGAAATTTCTGATATCGAGCAACTCATTGTCATTGAGGTTGATAAAAACACGCCTAACGCTATCGCGACACTGGAGCAATTGGTCAATATCAACAGCGGCACTATGAATTTCAAGGGTGTACGCGCCGTGGGCGATCTGCTGATGGCGGAGTTCAATCAGTTGGAGTTCAACAGCCGCTGGGAAGATGGCAGCGGTTTCAATCGCGCCGGACATCTCATTGCGGAACACCGCGGCAATGGGTCAGGCCCTAAATTTTTGCTGATCGGTCATCTCGACACGGTGTTTGAAGCTGACAGCCCATTTCAAAAGTTCGAAATGCTGGATCAACAAATTGCTCGTGGGCCAGGCGTTGGTGACATGAAAGGCGGCGATCTGATTATTCTGGAGGCAGTACGTGCGCTGAAGGCAGTCGGGGCTTTGGCGTCCATGGACATTACGGTGGTGATGACCGGCGATGAAGAGCTCAGCGGTCGACCTTTAGCCCTGTCCAAAAAGGCACTGATAGACGCTGCCAAATATGCAGATATCGCCCTCGGATTTGAAAACGGTGATGGTAACCCTGCCACGGCGAACGTCTCACGGCGGGGCTCGATTGGCTGGAACCTGAAAGTGACTGGCAAACCGGCCCATTCATCGCAGATTTTTCGCGAGGATATTGGTGCTGGCGCCATCTACGAGGCCGCCAGAATCCTAACGACGTTCTATAATGAGCTTCGCACAGAAGACTTGTTGACGTTTAACCCTGGAAAAATCCTGGGTGGGACGACGGTGACACACAACGACCAGACCAAGAGCGGTACCGCTTTCGGTAAAGACAATATTGTCGCTGAGACTGCATTGGTCACTGGCGACATTCGCGCGATTAGCGAGGTTCAGCTCAACCGGGTCAAGACCAAAATGCAGGCTATCGTCGCTGCTAACTATCCTCACACCAAGGGCGTGATTGAGTTCAGCGAGGGCTATCCGGCGATGGCGCCCACGGCAGGCAATAAACGCCTGCTCGAAATCTACAGTGGCGTCAGCCAGGATCTTGGGTTTGGCGAAGTGACAGCTGTTAATCCACTACTTGCCGGGGCTGCAGATGTTTCCTTCACCGCAGATTACGTGGATATGGCTATTGACGCCCTGGGAATGGGCAGCAGCAAGGGGCACACCAATGAAGAAACCGGAGACCTGGCCACTTTATCTATGCAAACAAAGCGTGCGGCCATTCTGATGCTGCGCCTGCAGAACGCGCCCTAACAGGACTTAAGTAGCACTAATGGCTGTTTTTATAGATCTATTGTGGGCAAGAGTGACGTGTCTTGCCCGTCAATTGATAGGCCAGTAATCCGACCCATTCGCGTACGGCAATACTAAGAACTTGTAGATTATTGATGAAATCAAAATCAATCCGGATCAGGTTACTCTTCTCTGCATAATGGTCAACTGGGTAGGGTATCACCGCCCAGTTTTGCTCACAAAATATCCCCATGGTTCGAGGCATGTGAAAAGCCGAGGTAATCACTACCCAGTTCTCACGGCTCAGCGGACTTACCATGGCTTGGCTATGGATCACGTTTTCGAAAGTGTTCCGCGATTGACCCTCGTACTCAATACGTTGATCGAGATCGGTCAGGCGCGAGAACAGGTTTCTGGCCTCAAACGCTGCACTATAGGCTTGGTCCAGCATACTACCGTTACCGCCAGAGAAGACTAACCGGGCCTCGGGGTAACGTTTAGCCAGATCTATAAAACTCAACAGACGTTCGGCCGCCTCGCCGAGTTCGGTTTGCTGCCAAAGACTGGAGAGATAGGGATCAATCGCACCGCTCAGAACGATAATGCCATCAACCCGGTCAGGGAGTGTTGGGTTCGCCGTGTAGCGACTTTCAAGGGGCGCAATCAACCACTCCCCCACCGGCAGAAAGCCGATAACCAGAACCAACAGCGCAGCAATACTTACCAGCCGTCGACCCAATCGATGCCGACCCAACGCGAAGGCAAGCCACGCGGCGATAACGCTCAATACGATCCAACTACTCGGCGAGATAAATAGCCATATCAGCTTTGATACCCAGAAGAACAGGCTATCCATGAGCGTTAATCATCTTCCCGTCGAACCGTAACGAAGATGTCTTCGTCGCTACCCTGCAGCTCAAACAAGATAGGTGCGCAGCAGACCTGACAATCCTCGGTATAGGTTTGACCGGCCTCAGTAGGATCGAGCAGCACCTGGATAGATTCCGCACAGTAGGGACAGTTGATCCAGTCTTCAATCAAACCAGCCATCAGATCACCCGCTTACTTGTCACGGTTATCCTCGCTGCGTTCAAGGGTCATGCAGGCTCGATGTAACAACATAGCAGCGGCATCTGCCTTCACCTTATCAAGGTGCTTGAGAATACACTTGGCAACCGCAGACGACATCTCGTTTTCGAGCATCATGCCCATTTTACCGTGCATCGCGTGAGGCAGGGCATGAGGCATGGCGTGGGGCATGGTCATCCGCCGCATTCTCTCCTCAGCATTATCGGCGTTCAGGACTCGCTCTTTGTGCACATTGACGTTACCTACATCATCGACTAGGACACGGACCTCGACGTTACCGTCAACATCAGCGCCAACGTCTTCATGTACCTGGGTCATCAGCTCCGCTAGCTTCGCAGAATCCAACTCGCCTTCAGCGTGGATCATGATCCGGGTCTGTTTCTCACCCTGATGATGGTGATCAGCCACTGTTAGCAGCGGCGACCAAAGTAGGCCGAGGCAGACTATTTTCTGCAGAACTTTCATGATCTTTCTCCTCATTAGGGCAGTGTTAAGTTGCAATCCTATGCCGGAAGCCCCCGAGGCGAACCCGGCACTGAAAAAATCAGGCCTTTTCGATTCTGACCCGCAGATGACTCGGCCCACCCAATTGGCCGGCGACAGGCACCTCCCCTGGCGCCAGACGGATAGAACTGAAATGCTTCGCCATCGATGCGATCGCAATCTGGCCTTCGAGTCGCGCCAGGTGCGCACCGAGGCAATTATGAATACCAAAACCAAACGCCACATGGGGATTCGGTTGTCGGTCAATGATAAATTCATCGGCTTGCTCAAAGACCGCTTCATCTCGGTTAGCCGAGGCTATCAGTGGAATCACCAGGGCACCTTGGGGAATCGAATGGCCGCCCAGCTCCGTCGGACAGGTGGTTCGACGTATCGTCGCCGAGAATGGCGAGTAATAACGCAGGGCTTCCTCAACGAAGGTGGGAATAAGCTCTGGTCGCCGTTTGATCTGGTGAAATGTTTCAGGCAACTCATCGAATATTCTGACGCTGGCAGTAATAAGTCCGGTGGTCGTTTCATTACCGGCAATCAGCAACAACCCACAGAAACTTAGCAACTCCTGGTCGGTGAGTTTGCCGAAATCGGTTTCCGTCTCCACCAGTCGGCCTAACAAATTGTTCTCTGGCAGGCGCCTGAGATTTTTAATCCGCTCGAGAAAGTAATTGTCCATCTCGACTCGAGCTTTTTCAACTTCCGGACTCGGCTGAGCAAACAGAAGATCAGCAATATTACTGAATATCTTATCCGACCAGGCCTTGAACTGGCGCATGTCGCCACCGGCGACACCGAGCATCTCCGCGATAACAGTAACCGGTAAAGGCGCCGCCAGCGCATCGACCAGCTCGACTTCAGTCTGCTGACTCATGGCGATCACCAGCTCATCGCAGCGAGCCGCGATGAGATTACGCTGATTCTCAACAAAACCGGGCTTGAAAGCATAGCTGACCAGCTTGCGCAGGCGATTGTGCACGGGCGGATCACTGAACAACATGGAAGGTCGAATACGTTTTTCCTCTTCTGGGCGCAATGACACATCCGATGAAAAGGTTTTCTGGTCGCGTAGCACGGTCATAACATCCGCGTGTCTGGCGACGGTCCAGGGGCCACCTGAATCTGCTTGAAAGACAGGCTGTTCGCGCCTCAGATAGCGATAGCGCTCGTAGGGATTCTCTTCTTCAACCGCTTGCGCTTCACTCATGTCTTGCCCCTTCGGTTCCTGTTTGCAGTTTAGCCGGCTCATTTGGCGGGCTCATAAAAGATCTACAATGTTTGAGTCTCTAGTCTATCAATTACAGCACGGCTTGGCACATCCAAACGGGGTGGCTGGCAGGGGTATTGCGCAGCAATTACCCCGAGAGGCAACCTTTCAGGCTATCCAGCAAGGCATCTAAATCATATAACCTGAAACCGCACCCATAAAAACCGCACCCATA
>Ga0181561_10005144_pt1 | contig 11164 bp, 6 predicted proteins | sample 011ome_19_FD_133760 | JGI IMG/M metagenome (GOLD analysis project Ga0181561, IMG submission 133760) | Coastal salt marsh microbial communities from the Groves Creek Marsh, Skidaway Island, Georgia - 011510BT metaG (megahit assembly) | ecosystem: Environmental > Aquatic > Marine > Intertidal zone...
AATTTAGAATTTACAATCTCTTCTGCTAAAGCATCTTCAATATACTTTTGTATAGCTCTTTTTAAGGGTCTTGCTCCATATTTTTTATCAAATCCTTTGTCAGCTATATAATCTTTTGCTTTATCGCTTAGTTTTAAGGTGTAGCCTAAATCAGAAATTCTATTGAATAGTTTATCTAATTCAATGTCTATGATAGAATGAATTTGCTCTCTTTCTAATGCATTAAACAAAACAATATCATCAATTCTATTTAAAAACTCTGGAGCAAACGATTTCTTTAAAGCATTTTCTATAATTCCTTTAGCATGTTCATCTGCTTGAGCAACTTTAGAAGAAGTTCCGAATCCAACTCCTGCACCAAAATCTTTCAACTGTCTAGCGCCAATATTAGAAGTCATAATAATAATGGTATTTCTAAAATCAATTCTTCTACCTAAACTATCAGTAATATAACCATCGTCTAAAATTTGAAGTAGCATGTTAAACACATCTGGATGTGCTTTTTCAATCTCATCTAATAAAACTACAGAATAGGGCTTGCGTCTAACTTTTTCGGTTAATTGACCACCTTCTTCATAACCAACATAACCAGGAGGGGCACCAATTAATCTAGAAATCGCAAACTTTTCCATGTACTCACTCATGTCAATTCTTATCAAAGAATCTTCAGAGTCAAACAGTTCTTTTGCTAATACTTTTGCTAATTGTGTTTTACCAACTCCAGTCTGACCTAAAAAGATAAATGATCCAATAGGTTTGTTAGGGTCTTTTAAGCCAACTCTATTTCTTTGAATAGCTTTTACAACCTTAGCAACTGCTTCATCTTGACCGATTACTTTTCCTTTGATCAACTTTGGCAATTCACTCAATCGATTGCTTTCTGCTTCGGCAACTCTATTAACCGGAATACCTGTCATCATAGAAACAACTTCTGCAACATTATCCTCAGTAACTATTTCTCTATTTAATTTAGAATCTTCTTCCCATTGCTTTTGGGCTGATTCTAAAGCTGCTTCAATATTTTTTTCATCATCTCTAAGCTTTGCTGCTTCTTCATATTTTTGTCCACTTACAGCTTTTGTTTTATTAGAACGAATGTTTTCTAATTCTGATTCTAATGCAAGAACTTGCTGAGGAACAATAATATTTGTAATATGAATTCGTGAACCAGATTCATCTAAAGCATCAATTGCTTTGTCTGGTAAGTAACGATCTGTCATGTATCTATTCGTTAATTTTACACATGCTTCAATAGCTTCATCCGTATAATCAACATTATGATGTTCTTCGTATTTTTCTTTGATGTTATGTAAAATTTGAATTGTTTCTTCTACAGTTGTAGGTTCTACAATTACTTTTTGAAAACGACGTTCTAACGCTCCATCTTTTTCAATATTTGTTCTAAATTCATCTAAAGTTGTTGCCCCAATACATTGAATTTCTCCACGTGCTAAAGCTGGCTTTAACATGTTAGATGCATCTAATGATCCAGTAGCTCCGCCTGCACCAACAATGGTATGAATTTCATCAATAAATAAAATGATATCTTCATTTTTTTCTAATTCATTCATCAAGGCTTTCATACGTTCTTCAAACTGACCTCTGTATTTTGTACCAGCAACTAGGCTTGCAAGGTCTAAAGAAACAATACGCTTGTCAAATAATATTCTTGACACTTTTCTGTTAACAATACGTAATGCTAAACCTTCTGCAATTGCAGATTTACCAACACCTGGTTCTCCAATTAACATCGGGTTGTTTTTCTTTCTTCTACTAAGTATTTGAGAAACACGTTCTATTTCTTTTTGCCTTCCTACAACAGGATCTAATTTATTAGCTTCTGCCAAAGCGGTTAAATCTCTTCCAAAATTATCTAAAACAGGTGTTTTAGATTTTTTTACTGGTGTAGCTTCTTTTTGAGGTTGTTGCCCATAAGGGTTTGATTTTTCTTGATCAAACTCATCATCAGAAGGAGTTTCTGCAATTGGATCTATTGACAACTCAGACTCATCAGTATGTAATTGTTTATAGAAAGCTTTAGCCTGATCATAATCAATATACATTTTGTTTAACAACTTTGTTGTTGGGTCATTCTCATTTCTTAAAATACACAACAATAAATGTGCAGTGTCAATAGATTCACTTTGATATAGTTTTGCTTCTAAAAAAGTAGTTTTTAACGCTTTTTCTGCTTGCCTTGTCAAATGCAGGCTTTTTTTCTTCTCTCCCGCATCAGTAAAACTGATTGTAGCAGGGTTTAATTTTTCAATTTTTTTACGCATCAAATCTAAATCAACATCAAAAGCAGTCATTATGTCAATTGCTTTACCTTCTCCTTTTCTGATTAAGCCTAATAATAAATGTTCTGTGCCAATAAAATCATGTCCTAAACGTAAAGCTTCATCTTTACTAAAGGTGATTACATCTCTTACTCTTGGTGAAAAATTATCGTCCATATAATTGTATATCTATTTGTAAATTTAGTAGATTTTTTATGAAAAAATTACAAAAAAAGTGCCAGTTTAAAATTTTTGTCAAATTGGCTTTTAAAAATCGGCTAGAAATACTTGAAAATCAGCCCGATAAACCTTGTTGAAAAATATTAAAAAATGTTGATAACTCTAGGCGGTCAGACAGTGTTTTTTTTGAGTAAAAAGGTAAAAAATTGTATCTTGCCCGTTTAAGAAATTAGTATAAAAATTAATACATAAATATATATGACAGACGGAGAAAAATTGATCCCGATTAATATTGAGGAACAAATGAAATCTGCGTACATTGATTATTCAATGTCGGTTATTGTTTCAAGAGCATTACCAGATGTAAGAGATGGGTTAAAACCAGTACATAGAAGGGTATTGTATGGAATGCATGAATTAGGTATAAAAGCTACTGGTTCTTATAAGAAGTCAGCAAGAATTGTTGGAGAAGTATTAGGAAAGTATCATCCACATGGAGATACTTCTGTATACGATTCAATGGTGCGTATGGCTCAGAGCTGGAGTCAACGCTATATGATGGTTGATGGACAAGGGAACTTTGGTTCTGTTGATGGTGATAGCCCAGCAGCAATGCGTTATACAGAGGTTAGGATGCAGAAAATTTCTGAAGACATGTTGTCTGATATAGATAAAGATACTGTTGATCATCGTTTAAATTTTGATGATACCTTACAAGAACCAACAGTTTTACCAACTAGAATTCCCAATTTATTGGTAAATGGTGCATCTGGAATTGCAGTAGGAATGGCTACAAACATGGCGCCTCATAATTTAACAGAAGTTGTAAACGGTACATTAGCTTATATAGAAAATAGAGATATTGAAATTGATGAGTTAATGAAGCATATAAAGGCCCCAGATTTTCCAACAGGTGGAATTATTTATGGCTATGAAGGAGTTAAAGATGCTTTTCATACCGGTCGTGGGCGAATTGTAATGCGTGCAAAAGCGATTATTGAAGAAGTTAAAGGTCGTGAGTGTATTATTGTTACTGAAATACCATATCAAGTTAATAAAGCAGAAATGATTAAAAAAACTGCTGAATTAGTGAATGATAAAAAATTAGAAGGGATTGCAAATATTAGAGATGAATCTGATAGAAACGGGATGCGTATTGTGTATGTTTTAAAACGTGATGCAATTCCGAATATTATTTTAAACAAGTTATACAAATACACTGCTCTACAAACTTCTTTTAGTGTAAATAATATTGCATTGGTTAATGGTAGACCAGAGCAATTAAACTTGAAACAATTAATCCATTATTTTGTAGAACATAGGCACGAAGTTGTTGTTCGTAGAACAAAATATGAATTAGCAAAAGCAGAAGCTAGAGCGCATATTTTAGAAGGGTTAATTATTGCCTCGGATAATATAGACGAAGTAATCAAAATTATTAGAGCTTCTAGTAATGCTGATGATGCTCGTGAAGCTTTAATTGCTCGTTTTGAATTGACAGAGATTCAAGCAAAAGCAATTGTTGAAATGCGATTACGTCAACTTACAGGTTTAGAGCAAGATAAATTGCGCGCTGAGTTTGAGGAAATTATGAAAACGATTGCTGATTTAAAGGATATTTTAGAAAATGAAGTAAGACGTTATCAAATTATTACAGATGAATTGGTTGCTGTGAGAGATAAGTATGGTGACGAACGTCGTTCTCGTATAGAATATGCGGGAGGAGATATGAGTATTGAAGATATGATTCCAGATACGCAAGTTGTAGTAACAATTTCTAATGCTGGGTATTTAAAACGTACAAATTTAGACGAATATAAAGTTCAGAATAGAGGAGGAAGAGGGCAAAAAGGAGCAACGACTCGTAATGAGGATTTCTTAGAACATTTATTTGTGGGTACAAATCATCAATACATGTTATTCTTTACTCAAAAAGGAAAAGTATTCTGGATGCGCGTATATGAAATTCCTGAAGGAGGTAAAAACACCAAAGGAAGAGCAATGCAAAACTTAATCAATATAGAACAAGACGATAAAGTAAAAGCATTCTTAGTAACTCAAGATTTAAAAGACGAAGAATACATCAATAATAATTATGTAATTATGGCCACTAAAAAAGGTCAGGTTAAGAAAACGTCTTTAGAGCAATATTCTCGTCCAAGAACAAATGGTATCAATGCAATAACCATTAAAGAAGGAGATGAGCTGTTAGAAGCAAAATTGACAAACGGAGAAAGCCAAGTAATGTTGGCCTTAAAATCTGGTAAAGCAATTCGTTTTGAAGAAAGCAAAACACGCCCTATGGGAAGAACGGCTTCTGGAGTTAGAGGAATCACACTTCAAAGTAAAAATGATGAGGTTATTGGAATGGTTGCAGTAAACGATGATGAGAGTAATATTCTAGTAGTTTCTGAAAAAGGATATGGAAAAAGATCTCATTTGGAAGACTACAGAATTACCAATAGAGGAGGAAAAGGTGTGAAAACTTTGAATATTACCGAAAAAACAGGAAATTTGGTGGCTATTAAGAATGTTACAGACGAAGATGATTTAATGATCATTAACAAATCTGGTATCACAATTAGAATGGCTGTTTCTGATTTAAGAGTAATGGGAAGAGCAACTCAAGGTGTTCGATTAATAAATATTAAAGATTCTGATAGCATTGCTGCTGTAGCAAAAGTACAGCACGAAGAAGAAGAGGAAATAGACGAAAATGAAACTGGCACAGAAGTTGACAATTCAGCAACAGAAAGCCAAGAATAAAAAAAGGACGATTAAAATTATTTTAGAATGAAAAGACAAATAGTATTAGTAGTGTTAGGGTTGTTTACAATAACAGCTTTTGCACAAAAAGACGAGTTGAAAACCGCAGAGAAGGCAATTAAAAAACAAGATTTTGCTACTGCTGTATCAGCAATAAACTCAGCTGAAGGATTAATTGCCAATGCAGATGCTAAAACAAAATCTAAATTTTATTTTTTAAAAGGGCAAGCTTTTGGAGGTAATAAAGAGTATGAAAAAGCGGCAAAAGCTTATAACGATTTATTTGCTTTCGAAAAATCGACAGGAAAAGAACGTTATTCAAAAGATGCAATTCCATTGTTAAATACTTTGAAAGATGAAGTAAATAAAAATGGATTTGCTCTTTACGAAGCAAAAAATTACAAAGAAGCTGCAAAAGCATTTTATGTAAGATACACTTTAGATAAAAAGGACACCTTGTTTTTATCTAATGCGGCACAACTAGCATTACAATCTCAAGATTTTGATACAGCTTATGATTATTATAGTCAACTAAAAGATTTAGGCTATACAGGAATCAAAGAAGTTTACGGAGCGATTGATAAAGATTCTAATAAAAAAATCACATTCAATTCTAAAGAAGAAATGAATTTAATGATGAAATCTGGTAAATACATCAATAATTCTATTACAAATTCTCCTTCAAAAAGAAATGATATTTTAAAGAATTTGGTAACCATCTTGACAAAACAGGAAAAAAATACTGAAGCGATCACTCTTGTTCAAGAGTTACGTAAGCAAGAACCAGACAATTTACAATTGTTGTTAACAGAGGCTTATATCTACAATGATTTAAAGCAGCCTAAAAAGTTTGAAGCTTTGATGAAAGAAGCTACAGATAAAGATCCAATGAACCCAGATTTATATTACAATATTGGAATTGTAAATTATAATGAAAAGAATTTTGAGCAAGCTGAAAAATATTTTACAAAAGCATTAGAAATTAATCCAGATTACCCTAAAGGAAATTGGATGTTGGCAAATACACTTATACAAAAAGATGGAGATTTAGTGACGAAAATGAATGCGTTACCAATGTCAGACGTAAAAAATTATTCGAAATATGAAGCAGAACGTAAAAGTTTGTTTAATAAAATATTACCATTTTTAATCAAGGCTGATAAAGAAGAAAGAAGTGAATCAACAGTTCGGATGTTAATTGGAATTTATGATCAATTAGAAAAAAATGATGAAGCTACAGCATTAAGAAAAGTTTTAGAAACGTTAAAGTAATTTTTTAATTATAAATAAAAAACCGAAACAATTTTGTTTCGGTTTTTTTATGCTAAATAATCTTTTTAATTACTCTAAGTTTATGTGTATGTCGTTTAGAATCAACATTATAAATTCCACTATGATCTAATCGGTCTATTCTAACTTTTCCAAATGCATGTATGATGTAATTGTCTTTCATAATGATGCCAACATGGGTAATAATACCTTCATTGTCATCAAAAAAAGCCAAATCTCCAGGCTCACTTTCTTCAATAAAACTTAATACTTCTCCTTGTGTTGCTTGCTCTTTAGCTTGCCTTAATAATTGGTGTCCACAAAGTTTATAAACTAGTTGTGTAAACCCAGAACTATCAATACCAAACGGAGTTTTTCCTCCCCAAAAATGTGGTGTATTTAAAAATAAAAAAGCTGTTTTTATAAGGTATGCTTTGTCTAGTTTTTTATTGATAATTGAACCTTCATATGAGTATGTTTTAGTACCAATATAAGCTTTTTTATTGCTAAAAAAAGGCAAAGTTGCACCAATTGGTATGGTAGATAAACTTCCGTTTTCTTCCTTAAGAAAATCTATAAGCTCACCTGATAAAGTAGCTTTAGAATTAGACAAATCTAAGTATGTTTCTTTTGTAATTTCCTCAAACTGTTTGTTGTCAATAAAACCTTCACAAGAATCAAAATAAATTCTAATTTTACTCCAGGTTTTTCTTCTTTCCAACACTTTAAAATGCTCGCCAAAAAGGACTTGAGAAACCATTTCAGAATCATCTGAAGCCTCAGTTCTTAAAGGAACAATACTTAAATTACAGATGCCGTATAACAAGTTGTTAGTTTTGAGTTATAAGTTTTGAGTTAAAAAATTAAATTTTTTCAATAATCATTGCACTTGCACCGCCACCACCATTACAAATTGCCGCCGCACCAATTTTAGCATTATTCTGTTTTAAAATAGAAGTCAAAGCAATGGTAATTCTTGCCCCAGAAACACCTAAAGGATGTCCTAAAGAAACAGCTCCTCCATTTACATTTACTTTGTCGGATGATAATCCTAGAATTTTCATGTTAGCCAATCCAACTACAGCAAAAGCTTCGTTCAACTCAAAATAATCTACATCCTCAATAGAAATATTAGCTTTTGCTAATGCTTTAGGTAACGCTTTTGCTGGCGCGGTTGTAAACCATTTTGGTTCATGTGCTGCATCTGCATATCCTTTAATTTTGGCAAGTGGAGTAATATTTAATTCTTTTGCTTTGTCTGTAGACATTAAAACCAATGCAGCTCCACCATCATTTATTGTTGATGCATTCGCAGCAGTAACGGTTCCGTCTTTTGTAAATGCAGCACGTAAAGCAGGTATCTTTTCCATTTTTACGTTTTTATATTCTTCATCTTCAGAAAAAATAATTGGTTCACCTCTGCGTTGTGGAATTTCTACAGGAACAATTTCATTTGCATATTTTCCTTCTTTCCAAGCATTTGAAGATCGATTGTATGATTCGATTGCAAAATTATCTTGGTCTTCTCTAGAAAAATTATATTCAGTTGCACATTCATCAGCACAAACTCCCATTGCAACTTGTTCATAAGCATCAACCAAACCGTCTTTTTGCATTCCATCTTCCATAGTAATAGGACCAAATTTAGAGCCTGTTCTTGCATGTTGATAATGTGGAATCATACTCATGTTTTCCATACCACCAGCAATTACAATTTCTGCATCACCCAATGCAATAGTTTGTGCAGCCAACATAATAGATTTCATTCCTGATGAACACACTTTATTAATGGTTGTACATGGAACTGTATTTGGTATTCCAGCAAAAAGTGCTGCTTGTCTAGCAGGTGCTTGTCCTAATCCAGCTGAAACCACATTCCCCATAAAAACTTCCTCTACCATTTCTGGCTTTAAATTGATTTTATTTAATGCCCCTTTTATGGCAATAGCTCCAAGTTTCGGAGCAGGAATAGAAGATAAACTCCCCATAAAACTACCAATTGGTGTTCTGGCTACTGATACAATTACTACTTCTTTCATGTTTATATATCTTAAATGTTTTGTACATTACTATTATATTGCGAAAATAACCAATTTATTGTGATCATTAAAATATAAGGAGACCATTTCTTGAACAAAGAATAAAGTTAAATCTAATTTTTGCCGAAGAAACTATTTAAAGTAAGTTTGTAATAGTGTTTTAAGCTACTAAAATTAAATGAATGAGTAATTTTATAAATAAAGTCTATAAAAATAACGCGATAGTTTATAAAGTGCTATTGTTTTTAATAGCGGTAGTCTCTATTGTATACTTATTTCCAAAAGGAGGTCAGTTTAAATACGATTTTAACAAAGGCAAACCCTGGCAATACGATAATTTATATGCAACATTTGATTTTTCTATTCAAAAAAGTGATGAGGAAATCAATCAAGAAAAGGTAGAAATTACAAGAAACAACAAGCATTATTTCGAGTTTAATAAAGCCACTGTTTTAGACATTAAAACAGCATTTACAAACAAAATAAATTACATTCAAGCTAACGATTCTATAGACTCGCAACAGATGTTGCGTTTAATTTCTATAGGAAATTTTGTTATCGAAGAGGTATATAAATATGGATTCATTGATGAAGCGAGTCAGGGTAAAATTTTTAATGAAAATGAAATTATTTATCTGCGAAAAGACAATGAGGTAGAAGAAGTAGCATATAATAAATTGTTGATTTATAAAGAAGTTCTACAATTAATTACAGAAAACATCAAAAGCTCTCCTATAAGCTATTCAGAAAACAAACTACTAAACACCTTAATAGAAGTGTTAAAACCAAATGTTTTCTACGATGCAACTTTTACCCAAAAAGCTTTTGAAGAATCGTTTAAAAATATTTCATATACCAAAGGGTTGGTAACCTCTGGTGAATTAATAATTTTAAAAGGAGATATTGTTGAGGGCAGAAAATATGAGATTTTAAATTCTCTAAAAAAAGAGTCAGAATCTAAAGTTTGGACAGAATCTAATTACTTATGGATTGTTTGTGGATACACAATCTTAGTGTCATTAGCCTTATTGATGTTGTTACTTTTCTTAAAAAAATTTCGATTAGAAATTTACAACAACAATAATAAGGTAACCTTTATCTTTTTCAATGTTTTCTTAATGATTTTGATACAGACATTGGTTATTAAATACAACTCAGAGTACTTGTATATTGTTCCTTTGAGTATACTACCTATTGTCTTAAAGGCCTTTTTTGATCCTATATTAGGTCTGTTTGCCCATGTATTAACAGTCTTGTTATTAGGATTTATTGTGCCCAATAGTTTTGAGTTCATTTACCTACATATTATTGCTGGAATCGTTACTATTTTAACAGTTTCTGAATTGTATAAAAGAGCCAATTTGTTTATTTCAATTGGGCAAATTACCCTTATTTATATGGTTACCTATTTTGCCTTTTCAATAATAAAGGAAGGAAATGCTTCTCAAATAAATTGGGGTTATTTTATGCTGTTTTCTGCAAACGGATTGTTATCCTTTTTGTCTTTGTTCTTCATTTATATGTATGAAAAAATATTCGGATTGGTTTCAGACGTAACTCTTTTAGAACTGTCTAATACAAATACAAAGCTGTTAAGAGAGTTAAATGAAAAAGCTCCAGGAACCTTTCAGCATTCTATGCAGGTTGCTAGTTTGTCAGAGGCCGCTGCAAATGAAATCGGAGCAAATTCTATGTTGGTAAGAACAGGAGCCTTATATCACGACATTGGTAAAATGTTAAATCCAATGTATTTTATTGAAAATCAATCTACAGGAGTTAATCCACACAATGATTTATCTCCAAAAGATAGTGCTCGAATAATAATAGATCATGTAATTAAAGGAATTGAGTTAGCAAAAGAAAACAGATTACCAGACAGAATAATAGATTTTATAAGAACACATCATGGTACAAGTTTGGTGTATTATTTCTATAAAAAAGAGCAGGATTTGTATCCAGAAGAAAAGGTAAAAATATCAAAATTTAAATACCCTGGACCCATACCTTTTTCAAAAGAAACAGCAATATTAATGATATGTGATGCAGCTGAAGCAGCTACAAAAAGTATTAAAAACCCAACTGCGCAATCAATTGACGCCTTAATTGATAAAATTGTAGAAAAACAAAAATCTGATAATCAATTTATTAATTCTGATATAACTTTTAGAGAAATAGAAAAGATAAAAAAAGTTGTAAAAAAGAAATTAATGAATATGTATCACTTACGAATTGAATATCCAGATTAGGCTATAATTTTTTATGAAAAAAAAGTAAAAAATGTTGTGAAATTGTATTTGTAGTCTTACATTTGCACTCGCAATTTTTAATTAATACTTAAGTATTGTTAAGGAGAGGTGCCAGAGTGGTAATGGAGCAGATTGCTAATCTGTCGACGGGTAACTGTCGCCAGGGTTCGAGTCCCTGTCTCTCCGCAAAATTTGCAAACTCGGAGTGTAGTGCCGCAATAAATGTGGGGTAAACTTCACTCAGAGAATTAAGAGTAGAAAAAAAAGTATAGATTTTTAAAATCATATAGTTTTTTTTAAAACTCGGGGTGTAGCGTAGCCCGGTCATCGCGCCTCGTTTGGGACGAGGAGGTCGCAGGTTCGAATCCTGCCACCCCGACAAAGT
>Ga0181561_10005146_pt1 | contig 11161 bp, 7 predicted proteins | sample 011ome_19_FD_133760 | JGI IMG/M metagenome (GOLD analysis project Ga0181561, IMG submission 133760) | Coastal salt marsh microbial communities from the Groves Creek Marsh, Skidaway Island, Georgia - 011510BT metaG (megahit assembly) | ecosystem: Environmental > Aquatic > Marine > Intertidal zone...
CGGTCGACGAGATCGTCCAGGTACACCCCCACCCCCCCCAGCGCGATCTCCGCGCCGCTCTCCAGCGTTTCCCACGTCTTCGGCGGCAATTTCTCCCGCGCGACGACTTCAAACGAAATCGTCCCGTCGTCATTCTCTTTCTCGTCATAAAGCGTCGCGCTGCGCGACGCGGCGTCGACATCGAGTCGACCGTCGCGCTTCCGAGGTTTCTTTTTGTGTCGCTCCCTCGTCCACGTCACGCGCCATCGCGCGGACATCGCGCGGCGACGCGATTTGACGCGACAGCGGACAGACAGCTGGTCGACGTTTCGACTTCAAAGTTTGGTTCGGAGCGAGCGGATGGTCTGAAACGCGCGCGCCGCGCGTCGGCCGCGAAAGCGCGTCGCGCGCGCGCGAAGGAAATTTTTATCGTCGGCGCGCGCGAGCGTCTCGGTCGACGCGCGCGACGGTGGCGCCGCGACCGCGCGCGCGGCGCGCAGTCGTTGTTGAGCCGAACGCGACGACTATTGTGTGACGCGGCGCGCGCGGTTCGCCGGACACACCATGACGCCATGCCGACGACGTACGCGGAGACGTTTTGGTTCGATCTCGTGGTCGTGTTTCTGATCTGCGTCGTCATGCCGCTCGGGGTTTTACTGCTTCAGAGTCGAAGGTCTCAAAAGCGCGTCGTCGCGTTGACGCTCTTGCTCCTCGCCGCGGCGTGGATAGGTCTGTTTGAGCACGCCCGCATGCGACGACCCGAGATCACGCGCGCGGGGGTGCGAAACGCCCTGCGCACCGTGCGCGACGTCGACGGCCGCGACGGTCGTTTCTCGCGCGCGGCGTTGGAGAGAGCCCTCGCCGAGGGTCGAGCGCTCGCGCCGGCGAACGCCTCGGCGTCGTCCGCGTTCGCGTCCGACGCGTCGTCGACGCCGCGCCGCCCCCTCGAGCGCCATCGCGCGCGTCGCGCGCGTTCGAACGTTTAATCACGCATCACTCCACGCCGCGCTCCACCGTTCGTTTCGCGCCCGCGCTCGCGCGCGCCGAGCCTCGGTCGACCCCGCGCGCGTCGCCGAATCCGCGCTGAACCTGGGCACGAGACAGTGCCCTGTTTCGCCGCACCGATCGCCTCGCGCTCGCCCTCGAGCGACGCGCGCGCGACGCCATGGTATCGCACCGAGCGAAACCGCGCGTGGTGGATCAGCGCAGGTGCGAGCGACGCGCGCGAGCGAGACGGCGCGCGCGCAGACGCGCGCGCGACGCGATCGGGGGACCGACGGAATCGCGACTGACGATCGATCGCCCGCCGCGCGTCGCGCGACGCTCGAACGCGCAGGAAAATCCTGCAACGCACGAAATCGTTGCTCAGGTTTCTCGGTCTCGGACACATGCGGAACATGGGGGCGGAGCTGCCGTACAGGAAACGAGTGGAATTCATGCTGGTGACAATCTTCGGGACGACGTTTGATAAAAACTCGTACTGGTACGGGGCGCCGGATCCGGACACGTTCTTCGCGACGATTTTGAACATGGCGGGGGCGAACAAAGCGGTGAGTGCGAGCGATGGGAGCGAGATATTTCGGATCAAACCGGGAACGACGTCGTACGAGGTGAATCGAGGGAAGCTGCGGGCGCTCGGGGTGTCGGAGAGGACGCTGCGGGACTTGTTTGCGAGGACGGAGGCGGCGGATGTACAGCACCAAATTGAACCCGTGGGGCCGTTGGAGGTGCCGTTACCGGAGGCGGTGATGGTGTACGCGGCGGAAGATCGGTCGATGACGCCCGATGCGCCCGCGGAAGTTGAGACGCAAGAGGACGCGGCGCGCATGCTCGTGGACTTGTTCGGGGGCTCGCAAATGGAGGAACAGAAAACATTCACGAAACTAGTCACGCATGGGAACACGAAAGTCCCCATCAAAGTCAAAAAACGAGCCTCTGGGAAGAGAAAGAACCGTTCGGACACGTTGAGGGAAACGGCGGATGAAGCAACGACCAAATCAGTCGCCGAGACGGCGACGACATCCGCAAGTCGAGATACTTTAGCCGCAACGATAACGGCGAAACCAGAAGCAAACGGCCGAAACAGAAGAAAGGCTAACGCTCCTTCGAGGAACAGCAAAGGCAAAGAGCTAGACCTGGGTGACGACGACGAGCCTGACGACGCCGTCGCCGCTAAACCCATTCCTGACGACGACGACACGCACAGCAAGGCGTTGGAAGCTAATCTAGCGCGGCGCTTGTGCCTAGCTCCGCGCGACGGATCGCACAGACCACTTCCATTTCTTGATTACGGCTGGGATCCTGAGCTCGAGCCGAAATCTATCGCTCAGTTGCACGAGGATAACGAGTTCTTTCTCGCTCCTGAAGCATCTGGCGATGATGCTCCAACGTGCGGAGCGGCGAACGATGATCCTCTGTTGGGCGTTGAGGATTTCGTTGATTTCGATGAACTTTGGAATTCGTACGTCTTTCCCTCATTCGAACAGAATCCGGAACTTGAACATAGGCGCCAATCTACGCGAATGCTTTTTTCAAAGTTTCGAGCGGAACTGCACGACATTCTCCGAGGCACGGAGGTGGCCGAAAAAGTGTTCGAACAACTCGACGTTCTCCTAGAGACCGCAGATATGGGTCTCTTGAGGAACTTTGCACTACGTGGGGAATGAAATCTTCGCGCGCATGTGGGTTGTAGAAACGAACGCACTGTAATTTCAACATGCTACTCATGTTACTATCCGATTCGAAAGTCGGCGCCGATGCTCACGTGATCGCTCGCGTATCGAACGCTCGGTAGTTTTCCATACCGCAGAACGTCATCTAAACTCGGACTCTGTAGAACACGCGTCGGTTCGAGATTCGATGTGTACCAGATGTAATCATTCGTTCCACAAAACTTGTTGTGGCACGTCGTAAACGCTGGCTCACCGCCGGCGACAGCGACGTACGCGCTTGAAAGTTCGGCTTCGAACGCATGATGCACCGTAAATCCGCCCGGAGTCAGGCGCATCAAATTTTTTACTTGCTCTACGTCGGTTCCCCGCTTTTGCGTCGCACTTTGAGACGCACTTTCTAATTCTACGCCCGTTCGGCTTGGAAAAGGCGTGCTGCGGTCGCCGAGCGCGAGAGCCAGCTGTGACGCGCCCCAACCTTGATTGAACGCTCTGATCGCCGTGTCTTCCGTTTCCGAACGCCCGATACGAGTGACTTGGTCATCACCTACGTTTCTATCGTCTAAAACATCCACGAGAGTACCCGAAAGCTCGCGCCTATTCACCTCGCTCAAATCAAGCCTTCCGTTTGAGAAGAAATGGTAGAGCGCAGAATTTGGAGAAAAATTAAAATCGCCGCATATCACGCAATGCGCCATCAGCCCGCGATCGACGATGTCTTGGCGTATTCTCGCCACAGTCGCGAGCAGCACGCGCACCTGTCCAACCTTCGCGTCGCCGCGCTTTGGGTTGAACAGCAAGTGGGCGTTTGCGACGACCAACCGAAAACCGTCTCGAGCGCGATGTCGCAACGTCACCACGCATGCGGCGTTATCGCCCAACCCGTAATCATCAAACTTCAACTTCTCTGTCGTTTCACACGTGAACGCACCGCGACGGATGAATATCGCGCACCCCTCCCGCTTCTCCGCTCGCTTCTCCCCTCGCGCTTCTCCGCTACGCTCGCACAGCGCCGCTCGAGCGTACTCGTCGCCCAAAAGCGCCTCGTTCCCTCTCCACGCCTTCTCCTCGTACTCTTGCGCGCACACGACGTCACCGCTCAGCATCTCGAGCTCGCATCGCAGCGTCTTCGCTCTGCTAGACCACTCCAGGCGATGCGGACCGACGCGATACAGCGCTCGACCGAGCTGTGTCGTGTACTGTCGCGCGAGGAGGTTGTACGACACGAGCCGGAACTCGACCGCGGCCGCCGCGGCGCGTTTTCGCTTTCGCGAGGACCATCGTCTCGCGCGCACGCCCGCGCGGGCGTGACGCTCGGCGGGCGTGACGCCGTCCGGCATGTGAAGGAAAAGTGCAAAAAGAAAAGTGCAATGCTTGTTGAATGTGCGCTCGGGACGCTCGAGTCGGCCGCGTCCACGAGTGGGGCGAGCGACCGATCGAGGCGCCGAGCGGTTGATGTTGCAAAGAGACTGCCACGCGTGAGATAGACTGCTCAGGGGTGGTAATTATCTTTGCGTTGGTCGAACGAAGCGCGCGGGTCGAGGCGACGAGACGAGCGCGCACGGTTTGGAATCTCGAGAGAGTCGTATTACGGTGAAATCTAGTCAGCCTCGGAAGGCTTCGCCCCACGAAGACGACCAGTGCGTCGGGCGGCAATAAGACCGACCTTGGCACCAGCCGAACGGTCGCGACGAATGGTGGACGCGTGACCGATGTGCTGGTGGTTACCACCCCCGTGAGGGTGCTCAACCGGGTTCATAGCCACACCACGAACCTTCGGCCAGCTGTTGCGCTTGACCTTGTACTTGTGGTAGCTCGCACCAGCCTTAAGCATGGGCTTATCGCAGCGACCACCACCCGAAACTTGACCAACCGTCGCGCGGCAACCGGAAGGAATCGTCTTCTTGGCCCCAGACGGAAGCTTGATGCGGGAGAAACCCGTATCGAGGTTGTGCGAGATCAAGATGCAATATTCGCCAGACGCCTTGGCCAAGGTACCACGATCACCGAGCTTGGACTCAACGTTGCAAATGATCGTACCCTCCGGCATAGAGCTGATCGGCAAGATGTTACCAATAGCCAACTGCGCCTTCTTACCGGCGTACACGAATTGACCCGTGTACGTCCCTTCCGCCGCGATGAAGAGCTCCTTTTGGAGACCGTAACGCTTGGTGTGACGGAACGTCATCTACAAATCGCACGAAAAAGTTTATAACATCGTCAGTCACTGATTCAAACACGCACAGGGGCGTTCGAATCTTCCCTCGCGTCGAACGCACGTCCCTCCGCGCGCGCGCGCCTCGCGCGTCCAAAGCCCTACTCCCGTCGAGGACGATCGAGCGTCAGCGCCGTCGAACACATCGCAAACACGCACCTTGGCCAACGGCGCGCCTCTACCCGGGTCGTGAATGATATCCGTCACCACGCCCTTGACGTAACCGTGTCTTTCGGCGTAATCCTGCGTCGCGGCGTCGAGTCCCATCGTCAGTCGTCCGTCTTAGGTCTTTCACAACTCCATCCACGTTTCACCCCGTCGCGCGCGCGCCGACGCGTCCCCATCGCGCGCGTCGACGCGATTCGATAACACGCATATTCCATCACCCATCACCGCGCTTCGAGCGGTCGATCGCGCGCGCACGGCGCGCCAATCCTCGAGCGCGCGTCGCGATCGCGGTGCCATCGCGCGTCCCGTGGCGTCGCGCGCCGGTCGTCGTCCACGCACCTGTTGGCGATGCTTCGCCGCGCCCTTGCGGGTGTGGGTGTGGGAGGTAAACACCGACCCTTTACCCTTACGGCAACCTCGGATGACGCGACCCATGGCTAGTGAACGAGCGTCGCGAAGAGGCGGAAGCGTGCGCGCGGCGCGGCGTCGGGCGCTCTTCGAGAACGGGCAGTTTATTTCCATTCGAGTATGTTGGTAGGTTATTTCGTTAGCCTTTATATGTACACGTGTGGCATGATACTCCGTATGTCCGAATGCCGTATATAGGTAAACAGTTACACGTTGTAAAGCACATCAAATTCTTCGAGCGGGATACAAACGGTCCTCTCGACGCCGCGCAACTGCGCGACGCTCACCGTCCCCGCGCGCGACGCCTCGACTCGAGACGCCGCGCGAGCGCTCAGAGATTAATATTATTCATCCTCGCGCTCGAGCGTGCGCGACGAAGACGACCGCATCGCGACCGCGCGCGGCGTCGAAAAACGGGGGAACGACACGAGGCCGGGACATCGACGCGCGCGGATGCCGACGACGCGACGGGCGACGCGCGCGAGCGCTCGGAAGCGCGCGTGCGACGCAGAATCGTCGCCGGTGACGACGCCGAGCGACGGACGACGCGCGGTGACGTCGTCGATGGCGAGCGAGGACGCGCGCGAGGACGACGACGAGGACTGCGAGGTGCGCGTGGAGGGGACGCCGAGGACGAGCGGAGGTGAGGAATCGCCCGTGACGGCGAACGATGATGGATTTGAGGATGCAGAGGATGGTGATGATGCGTGGGGGTCGATGGCGGAGAGTCCAGGGATGGGACGACCGGCTACGCAGACACCGCCGGTGCGAGTGTGCGCGCGCGTCGCCGCCATCGAGGAGGCGGCGGCGAAGCTTGAGGAGGGCGCGGAGGAGGATATGGACGGACTTGAGACCCCGGAGCGTAAGATGACGTCGGCACGAGATGATGGAGACGAATGCGAGGACGAGGTCAACCTCGGCGGCACCCCCGAGGGCGCGGATGAGGACGAGGAAGCCAGTCAACAGGAAGCGGCGGGAAGTCAAACGCCGCTCATGTCACCGGTGGATCGGTTCCGTCGGAGTAACGTCGAGCCGAGAAGTAATATGAAGCCTGGTGGCATGTGGGCGTCCATTGGTTCGCCCATGACGGCACCGTTCGAGAATAAAGTGCTCGGAAATTCCATTGATGCCGGCGCAACGCCGTCTCGTCCGAGCGCGGCGGCAAAGAAGCGGGCAGCGATGCGCATGTCTCTCCCGGCGAACGTCGTTCCCATGACCCCGATTCCAATCTCTCGTCAAGTTCTTGAGCGTATCGAGTGCCTGGGTCCGTCGTTGAACATCGTGCAGCGCTTGATGCTCGTAGTTGGAATCTTGCTCGACTTTTACTCCAAGACGCAGTTGGTGCGCGAACTTCATCGCTTCGCTCGAGCGGGATCTTGGTTGTGGTTCAGCATGGTTTTGACGTTTTTCGTCTTCTCGGCGGCGTGTATTACTGGATACTGGGTGCTTCACTATCCCATGCCCAAGAAACCGGCGAAAGGAAGTGTGGGCAAGGACCAAAAAGTCTTTGGATTCAGCAAGTACGATTTCAAAGTCGTCGTCAGGCGCTTTGGTGCCGCGTGCGCGATGTTGCAGCTCGGCACCGCCTTTGCCGCTTGGCGTGCGCTCCGAACGAATGATGTGCGAGCGAGAAAGGCTGAAATGGATCTTCGTGGGATGCAACTCGTGGATACCATCTTCTTAACGCTCCCCATGGCGACGCTCCAGGCGTACATTGGAATCTCGTGCTCGTCTCCCACCAGCGTCTGCCCGGGTCGGGAGGGATTCGACATGCTCCTGTTCCTGGCCGTCGCGGGTTCGATCACCTCTGGTACCTTGTGTTTTGTTTCGTTAGACTTGCACGAAAAACCGCCCGCGTACTCGTGGAGAGAGTACTGGAAGATGCACAAGGCACACCTGTCTGAAATGATGGCCAAGGCGTGCTACCGCTTCTTTGAGCTCGCGGCACGAATCTGCACAATTGGCCTTTTTGCCGCGGTCACAGGTCCGTATGTCATGCTTGTATTTTTCTTCCACGCGTGCGTTATCCTCGGTTTGTTGAAGATCCGTCTCCCGGGCACTCACGACCGAAAGGTTTGGGAAAAGTTTTGCGAATTGCGCGAGTTTAAAATTTGGGGACGGACTTGGAACTTGCCCGTCCTCGATGACGTCAAGCTATTGGTTGCTTGCTTGATCTGGCCGCCGTCCTCGTACGTCTCTAACTCTACTGACCGCAAGGGCAAGTTTTGGTGGCGTTCCACGTCGTGCCCGAGGAAATCCTTTTGGGGGCTCACACGAGAAGACGCTTTGATTCCATTCGCTGTCATCATCGGCGTTCTCGCCATAGAGGCCGGTATCATGCTCATCGTTGTCTCGCTCGTCGCCGAGGAGCACTATTACAGCTATTTGAGCATCGCTGTGGCGGTCAACTTCTTGTGGATGATCAGCGCCGTGAACTGGATGAGCGCCGCCGCGTTGTGGAATCCTTTTGTTCCCGAGGGTCCGCCCTTGGGCTACCCCAGCGTCAGCGCCATCAACAACGCGATTGGTGGAAGGCAACTGTTCAGCGGGCTAAAGAAGACGCCGATTAAAAGTCCTGGCGCTAGTAATAACTTCGTACGATCTCCTGCGCCGTTTTACCGCTCACCTTTGGAGCCGGTGAACGAAAATAAATTATCGGTCGACCTGAACACGGGCGCCGAAGCAGTGGACACGCCTGAGTTTGGGCACCGAAAGACGGACAGTAACGTATCCAATACCTCGTCGCTAGGTCCGAGAACGACACCGGTGATGATCAAGGGAAGTCCCAAGCCAGTGGAAGTGTACATCGACATGGGTGATGACTCAGCTGATTTGAACGAGGATGATGAAATCAACCCCATGGTGACGGAGGCAATCGGTGAGGAGTCCATGTTGCGTACGAGCGTACAATGGCGTGATTCCATGGAGTTGGATCGAACTGCTTCAGGTGATATGGATGTTGCCGGAAGTCAAGATGATTTAGAAGCAGCTCGTCAAGCCCTCAACGCCGTCGCCGCACTGAATACGACTGGAGAGTACGACGGTGGCTGCACGCCAAACGTCGACATGGTGTCACCATTGTTTGTCGATAAAGAAAACTCTTTCAACGACACCCCAGAAATGGCTGATCCGTATGGAGTGAGTCCGATTTTGGCAAACGCCTCACCAGAGCAAGTGAGAACGTCGGGTGGATATTCCCCGCGTTAAAGCGATGTAAAGTACATAAATTAAAATCTCTGTTATTCCTTATATGGCACAGCCGCGTCTCGAACAATCATGTTTGAAAATGCTCCCTTCGCCCGAGCCGAGTCTTCGCGATTTCCAAGCTCAGCCGCGCGAATTGATGCATCTTCTATCGCGACGGCGACACGGCCAAGCGCGACTAATCCAGAAGCACCCATATACGTCCCGACGGCGCCGAGCGTCAACATCGATCCAACCAACGCGCCGGCGAATTTCACCGCCCCGGCAGATCCCCGACGGAGTATCGTAGTGAACGCGGCAGCACCGAACACGCCGGACAAAATTCTGTTAGTATAGTCGACTGGTTTTGCGTCTGTCGGCCATTCGTTCAGATATTCGTTGAACTTTGCGCGCGATTCCGAGCTTTCAACTTCGTCCCAGAGTTGCTGGATGCCCGCGATGTGACCGGCTCCCACAACGCCGACGACACTCGATGCCGTGGGGTCCCGTTGTAGTGCCGTCGCCAAGATCAAATCACGCTCTCGAATAACCGTTTCAGCCGTCGCCCAATCCATGATGCTCATCTTTTTGGCGCTATCGACCTTTGATAATCCGGGACTGAACGTCGGGTTGCCATTGAACGACTCAACTCGCACGTACTCGACAACCCTACGAGCACACTTTCGCACGCGCATCAAATCATCCACGCGTACCGGTATGCCTCTCAAGCCGCTGTCTAAAATTTCTAGCGCGGATTTAATGACCGCCTCGCTATGTTCACATCCAGCCTTCTCCAATATATGCTTTGCCTTTTGCACGCCACTTCGCTTCGTCGCCGCGTCGGCGCGCGCCAAATCCGTCTCCCCCCCCAAAAACTCTCCAGTTTTGGCCAGCTCATCGAACAGCGTTGATCCACGTCGCACACGCGCCATCAACCTCCCCACCGTTGCTCGCTGATTCCTATCTCCAAGAACCACAGTCGCGCCGACGTCCCGCGCCGCTTCCACCGCAGCTATGAACTCTGCCCCGGGCCGCGTGTCCAACACCGCCCCGATCGTCGAGTACCCCAAACTCCCCGCCACGATCGCCAATTGTCCATTCACCAGCGTGTTGAACGCCTCACGCACGCTCGCCACTCGCCTCGCCGCGTGCATCGCGGGTCGGTCTTCGCTCGCGCTCCGCAACAAACTCTTCAATCTGTCCCCGTCGAGTTCGATGACCACCAAATCTGGTTTACCCTCTAGAATCGCGCGCGATACCTCGCGTGCGGACGCTTCTGAGACGTGCGCGCTTCCGATGAGCGTGATTTCGCTTCCACTCGCGGGATGTTGAAGCTTTTTCGCGCACTTTGGTTTGTCTTCTGGATGGTCATCGATTTGCAACACTCGGACGCCACCGTGCGTCGTGCCCAGGGACACGCCGGGAGGGAAACCGTCGTCACCGGTGGACGATGATGGGTCATCATCGGCGTCCACGCGGTCGAGCGACATCGTGCATCTGTGTGAGGCGGCGGTGAGGCATAGATACGATGGTTGCAACGTGAGCTATTTATTTCAGTTGGGCGAGCGCGGTGAGTTGGGGGACTGCCGGTCGAGGTCAACGTACGGGGCGCGTTTTCTCGGGGTGAACACGCCAGCTAATGACGCGGAATCGGTGAAACGCCGGGCGAACTCCGAAGGGCCGTCCCCGAAGACGCTCTCGCTGGCGTCGCGATGAGACGCTGTCTCGCTCGTCGAGTGCACGACGCCGTGCGCGTGAAAAGTTTTGAGCATCTTGACGAGGATGTCACGCTCGGTTTGGAGCTCGCTCAGGGCATTTTTCATCATTTGACGCTCTTGAGCGAATTGGGTGGCGCTCACGGAGGCGATGGACGCGACGTTATCCTTCGCCTTCGCGGCTTGTTCATTGGCTTCACGGAGCGCCTCGGCGGCGGAGGCATCGTTCTCCTCAGCAACTTTGAGTCGTTCTTCCAACGAGGTCAGGCGCTCGTTCGCGACGCGCAGACTTTGCTCGAGAGTGGATCTTTCCATTTCGGACTCTTTGAAACGCTCGCTGACCTCAGCGAGCTGTGTGCGAACACTTTCAATGCCCGAGGCTTCGACGGATGAACGATTCAGCGCTTCGTTTGTCAAGCGAAGCTCCTCTTCCATGACGGCATTACGAGTCTCTGCCGACTCTAGATTCGCCTTGAGCGATTCCACATCCGTCAATAACGTCGCCTGCACTTCCTCGTGTTTTTCCGTTACTTGTTGAATCTCTGCTCGAGCGTGCTCAAGACTCTTCTCGAGTTTCTCTTGTAGCTCCGTCCTCGCGGCGGAGGCATTCTGCTCAGACGCGGTGAGCGCTTGCGTTTTATCCGCGAGCTCTGCACGAAGAGCCGCGAGCTCTGCACGAAGCGCTTCGAGATCGGTTTCAAAACCAAGGGCTCGTTGACGAGCCGCATCGAGGCTCGATTGGAGTTCGTCCGTCGCTGATCCCGTTGAGGCTTGCGCAAGCTCGAGCGCTTCATGTTTCGCCTGAAGCTCGCCTTGAAGGGCGC
>Ga0181561_10005149_pt1 | contig 11158 bp, 5 predicted proteins | sample 011ome_19_FD_133760 | JGI IMG/M metagenome (GOLD analysis project Ga0181561, IMG submission 133760) | Coastal salt marsh microbial communities from the Groves Creek Marsh, Skidaway Island, Georgia - 011510BT metaG (megahit assembly) | ecosystem: Environmental > Aquatic > Marine > Intertidal zone...
CGAGTCGAAGCGTCGTCGCGGCGGCGAGCGCGCCGCGCCGAGAAATACCGCGGTGGTGTTATGCGCAGTATCCACGATATCTACGCATATCTACGCATCGACCACCTACAGCCACGTCACGCCTAGTCTTTCCTTCTCCTGTTCCGTGCCGCTCTCCGCCACCCTGGCGACGAGCCGCACGCCCTCCGGGTACCGCCCCGCCAGCGCGCGCGCGATGGTCGCCACCTCGCGCGCGTGCGTCTCGAGCGCGTCTGCGCGCGCCGCCGAGGGCGGGTGCGCGTTTCGTATGGACGCCTCCCACGTTTCGGCGAACACAGCCTTCGCCAGGTGTCTGCGCAGCTCCGGGCGGCACAAAGCGCGCGCCTGGGCCCACGCGTCGTCGGAGTTGTCGTCGTTTACGGTTTCGGTTCCGGCGGTTCCGACGAACGGCGACGCGCGCGACGCGTCGCCGTTCCGCGCGAAGAACCACTGCGTGAAGCACAGGCGGTCGCGCGGCCCGACGCTCGGCTCGACGCTGTGCAGCATGTTCGCCGCGGAGAAGAGCACGACGCGGCCCATCTTCGGCTCGATCTTCACCGGCGCGCGCAGAGGGAACGGGTACAGGATCAGCTCGCCCCCGTCCCCGTCGCGCCAGTCCGGGTTGAGGTACGTCAAAACCGTGACCCGCCGCCCGTCCACGCGCGCGTCGCTGTCGAAGTGCAGTGGGAAGCACCCGCCGAAGCCCGCGTTGCGCTGCAGCTTCACCACCTGGTGACGCAGCTGCGTCTGCGCGACGCTCGGGAGCATCACGTTCAGGAGGGTCAGCAGCGAGCGGTCCTCCGCGACGGCGCGGAGCGCGGGCGCGGCGAGCGCCTCCGACGCCGACAGCGCGTGCATCTCAGCCTCGAAGATGTGGCCCTTCTCCAGTCGCGCGCGCGTGCCGTCGGGGCGCACGAGCACCGTGGCGTTGGGGCGCATCACGCCGGGTGAGGACGCCAGGCGGAGGAGCTCGTCGCGTAACCTCTCCGCGAGAGTCGTCGTCTCGCGGTCTGCGCTCGGCGCATCGTCCCGCGTCTCGCCGAGCACGCCGTCCAGCGCGCCGTCCACCACCGCGAAGCCGTGCTTCACGAGCGACGTCGCGACATCCCCCACCGCCACCCTCTCCGCGGCGGCAGCCACCGCCGCGGCCTCGGGCGTGCCCGCCGAGGCTGGCGTGCCGTAGGTGGCGGGGGTGGGGAGGGACGGGCCCGAGGAACGGTGCCTCGACCCGACGCACCCGAGCCGGCGGATCGCTGCGCGCGCGGCGACGCGCGACGCCATGAGCACTGTCCGCCCGGGGGTGCACGAACCGGCGTTTTCGAAGGCTCGGCGGATTTGCCGAACCGTCAGGATCTTCATCGTGAAACGTTTGTTGTTAACCAACAATCCCACGTACGTCGTCAAACGACATTCCCCCTTCCTCATACCTGAGGACGCACTTTTCGAGGCGCGCGCGAGCACGAGGGTCTTCTGAAGATCCGGAGCTCCGCGCATCGAGTCAGACCCCGACCCCCGACCGCGCCTGCTTTGCGTGGAGTGCGCGAGTGCGCGAGGGCACCCCGAAGAATCCAAACCGGATAAAAGGGCGCGAAAAAGCGCCGTGGCGAAGAGGGATGGGATGCTGCGTTTCCCGCGCGGGGGACGACGCCCCGGGCGGCGCGTCCTCGTCGCGGTACGCGCCCGCGGAGCCTGAATCAGTCGAGAACGACGCGGTGACTCCGCGCGGCGACGCTTCCGACGCCCTCGAGGACGAGTGGTTGTCCGCGCTCGACCCCGAGGTGCGCGAAGTCTTCGTCGAGCTGGACGCCGCGACGCGTTTGGCGCTCGCGCCCGCGCTTCGCAGGAACGCGAAGCGCGCGCTGAGCGACGAGTACGACGAGTCCACCGCCCGGCGCATCGGCAAGGGCGGGTTCAGCGTGGTGTACGCCGTGAAGCACAGGCGAACCGGCGAGACATTCGCCGCGAAGGTGGTGAGCATGCGGGCCAGCGAGGATGAGGAATCCCGAACCGAGAGGGAGCGCCGCGTGTCTGAAATTACTAATAGAGACTCGAAGACGCGACGGCGCGCGCCGTCGCGAGGGTCCGCCGGTCTGACTCGCCTCGACGCGCTCCGCGCGCTGCTTTGCGAGGCTGCCGTGCCCGCACTCGCGCCGCACGAGTCCGTGGTAGCGTTCCGGGACCTGATCCTGGAAAGCAGGCGGGCCGTGCTGGTGCAGGAGTTCTGCCCCGGGGGCTCGCTGCTGGACGTCGTCCAGAAGGAAGTCGACCGCAAGCGCGCCGCGCGCCGCGCCGCCGCCGACGAGACCCGCCGGCGCTCGCGCGAGCACCGGCGGAGCGGGAGCCGCGAAACCCTCGCGTCGATCAAGGGCGAGACGTCGATCGACATCGAGACGACGGACGCGGAGCGCGAGACGTCGGAGCGGAAGCTCCTGAGCGCCGCCGCAGACGCGCACGTCGCCGAACACGGCGGCGCGCTCAGCGAACGCGACGCCAAAGACGCCTGCCGCCGCGTCGCGCGCGCGCTGGCGCGTCTGCACGCCGCGGGCTTCGCGCACCGAGACGTGAAGCTGGAGAACCTACTGCTCGCGCGGCCGAACGACCTGGGATCGCTGAAGCTGGCGGATTTCGGGTTCGCCACCGAGGTGAGCGACGCGCGCGGGCGCCGGCTTCGGTGCGCGCTGTTCGAGCGCAAAGACGCCGCCGGCGACCGGCTGCAGGGCACCGCGGAGTACGCCGCGCCGGAGATTTTAAGCGACCTCGCGCGCGCGGCGGAGGCGAGCGAGGAAAAGAAAAACTCCTTTGAAAAAAAGGAAGAGGACGGGCGCGCGGTCGCGGAAGGCGTTCGTTCGCAGGGCCACGCCGCGCCCCGCTCGCGCGAGCGCGTGCGGGCGTCGGCGGCGCGCAGCGCGCGGCCGGAGGTGGACGTGTGGTCGCTCGGCGTGACGACGTTTCTGATGCTCGGCGGGTACCACCTGTTCGACGCCGGCGCGGCGTCGCGCGACGCGCGCGCGCGCGCAAAGGAGACGCTCGCGATGGAGTTCCGGAAGCCGCAGTGGGCGCGCGTGAGCGCGGACGCCAAGCGCGTGCTCGAGCGCATGCTGCGCACCGACCCGCGCGCGCGGGTCACCGCCGAGGCGCTCCTCGAGGACAAATGGTTCCAGGAAGACTAGACTAGCTACTTTGTAGCTCTACTAGCATAGAAACGACGACTTTTCTTTTTCGAGCGATACGCGAACCGTTTTCGCGTACAATTTGGGAGCGTCGGTTCAGGGAGCCTCCCGCCTGCCTTCGAGCCCGCCGCGGTCGCCGCCGAACGGTCCCCCGCGTCCCCCGCGCCCGCCCCGGGGCGAGTCGCGCCCGCCCCACCCCCGGCCACCGGGACCCCGGGGCGAGACAGCGTTCCTCTCATTCTGCCGCCCGTGCTGCTCTGTGGAGTGCGTGTGCATGACTTTCGTGTACCCGCGGTCGCGGCAAATCTGGCACGGGGGCTCGCCGCGACGACCGCCGGCGGCGGTGTCTGCGCCGCGCGGCGGTAGGTAGCGGTCGTTCTCGCGGTAGCGCCGGTCATCGCGCCAGTCATCGCGTCGGCCATCGCGCCGGTCATCGCGCCAGTCCTCGCGCCGGTCGTCGCGCCGGTCGTCGCGCCGGTCGAACGGCGGGGCCCAACCGGCGCCGCCCGGGGGGCCGTGCGCCGCCTGGAAGGGCGGCGCCGGCACGTCCGCGACGCGCGAGAAGGGGGGCGGGGGCACGTCCAGGACCGCGCCCGGGGGAGGCGCGCCGAAGGTGGCGTTCAGAAAGTCCTCGGCGCGATCCGCGCGCGGCGGCGGCGGCGGCACGGACGACGCGAACGCGACGCGCGGCGGCGCGCCGCGTTGGGGCGCGAGCGGCGCGGCGTGCGAATACGGCGCCCCCGGGTACGGCGCGGGGTACGGCGCGAACGGGACGCCGGGGTCGTTTCCGGGCATTCCGGGCATTCCGGGCATTCCGGGCAGGTAGGCCCCTTCCACGGGCATCGTGCTCTGGTACGCCTGCGGGAACGTGCGGGGCGGCGTCCCGCCAGCCTCGTCCTCAAAAAGGTCCTTCTCGCCCACGAAGCCCGCGTTTTCGTTGAGCGAGCGCGCGCTCGGCTGCTTTTTCGCGCGCGCGGCGGGGCCGAGCGCCTTGGCGTGCACGACGCACCACAGCATCGCGGACGCGCCCTGCTCCGCGAGCGCGGCTTCGTCCAGTCTTCGATCGGACTTGAACGCCTTCAGCAGCCGCGCCGCGAGTTTTCCCTGCGGCACCAGGTACAGCTCCCAGCCGCCGCCGCCCTTCCCCGCCTTGATGAGCCCGTAGCGCTCCTTCTTTTGGTACGCAGCGGTGAGCGCGCGCGCGAAGCCGTCGTCCGCCTCCTCTGGGACGCCCACGCCGACGGTCACGCCGCGCGACTTCGATCGACCCTCGAAAACCTCCGCCAAGAAATCGTTCGTGTCCTGAACCTGCACGCGGCCCTGGATTTCGAGCGCGCGCGGCAATAACACCTCGAAAGACGCGCGCTCGCCGTCCACCGCCGCCGCGCGCCAGCGCGACTTCCCCAGGCCTTTAAGCTGCAACGTGCCGCTCCACTCCCCGGGCGCGGCGAGCGCCTTCGCGGCCGCGGCGGGCGAACGCGCGCCTTCGCGTGCTTTCGCGGCGCCTTCGCGGTTCGGAGACGGCTCGCCGCCGGCGTCGGCGTCGGCGTCGGCGTCGGCGTCGGCGTCGGCGTCGGCCGGCGCCCGCTCGGGCGCGTCGGCGTCGTCGGCGAACGCCTTGGCGGGATCGTACTCGTCGTCGTCTGCGTCGTCGGCCCGCGCATCCCCGCCCGCGTCCTCGGCGGGCGCGTCCTCATCGTCCTCATCGCTGGACGCCGCATCGGCCGCGAACGCCTCGAAGGTGGTCAGCTCCGGCGCAGCGGGGACCGCCGAGACCTCCGCGGCGGGCGCGGCGGCGGGAGCCGCCGCCCGCTGCGCTTGCTGCGCCGCCCGCGCCGCCGCCGCCGCCGCCTGATGCGCGAGCGTCTCCTCCTGCCTGTTCCCCAGCCCGTCCCCCTCCTCGACGATGTCTCCCCCGCCCACGACCACGAGCTCCTCGCCCTTGCTGGTCTTGACCAGGCGCGTCGCCGGCCCGGCGGCGAGGAACGCGTCCTCGCCGAGACGCGCCTCGCGCTCGCGGCGCCAATCCTGCACGTCGCGCGGGGCCAGGTCCGCGGGCGTCATGCTCGCGAGCGTCTCCGGCTTGAGCTCCCCCGTGAGCACGCGCGCGCGCAGGGAGGGGTTTTTCGGGTCGTTCAGGTTGAACAGCAACGAGCGCGCCTTGTCGTTGTACTTCTTGACGTCCGTGGCGAAGAGCGCGTGCGCCGCGCGCTCCACGCCGTCGGCGGCGCGTTCCGGGTCCCACGAGCTTTTTTGATTCGCCGCCGACGCCGACGGCTCTTTTTCGTTCAACTCGCGGCTCGCCACGAGCATGGCCGCCTTGACCTTATCCGCGAACAGCCGACGCGTCGCGTCGCTCGGGCCCGCGCCCGCGATGGGCTGTCGCTTGGGGGGGGCTCGTTTAGCGGCGACGGCTCCGGTTTTTTTCTTCGCGGGGGGATCGCGCGGCGCGTCGTCCGACGCCGACTCCGACGCCGATTCGTCGCGCTGTTTCCTCTTCTTGTCCTTGTCAGTCGACGAAGGGGTCTTCCCCACCACCCCCCCGTTGTACGGCCACGACACCTCCATGTTGAGCATCGCCTCGTACAGGTTTATGTCCTCCTTCTCATCCGAGTCCACGTAAAAGAGCTTGGCCGTTCGCTTCTTCACGTTGACCTTGATCACATCCGCGTTGTACCACTTGCCCGTGTCCGGCCATAGCACCTGGATGCGCTTGCCCTTGAAGTTCTCGTTGAACTCCGTGATGGGGATCAGGTCGCGATCGGATTCCTGCGGGTTCGTCGCGAGAGGAGGGTCAGGCGCCGCAGGGCGAGGCGCGCGAAGCGTCGGTCGCGCCGGAAAACAACGATCGCGACGTGCCCAATTGTTTCGTGGGAGGTGACGAAACGACACACGCGCGTGGCTTGGGGCGGGGACGGGGGCGGGGGCGGGACGTGGCTCGAGGTTATCGCGGGCACATACCACCATGGTGCGCGTGTCGCCAGCGCTGGACCAGCACGCGCGCCGCGCACGAGGATGTCGCGTGGCGCGTGATCTTTTGGCGCCGAAATCCCCCCCGCGGGAAACAAGAGCCACCGATCGCGTTGAAACTGGAACCGGTGAAATCGTCTCGATCGATCGACGCGATTGACCCTCCCAGCTCAAACCGTTTCTTTTCGAATCATCCGCTGTCCCGCCGTTCGGACACTCCGAGAGGCGCGTCCTTCGCGCCGCGGGGCAGGCGCGGCGCCATGGGGTGCTTCTCGTGCCTCGGCGGCAAGAGCGCGCGACGCGTGCGGCTCATGTTCGTTGGCCTGGACGGCGCCGGGAAGTCCACTTTGCTGCAGACGATCGCGGGCGACCCCGAGGAACCCACCGTGCCCACCGTGGGCTTTCACAACGTCGCACTGCGCCGCGAGCGGACGTTCGACTCCGGGTTCGACGTGGACGTGTTCGACCTCGGTGGCGGGAAACGCATCCGCGGCATCTGGAAGCACTACGTCGCGGACGTGCACGCGTGCGTGTTCGTGGTGGACAGCGCGGACTCGAAGCGCGCCGAGGAAGCCAGGGAGGCGCTGCTGGAGACCATTCGGGATCCCCAGCTCTCCGGGAAGCCGGTGGCGGTGTTCGCGAACAAGCAGGACTTGCCCGGCGCGCGGTCGGAGGCGGAGGTGGCGAAGGCGCTGGGGCTGGACACTGTGGGCAACGCGCGGTACCGGGTCATCGCTTGCACGTCTCTGCTAGGCCGAGAGGGCGACGGGAAGAAGCCAAAGAGCCGCGACGCCGGCGTCGACGATGGCATGCGGTGGCTGCTGTCGCGCGTCGGCGAGGATTGGGCGACGCTCGCGCCGCGCGTCGTCCTGGAGAGCGAGCGGGCGCGCGTGGCGGAGGAGGCGCTGAAGAAGCAAAGGGTCGAGCGCGGGAGAGCCGCGAGGGAAGAGAGGTTGGCTCTCGAAGCGCAGGAGGGGAAAAGCAAAGGCGTGAAGGGTTTTGAGCTCGACCGCCCCGCGACGCCGACCACCGTGGCGGAACCGGTCCCGGCGCGCGTCGTTCCCGGCGCGTTCGGTTCGCCCGTCGCCGACTAGCTAGCTACGTAGCATATTAGTATCAGGTGGTAGGTTTAAAGCTCGCCGCGACGAGACGCGCCCCTCAAACGCGCTCGCACTCGAGGAGACGCGAGAAGTAAAACTGCGTGGCAGTCATCTCGCGGCGCGTCACCTTGAACCCCGCGGCGTTGAGCGCCGCCTCCACGTCCTCCTCGGCGTGCAGGTACGCGCGCGTGGCCTTGCTGGGGCCGGGGAAGAGCTCGCCGACGCGCTTCAGGATGCTGTACGCCATCGTCTTGGGCGCGAAGGAGATGACGAGCTTGTCGTCGGACAGCGACGCGAGGTGCGAGATCATGCCGTTGACGCGGTCGGTGGGGTAGTGGATCATCACGTCGATGCACGTCACCATGTTGTACTTCCCGGAGCACTCCTCCAGCCCGAGCGCCTCGAACTTGGGCGCGACCGCGGGCGCCTTCTTGCCCGCCGCCACCTCGGCGTTGTACCTCTGCTCAGCCTCGCCGACCATCGCGGAGGAGATGTCGGACGCGGCGATGGAGGCGCCGCGCAGCGCGAGGGGGATGGCGAGCGAGCCGGTGCCGCACCCGGCGTCGCACACGGTGACGCCGTTCATGTCCATGCCGGCGGTCCAGTCCAGCACCTTGTCCACGGTCTGCTGGTGGCCGACGCGGATGTCCATCTGCACCTTGTTCACGTCGTCCGTCTCGCCGTAGATCTTGTTCCAGCGCTCGAAGCCGGTGGAGTTGAAGTAATCCGCAACCGACTTGGCCTCGTCGCCGCCCGCGGAGGACTTCATGTCCTCGCGGCGCTTGTTGGGATCGGTCGCGATGAGCAGGCCGCCCACCGCGGCGACCGCGGCGGCGCCGCCCACGGCGACGCCGACGCCGTCGGCGGTCTGCGAGAGAGCCTCGGTGGCGGCAAACGCGGGGCCGGCGAGGGACGCCGCCGCGAACGCGGGGGTCGCGAGGGACACCGACTTGGCCGTCTTCGCGGCCTTCGCGGCGTCGCGCTTGGCGACAGCCTTGGGCGCGACCGTCGCGCGGACGGAGGAGCAGGACACGGCCGACATTCTGGAGCGAGACGAAGGAGGTTCGTGACACACGCGGGTTAGTCGCGCGCGAAAGAAGAGCGCGACGGAAGCGCTCGACGACGCGCTCGACGACGCGCTCGCGCCGACTCGGGGCGGTGCTTGTTACGTCACCCGACCCGATGGCCGAGATAAAACGGTGTCGGGACGGGAGACGCGCGCGCGGGGAGGCGAGACGCGCGGGAACGACCCGCGCGCTCCCGGAGACGAAACGCGCGAGGGTCGCGCGTAAACACTCGAAAGGCACGCACCTGATGTTCGGTTCGGCGAGAGGCGAGCGCTCTACGTAGTGCGCACTCGGCGCGACGCATCGCGACGATGATCCGGTCACGCGGTGGGAGGAAAACGGCATGTGATTGGCCGGATTTTAGGAGATCTCGTCGTCGATTATCGTATGGCGCCCAGTCATCAGCCTTTGTTTTTTTATATTTTGACTTCTCCGACCGTCGTTTCGCAAACGCAGCGCAAGCTGGAGGCTCGGCGGTTCGCCTCCGCGACGCGATACGTACAGGGCGTCTACAGTTACACGACGGCGCGCGTTCACACCATGGACGCGCCGTACCGCTCGCGCGCGGAGGGTCCCTCCGCGTCAGCCACAAGCTTCTCGCGCGCGTCTCCCTCCGGCGGCGCGCCGCGGCGAGCGCGCGCGGCGGCGGCGGCGGCCGCCGCCGCCAACGCCGCCGCCCAGCCGGCGTACACGGCTCTCCTCCTGGCGCTCATCACGCCCCGCCGCGCCTCCGAGTCACCCACCCGCGCGCCATCCCTCCGCGCGGACGCGCCGAGCGCGCCGCTTCCGGGGGCGTCCTCGGCGATCGACCCGAGCGCGGCCGTCGCGCGCGCGGCGCGCTCGTCGTCGCCCGCGCCTCGCGTGATGACTTCCGCCACCGAGTACGCCGTCGCCAGCGCGGCGTTCACCGTCTTGAGCCCCTCGCGGTACCCGTCGCGGCCGGCGACGTCGCGCTCTTCCTCGGTCAGAGGGTCGTCGCCGCCCTCGAGCAGGTCGTCGTCGTCCTCGCGCGCCGCCTCGGGGAACGCGCGGTCCAACGCGGCCATCGCGGACGACGCCGCGCCGTACTTCTTCGCCACCACGTCGCGCGTCGCGCGCACGCCGGCGCGGTACGCCACGCGCCCGGCGACGCGGCGCGCGCGCACGCGTTCGGCGACGCGCGCGCGCGCGGCGGGCGACCTGTTCGCGAACGCGTCTTCTTCTTTTGTGTTCTCGTCCTCGTCCTCGGAATCGGGCTCGACGTCCACCACGGCGAGCCGCTCGAGCAGCTCGGGGTCGAGCCCGAGGGTCTTGACCACGTCCAACGCGCCCTGGTGGCCGCGGCCCTCGCCGGGGGTGAGGCGCGCCGCGGGGACGACGGCGCTTTCAAACGCGGGCGTTTCCGGTTCCTCCGTCGGCGGGCTCGCGACGACTTCCGCCTCCGCGACCGTCTCGATATCGGTCTCGATATCGGTCTCCTCGCCGTTCCGCCGCGCGTACGCCGACGCCGCCTCATCCTCGGTGCCCTTGGCTTCCTGGAAGCCGTCCAGGAAGCCGCTCTGGTACAGGTCCGCTCGCTCGTCCCCGCCGGGCCGCGCCGAGGCGGCGACGCCCGCGGCGTAGCCCTCGGCGTACCGCGTCGGGTCGTGCAGCCCGTCGGCGACGTCCGCCGCCGTCTCGGGGTCCATGCCGTCCTCGCCGGCGGCGACGCCGTCCGCGAAGCCCTCGTCGTATCGGTCCGCCGCGGGGTCGGCGTTCTCAGCGATAGGCTCGGGGGTCGGCTCGGGCGTCGGGACGGGCGCCTCGATCGCGGCCGAGCGCGGCGCCGTCGCGGGCGCCATCGCGGGCGCCATCGCGGGCGGCGTCGGTTCAGGCGTCGGTTCAGGCGTCGGTTCAGGCGTCGGCGTCGAGGGGGGCTCGACGCCGTACGCGTAGTCCTGACCCTCGTCTTCCGCGGGCGTCTGCACGCTCCGCGTCACGGCCACCGGGTCGACGGTGAGAATCAAGCCGTCCGCGGCGAGCGCCGCGGCGATGAGCCGCGCGCCGGAGTAGCCCTCGATGCTGTCCGCCGCCTCCTGCGTGGACGACCCCTCGGGCAGCGTGACGTCGACGGCGAGCGCGCAGCGCACCTCGGGCACGGTCTCCGCCTCGGCGGAGATGCCCACGGCGGCGGCGATGCGGTCGGTGAAGATGCCGCCGCTCGCGGCGGCGGCGAGCGCGGCGGCGCGTTCAAAGACGTCGTGCGGCGGCGCGTCGGCGGAGACGGCGCCCACGCCCGCGCCGACGTCGATCGTGTACTCGACCCGGGTCAGATCGAAGCGGATGCCCCCGGCGGGCAGCATCTCGAGCGCACCGTCCACGCTCTCGACGTTCTCGGAGTCCATGAAGCCCTCGGCCACCTCCTCGGAGACGTACTCCTCGATGTCCTCGAGATCCTGTAAATCGGTGATGTGCTCGTCGGCGAGCAGAAAGCCGCCATCCTCGACGCGCTCGGTTGTCGCCTCCGTCTCCGCTTCAGACTCAGCCCCGTCGCCCATGGCGGCGGCGGCGCCCATCGCGGCGACCATCTGCGCGAGCCGCCCGTCGACGGGGAAGATGCGCGTGGATACCGTCTCGAGGGGCGTCCCGAGGCTGGTGGCCACCGTCGCGGCGACGGCGGCGAGATCCACCTTGGTCTCGTCCGGCTCGTCGAACGCCACGACGCCCACGACGGGAAACGTGACCGCGACGACGGCGTCTTCGGGGGTCGCCGCGCCCACGGAGAACGCCACGGCGTCGCGGAACTTGGTCACCATGTCCCCGTTGACATCGTCCGAGCGAAGGACGACGTCGAGGTGCAGCGAGGGGGCGGACC
>Ga0181561_10005160_pt1 | contig 11152 bp, 6 predicted proteins | sample 011ome_19_FD_133760 | JGI IMG/M metagenome (GOLD analysis project Ga0181561, IMG submission 133760) | Coastal salt marsh microbial communities from the Groves Creek Marsh, Skidaway Island, Georgia - 011510BT metaG (megahit assembly) | ecosystem: Environmental > Aquatic > Marine > Intertidal zone...
GAGCCCGGCGAACGCGCCGCTCGCCGCCATGTTCGCGTGCAAACCCCGAGCGGTGCTGTGCGAGGCGTGCGCCTGCGCTCCGCAACGAGCAATGGCGGACGCACCTCTTATCCATCTTTCAAGGTTTCTCTTTGGCGCTCGCGCTCGCGACATTTATTTCCGACTGCTTGCGCACTTCACAGAATTCGGGTTGCCGAGCTCAAAAATCGATTTCTTGAGCGCGCGCGTTTGCCATTTGGCAAATGTTGTCGAAACGAAACGCTCGGGAAGGATGTTGCCAGGCGAAAAAACCGTCGCACGTTTCGATTGCGTCACTAATAAGACCCGCTACTACTCGTAGTACCCCCATGCCTCCCTGGCGCGCGCCTCCGCCTCCTGCACGCTGCGCCGCGCGCCGCGGTCGGGCGGGCCCTCGTCGCGTCGCGCTCGAGCCGAGGAGGGATCCCCGCGCAGGTCCAGCCTTCGCTGCGCAGACGCCGGCGCCGCGTCGCCGCCACCGTACGCGCCCCAGGCGGTCGGGTCGCCGCGCGCCCCCCCCTTTTCGGGACCCGGGGCGGACGCGCGGGCCGCGCGCCGCCCCTCGCGCGCCTTCTCCTTCTGGCGCGCCAGCGCGCCTGCCACGGAGGGCATCGCGGACGCGCTCGGCGCCGAAGCGCGCGCGACGCCGACTCCGGCGTCGTTCGTCGCCGTCGCCGGGGACTTTGCGTTCGGTCCCCTCTTCTTGGCGCTCGCGTTTTCGTGGAGGCGCTCGCCGAAGTCCCCCGGCCTCCGCAACGCGCGCGCCCTCGCCGTGATCTGCGGCCGAAACGCTTCCTTCGCGGCAGCCTCCTCCCGCGCCAGACGGCGCGCGGCGTCGCGGAGCTCGGTGGCACGCGTGGTCGCGACGGGAACGCGTCTCGGCGAGGGCCCCGCGCTGGCGCCCGCCGGGGCGCTCGCGTCCGAGGCGACCGAGTTGCGCAGGGACGTCGCGGCGCGCGGGTCGGGAGAGGGGGTCGCCTCGTCCGCCGCGCCGCCTCGTGACCGGCCGGATCCGGGAACGCGGCTCGGGCTCGTGTCGTGCGTCTCGCCGCGGGTCACCTGGGTCAACCCGAACGGATTCGAGTTCGGCGGTTCCGGAGAAGAAACCGAGAGAGGCGCCGTCGACGGACGCGCCGCCGCCGGCGTCGCGACTCGCGCCATCGCGGCGGCGCCCGCCAGCGCGGCGCCCGCCAGCGCGCGCGCCATCTCGCGCTCGTGCGCCTTGGGGGAGTACGGGGAGACGTGCGTGAGATGGGCCGCGGCGGCTCGCGAATCAGCATCCGCGGCGGGCGCGCTTTTGGTCGTCGGCGTCCCGGTCGGCGCGGGGGCCGACGCGACGGCGTCGGTTCCGGCGGCGCGGACCGTCGCTTCCTCCTTCCCCTCGGCGAAGGCGCGTCCGCCGGCGCCCCTCGGCGCTCCCCCTCGCGCGGAGGCGGACTTCGCGGCTCCCGAACTCGCGCGCGGCGCCGATTTCGGCGGGGACCACGCCCCCGGGGCTCGCCGCGCGCGGACCGGGCGCGTCGCCGCGGCGGCGGAGCGCGAAAAGTCCGTCGCGGGCGCGAACGTCAGTTCCCGCGATTCGTCCGCCTCGCGGTCGCGGCGCGCCTGCTCCAGGCGCGCGTCCCGCCTCCGCTGCCACGCGCCCAGGTCGTCCACGGTGCGCCTCATCGCCCTCGCACTCGCGGTGATGCGCGGCTTCCCCAGGTCGCGCGTCTCCTCCAGGTCCCTGGTGAACGCGCGCAGCCGCTCGAGCTCGACGGACTCGGCTTTCTTCGCCTCGAACAGCCTCTGCCGCGACTCGAACGCGCGCGCATCCGTCATGAGCGCGCGCGAGACGTTGGTCATCCCGAACGGGCGCGATGACTCGACGCCGCCCATGCCGCCCGAGAAGTCGCGCGAAATCGCGACGTCGCCGATCGCCTCCGCGGCGATGCGCTCGAGCTCGCGCGCGCGCTCGCGCTCGCGCTTCTCCCGCTCAAAGACGCCGCGGCGGTACAGACGGTCGCCCGCGTTGTGCGCAAACGCGCCCGACGAGTACGCCGGCGAGGACGACCGAAGCGACGCGCCTCCGAACGCGTCGCCGCGGCGCGACGCCGGCGCGCTCGACCCAAACGCCAGTGCGGTCTGCGACGTGAAGCGACGCGCGGACGCGACGCCGCCGGGCGCGGACTGCCGCGACTCGCGCAACTCGCGCGCCGCGCGCAGACGCTCAACCGTCGCCAGCTCGGCGCGCGCTCGGCTCGCCGCGACGCGCGCGCGCTCCTTTCCGCTCAGCGCCGCGTCCGCCGACCTGGAGGTGGCATCGAAGCCAGGGCGATGCGTGCCGCGCCTCGAGAGCGCCGAGCGGGGGCTTTCGGAATCCTCCAGCCGCCGAGAACCGCCGCCGCCGCCCCAGGCTGGCCGAGCGCGGCTGGGCGACGTCGAGGTGGACGCCGACGCCGGCCGCGTCCGCGCGGCGTACCGCGACGCGGCCGCCGCCGTCACCCGCTCCGCGGACGCGGACCTCGCGGCCCGGGCGCTCCCGCCCAGCGGCATCGCCGTCTGCTGGTCGAAAGGGCCCATTCGCGTTTCGCGTTCGAACGCCTCGAGCGCGTACGGCGCCGCGAACGGCGCGCGCTCGCGCGGCGACGTCGGGGCGAAGCGCGCGAGCCCATCCTCCGCTGAGGCGTCGTCTCCGAACGCGCCGAGCGGCGACCGCGCTTCTCTGAATTCGCCCTCTCTGCGCCCGCCACCGTACGCGGGCCGCTTCGGCGTGGACGCCGCCTCGGCGTGCTGCGGGACGTACCTGCGCGCGTTCGCCGGCGGCGGCGCGCGCACTTCGGGTTCCGTCTCGGGCGGCAGTTCCGTCTCCAGCAGACGGCGCACCGCGTCGTCCCGGGGCTGGTCCGACGGGAACCCGTCGATGCCGAACGCGGCGAACACGCGGACGAGCTCGTAAAGCTCGGAGGACTGGAGCGAGTCCTGGGCGTCGGGAAGAAACGGGGTTGGGGGAGGCGGGGTGCTCGTGTCAGTCGTCGTCGAGGAGCACGGCACGCGACGGGGCCGAATGCGCGCGATCTTCGAATTGCGGTCGGACTGTGGGGTCTCAGGCCGGGTCGGGCGTACCTCGACCTTGGACTTCGCGAGGTGCGCGTCGAGCCGCGCGAATATCTCTGCGCGCATCGACCCGCCCGGGTCGGTCTCGCCGGCGACGGTCATAGCCAGCGCGCGCCCGCCAGTGTGTGCCGGGAAAATTCACCAACGAACTGACTTTTCGGCTGTCTCACAAGCATGACAAGTTGCGACGAACAATTTGTCCCGGAAGGTCATTTCGGGAGCGACAGAGGCTGGCGCGCCGCCGCGGCCGATCCCCGGTGGATCTTCCCCTTCGATCCCGGAACGCCACCACGGACGCCGCGATGGCGCGGGGTATGCAGAAACAGCTTTCCAAGGACAAGGCCGCGGCGAAAAAAGCCGGAGGACCCCAGCAAGGCAAGTCCCAGCTCGGCAGCGCCCGCGCGAACAGCTTCAAGGCGCCGTGCGCCATCTGCAAGCAACCGCTCGTGGATTACCACCAGCTCAAAGAGCACTACGAGAAGAAACACCCGAAAGAAGCCGTGCCCCCGAAGGAATAACGCGCGCGAGCTCGGCAGGCCGTGACGCGTCGATGCGCGCGCGATGACGAACACGGGAAGAACGCTCCGTCGGGACGCGACACACGTCGACGATAAAAATAGTTTTCGTCAATAAAAATCACGCGCCTCCGTCCCCGAGCTCGGGCGCGTCCCCGGCCTGTCTGCCGGCGAACGCCTCCCACGCCTCCCAGTCGAACCCGCTCGCCTCCCGCTCCTCCCTGGAGCCGTCCGCACCCCCGAAGCTCTCCCAGCTCCCGCCTTCGGGGTTCACGCGTTTCCCTTCCTCGAGCGCGGCGGCGACGAGCGCCTCCGCCGAACGGTTGGTGAAGTCTGACGCCGCGTCGTCGCTCGCTTCTAACGCGACCAAATCCGGATTCTCCACGTGCAGCTTCGCGTTATCCAGGAAGTTCCACATCGCGGGCGACGAGCCGAGGCCGGTGTTCCGCAGCGCCTTCGTGTGCGCCAAACACGTCAGCGTCTCCATCGCCTCGAGCCACTTCCCGCGCCGAGCCCACTCGTGCGCGTCGGAGAACATGGCGGCGGCGGCGGCGTCATCGTCGCGCCGAGCGTTTTCCTGCGAGGGCGCCACCTCGCCTCGGTCCAGGTCCCCCTCCAGCCCCACGCTTCCGCTCGCCGCGCCCGCGCGCAGCACGCCCTTCGCCTCGAGCCACGCCACGCAGTGCCACTCGGGCATGTCCGCGACCTGCGCCTCCACCAGCCACACCTGCGGCGACTTGACGAAGGCGACGATATCCGCCGGGCGCCGCTCGGCGCTCTTGAAGTGCAAGCCCCTGCTTTTGTACCCCTTGGGGAAGAGCTGCAGGCTGGGCAGGCCGCTGACGTTGAACGCGGCGGCGACGTCGCGGTAGCGGTCGACGTCGATGCGCGCGACGCGCGTGTCCTCAACGTCCGCGAACGCGGCGCCCACCTCGTAGTAAAACGGCTCGAACCGCTCGCAGTGGCCGCACCACGGCGCGTAAAACTCAAGAAGCACGTTTTTCGTCGGGTCCGCCGCGTACGACGCCACCGTCGCGCCCGTCAACTCCTCGACGTACGGACGCAAGGGGCGTTTGCTTCTCGTTCGCGTCGTCTCGTCTGTTCGAGCAGACGTTCGAGCGGACGTCTCGGCGGTCGCGCGCGCGCTCGAGTCCTCTCCCTTCGCGGACGCCGCGAGGACGGATTCGTCCGCCGTCACCTCGCCGTCGGCTTCGAACGCGCCGGCGACGCCGGTGACGGCGGCGACGTGCGCCGCCGTCGGCGACGCGCCGAGGTACCCCGTGTACCGCTTGGGCGCGCGAACCGTCACCTCGCCCCTCGCGTCCACGACGTACCACCGCTTGTGCCGCAGCACGGTGACGAACGGCGCGCTCGAGACCCCGAACGTCTTCGCCAGCCGGCGGTTCTCGCCGTCGTCCACGTTCACCGTCGCGAAGACGAGCGGTCTCTTGGATCTCGAATCCACCAAGCCTTCGTACGCCTCCGCGACGCGCGCGAACTCGGGCTGGTACCCGCGGCACAGCGCGCACCAGGAGACGGTGAAGGCCACCACGACGGTGTGGTTCGCGAGCGCCGAGAACAGCACAGTGGCGTCCGCCTCGACCACCTGATTCGTCCCCGGGGGGGGGGGCACGAACCCGCCGCTGAGCTCGAGCGTCGACGCATCCACCCGCGCCTCGCCCGGAGTCACGCCCGCGAGATCGAGCGAAGCGCCGTCGCTCGCGTCCGCGACGTTCGCGGACGCAGGCGCCGCGAGCGACGCGAGGAGCGCCGTCAACGCAAAGGGGACCAGCGCGCGCGCGAAGACGCCGCGGCGATGCGGAGATCGCATCGCGCGACGCGCTGCCGACGCCATGGTGTGCGACGTGATCGGCAGCTCGGTTCGTTTTCGTTGTTGCCGAGTTGGCGTTTTCGCGCCGAAAACGCGAGTGCTTTTAATGACACGCAGATCAAACCTGGAGCCCGAGCGATGCGGGGCCGTGGTGTCACACCGCGTCGCGCCGCCGGAGGGGAGCGCGGGTGGCGGGCTCGCGTCTCGCGAACACGTCTCGTCGCGTGCGGTCCGGCATGACGTGCGAGACGGGCGCGTTCGGGTGCCGCAGTGCGCTCGCCGCTTCGCTGGGCCTCGCCACCGCGGACCACGACGATGTGTTCGCGTTCAACGCGAACAGCACCGCGGAGACCATCACCGAGGGTCTCGATTTGACCGGTTTGACGTACCTCGTCACGGGAGCCACCGGCGCGCTAGGCTCGGAGGTGACGCGCGTGCTCGCCTTGCGAGGCGCGCGCGTCGTGCTGGCGTGCCGCTCCCAGGAAAAGGGTGAGGCGCTGAGGGCGAAGATCCTCGAGGAGATGGCCGGGACGGGCGCGAACCGGCAAACGACGCCCTCCGACGCCCTCGTGGTGATGGGCGGCCTGGACCTCGGCTCGAAGGCCTCCGTCGAGTCGTTCGCCGCCGAGTTCTGCGCGCGCGCGCTGCCGCTCACCGGGCTCGTCTGCTGCGCGGGCGTGGTGTGCCAGCCCTTCGGCAGAACGCGCGACGGCCGCGAGACGCACTTCGGCGTGAACCACCTCGGGCACTTTTTCCTCGCGCACGCGCTGCTGGACGAGATCGTGCGCACGGCTGCGTCCAGCGGCGCGCAGGGGCGGATCGTGCTCGTCACGTCCGGCGCGCACCACTTCACGTACCGCGTCAGGAGGGGCGTCCCGCGCCCGAGCCGCGGGATCGACTTCGCGAACCTGGACGAACCCGTCGGGTACGACGCCGGCCGCGCCTACGCGCAGAGCAAGCTCGCCGTCGCGCTGCACGCGTCCGAGTTGGACGCGCGCCTGCGCGGCGCCGGCGTGAACGTCGCGGCGTTCGCGGCGGACCCGGGCATGATGGGCGCCGAGCTGAGACACGCGATGCGCTTCCCGGGGGGGGGCTTGCTGTTCGCGCTCGCGGAGGGGAGGGTGACGCGCGACGCGCGCCGCGCGGCGGCGACGGTGGTGTGGTGCGCCGCCGCCGATCGCAGGCGGCTGGCGGCGCCGGGCGCGGCGGGCTCGTGGTCGCGGGGCGCGACCAACTACTACGCGGACTGCGCGCCGAGGAAACCGAGTCTGCCCGCGCGGGACCCGAGGCTAGCCAGGCGGCTGTGGGAAGAGAGCGAGCGGCTGCTCGGGATGCCGCGGGGCGCGGCGAAACCCGCCGCGCGTGACGATAACGTCGTCCCGGACGGAAACGGGACGTTCGCCGGCGAGCCTCCTCGGTCGCCGAAAAGTCCGGCTTCGCCTTCTTTCGGTTCGGGCCAGGGCGGCGGAGACGCGTCCCCGATCGCGTCCGCGCCGAGCGTCTCCATGTCCATGCACCGCGGCGGCAGCGCGGCGGCCGAGGCGGATACGGGTCGCGCGGCCGAGCCGGGATCGCCGGCGTCCCCCGCGATTCGCGTCACGCCGTCGAAGAGCGGGCGGTGGGGGCTGGGGATCGCGCCCGCGAAAGCCTCGGCGGATTGAGGGTTTAGGGTACGTAAAGGACCGCGCGCGGCGCCGTCTCGCTCTCGAGTGTCGCGTCGAACGATAATCGCGATGATCGTGTCGCTTCGTCTCAAAACGTTTCCGTTTCTTGCGTCTCGTTTCCTGCGTCTCTCCGTTTTCGTGCGCGTCCCCACACGACGCGTCTCTCTTCCTTCCACCTTCCGGACGGACCGTTTACGTCAAAAGGCTCTTCGGTCGCGTCGCCGCCGCTCATCACGCGCCGCTCACGCGCCCTCCGGGCGTTCGTCCGGGTTGAAGACGAAGTACGCCTCCTGGATCCCGCGAACGACGTTCCCGAGCGGCACGTTGAACGTCTTGTTCGTCCCGGGCGGGCGGTACTTCTGGACCTTGCGCTCCCACTCCCACACCTTGCGCTTCTTGTACTTGCGCTCGAAGATGTCCATCGTCTCCGCCACCAGCGTCTTCATGCGCACGCGCGTGTCGTGTCCGACGTCGGACCACTCCAGGTCGGGGTTCAGCACGAACACGAAGTCGTCCTCCTCGCGCTTGCGGCCGCGCAAAGACGCGCAGGTCCGGCGCGCCTTACCGCTGGCGTGGGTATCGGCGTTCCCGCCGTCGCCGGACGTGCTTTGCGCCTTGCGCTTCGACCCCGCCGTCGCCGAGGGCGCCGTCGCCGTGCCGGGCGCGCCCTCGCCGGGCGCGGCCTCCGGCGATTCCACCTCCGGCAAGGGGTTCAGGGTCGGGTGGTGTCCGACGAAAAGCACCTTGCGCCTCGCCGTGCGCGGCTGGTGCAGGTTCATGCGGATCCAGGTGGTCAGCGCGGCCCACTCCTTGGCGAGCTCGTCCTTCGCGCCCGGAGGCGCGCCCTCGCCGCCGCCGGAGGTGTCGTAGAACCCCCGCGCGGTGGGCGGCGGCCTCCGCGCCGCCGCGCCCGCCGCCGCCTCGACTTCGGGCCGGGAGAGACTCTCGTCGTCGTTGCAGTCGGAGGAGAGATCGCGCTCGTCCGCCGCGGTCCTCATGAACGTGGCGCGCGCGGCGTCGTCGGCGCCGGTTTCCGGTGACTCGGGTGTCGGCACCCCCCCGAAGTGCGCGCTCTCCGCCGGCGACGTCGTCGCCGAGCGCCCGGTGCCGGAGACGACGCCGCCGCTCGCGCGCTCCGCTTTCTTCTTGTGCTTCCAGAACTCGTGGCGCTTGACGTAGGCGCGCGAGGGCGAGCCACGGTTGGCGAACGCCGCGAGCGCGACGTGCGCGTGGTCGGAAACCTCCGAAGAGGGGTTGGACATACCGACCGCGCCCCGGGGTTGGTCTGCGGGGATATTCGAGTGGTATTCGAGTGGGTATTCGAGCGTCAGGAGCGATCGGGGGAGGGATGCGCGAAAAAAAGACGCGACGGTTTTTCGCGATGGACCAGAATCGACGCGGTCGACTTCGGCGCGCGAACGTCGGCGGGTCCGACGATTGGAATCTCGCGTCCGCCAAGAAAAGAAAAGGAACACGGGAATCGCCTTCGCGCGATGGGTCCGAGGGGAGGCGCGCGTCCTCGACGCGAGCGGCACCGCGCGCGTCTCGTCGCGTGTCGCCACCCCTCGGGTTCGGGCGAGTCTGTATCTCGTCGCGGGCACGCGCGCGCGCGCACCTTCTCCTCGCGTCGCGCTGGTTCTCTGCGGCGTTCGCGTGCCCACCGCCCCCGGCGCCGCGTTGGCGTTTCCCGCGAGGGACGACGGAGGGACATTTTTCATGTGTTGCAGCGCCTGCAGCGCGATTTCCTCTTCCGCGTTTCCGCGCGGCGACTGCACGGGCGGGTGCTGAATCCCCAAGAACGGTGCCATCGCCGCGTGGTACTGCTGCAGATACGCGCTCTGTTCCAGAATCTGCGACCGCACGTCGAGGGTCGGCGCGGGAGGGTGAGCGGATGTCCGGGGACGCCGGGAATAAATTCGCGGTGGGCGAAACGGGAAACGCGAAAGCGCGTGTTCGTTTCCCGGCGACTCGGGGTGCGACGTACCGCCTCCAGCGAGCCGGCGACCGCGTTTCGGTCGGTCTCGCTCGGTGGGTCGCTCCGAATCCCGTGGGGGACGATGCCCAAGGATGCCCCTCGCGTCAGCAAGTAGTGATACCCCAGCAACATCTGCGTCTGCGAGTCCATCGCGTCCACGCCAGATTCGGCGTGTTTCTCGATTCGGTCCGGCGATTTCCCGTGAAGTAGGCACACGGACCGGGACCCGACCCGAGCTGTCGCGGTGCTCGGAGTGCGCACGAGAAGAACGTCGACGTCGCACGCAACGAAATGGCGCGCGGTTCCGAGAAGGCCCGTTCGCGAGTGTCGCACTCGCGCGCGTCCGTCTCTGTCGTCTCCGTTGTTCGTTCGCGGCACTTTTCGGGCGGAAACAAAGAGACGCTCTCGGTTTGCGTGGCCGAGAGGCGCGGGCGCGTTCCTCGTCGAATCTCGGATTTCCTCGGGTGCTCGGACTGTCGGAGGTGGGCACGAAGAGATCGCGGGTTTCAGACCCGTCGCGCAGAGGCGCTCATTTACGACCCGCGTAGAGGCGCGTGTCGTGCGAGGCCGCTGCGATGGGTTCAGGCGCTGGGCCGAACAGCGGGGGCGGCCGTCGAAGCGGCGGTGGCGGCCACCAGAAGGGCCAAGGCGACATGGCTGCGCGAAAGCTGAAGGCTTCCAAGGCAAAGGAGGAACGAAATCGCGCGCGCGGCGGTGGGACCGGCGGGCGCGACGGCGGGCGAGGCGGCCAGGGCGGACGCGACGGTGGGCGCGGCCGCGGCGGCCGCGGTGGTCGCGGCGGTGGCGCGGAGGTGGCTGAGCAAGTATCGATGACCGCCTCCAACCAGCAGCTCGTCTCCGGGTTGCTCGCGAAAGTCGGCGGCGGAAGCCACGGGGGCAGTTCCGGCGACCTCGCCGCCGCGGAAGTGCGCATCGACGTCGACCCCGAGGACGTGGAGCGCAAATCGTGGCAAGCCCTGGAGAAGAAGGGCTTCGACGCGGACGCCGTCGGTCGGGCGCTGCGCGAGACGGAACCCTCGGTCGCTGCCGAAGGCGACCGGCGGGAGGCGTTCAACGAGCAAAAACGTCGCCGAGTGCACCGCGCGCTGGATTGGCTCATCCTGAACCTGGACGAGGGCGAGCTCCCCGAGACGTTCCACGAGGAGGCGAGGACGCAGCGCAAGCGACGCGGCGCGGCGGCCGGGAAGAAGAAGCACGGCCCGGGGGGGAAGGCGGCGAACGACGGCGTCGAGGACGAGATGGATCCCGACGCGACGCGCGTCGCCGAGGCGCTTCGCGCCGCGGGCTTCGCGGCGCCCGTCGCGCTCGCCGCCGCCGCCGCGTCGGATGGCGACCAGTGGCGCGCGCTGGACGACCTCTGCGCCGCGCTGGGGCCGAGCCGAGAGGACGCGCTCGCGGCGGCGCGGGAGGCGCTCGCGGAGGCGGGTGCGGGGGACGTCGACGAGGAAGCGGCGACGGAGATTCTGCGGACCGCGCGCGTAGACGAACTCGCGTCGTTGCCTCGCGAGAAACACGCCCCGCGAGGGTACACGCCCGCGCACTCAAAGGCATTGTTTCAGTTCGAGGTGCCCGGGATCGTGCAACTGGGCGCGAAGCAGTACCTGGCGAAGCTGGACGTGCGCCTGGACGGCAGGGACGCGTACCCGTTCGAGCTCCCCGAGATGCGTTTCACGCACCCGACGCTCCAGTTCCCGGAGGCGGCGGCGGTGAACGCGGCGATGCACCGCGCGGCGGCGGAGATGGTGGGCCAGCCGTTCCTCGAGTCGCTGCTCGAGTGGTGCGAGGGAGATGACGTCGCGGACGCGGTGGAGAAAGCGCGCGAGGCGATGCGCGCGTCCCTGGCGGGGGCGAACGGGGACGCCGGAGTGGCGACTGGCGGACATCTGTCGCGCACGTTTTCGAAACTCGAGCTCGAGGCGAAAGCCGCGGAGGCGGAGGATGCGCGCGCCGCGGCGAGGCGGAAACAGCTCATGGAGATCAACGCCAGAGAAGCCGCGGGCGATTCGCCGGCGACGGCGCTCGAGGCGTCCGC
>Ga0181561_10005165_pt1 | contig 11145 bp, 10 predicted proteins | sample 011ome_19_FD_133760 | JGI IMG/M metagenome (GOLD analysis project Ga0181561, IMG submission 133760) | Coastal salt marsh microbial communities from the Groves Creek Marsh, Skidaway Island, Georgia - 011510BT metaG (megahit assembly) | ecosystem: Environmental > Aquatic > Marine > Intertidal...
ATTGTTTGGATATGGGCGCGGTGGAAACCTTAGTCGTTTGGGAAGACTTACCGCACGAACGCTTAGAACTTCTCAACACCGTAACCGGAGCCACGGAAGTAAAAATCCTCACACCGGAACAGCAAAAAGACCCGAAACACTTCCACGACGCCGAAAACAACCAACTCGAAACGACCGAAAAAATAGCCTTCAGCGAATGGTTAGCCAAAGAATACAAAAAATTCGGGTGCGTGCTAGAATTCATCTCGGACAAGTCGCAAGAAGGGAACCAGTTTTGCCAAGGTTTTGGCGGCATCGGAGGTTTGCTGAGGTACCAAGTCGATTTAGACGCTTTCGAAGTTCCGGACGACGTCGACTCGGACTCCGGATTCGGAAGCGACTCGAGCGAGGCGTTCATTTAAGAAAGAAAGAGAGAAAGAAAGAAAGAAAGAGAGAGAATACATTGTATAATTAGTCAACGGGTACACCAGAAAAACGAGAGAACAAAATATTTAGTGTTGCTTTATATTTAATATACCAAATCGTTACATATAAACACGTGTAGAGAGAGACGAGAGAGAGAGAGAAGAGATGCCCATTTTTTATATACGTACGAGTAGTAAGATTTTCTCGATTTTGGCATTACGAGGATAAGACTCTCGAGTTCTAACGGTATCGGTAATTTTCTTCACAGAACAGAAAACAAAAGTATATATTTATCGCGCGAAAGAAGAGAGCCCCACGCGATGATCCACGACGAGACCAACAACGACACCATCGAAGAGTTGCCCGCGTCGATCATCGTCCACCCGACGCGAGGCCAGCTCCACCACACGAATCCGCTCGTTCCGGTTGGCTTTCAATTTCCGCAAATTATTTCCAGGAAAAGCGTCTTCGGCTTGAACGACTTTCACGACTCGCTCTTGGAACGGATACTCGCGTTCATGGACGCGGAGACGATTTTGCTCGTCGGACAAACCTGTAAACGGTTGCACCGGTTATGCGAGAGCGAGATTTTATGGTCCTCTCTCGTGAACTCTCGCTTCGGGCACCGGCCGAATCGAACCATCGTGAGTTCCGAGAGACATCACAACGAAGAGGAGGACAGTAAAAGGTTCTGCATAGTCAAGCGGTTGAGTTGGAAGCAAGTGTACAAGAAACACCGGGAGGTTTTGTTCGCCTTATTTCGAGGAAACAGCAACGGGCGCGTGCAGAGGTTCGGTAACGGGGACTTTTTCATCAATCACGCGAACGAGCTCGCGCTGCCGTCCGCCGCGATGATGGCGCAGTAATAGCGGCCTCGCGCGCGCTCGCGCCTATTTTTGTGTATTAATTTTTGTGCTGTGTTTGTAATTAAATTCATGTAACTTCGAGCTTCATAACTTTAAAAGCGCAAAATCGCGGAGATGAATCTGACGGAAGTCCTCGAGCAACACGACGCTTTGCTCGACCTCGGTCGCGAGCATCTCGAAAAACTCTCCTCTCAGTTCCGCGAGGCGTTCTCGCGAAGCGCTTTTGAAAAAGCGAAACAAAATTGGATTGGTTTTTTCTACGCGATCGATTGGAAAAACGATCGATGGATATCGTGGGTGTTGTTGTTTCACGCGGTGGCGTTCGCGTTCGCGTTGAAATGGAGACACTGGGAGCGGGCGCAAGTCGCGATGTTTGTCGTTTTAGGCTCGTTTAGCTTCTTGGCGGAACGCTTGAATGGATTTTTGTCGAAGAGATGGGAGTTGTTTAGCACGCAAAACTATTTTGATGAGAGAGGCGCGTTCGTGTCGGTGATTTGGAACGCACCGTTGATGGTGAATTTAGTTGTTATTTTGATTAACTTTTTACGGCTAACGGTGAAAGAGATGGTGAAGATGAAGAAGGCGCAGATGAAGAGGAGATATAGGGACAGTCAGAAGGAATCGGGAGTCGGCGGCGGTAAGAACGCGAAGAAAAAGAAAGAGACGAAGAAGAAGAAGTAGTCGCGCGCATAGTCAAAGTTTGTAAAATAGTTTGTGTAACGGTAGCGTTTTAGGGATGTGTACGTGTGCGTATATTTCTACAGGGGTGATTTGATCTCAATGATTGTTTGGTTCGCGTCAACCTCTCTTCGTCTTTGTTGTCTCTCTCTCTTTCTCTCTTCATCTCTCTTCATCTCTCTTCATCTCTCTCAATCTAAAAAGCCTCGCGATCGCTGTCGTCGAGTAAGACGCTCACATGCGTTTCCGTTTCGTGCGCTAACTTCTTAATCTCTTCGAATCGTTCTTTCGCATTCGGGACGTCAAGAGACAAGTCTTCGATTAAGTTTCCAACTCTCGCGAAACCTTTAGTCATTTGCACTGCGGACACTTCTCCAGAGTTGTTCAATACGTGCAACAATCCTAGCAAAATCGCAGGCGCGTTGGAATCTTTATCGCTTTCAATCATCATCACCAGCGCCTTCTTCACCAATTCGTGGTGGAAGAACGGTTTTGCCAAATCGTGCAACCTTCTTCTCGCCTCGGTGACGTCGTGTGATTCCAGGTACTCTTTCAGCAGCATTTCCAACTCCGTCTTCGCTTGTTCGTACGGGGTTTTGTCGAAGTGCCCCCAAGCGTGCAACACTCTGTCGGTGGAAAAGCGTTGCGAAATTTGCTCGCTCGCTTTACTCGCCACCGTTTGTGCGTCTGGACCTTGGCACGTCGGGTCTCCGGCTAAAGTCACTTCGGCAAACTTCGGCGGTAAGATATCGTCCACGACACCTCGCGCGATGAACGTTGCGATCGTTTCGATCGCATCTGGCACGTCTAATTTCAAATCGTGCACGCTCGCGGCTAAATCGACGAAACCTCGCATCATTTCCTTCCCGGAAATTACGCTCGGGTAAAACGCCGACAATAAAGCGCTCGCGGCTTCTTTTTCTCTATTCCCTCTATCCAACGCCATCGTGATTATTTTCTTCACGAAAAAATGTTCGTATAAAGGCTCTTCCAGCCCTCTCAATCGTAACCCAGCCTCGTTGATATCGTTCGAATCAAAGTACTCCTCGATCGTCGCCTCGCTCGCCATCTTGTACGCCTTGACTCGATCGTACGCTTCCGACCCTTCAATCAACGTCTTCTCCCTAAAATAAGTCTTCTCCGTATCCTCGGTGGAATCGTAATTCGGGTCGCCCTTATCCAACGCGTACACCGGACTCTGGTCGTCCACCAAAACGTTCGCCGCGCTCTCGTCGCCTTTTCGTCCTCTCCCGGATACTTTCACTTGCACGTGCTTGTGCCCTTTGTGCCAATCCAACCACCGGCTGTCGGTGATTTCCCCGAGGGAAGGTTTTCGTCCGAACGACGCGAGTTCTCGCTTTTTGATCGTTTTCTCGAAGATTTTGCGTTGGTCTGCCGTTAACATTTTTTTGTCGTTGTTGTCGTTGTTCCCTTCTTTTCGCTTTCCCCGCTCTGTTTTTTTTTGTATTTTCTCTCTCTTGCTTGGTCTTACCAACCAACTCTCGTCGCGTATCGTAAAAGGTTGCCTTTTATCTCTTCGTCTGAATTTTGTTCTTTCACTTTCTCTCTCGTTCTCGACGACGCGTGAAATCTGAAGTGTGCTCTCTCTTCGCTCTCTCGCTCTCGGTGCCGGCGTTTAAATCTTCTCTCTCTCTCTCTCTCCCCAAACGCCGGAAAGATGATGCAGAGAACAAAGATGGATCTCGTTAGGGATCCTCTCTCTCCAACTCGAGAGACTTTTGGTGGGAAAAAAAGGAAAACTGCTCTCTCTCTCTCTCTCTCTCTTGGGAGAACAAAAAAACACTTTTTCCGTCGTATCAAAAAAGTGTCCTTATTTCTCTCTCTCTCTCTCTCTCTCTCTCTCTCTCTCTCTCTCGGGCGCGCTATTATCGACCGGTTATTGATGCGTGTCGCTTTCACGTTTGTGTGTTCATCTCTCTTTCTCGTCCCTTCGCACGGAAAAAAAAATCACTGAAACCCTAAACAAAAAAACAACTTCGCGGTGTGTCACCTTTTTTTTAAAATTCGACGAATCGAATATCGATTCCCCGGAAGAAAAGAAACCGCGCGCGCGCGCGATCGCGCACGACTAAACGAGACCCCCGTCCCTTATTTATTCAATCAAACGCGCGCACCACGCGTTCACTGAGATGAAATCCATGGTATCGCTCCGCATGGAACGGTTCGAGTGGGAAAAGAAACGACGAGAATCGTCGTCGGGAAAACACGACGAGGAGGAAATTCTTACTCCAGAGCAAGACGAGGAGGAGACGCGCACCGAGCGGGAACGGAGGTATTGCGCGAGCGCGGTGCGCGGTGAAGGCGGTGAGAAAAAACGCGGACGCGAGGGAGAAGAAGGCGAGGAGGAGGAGGAGATTGCGAGCAGCGCGTGCACGTCGACGCTCATCAAGACTTTTAATTCAGCAGCGGCCGATATCGAAAAGGCGAAGAAGGAGAGAACGTGGAAACAAAAGTTTGAGGACGCTCTCGCGGAGCAGCGAGCGGAGGTGCGCCGCGCGGGCGAAGAAGAGAAAGCGAAAGCGTATTTGGAGGAGTGGAAGATTCGAGACTCGGAAACGCAACGACAGGATGTTGAGGACGATAGGATTTTGGAACACGCGGCGAAAGAGCGCGAGCGAAATCGAAAGCTTTTAAAAGAAAGAGAGAGAAAGCGGCCGACGTACCAAAACCACGCCGAGTACGTGAAACATTGGGAAATGAGAGAAAAAGAGGACGAAAAAGAAGACGAGGAAATTAGAAAACGAGCGACGGAGTGGGCGGACGAGCGACACGCGTATTGGATCAGAAAAGCTCGCGAGCACGAAGAGAGTTTGAACAAAGCGAGCAAGGAGAGGTTAGCCGAAAAGCGGAGGAGAAAAGCAGCGGAGTAAGGACACGAATATCGCAGTAGCTGATAATATATAGCGTTTAGCGCGGCACGCACGTGCCTTTTGTAAAACATTATTTGTACGCGCTCAGTCGCGTACTCCGCGATTGACTTTAGTTTTCAATGCAACAACAACACTAAAACTGAAAAAAAAAGAATCGATCGACTCTATGTATTCCCGACAACTTTTTCCGCGACAGCGCGAACACACACACAAACACACACACACACACATCCATCCAAAAGTAAAAACAGAGCGGAACGAAGATGGCCACCACGTCGCGCGCACTTTTACTTCCTTCTCTTCTTTGCCTCTTCTTTGCCTCCATCATCTCTCGCCACCAATTATTCGCGCACGCGAAAACCAAACTCAACATCAAATCGAGCGGCATCGACATGGTCCACGCCTCGCACATCCTGTGCGGAAGCAACCGCACTCTGTGCGAAGACGTCATGGAATGGCTCGAACCGCTCACAGAAGACGATAGCAGGAGACCAATGTTGGAACGGGGCTTCGAAGAGCTCGCGAGAAAGTTCAGTCGGTGCCCGACTGGGAAGAGGAATGGAGGTGATTTGGGCTACTTTCCGAGAGGGGAGATGACGAAAGACTTCGATGGTACGCGCGAACAAACGGGCTCAATTATATAACGAATTTTTGAATATGCGTTTTGTCTCGTTTTTCCTCCGCGCGTGTACGTACTGACCGCTCGTTTTCTTACCTTTCACTCTTTTGTATTTTTAAAACGCAGCTATCGTCTTCTCGGAACTCGCGGCGCCGTTGCACAAACCGGTCGGACCGCATCAAACGTCCAACGGATTCCACGTGATCATGGTCCACGACCGTCACTTGGCGAACGCGGAAATGCGCGAGCAAGCGCGAATTCAAACGGAAGAAGCAAAGAAAAAACGAGAAGAACGGTTCGAGAGGAACATGAAGAAAGAGAAAGGGAAAGCGGAGAGAAGAGGCGCCAGAGCGCAGAAACAACAAGACAGAAGACCGCCGACGAATCATCGCGCGGTGACGCACGATGAATTCTAACAATGATGATCATGATAATAACAAGAAGAACAAGAAAACAATCCAGTTTGAGATAATATTATGTAAATTGATATTCGTTGTATTCATGTCCGACGCGGACGACGCATAGATCAATTAATTTAATCACTTCCGACTTCCCTCTTCCCACCTTTGCGAAAAGCGAAAAAATCTGCACTTTACTCACTCTCCACATTTTACCGCGAGCGCTCTCTCGCGCCGCTCACGCACAGAAGCGCCGTTTTTGCAAATACGACCGCGCGTGCCACAAAGGTTTCGCGCTAGTACTTTTAAAGATTCAGTATCGCACGCGTAACCGCACACATGGAGTAGCAAAACAAAATAAACTATTAGGGGAAAAGAATGCGTTCACCAGTGCTTCTCTTTTGGATGTTTGCTTGCGCACTTCTCCTCTTGGCAGCAGCGCGATTTGAAGCTATCGCGAACGGCGATTTCGATTGGGTTCAAGACGAATTCGCGGAGAAGAGTGAGAAATCCGTCGTCGACGAGAACGACGCGTTCTTGTTCGAAAACCCAACCGTCATCGGTAACCGTGGGGCCCTCTCAGACGACGTGCTAAAATATCCGCTTTCCAAGTCTTACAGAACGGATAAACTGCAAGTGAGCGAATGTCGCGCGTGCGACGTTTCGGGATTGAAAGTGGGATGCGACCTGGCGAAGTTTATTAAACCGTGCGGAATTGAAGGGAGTTACGCGTTGAGATCGTCGTATTTGGAGACCCAACCGGAGGAGTGCAGTGGCGGGAGAAAAACAAAGATACCGTTGATGGCGAGTTTCGTGCGAGACGTACGAGCTACGGCGACGGAGTACGCGCTCGTTTTAGATGGGACGAGACGATTTTTGATCGAAGCGTTTTGCGTGAAAGGGAGGAGGAACGACTGTCGCAGGTTTCCGAAACATGCGAGATGTCCAGAAGAGATTGTAGAGAGTGGTACCGGTATGTGCGCATATGGGAGATTGCTCAATCAACACGAGGGGAAGTTTACGGATGAAGATCTGGATAGTTTTGGAGAAGCAAACGAGGCCGTCGTGGCGGCGTTCGAGTGGGAACTCCCGGATTTTCGCGTATGTAAAGATTTAGAGGTGAATAAAAGACGAGACGAGAAGGCGAACAGGTTGAGAAGTTTGTACGACAAACCATATGAAGGTCGAAGTATCGACGCCCCTATTCAGGTTGAAACGACGGTTGGATTCGAGAGGAAAGAGAAGATGTTTTTGAAGTTTACCGTTCAGAGAGATGTGGAAAATGGAGAATACAAAGTCGAAGATAAGATATCTCCCGCGCAAGTGGAGAAGATATTGAATGCGCGGTGTCCAGCGACGCTCGCACTCATCGCAGACGCTTTTCATGAGATGGGCCCGGAGTGGCGTCGAAAAGACGCTTTTAGAAAAACGAAAATGGACGATACGCCGGAGCACGTGAGTAAGGAAGCGCAAAAGCTATGGGCAAAACTTGGCAAAAAGACGCACGAGAAGGCCATGAAGGCTAAGAGAGATAGAAGTAGTGGAATAGATAAATCGGGAATGACGCAAGAAATCAAGGATCAACTGGGTCACGATTGGTGGAAACAAATCGCAAAAGGAGCTCCGAGTCGGAAAACAGTGTATTGGCAGGATTCACACCCTGTCTTTGAATTCGGCTCCTCGACGTACTTAGAACCGCCAGAAAGGCATCTTCTTCGCATGGTAATAGCTGGCGTACCACGTCGGATCCGCGCAAGCGGGGAACAGAAAACACCGTATGGGACGTTATTCGTCGCGACACGGGATAATAAGGATACAAGTTTGAGCGAAGAGTACCAAGCGGCTTTACTAAGGTCAGCGTCGAAGTGCTTGCGCGAGACCAACTTGCGAATAATCGAGATTAATCCCATACATCGTAAATCGCTTGCATCTGACGATGTCGTATTTCCCTTAGAACCACCGGTCGATTGGATAGAGAAAGCCTCGATTTACGAAAAAACGGCGAGTGGTGGCAAGCGAACGGAGATAGATGGCGACAGGAACGCATATAGAGGTGGTCAGAACGTGGATCTAGATTGGGAAGGCTATTCTATAGATGGGGGATCGCACCTAGGATGGAGTTCTGTTTCTATCCTGCTCACCTCTGACATGCCTGGGCGAAATATTTCGAGTGAAGAGGTACGTGCAACGTACGGCGCTACCAATGCAGAATACGAGAGGACAGAAGAGTTTAAAGATAAGCGAGGTAATCGGCGGAGTAAAACAGTTAAGCTGAAATGCGAGCCTCCTAGATATCAAAGCTTAGCTCCGTGTTTAGGCTACGCGGAGAAACCTTCCGTCTTTCGCGTGTTGGATAAAACGAAAGGCCACGAACCTTTGTTGAGACACGAGCGCGCAGATGTAAAGACGGCTGAAGCTATGGGAAGTTTTATATTTATTCTCATTGCCTTGGCTGCTTTCGCTGCCTTTTTTTTCATCGCGTTGTCCAGAGAGCAAAGGTTTGTCGTGTGGGCGTTGGCGAAAGCGCAAAATATCCAGTTGCGAAAGAAATTAGCTGCGATGATTGTGAAAAAAGAAAGAAAAGAGAATAGAGCGGTGGCGGTAGCGGCGGCATCAAAATCTAATGTCGCGGTTTAGTAGTGTAGTCTATACAAATATTATTACGATTCAAACAAGAAGCGAACACTCTCACTTCTCTCCTTTCTCCTCGTCCTCATCCTCCAGAAACTTTTTGAGAAAGTCTGGCGTCATGTTCTTTATCTGTTCCTTGTAATCCTTTCCGATGCGATCGCTCCAGATCCCCTTCGAGTATTCCCCTTTACCAGTGAACCAGTCCGGTTTTGGGACATCTGGTAAAGTTGGATCCTGCACTATAGCATCGTCTAATTTTTGCGCTACGCTTTCTAATCGTTCCGAAACAAAGCCCGGGAGTTTCACTTTAATCGTGGCAGTTTCTCTTTCAATCGAGCCTCGCGCGACTCGGTCTGCTTCATTCGAGATACGTTCTAACCTCCGCGCTAACGCCGCCGCCGTGACCGCGTAATTCTCATCATTCGAATCGCACAGCCAAGCGTCTCTCAATACTTCCCACACGCACTCATCGCAGTCACCAAACTTCTCCTTCAAGAAGTACCTCGCGACGTCGTAATTTGGCTCCGCCTCCAAATACTCCCAAATCTGGCCGTCGAAATCGTAGTTGAAAAGCGTTTCAAACTGTCTCGTCAATGCATCAGCCTTCGTAGACGCTGATGGACCTTCTCTAGCCAACGCAGAAAAAATTACTTCGGCCCAGACTTTCGCCAACGCTCTCACGTCCCTAGCCATATCTTCATCCGATGGGTCTAAAATCGCCGCGCCAAAATTGGCCAATCGAAACCTCGTGCCAAACTCGCCCCGCTCTTCAAAGGCGTCTCTGTCATCGAACGAGTCGCAAAAAATAGTCCCAGCATCAATGCCGTTATGCGCTACCCCATTCGAGTGGCAAAACGCGACCGCTCTGGCCGTCTGTCGTATAGCCGACCGAATGTACCTAAACCTCAACACCGTCGGATGCGTCTGTACCCTCTCCACTGGCGGCCAAAACTTCGTTCGCCCTTCGCCGTCGTCCTTTTGCTTCGCCGATGCGTATTCCGATAACCTCTTCAAACCAACCCATTCTTGCGCCACGTAAAAAGACGTATTACCTCCTACCTCGTCCATAACTTCGCTCTCGCTCGCACCAGCGGCGAAATACGCCACGCACCTTACAATCGGCAACATCTTCTGCGACAGCTGCCCTCGACCTCTACCGTATTCATCCACATCAATATCTGGTCTATCGTCCGCTAACAAACGCTCGTACGCGTTCACTTCCGTCTCTGCTAATACTTTCACCGATGGAAAATACTCTTTAATCAACACCTGCGGCCCGGTCAGAGAGACCAGAGGATCCCCTGGATATCTAAAAAGAGGTTCCCCGGAGGCCCATCGCGCGGCGTATAAAACCATCGCGCTCGAACTGCTCTCGCTGCTCGATGACGATGCCGTCGACATGGCTCTAATTTCTCCGTCCTCCGTCCTCGAGATTGAAAACGACGACGACGGCGATGACGACGACGACGACGCCTGAGATGTAGATATGGAAATTTTCCCGAGCTTTTGGAGCAACTCGAAATCAGACGCTTCCAAACGCGTCGCCGTGGCTTTGATATTGACGTCTTTCTTCCCTCGCGGAGTTGTTCTTTTACGTCGCATCCTGCCGACGTTTGATTCGCCGCCGCGCGTCGAGAGCGAAGCAGCAGCAGAAGAAGAAGAAGCACGCATGGGAGACTTGTTTTTTTTGGGGGGGGTGACGCGTGCACGTTTCTGACGTTCAAACGCTAGGGGTGTGAGTACTGCGCGTTCAAGTTCGCATTTTCGGATTTTCGCTCGTCGTGGATGGTTTAATTAATAAAATTTGTATGCTAAAATGATCTCACTCACTCACTCACTCACTCACTTTTCTTCTCTTTCTATGTATGCTTCTTCTGTTTTTACTCTCTGCCTTCTCACTCTTCTCCTTTCTTTGGATTATTCATGCACCTCTTCTTGAGGGAGCGATTCAAGCAGGTGCGACATTTACCGCAACGCGCCGTGGCGTTCCAACTCGTCTTCTTCAAATGCAATCCCGATTTTTTCAACTCCTCTTCGGACATCGCCTCGCGAAGATGACCGCCCGATGCTGGTTTCTGCGTTGGAGTTTTCGCCGAATTCGCGCTTCTCGCTTCCGCGGTCGGGGCGGCAGATCGGAGTTTTTTGAGTTTCGTCCGTTCGCGGTTGTCGCTGAAGTCTCTTTTCTTCTTGGCCGGGCTATCTTGTTCGTGCTCGCTGCCTCTCGGCATTTGTTTGGGAGGCGGTGCGTAATTCGCGTACGTTCGCTGCATCTTTTGTCGATAGAGCCTAGATAACAGTTTTGCGTCGTCGTTTGCATCCGTGCCAGGAGCGTTGAAGTTCAACGCGTTGTCCAACATCAATTCGACATCATCGACGAAATCTTCGAGGTATTTGTAATACCCGCCAATAGTGCGCGAAATTATTGTCACCAAGTCGATCGGGTTCGGTACGTTTTCGTAGTACTCGGGCATTTCTGACTTTTCTGGTAAGCGATAGAAGTATTCAATCAACCGCTCGCCTTTGTGTTCGCACTTGTCCAAGTATTGGCAAATGCCCAAGCAGTTTCTGGCTTCTTCGAGATCGATCAGCTTGCGCATTTCATGGGACGCAAAGATCCATGGAAACGAGACGTCCGGAACGTCTGGCGCCATGCGTCC
>Ga0181561_10005172_pt1 | contig 11141 bp, 5 predicted proteins | sample 011ome_19_FD_133760 | JGI IMG/M metagenome (GOLD analysis project Ga0181561, IMG submission 133760) | Coastal salt marsh microbial communities from the Groves Creek Marsh, Skidaway Island, Georgia - 011510BT metaG (megahit assembly) | ecosystem: Environmental > Aquatic > Marine > Intertidal zone...
ACGTCGAGGTTTCGGTTAGAGTCGTTCCTCGCGGTTTTCCGCGACGAGCGCGCTTCGAGAAACGCGCCCGGTACCGCCGAGCGCGCCTCTCGATTGTCGAGGAGACCAGAGGGATCCGGGGTCGAGTTGGAACGCAAAAGCAACCAGAAACGCTTCGATCCCGTCTCCGCGGCGAACAACTTGGTGTGGTTCATCTCTGGGTGGCACCCCGCGATGCGCCGCGAGGTGAGGTCCGCGAAGGCGGCGAGGGCGCGGCTCGCCGCGCTGCCTCGCTCGACGGCGCGCGCCTTCGTGGAGACGCTCGATACTTTGCTGGAGAGCCGCGATGGCGATGCTTCGTTTCCGGGCGCGCCGCATCGTCGCGTACCCGCGCTCCGCGAGGCGTGGTTCGTGGCGGGCGTCGCGCGCGACGGCGACGACGGGTCGCTCGACGCGCTCGCGAGGCTCTACTGGCGCGCCGCGCGGGACGCGGACGAAACCGACGCGCTTCTCGATGGTCGTTCGAATCCGACGAAAACGCACGATGACAAGAGCGCCACGACTTCCAAAGACCCGAACGCGGTGCTCTCTACTCGTCGCAGGCTGCTCGGTGCGCTGGCGTTCGCGCCCGGGACCGTGCGCGCGTTGTGGCTCCGGTGCGCGTCGCGCGTTCCGGCGGCGGTTTCCATCAGCGCCGCCGGAACGCGCGAGGCGGGGGGGACGAAAAATAAACCTTTAAAACACGAAGAAGACCCGGGCGCGGGCGGCCCCGGGCTGTGGACGTCTCCCGCGTTGGCGCTCGGCGCCGCCTCCGTCGCCGCGGAGAACATCCCCGTGCTCGGTGTTTTCGCGCTCGCCTACGCGCACTTGCTCGAGGTTCTGGACGACGACGAGTTTTTCATAGCGCAGACGCCGTTTTCGTTGAGCGAGCAAAGAGCCGTGGCGGCGGCGGCCAACACGCTCGTCGCGCGCGAACGGCTCAGGCGGGTTCCTTCGTGCGATCATCTCGCATCATCCGCATCACACGAGCTCGCGCTCGATCGCCGCGGGGTGGCCGCCGCGTGCGCGTCGCTGCTGCGCGCGCTGGTGACGCGCGACGAGCGACGGTCGTTCGTGCCCGACGGGATGTGGCTGGCGCCGGCGAGCGAAGAAGCGCTCCGTCGCGACGTACGTTCTTCGAGAGAAATCGCGCCGCCGCTCCCGCCGGCCGCCGCCGCGTCCGCGCTTCTCGGGATGTCTTCCGAATTGTCTTCCGAATCGATAAATGGCGCGGGCGTCACCGCGCGGCGTGCTGATCGCGGCTTCGCCGCGTTCTTACGGGACTGCCCGCACGCGCTCGCGTTCGAGACGCGGAGGGAGATTTTCCGCGCGCTCGTCGTCGCGGACCGCGCGCGCCTCGGCATCGGCGCGCAGGCGGGCGGCGTGGACGCCGACCGCGCGACGCAGGGCCAACGCGTGCGCCCAGTCGCGCGTCTACACATTCGCAGGGACCGTTTGCTGGAAGACACGCTTTCCGGATTCGCGCCGCTCGGGTCTCTCGCGAAAGGCCGCGTCGCGGTGACGTTCGTAAACGCCGCCGGCCAGGAAGAAGCCGGGATCGACGCGGGCGGTCTGTTCAAGGAGCTCCTGGCGTCCGCGCTCGCCGAGCTCGTCGACCCGAGGCGCGGTCTGTTTCGCGAGACGAACGAGTTGGACGAAGCGCATTCGACGCGTTTTCGTGACGCTCGCGCGTCCGTGTTTCCGGAGGCTCGAGCCGGGGACGACCCCGAGTCGGCGGCGCTCCTGGAGCTGGCGGGCCTCCTGATGGGCAAAGCGCTGTACGAGGGCGTGCTTCACGAGTTCCGCCTGGCGCCGTTCGTCGCGAAGAAGGTTTTGCGCCAGCCTCTGTCGCTGGATGACCTGCCCGCTTTAGACGCGACGCTGCACCGGAGTCTGAAACACGTGCTGCGGTACGAAGGCGACGTGAGCGACCTGTGTCTGGACTGGTACGCGCGCGAGGACGCGTACGGGCAAATAGTCGCGCGCGCGTTACGGCCCGGAGAGGTTACGCCGGAGGACGTCGTCGAGTCGCACGACGCGACGGCGTGGGCGCACGCGACGGCGGAGTTCCACCTCACGCGGCGGCGCGCAGGCGCGGACGGCGCGTTCGAGCGCGGCTTGTTTACGATCGTGCGTCCTTCGTGGTTACGTCTGTTCGGCGCGAACGAGCTGGTGTCTTTGATGACCGGCGACGCCGACGGCGACGTCGACGTCGACGACTTGCGGCGACACTGCGCGTTCGGCGGCGGGTACGCGCGCGATTCGAAAACCGTGCGCATGTTCTGGGCGTGTTTGACGCAGTTCACGAAGGACGAACGCAAAACGCTTCTGCGGTTCGTCACTTCGAGCGCCTCACCTCCGTTCGGGGGGTTCAAACATCTGCACCCGCCGTTCACGCTGCACAAAGTGCGGTGCGACGTTACTAACGGCGTCGTCGGCGGCGCGCTCGCGTCCCTCGGGCTCGCCAAAGACGTCGAGCGTCTGCCGACGGCGTCCACCTGCTTCAACATCCTGAAGCTGCCCAACTTCAGGCGGCTCGAGACGATGAAGGCAAAGCTGCGGACCGCGATGCACGCGGGGGCGGGGTTCGAGTTGTCCTAGTAATAGCGGGATGGAAAAGAGTGCGTTCTTTTCGTTCGTAGCTACTCTCGCCCCGTCGCCGACGAGCCGCGTCGGTCATGAGACGGGCGCGACGGCGGTGAACACCAGGACATTAATATTTATGCCCGTCTGGTACGTACGATCAGATCGAGTGACCATCACGCGTCGGTCAGAGTCCCCGGCACGGCGTCGCGCGGCGGCCTCGGACCGGCCTCGCTCGCGCCTCGGCCGCCGCCATGCGCGCGGAGGGGTCACCGTCGCTACTCCGCGCCAAGCCGACGTCCACCCGAGCCTACGGCGCGTCGAAGACGTCGCGTCGCAGAGCCCGCCGGTACGTCCTCCTGCCGATCGTCGGATGCGCCGCGTGGGCGTTCCTGTTCGTGCTGTACAAGCAGCACGAGGTGTTGGGCGAGCCGAGCGCGTCGACCCCGCGCGGCGACACACGCGCGGCGAGCCTCGCGACGCCCTCCTCGGACCCCGAGCGCGCGCGCGGCGTCCACGCCGACCCGCGGGCGGCGGAGACGCATGAAGAAAGCGCCGCAGCCGCAGCCGCCGCCGCCGCCGCCGCCGCCGCCGCCGCGGATGACGACGACGAAGGCACGCCCGAGGAGCTTCGCGACGCCGCCGAGAAGTTGATGGCGTCCTTTGAGTGGACCCTCCCCGATGAGCCGCCCGCGCCGCCGGTCACGCGCACCTCGGGCGCCGGTACCTTCCCCCGGCCGGAGCCCGACGCGACGGGCGCGACCCGCACGGGCGCCGGAGGCGACGACGCGCGCTCGGGCGCGGTCCCGGACGGCGGCTGGGTACGTGGCATACGCGCGGACGTTGAGAGACGCGACGCCGTGCGCGCCGCGATGGTGGACGCGTACGAGTCGTACGAGAAGTACGCGTTCGGGGACGACGAGTTGCGTCCGCTCGCCAAACGCGGCAAAAACGCTTTCGGCGCGCTCGGCGCTACGATCATCGACTCGCTGGACACGCTGTGGATCATGGGTTTGACCGAGCACTACTCGCGCGCGCGGAACTGGGTGGACGAGTTCCTGTACTTCGACCGCGACTGGGAAGCCTCCGTGTTCGAGACGACCATCCGCGTGCTCGGCGGTCTGCTCGCCGCTTACGACCTCTCCGGCGACGAGATGTACGTCGCGAAATGCGTCGAGCTCGCGGAGCGGCTCGAGCCCGCGTTCGCGACGCCCACCGGCGTGCCGAAGAACATCGTCAACCTCAAGACGGGCGAAGCGAAGACGCCGGCGTGGACGGGGGCACCCGGCGTGGTCGTGCTCGCCGAGTTCGGGTCGCTGGCGATGGAGTTCGGGGCGCTCTCCGAACGCGTCGTTCCGAATGACGAAAAGTGGCGCGTTTTGGGTGAGACCCCGGTGCGCGTCGCGTTGCGCGCGCCCGCGCAAAGACACGTGCCCCGAGGTTTGTTCCCCCTGTACTTCGACAGCGCGCGCGCGCGCTGGACGAACGACAAGGTGTCCGTGGGCGCGATGGGGGACAGCTGGTACGAGTACCTGCTGAAGGTGTGGGTGCAGGGCGGGCGCACGGAGGCGATGCGCGGGTGGCTGGACGCCTGGACGAGCGCGGCGGACGGCGTGTTAAAAAATCTCATCGTCGACGGGAACGACGACGACGCCTTCGTCGCGTCGTGGGCCGGAGGCGGGCCGGTTCACGAGATGGACCACCTCTCTTGCTTCGTGGGGGGCATGTTCTGCCTGGGGTCGGGCGCGGGGGTCACGGACCAGGAGAAGGCGTACCTGGAGGCGGCGCGGAAGATCACGCGGGCCTGCTACAAGATGTACGCGGACTCCCCCACTTTCATCGCGCCGGAGACCATCGGGTTCCGCGGCGGCGCCGCGCACGTCGGAGTGAAGAGCAACGTCCAGAGACCGGAGGCGATCGAGAGCATTTTTTACATGTACCGCAAGACGGGCGACGAGATGTACCGCGAGTGGGCGTGGGAGATGTTTTGCGCTATGCGGACGCAGTACCGCACGGAATCGGGGTGGACCGGTCTGAAGGACGTGCGCGTGAACCCGCCGGAGCGCGACGACGTGACGCAATCCTTCTTCTTCGCCGAGACGCTGAAATACTTTTACCTCATCTTCGCCGACGCAGATGTCGTGCACCTCGACGAGTGGGTGTTCAACACCGAGGCGCACCCGCTGCAAGTGCGCGCCAGGAAAACCTCAATCGTGTAAGAGCGCGGTGAAATAGATCACGTAGTTACCTTATGTTAGTTCCCTTACGGTACGGTATCAATCATACGTAGCCAGCTAGTAATACACGGTAGCTCTATGTTAGCTACGTATTGTTATTGTTACCTACTCGTGAAAAGGACATGACGTCATTCGTTCCCGTCGGCGGGGGCGCCTTCGCGCACGTCCACGACGACGTCCGCGGACGCCCCGGGTCGCGCGTCTTGAGATTCTCTCTCAGACGCCGACGCGCTCGAGACTAAATGCTCACTCGACAGTCGCGCGCCCGTCGCGCGTGACGTCGTGTCAACCTCCCCTTCCGCGCGTCTCGACGCTTCGTCCTCCAGCTCCGAAGAGACGCCGCCGTAGCGTGCGTCTTCCTCGGACCCTTCTCCTTCTCCGCTCGACGCATCGTGCGATTCGCGACGCGCACGATTCTCCGCGGGGCCCCACTTGGCGTTGCGGAGCTGATCGGCCATGACGCCGATGTGCGCCGCCACGGCGCGGTTGTCGTCGTCGCCGATGGCACCCGCCAAGACGCGCTCGATCGACTCCTCGTTCCCCCGAAACGCCAAACTGACCGTGTCCACGCGGCCCATGTTCTTGATCTCCACGCGCGCGTGCGTCTCGAAGCGCAGGGCCTCGAACTCGGACGCGAGCGCCTCCCCCAGATCCGCCTTCATCTTCTCGAAGCTCTCCGCCGGCATGTGCACGGCGTCGTGCGGGCACGTCTGCTCCATGCGCGCTGCCAGGTTGGGCGTGTCCCCGAAGATGTCGTACTGCATGCACGTGCGCCCGACGACGCCGCTGAACACGGGGCCGTGCGCCATGCCGACGCGCACGACCAGCGGCGTGACGCCGTCCGCCAAAAGCATACCGGTGTCCCTGATCTCCTGAATCACGCCGAGCCCGAACGTCATCGCGCGCAACACGTGCCTGTGCGCGTCCTGCGCGACGCCCATGTCCGCCATGAGCCCCGACACGGCGAGGTACCCGTCGCCCACGGTGCGCACCTTCGTGACGCCGTGCTCCTCCGCAACCTTGTCCAACGACTCGAAGTAGTGCTCCAGGAAACGCAGAACGCCGATGGGGCGCGTGCGCTTGCACATGTCGGAGAAGCCCACGATGTCCACGAAAATAACAGTCACGTCCGCGTGGTCGCGCGCGCGCACGCCCGAGGAGGACCGCTTCTCGGACGCGCCGCGCGACGCCGAGCTCCGCAGCTGCCCGAGCACGTCCCGGTTAATGGTGCGCGCCGCGGACTTCACGCGCGCGGAGGGTGGCGCGTCGAAGCTGACGCGCGCGTTTTTCGCGCGCTTTTCGCCACCCGTCTTCTTTCGAACGACGTCCGAGCCGCTCGCCTCGTCGAGAGTCGTCGCCATGTCGCTATTTTGTCTCCCCAGGTTGTCCATGGACGACACGGAGACGTTCGCGTCGGAGCCCATCGACACAGATCCGGTATGCCGACTAAGGCCGCTGTGCGCGCTGTGCGTGTCGTCGTCCGCGACGCCCGGCTTTCCAAAACTCCGCGACCCGCACAGCTGCGAAAAAGATACCACGCTCGAGGTGCGGCTGGACCCGCCCGCGCCGCGACTCCCCGAGTCCGAGGCATCGTCACCCATGATCGCGCGCAGAAGCGGCCCGAGGAGCCTTTCCGCGAACGTCTCGCGCCTGTTCGTGCCGAAACGGCCGTTCGCACCGCCGCTGTGCACCGCGTTGAAGCGCCTCCTGACGCCCCCCGCGACGGCGCGGGCGGCCATCTTCCCCTCCTGCAGCCTCGACCACTGGAGCTCGAACACCTCCTTCGCGACCGGGGGAGGCATGATCGAGCACGCCAGCATCTTGTGCGCATGGATGGCGTTCTCGGACTTCTCCTGGAGCATTTTCATGAGGATGACGCCGTTCGCGGCGACGCCCAACAGCGTCGCGACGTAGTACAAGTAGATCTGCCACGGCCACGTCTCGACAGAGTGCGACCAGAACAACGCCCGGCCGGCCTGGCCTTCGACGCGCCACGCCACTTCGTGCGCGATGGCCGCGACGACGACGGTGACGAACAGCCCTACGTATCTTAACTGCGTGGTTTTCTCCCGCAGAACCACCATGGCGGTGAACGGCGACACCGCGGCCCACCCCAGGACGCCCCCCGATTTCGCGAAGCCTCCGGTTTCCATCTCCAGCATCGCGGGCAAAACCGCCACCGCCGTGAGGTGCGCGTGCACGAGCACGCGGAACGGGCGCACGCGCAGGTAAAACCGCTCGTACGCCACGGCGCCGTACACGATCACGTTGTACATGAGCGGCACGACGACCATCGCGGGCTCGCTGCCCCCGTACAACACAATTTGCAGCGCGGTCCACCCGAGCGACGCCGCCGAGCACACCAGCACGGACGCCTGCAGCAAAAATGCATCGCCCTCGATTATCTTGGCGGCTCGGCTCTTGCGCCGCCGCCCGACGCGCGTGGGTTTCGACATGGCCGCCGCCGAGACGCGCGTGCCGAACGCGAACGCGCGAACCCGAGTGCGCCGCCCGCGGACGCGCCGGGAGCAATCGCGTGATCGCGTCGAGGTAACAATAACAACCTAGCAATAGCGCTATGAAGGCGGTCGGGAGATTTTTTCGGGAACGATTTTCTTGCGACTGAAAACACACTGAGCGACTTCTTCGAAGTTTCGAAGTCGAAAAGTGTCATCGACACAGAACGAATACTCGCGCCGATTCGCGACGTCATTTCCCACTGTCGTCGTCGGTTCCGAGGATCGAGGCGTTTCGACTTGTTTGAGCCTCTTCCTCCCTCAAACGCTCGCGAGCGCCTTCGCCCTCGTCCGCGCGTGCCTCCCGGCCGCACACGCCCCGGCGCGCCGGCGCGCACGTTCGCCCGTCTCGCCGCGTCGCACGTCGGCGCGCGCGTCGTCTCGCGCGGCGCCGCCGGTCCAAAGGACAAACGCGACAGACGCCGGGCGCGGAGGCCCTCCTCTCCTCTCCTCGAAGGCGCGCCGCGAGCCACGACTCGACCATCTGAGGCGCGCTCGGGCGGAGACGCGCGAAGATGACCGAGTCGTCGCGCCAGGCGCGCGTCACCGACCGACCCAACACAGAAACGTCCACCGACGCGACCGATGCGTCGCCGGGTGCGTCACGCGTCTCGCGCGACCCGCCCTTCGCAGCCTCGCGAACAGATCTCGACGCTCGATGGCTTCGCGCGTTCCGAGGAAACGCGCGGCGCGATACCCCCAAGCGCCCTGCTGACCCGCTCGACCCGCGAACCTCTCGCCTCGTCTCGAATCGCGCAGACACCGTCCTCGGCTCGCGTCTCACGGACGACGCCATCTGGCCGACGCCCAGCACGCCGGCGAAGGTACGCCGCGACCCGCTCTCGGCCGCGACGTTTTCCGCGCCACCGCGCCACGCGTCGGCGCTGAAAACAACAACGACGCGCGCGGTTCGCGCCGTCGCACACTTCCAAAACGCGCGACGACTTTATATCTCGCGCGTTCGTCTTTTCGCGACGACGCTCGAACCCGACGCCGTCGGACCGGACACGCGTTCACGTTTCTTTCCGACTAAACCACGCTGATCCATGCAAACAGGACGCTCCGCCGACCGCAGGCGCCGGCACATCCTCCGCTTCCTCCGTCGAGACGCGCGTCTCGGGAGGAGACGCCGCCGCCGCCGCCGCCGCCGCCGCCGCCGCCGCCGCCGCCGCCGCCGCCGCGCCGTACTGGCAAACAGTCGGCGCCTCCTCCTTCGCCGCCGTGGAGGAGGCTGCGGCGGACACCTCGGCGTGGTTCGAGCCGGTTCCGAGCGTCGCTCCCCCCTCGGAAGCGACGTCCACCTTTGCGCGAGCGAACGGACAGAGCGCGCCTCGCACGCCGCCGCCGCCGCCGGTGGCGCCGCCCGTGCTGTCGCGGCTCTCGGAGGAGACGTACGCGTTCGGGAACGAGCAGATGGGATACTTCTACATCCCCTCGGCGAGTCTGCCCGTCTCCAACGCACACGCACACGCGCACACGCGCGACGCCGAGACGAAGGCGTCGGAGGCGTCGAATCGCGAAAAAGAGGGGAAGGCGGAAGACGGGAAGACCGAGACGCGCGGCGACGGCGCCGCCGACGGAAGCGCGCCGATTCCGCGCGCCGTCCTCGACGCGGCGGCGGCGGCGGCGGCGGCGGCGGCGGCGTCTCCGACGGCGACGCCGTCGTCTCAGACGGCGGCGTCGTCTTTTAAGATGGCGTCTGAGACGGCTTCTTCTCAGACGTTTCGAATGACTCCTCCCGCCGCCGCGTCGGGAGCCGGCTTCGAAGCGTACAGCCCCGGGTTCAACCCCGCGTCGGCGCTCGGGTTCTCGCCGTTCGTCCCGCCCTCGCCGGGGCCGTACTCGCCGATACGCGCGCGCGGTTTCCCTTCGCCGTCGCGATCGCCCGAGTTTCGCCGCGCGCCGAGTTTCCTCGCGTTCGCGGCGAACGCGATGGCGAAGGGAAACCGCGCGAGCGTATCGGAGGAGCATCATGTCCCGCGAACGGACGCGAACGCAGAGACGAACGCGAAAGGGCGCGGGGTTGAACCCGGATCGGCGACGAACGAGGCGAAACGAGGCGAAACGACGGAAACGTCCCTGAAAGCCCCGGAAACGTCCGACGCTTCCGACGCGGAGGACGGCGAGCGCGCGGGTGGTTCTCATCCTGAGAGAGTGGGTCTGACCGAGACCCCCCCCCGCGCGCCGACACCTTCGTTCGCGCCGTACGGGTACGCGCTCCCGGCGTCTCTGAGCGCGAGCCCGCAGGCGGCGGCGGCGGCGGCGTACGCGTACGAGGCGGAGTACGCCAGCGCCATGCGCGCGTGGTCGCTGGCGAACCCCGAGGCTGCCGGGCTGGCCGAGGCGGCGGACGCGCTGGAGGCGATTCAGGGCGCCTCCAGCGTCTCCAGCACGCCCGCGAGCACGCCCCCGAACACGGGGTCACCCGAAGCGTGGGGTGTAGGCTCGCCCGAAGGGAGCCCTCGCCCTCGTCCGTTCTTGTGCGGCCCACCCGCCCACCTTCTTTCGTTCCCAGTCTCCCCGCCTTATGCCGGCGGCGGCGGCGGTGGAGCGCTGGGTGCTCCGCACGAGGGGGGCCCGTACGCCGTGGACGGCATGTACCCTCCGTCGCCGCCGGCGGGCTGGTTTCCCCGCGCCGACGGAGGGTACTACTCGCCGTACGGCGCGAACGAAGGTATCGGCGCGCCGCACGCGTTTTCTTTCGGAAACGCGCGCCGCGCGTTTCCGCCGACGCCGTACGGAACGAGCGCGACGCGGAACGGGTCCGCGCGCGCGATGCGCTCCGGCACGAGCCGAGGAGCGTTTTCGGGCTCGCCGAGCCGGCTCGGCGTCGGCGTCGGCTCGTTCGACGCGCGGCGAAACGGACGCGGCCACGGCGCGTCTTCGCCCTTCGCCGGAAAGGGAGGCGAGAAAAACGGAAAGGGAGGCGTCACGGGAGGCGCCTCCCGCGCGCGCGCCGTCGCCGACCGAGCCGGTCTCGGGGCGGGGTCCGGCGCCGTGCTGGTCGGGTCCGGCGGGGACGGGCTGGGCGAAGCCACCAGGGGGCCGCGCGTCGCCGCGGCGGCGGCGGCGGCGGCGGCGGCGAGCGCCGCCGCCGCGTCCGAAGACGCCGACGCCGCGGCTTCCGTCTCGAGCGCCGTCGCGAAAAAGGGCGACGCGCGGATCGGAGGCGACGCGCCCGCGCCGACGGAGGCGTCGCGCGTCGCCTCCGATCTCGGAACCGTCGCGGACGCCGATCTCGGAACTGTCGTATCGCCTTCGTCGTCCACCGCGCTCTCGGCGTTTTCGACGGCGTCCAACCGCGCGGCGCGCGCGGGCGTCGCGGCGGACCCCGAGTTCCGCGCCGCCGTCTGGCGAAGAGCCGAACGCGCGAACGAGCCTTCTTCTTCCCAGGGAGACGTCGAGGACGCGTCCGGAGACGCATTCTCCGCGCCTTCGTCCGCGTCGTCGCCTCGCGCCGCCTCGCCGACGAGGCGAGACCCGAGACCCGACGCCGGCGCGCGATCGGCGGTCGCGCCGCGCGCGGCGACCGAGGCGACCGAGGCGGCGGCTTTGACGAAGACTTTGACGAAGACTGACGGACGTTCGCTCGTCGCCCCACGAACGGAACCGGCTTTCGACGGTGCCGGGCTGGAGGGTTTGGATTTTGACGGACACGACCGCTTCTTCGTGATCAAGTCGTACACCGAAGACGACGTGCACAAGAGCGTGAAGTACGGGTGCTGGACCAGCACGAGCACGGGCAACGCGCGGCTGGACGCGGCGTTTTCGAACTCCTTAACCGACG
>Ga0181561_10005174_pt1 | contig 11139 bp, 9 predicted proteins | sample 011ome_19_FD_133760 | JGI IMG/M metagenome (GOLD analysis project Ga0181561, IMG submission 133760) | Coastal salt marsh microbial communities from the Groves Creek Marsh, Skidaway Island, Georgia - 011510BT metaG (megahit assembly) | ecosystem: Environmental > Aquatic > Marine > Intertidal zone...
AGCGATTCGCCGCGGTTAGATGCCGAGATCCTGCTGGCCCACGTGCTCAAAGTTGAGCGCAGCTATTTGTTTACCCATCCCGAGCTGGAATTATCAGACGATTCCTTGCAATGCTTTCAGCGCTATGTCGCGCGACGTGCGCAATCCGAGCCTATTGCCTATCTCGTAGGCAATAAATCTTTCTGGGATTTTGAACTCGCGGTCAATTCTCACGTGCTGGTGCCCCGGCCGGAAACGGAACTATTGGTGGAGACCGCGCTGGAGTTAGGGGCAGCGGACGAAGCTCTGCGGGTCGCCGACCTCGGCACTGGTAGCGGCGCCATCGCCCTGGCGCTGGCCAGGGAGTGTCCGGCGTGGCGGCTGTTAGCGGCAGATATCAGCCTCGAGGCGCTTGAGGTGGCACGTCAGAACGCCGAGGCGCTGAACCTGATAAACGTGGAGTTTGTGCAGGGTTCCTGGTGCGAGGCACTCGGCACCGGCTGTTACGACATGATCGTATCTAACCCGCCCTATATTCCCCCGGGCGACCCCCACCTGATTGAAGGTGGTCTGCCGTTTGAGCCCAAGCTGGCATTGCAGGCAGCGGATGCTGGATTCGCTGCCTTTAAAAGTATCGCCGATGAGGCGCGACAGCATCTGCGGCCTGGTGGCTGGCTGCTGCTTGAGCACGGATTCGAGCAGCAGGCGCAACTCAAGGCACTGCTGCTTGAGTTGGGCTACGCAGCGGTAAGCGGTCACGCAGACCTTGCCAGCTGTGATCGTCTGGTGGTTGCGCAGTGGAACCAGGCACAGACTGTGGCGAGTGACTAATAGGCGGTTGGCGAGCAATAATAGGGCGCGCTGCGCCAAACTTACATACCGGTACTCTTGCTAATCTGTGCAACAGCGAAATCTGTCCAGTCAGCACGGTCAGAGCCGAGAATCGGATGTTTGGTAATTAATGGAAGTAAGCTAAAGAATGAAAGACGAATCACTGCTCCGTTACAGCCGCCAGATAATGTTGCCCGAGATGCATGTGGCGGGCCAGCAGAAACTGGTCCATGCAACTGTGCTGATCATCGGCATGGGCGGGTTGGGCTGCCCAGCGGCCATGTACCTCGCTGCGGCTGGCGTTGGGCATCTGATCATTGCCGACGACGATGCGGTGGAACTGACCAATCTCCAGCGGCAGATCGCCCACAGTGAGAAAGATATTGGTAGCCCCAAGGTGGCATCGGCGGCAGCTAGCCTGCAGGGATTGAATCCTGACGTCCGCGTCACCGCAATTGCAGAGCGTCTCAGCGGCAGCCGCTTGCAGGAATTAGTAAAACAAGCGGATGTGGTGGTGGACGCCTGCGATAATTTCTCCACCCGGTTCGCGGTGAATGAGAGCTGCATTGCGGCGGGCAAACCGCTGGTATCAGGTGCGGCCATCAGGTTAGAGGGTCAGGTCACTGTTTTTGACTGCCGCGATGCCCGCAGCCCCTGCTATCAATGCCTTTATCAGGCGGGAGACGATGATGATGTCTCCTGCGCCAGCAATGGAGTAATGGCGCCTGTCGTGGGAATCATCGGATCCGTACAGGCCCTGGAGACGATCAAATTAATCGCCGGCGTCGGATCGCCGTTAGTGGGCCGGCTACTGCTTTTCGACGGTCTGGCCCTGAATTGGCGCGAAATGAAGCTACCCCGCGATCCTGGCTGCGAAGCCTGCGCCCAGCGAGCCGCAGAAAGCACGGAATAAGGCGGTGAAGTCTAGGTGCAGCCCCGAGCCGCCAATTGCTTCTATATAGGCATGCGGCTATCATGCCGCCTCCGACCAATCCGGTCAGCTATTATCTGCAGTAAAAACATGACAGAAGAAGTCGAAAAACAGGGTGTGTCGTTTGATAAGTTCCCCCTAGAACAGCCACTCAGAGACGCTATCGACAAGCTGGGTTTCGAATACTGCACGCCGATTCAGGCCGAGAGCCTGGTCTACACGCTGGAGGGGCATGACGTCACAGGCCGTGCCCAGACCGGCACCGGCAAGACAGCAGCATTTCTGATTACCATCATTAATGATCTGCTAAAGAATCCAATTGAAGAACAACGCTTTCTGGCTGAACCGCGCGCGTTGGTGGTTGCACCGACCAGAGAACTGGCTATTCAAATAGCTAGCGATGCCGTAAAACTGACGGCATGCTGCGATCTGCATACTGTGGTTCTGGTTGGCGGTGAGGATTATCAGAAGCAAACCCGTGCCCTCGATGCCAAACCCGTGGATATCGTCGTGGCTACCCCAGGGCGACTGTTGGACTTCGTCTCCAACGACAATCTCTATCTTGGACTGATTGAACAATTGGTTCTGGATGAGGCCGACCGCATGCTGGACATGGGCTTTATCCCCCAGGTCAGACAAATCGTGGCGCGCACGCCGCGCAAAGACTGCCACCAAACGCTTTTGTTCAGCGCCACGTTTACGCCGGAGATTGCAGAACTCTCAACCCGCTGGGCCATGGATCCGATCATGGTGGAAGTTGAGCCGGAAAAGGTCGCCGCCGATGCAGTCAACCAGATTGTGTACCTGGTGACTACTGCGGACAAATACAGCCTGCTTTATCAGCTTGTCTCTGAGCCGGAAGTAGAAAAAGTAATGGTATTCAGCAACCGGCGCGACCAGGTCAGGCGACTGGCCGATAACTTGTATCGCAACGGCATTGACTGTGGTTTGTTGTCCGGAGAGATTGCGCAAAACAAGCGTATTCGTACGCTTGATGACTTCAAGTCAGGCAAATTGAAAGTGCTGGTGGCCACAGATGTGGCCGGTCGCGGCCTGCATATTGATGACGTCACCCATGTTATCAACTATACCTTGCCGGAAGAACCGGAAGACTATGTGCATCGCATTGGGCGAACGGGCCGAGCCGGTGCCATTGGCACCTCGATAAGCTTTGCCTGTGAGGAAGATTCATTCCTGCTACCGGCGATTGAGGATAAACTCGGTCAAAAACTCGACTGCACTCACCCGGATGAGAGTCTGTTGGAAAAGCCCCCGGCTTTCTCCCGGCCCTCACGCTTTCGCGAAAAAACCGCTGGTCGCCCCCCTGCTCGCGGTGGCGGTTTAAACAGGCGGCGCTAGGCGCTGCCGACTTCGAAAGTCTTTTCGAAACACTAGGCTGCTTGCATCTGACCGGCTAGTCTTTGCTGGAAATAGCGCCGTTGTCTCTCAGTGCATCAGCGTAGGCTGCTGACTTGCGATGTTGAAGCACCAGATCGAGGAAGGTGCTGCCATTTTCTAGTCGGGTATTGATGTCCCGCTTAGCAGCGATAAAAATTGGTAAGAAACGGACAAACAGTTCATCAGTCATGCCGCGGTAGGCTTTCAGCAGGACATTATAGTCTGCCGGCAGACTCTCGGGGGGTTCCAGAGTAAGGAAGGACTGCAGACGTTCATTAGACCACTCTTCGTCGCGGGTCGCGATCTGGGTTCTCTCCGTGCCGCGTTTCTTGCCTTCCTTCATTGTCTTGTTCTCATTTCTACTGTCTAGGGCCTGCTCTCAATTGAGATAGTCTCACTTCATCTTTTCCCTGAGCAGTTGATTTACCTGCCCAGGATTGGCCTTTCCTTGGGATAGCTTCATGGCCTGACCCACGAGGTAGCCCAATACCTGCTCCTTGCCATCCCTGAATTGCTGGACCTGTTCGGGGTTGTTGGCGATAACCTCGTCTACCAGTGACTCGATTGCGCCGCTGTCGGTAACCTGCTTCAGTCCCTTGGTTGCGATGATCTCATCCACACTGGCACTGTCTTCCAGCATGGCTTCGAATACGGTCTTGGCGATTTTGCCCGAGATCGTGTTGTCGATTATGCGCTTGATCAGCACGGCGAGGCGATCGGCCTGAATTGGCGACTGCGTCAGTTCCCAGTTGTTCTTGTTGAGCAGTGCCTGCAGATCGCCGGTCACCCAGTTCGCAGCGAGTTTGGCATCGCCACTTGCTTTAGCGACTGCTTCAAAATATTCAGCCATCTCGCGACTTGCCGTGAGCACACCGGCGTCATAGTCGCTGAGACCATATTCGCTGACAAAACGGGCCTTTCTGGCATCGGGGAGTTCCGGCAGGGTCGCCCGGACTGCTTCGATATAGGCATCGTCTATTTCGACAGGCAGCAGATCGGGTTCCGGGAAATAGCGATAGTCGTTTGCGAATTCCTTGCTGCGCATGGGGGAACTGGTGTCTCGCTCCGCGTCGTAGCGGCGGGTTTCCTGCACTACCTTTCCGCCATCTTCCAACAGGTCCTGCTGGCGCTGTATCTCGGAGTTGATGGCCTTCTCCACAAAGCGGAATGAATTGATGTTCTTCAATTCCGTACGGGTGCCAAGTTCAGTTTCCCCTTTCGGTCGAATCGAGACATTAACGTCGCAGCGCATGGAACCCTGGGCCATGATGGCATCGGAGATATCCAGGTAGCGCACGATGGCATGGAGTTTTTTTAGATAGGCTACCGCTTCCGTGGCGTTTCTGATTTCTGGCTCTGAGACAATTTCCAGCAGCGGTTCGCCGGAGCGGTTCAGGTCGATGCCGGACATGCCGTGGAAATCTTCGTGCAGCGATTTACCGGCGTTCTCCTCAATATGGGCGCGGGTTACGCCGATGACACGCTCGCTGCCGTCTTCCAGATTGATGGTCAGTGAGCCCTTGCCCACGGTCGGGAAATCCAGCTGCGTAACCTGATATCCCTTGGGTAGATCCGGATAAAAGTAGTTTTTGCGATCAAACACCGAACGCTTGCCGATTTCCGCATCGATGGAGAGACCAAACTTCACCGCCATACGCAGAGCTTCTTCGTTTAATACCGGCAGGGTGCCTGGCATGGCCAGATCAAAAATATTGGCCTCGGTGTTAGGATCAGCACCAAATATTGATGCAGTACCTGAGAACAGTTTCGATTTCGTGGACAGCGAGACGTGGACCTCGAGTCCGATTACAGCTTCCCATTCCATGTTACTGACCCTCCGTGAACGCAGTGGCCCTCTGCCGATGCCAATCCGTATTCTTCTGAAACTGATGGGCAACATTCAAGAGTTTGGCCTCGGCGAAATCGCTGGCTACCATATGCATACCTACCGGCAGTCCATCTGCCAGTCCCACCGGCACGGACATGCCGGGTAGGCCCGCCAGGTTCACTGCAATGGTGTAGATGTCTTCCAGATACATGGCCACCGGGTCGGTCTTGGCACCGAGCTTAAAAGCAGTATGGGGTGAAGTCGGGCCGATGATGATATCGACGTCCTTGAATGCAGCGTCGAAATCATTCTTGATAAGCCTGCGGATCTTCTGGGCCTTGCGATAATAGGCATCGTAAAAACCTGCCGACAGGGCATAGGTTCCTACCATGATGCGCCGCTTAACCTCTTCGCCGAAGCCTTCGCTGCGGGTGCGCTTGTACATGTCTTCAAGGTCGACCGGATCTTCGCAGCGATAGCCGTAGCGCACGCCGTCAAAGCGTGACAGGTTGGCAGAGGCCTCAGCGGGTGCGACTACATAGTAGGCACTCACTGACAGGTGATTATTGGGCAGGTCGATATCGACGAGCTCGGCGCCGAGTTTTTCGTAGACGCGCAAGGCCTCACGCACTGCCTGTTCAACATCAGCAGATAAACCCTCTGCAAAATGCTGGCGTGGTAAGCCAATACGCAGGCCTTCCAGTGAATTGTCCAGGCCAGCAGTGTAGTCCTCTACATCGACATCCGCCGAGGTGCTGTCCTTGGTATCGAGTCCTGCCATGGCGTTGAGCATCAAAGCGGCATCCTCTGCACTCTTGCAGATGGGGCCAGCCTGGTCGAGGCTGGAGGCGAAAGCGATCATGCCCCAGCGGGAAATGCGCCCATAGCTGGGTTTGAATCCGGTCACGCCGCAGAATGCTGCGGGCTGGCGGATCGAGCCGCCGGTATCGGTTCCTGTTGCCATGGCGCAAAGATCGGCGGCAACGGCTGCCGCAGAACCGCCAGAAGAGCCACCTGGCACTCTTTCAGTGTCCCAGGGATTACGAACCGGACCGAAGTAACTGGTTTCATTGGAAGAACCCATGGCAAACTCATCCATATTGGTTTTACCCAGCATCACGGCGCCGGCGTCATTGAAGCGGGTTACAACCGTGGCATCGTAGGGCGAAATAAAGTTGTGCAGAATCTTTGATCCGCAGGTGGTCTTTACTCCTTCTGTGCAGAAGATGTCCTTGTGTGCCAGGGGGATGCCAAGCAAAGGTGAAGAGTCTCCTTTGGCCCTGAGTGCGTCTGCCTGCTTTGCCTTGCTCAGCGCTGACTCGTCACTAACGGTGATAAAAGCATTGAGGGTTTCGTTGTAGCGGTTGATGCGGTCAAGGTAGGCCTGGGTCAATTCCACGCTGGAAATCTCACCGCTATTTAGGGCGCCGTAAAGTTCTGCAACAGTCTTTTCAATCATGGGTTCTGTTCAAATGGGATGTGAAATGGAGAAAACGGTCTTAGCGCAATGGCTGAGTGCTGCCTTGCTGAATCTGTGGGTTCTATTCAATAACCTTGGGGACTAGGAATAGCCCATCCTCGGTTTCAGGTGCCAGCTGCTGCAGCTCGTCGCGACGATTGGGTTCGGTTGCCACATCCGGACGCAGACGCTGGGTCATGTCCAGGGGGTGTGCGAGGGGTTCAACAGACTCAGTGTCGACGGATTGCATCTGGTCGATTAGGGCCAGAATATCGGTGATGCGGGCGGCCACTTCGTCCACGTCGGACTCGCTCATATGCAGTCTGGCGAGTTGCGCCACTTTCTCTACTTCAGACTTGTCGAATGCCATGCAGGTGCTCCGGCTAATGCTGTGATTTGCTGACAGGGTTGCGGTATGAAATGGGCCCGATATTTGGGTGCTCACACTTGCTCTAGCCCCTCGCGGTTGCTAGAGTGCGTCCTGATTCGCGAGAAGGCGAGATTATACTGGAAAATCGGCCACTTAGGTCAATTCACAGTAAAAACGCCGGTCGCGAGCTCTAGGAGATTCCATTAGTTAAACTAATCCTCTCCAGCACCCAATAAAAAGTGCGTTCGCGTTAAATCATTAGGCTGATGTGCCGTCTAATTAATGGACAACAATCGCTGTCGGGATTGGAATCATCTATTTGAGGAAGACAAGAATTCATGTTTAAAAAAATTCGGGGTATGTTCTCCAATGATTTGTCCATCGATCTGGGCACGGCGAACACCCTTATCTACGTCCGCGACGAAGGTATCGTACTGAATGAACCTTCAGTTGTGGCCATCAGAACCCATAATGGCCAAAAAACAGTGACCGCAGTGGGATCCGACGCCAAGCGCATGCTGGGTCGAACTCCTGGAAATATCACTGCAATTCGCCCTCTCAAAGATGGCGTGATCGCCGACTTCCAGGTGACAGAAAAGATGCTGCAGCACTTTATCAATAAGGTGCATGAAAACAGCTTTTTCCCGCCCAGCCCGCGGGTTTTAGTGTGTGTCCCCTGCAAATCGACCCAGGTTGAGCGCCGCGCTATTCGAGAGTCTGTAGCCAGCGCCGGTGCCAGGGACGTGCGACTGATCGAAGAACCCATGGCTGCTGCTATCGGTGCGGGCTTGCCGGTGGAACAGGCAAGTGGCTCCATGGTCGTGGACATTGGGGGGGGTACTACCGAGATCGCTATCATTTCCCTCAATGGTGTGGTGTATTCTGAATCCGTCAGGGTGGGCGGCGACCGCTTCGACGAAGCGATTACCACCCATGTCAGACGCAATTACGGCAGTCTCATCGGGGACGCCACGGCTGAGCGCATCAAGAAAGAAATTGGCTGCGCCTTCGTTGGCAGTTCCAGCGAGATTCGCGAAATCGATGTGCGCGGTCGCAATCTGGCTGAGGGGGTTCCCCGCAGCTTTACCCTCAATAGCGACGAAATTCTGGAAGCCCTGCAGGAGCCGTTGACGGCAATTGTGCAGGCGGTAAAGAGTGCGCTGGAACAATCACCCCCGGAATTGGCATCAGATATTGCCGAGAGTGGGCTGGTGTTAACCGGTGGTGGTGCGCTGCTGAAAGATCTGGACAAGCTGCTATCCGAGGAAACCGGACTGCCAGTCATTGTGGCTGAAGATCCCTTGTCCTGTGTTGCCCGCGGTGGCGGCAAGGCGATGGAGCTTATGGATGCCCACGATATTGACCTTGTAACCCTCGATTAGGGCTGCTGTTCGGGTAAATTGTCGCGGTTCCGCCCATGCTGCCCGCGGGCTATAATTTCCAGCATCTCTGCGAGGTAATTAGGCCATCGATAAGACGCTCTTCATAAAAGGTGTAGCCCTGGAGTACAGGGCTCTTGCCTTCCTGTTGCTATCCATCTGCATCATGTTTGCCGATGGTCGCTTCGGCTATCTGGAGCGGGTGCGTTATGGTCTGGGGTACGTCACAACGCCGGTGTACTGGGTAGCAGATATTCCAACCCGCATCTCTTTTTGGATCGATGATGTATTCGTATCGCGTTCCGATCTACTGGTGGAGAACGAGCGTCTGCGGGAAGACCTGCTGGTCGCGCAGCGTGAACTGCAGCTGCTGGAATCCTTGGCTAGTGAAAACAGCCGTCTACTGGATCTGCGGGAGGCTACTCAGGTAATCGCCGGGGAAGTCATGCCAGCTGAAATCATCAATGTATCACCTGACCCGTATTCCAAGCGTATACTCATCAATAAGGGCTCAGAGGATGGCGTTTTTCTCGGGCAGGCTCTGCTGGATGCCAAGGGTCTGATGGGACAGGTAGATGAAGTGTTACCGTTCAGCGCGTGGATTCTACTCATCACCGACTCTCACCACATTACTCCGGTCGAGGTTAATCGCAACGGCGAGCGGGCCTTGGCCCGAGGCAGCAGATCCACAGTCTCGGAACTAGAACTGGAGTTTGTCACCCAGACCCAAGACATGAAGGCAGGCGACCTGTTGGTTAGTTCCGGGATGGGGCAGGTCTATCCCAAGAATTATCCGGTTGCGGAAGTCACCAGCGTATACTCCGATCCTGGTCAGGATTTTGCGACTGTGAAGGCAAGGCCGTTGGCACAACTTGCAAGTACGCGCCACGTAATGCTGGTATTTGCCAGTGAAGAGAGGGTGTTGCCGGAATTCGATCTGGAACCAGGCGAAGAAACCCTGCCTGAGGAACAGCCTGTTGAGCCTGTTTTTGACGAGAGTCAGGCATCACAAATTGATCCCAGCACTTCCAACCAATAGGTTTCATATGCAGCCACGAGCACATGCGATCTGGGTGATCCTTCTAAGTTTCTTTATTGCCTACCTGCTGGCCATTGTGCCATTCCCGGACTGGGCCATGAACTACCGACCTGAGTGGGTACCCATGGTGCTGATCTATTGGGTTATGGCCTTGCCTTATCGCGTGGGCATTGGTTCGGCATGGATTGTTGGGATCGTGCTGGACGTATTGGAAGGGTCAGTGCTCGGCCTCAATGCGCTCGGACTGGTGATCATTGCCTATGTCACACTCAACCTGCATCAGCGCCTGCGAATGTTCTCAGCCCTGCAGCAGGCGGGCCTGGTGTTTGCCATGGTGGGAATCAATCTGATGCTCAGTCACTGGCTGGAAATTGTTACCGGTCAGACCGTTGCCTCCAATCTACTATTCCTTATGGCAGCGCTCACCAGCGCAATAATCTGGCCTTCGATGTTCCAGTTGCTGCGCCATATCAGACGCAGTTTCGATGTGCACTAGTTGTTTGCAACGGAGCCCGGCCCAACTTGACTGAACCTATGCTAATCCTCGCTTCAGCGTCACCTCGACGCGCCCAGTTATTGGAACAGATTGGAGTCACGTTTGCGCAAGCGCCTCAGGAAATCGATGAGACGCCCGCTGCGGGAGAGACGGCGGAGGCCCTGGCTGAGCGGTTGGCGCTGGAGAAAGCCAGAGCCGCCTATGCTGTGCAAGACCAGTCGGATTGCATTGTGCTGGGCTCTGACACTGTAGTCGTGGCCGGGGGCGCTATACTGGGTAAGCCCGAGCATGCGGATGACGCACTGCGCATGCTGGCGTTGCTTTCCAATCGACGTCACCGGGTTTGTACGGCAGTCAGCCTAATATCGGGAAACCGGTCGGCAAGCAGACTTTCGGTTACAGAAGTCAGCTTTCGGGAGATAGAGCTGCAGGAAGCACAGGCATACTGGGAGACGGGCGAACCGCAGGGTAAGGCCGGTGCCTATGCGATCCAGGGTTTGGGTGCGGTATTTGTCGAGCAGATTAGCGGCAGCTACAGCGGTGTGATGGGATTACCGCTTTATGAAACGGCCCAGCTTCTGGCAGAATTCGGCATACCAATACTGCCGCCGAGCACAGCCAGCCAGAGAGCCTGTACCCGCTGAATTTTTACCGGGCCTTTTAATCAATCTTCTAATCCATCATTTCTATAGCCTCTACTAACCAAAAAACCAAACCATCACCGCAACGATTTACGGAAACGACTTACCTAGACCATGAGCGAAGAAATATTGATTAATGTCACCCTGATGGAGACTCGAGTAGCCCTGATTGAGAACGGGCTGCTGCAGGAAATTTTTATCGAACGTCACAACAAGCGCGGCTATGTCGGTGACGTGTTTCGGGGCAAGGTCGTGCGAGTGATGCCTGGAATGGAAGCAGCCTTTGTTGATGTCGGTTTGGATCGCGCTGCCTTCATCCATAACTCCGATATTTCTGCAATCAATGCAGACGGTTATGAGGCGCGTGATGAGACGCCTGCACCGATTCAGGAAACCCTGCGAGAAGGGCAGGACATCGTGGTACAGGTAGCCAAGGACGCGATCAGCAGCAAAGGCGCCCGGCTGACCACCCATCTGACGCTGCCCTCGCGAAATTTGGTATATATGCCGCGCAGCAAACACCTAGGCATATCCCAGCGCCTGGAAGACGAGGTAGAGCGTGAGCGGCTCATGGAGCTGCTGCAATCCGTGCTCGAACAGGAGCAATGGGATGGTCGCGGCGGATTCATTATTCGAACCGCAGCCGAAGGCGCCAGTGCTGAGGAAATGGTGGAGGATATTCGCTATCTCAAGCGGCTGTGGACCAAGGTTGAAGAGCGCATACAGCGCAAGGAAGGTATTAAGGCGGTCTACCGTGAAGTGCCACTTTATATGCGCACCGTGCGCGA
>Ga0181561_10005184_pt1 | contig 11129 bp, 11 predicted proteins | sample 011ome_19_FD_133760 | JGI IMG/M metagenome (GOLD analysis project Ga0181561, IMG submission 133760) | Coastal salt marsh microbial communities from the Groves Creek Marsh, Skidaway Island, Georgia - 011510BT metaG (megahit assembly) | ecosystem: Environmental > Aquatic > Marine > Intertidal...
ATCTCTCCCAATTAACCTTTCTTGTGGTTAACAACATCTGAAGGCTGAACAATGTCGCCCGTATTATTACCGAATGCATTGCGCTGGTAGGTGATGACTGCCGCCATATCGACGTCATTCAGCTGACCACCAAAGGCTTGCATTGCGGTTCCTGAAACACCTTTGATACCAACATCGAGGTGCGTTGAAATGTCGCCCGTTGCGATAGTGCTGCCGGCAATGGCTTTGCCCACACCGCCCTCACCATTGGCACCGTGGCATGCAAGGCAGCTTGCGTTGTACACGGCCTCACCTTTCGACATCAGCTCGGCCAGGCTCAGCTCCTGCGCTGCGGCGGCAGCTTGCGCTACTTTGTCAGAGCGCTTGGCTGACATCCAAGCATCAAACTCTTCTCGACTTACTACATGAACCACTATGGGCATAAAGCCGTGATAAGAACCGCACAGCTCTGTGCACTGACCGCGGAAAATGCCCTCTTGGGTTGACTTCGTCCACGTTTCGTTAATGAATCCGGGAATGGCGTCTCTCTTAACAGCCAACTCAGGCACCCACCACGAGTGGATTACGTCGTTAGCCGTGATCAAAAAACGTACTTTTGTATCAACGGGTAGGACCAGCGGCTCATCTACCTCAAGCAGGTAGTTCTCACCCTTAGTCTCTGTGTTATAGATCTCTTGTTGAGGAGTCGCGAGGTTGGAGAAAAAAGTGATGTTCTCGCCGTTCTCGTCAAGATATTCGTATTTCCACTTCCACTGATAACCTGTGATGAGGACGTCTAGCTCAGCGTCGTCGCTGTTGTAGACCTCCAACAGGGTAGAAGTTGCAGGCACTGCCATACCGATCAGGATGAGGAAGGGAACAACGGTCCACGCAATTTCAACCGAAGTGCTTTCGTGGAAGTTAGCTGGGGTCACGCCGCGAGACTTGCGGTGGAATATGATGGAGTAAAACATCACACCAAACACCAACACGCCTATGACAATACAAATGCCCATAATGAGCATGTGAAGGTCATAGATTTGTCCGCCGACTTCGGTCGCGCCGGGGGTCATATTCACTTGGTTCTGCGCCATAACCAAAGACGGTAATACCGCCGCGGTGACAACACCCAATGCTTGCGCTAATTTTTTGATCAACATCTCCGCCTCTCCAGAGCGGTGCGCGGGGATCGCACCGAAATACCACACAACGTTCAGCACCGCGCTGAGCGGCGTTGGCAATGTAGGTGGCTGTTTCACTCCCCCGAGTAGCCTCGCCAGTATGACGAGGACTTTTTGCTGTGTTCGCAGTCGGCGCAGGAAGATTTGGCCGTTTGCGGGTGCGAATTATAGCGAAATGCCTTTCAAATCATAGTTTTGGGGATATTTTTTTTAGGTGTTTAGACACAGAGCAGACACAAAGCGCGTGTAGGAAACACAACATGTAGTATTTTGGCGCGCTGCCGACTCAAGATGTTGTTAAAAGCAGAGGTTCCAGAGTGGCAAAAACTTTCCAGCGACCCGTAGAGTTTTACTCCTGATCACCCTTTTCTAGGGCGGGGTCGACCAGTCGCACGGCCTCTGCTGCAGTCTCAGTTCGCCGCGCTGCGGCTCGAGTAACACGGGTGGGGACTGGGGCGGGGGTGTTGGTGGGCCGGGCATCCGTAAAGCCGCAGTCTATGCAACTGCGCGTCTCACCATCTGCACTTACCACGATCCGGTCCATTACCGCACATCGAGGGCACACCGCACCCGCTATAAAGCGGCGAGTTTTACCGCTATGACTGCTTTCCATTAAATCAGTGCCCTTTGTTTCCAGAGTTGTTTACTTTAGAGCCACTATAGAACATACCGACAGCGAGGACCGAGTATGACCACACTGAGCTATCGAGCCGCAGACAACATTCGACGGTTTGGAGAGAATACGCCGATCCTGGGCGAGCGGGTCATGATTGACCCCTCAGCGGTTGTCATTGGGCAAGTAAACCTTGGTGACGACGTCAGTATCTGGCCACAATGCGCGGTTAGGGCGGACATGCACACGATTTGTATTGGCGAGAGGAGTAATGTTCAAGACAACGCGGTGTTACATGTCACCCACGCTAGTGCGTTTAACCCCAAAGGCTGGCCGTTGATCATTGGAGCCGACGTGACTGTTGGCCACAGCGCAGTGTTACACGGATGCACAGTGGGAAATCGCGTCCTAATTGGTATGGGCGCCATCGTGATGGATGGCGCCGTAATCGAGGACGAGGTCATGCTGGCTGCGGGTGCGCTGGTTCCACCCGGCAAACTGCTCGAGAGTGGCTGGCTGTTTGCAGGATCTCCCGCTCGACCGAAGCGGCCGATCACGGAGCAAGAACGAGACTTTTTAAGTTATAGCCCATCCAACTATGTTCGCCTAAAAAACCAGTACCTCTCGCAGGCATAATGCCGACATGACAGGCCATTAACTCTCCATTAAATGGCGCAGCTCTTGAATGACAGACTGGGTTGAAGGCCGGTTATGGCGCCATAAAAAATAGCTCTCTGCAGCTTGTTCAACCAGCATGCCAAGGCCATCGGCTACCGCCCATGCCGCTTTACCCGCCGACCAGCGCATAAACGCTGTAGGTTCGGCACCGTAGACCATATCGTAACAACAGCATCTCTCCGACAGGCTAAAATCTGGCAGCGCAGGCATCTCACCGGACAAACCCGCGCTGGTGCCATTAATGATCAGGTCAAAGCTGTCACCGGCAATGTCGTCAAAGCCACAACCCGTCACGGGCACGCCCATATCCGCAAATTCCGATGCCAAGGCTTGCGCCCGCGCTGGGGTCCGGTTGGCAATGACCACGGACTGCGGCCGCTCGCGCAGTAAAGGCTGCATTACTCCCCTAACGGCACCGCCCGCGCCCAGTACCAGCGTGCGACGACCTGCCAGCTGCCAACCATGGTTGGCTACCATATCCCTGACTAGGCCCACACCGTCTGTATTATCGGCACGCAAGCGACCATCCTCCATTGGAATTAGGCAATTAGCCGCTTTCGCCCGCAAAGCTCGTTCGCTGGCTTCATCAGCCATAGCAAATGCACGCTCCTTAAACGGCACTGTGACATTTAATCCGCAGCCACCTCGCTCAAAGAAACCCCTCACCTTTTCTTCGAACTCTTCGGTTTCAACCCGAATCGCTCTGTAAGTCAGATCATCACCAAATTGCTTGGCAAACGCTGTGTGAATTGCCGGCGATTTAGAGTGCTTGATCGGGTTACCAAACACCGCATAGGTTGCTACCGAGGGCACTGCTGTTGACGAGCCATAATCCACATCGACCTGCTGTTGATTCAGCATGGGGCTCCCTCCGGCGATTCGCTGAGCCAGTCTCGGTGCTCCAAATAATAGTCAGTTAACGCGGCCTCAGGGGAGCCCGGTTGCGGCCGGTAATCGTAATCCCACCGGACCAAAGGTGGTAACGACATGAGAATAGACTCGGTGCGACCATTAGACTGCAGCCCGAACAAGGTGCCGCGGTCGTAGACGAGATTAAATTCAACATAGCGCCCGCGACGGTAGAGCTGCCATTGTCGCTCTCTCTCGCCCCACTCATGATTCATACGGCGCTCTACAATGGGCTTGTACGCCTCTAGAAAACCATCACCCACGCTACGCATAAATGCAAAGGTTTGATCAAACCCCCATTCATTGAGGTCATCAAAGAACAGGCCACCAACACCTCGACTCTCACTGCGGTGCTTCAAAAAGAAATACTCATCGCACCAACTTTTATAACGCGGGTAGACGTCTTCACCAAAGGGATCACACGCGTTCTTAGCCATTTGATGCCAGCTCACGGCATCTTCGAAAAACCCATAATAGGGCGTTAAGTCAAAACCGCCCCCCATCCACCAAACGGGTGGCTCCCCTTCTTTCTCCGCTACGAACATTCTGACATTGGCGTGGGAGGTAGGGACATAGGGGTTGCGGGGATGTATTACCAGAGAAACCCCCATCGCTTGAAAGCTACGGCCCGCTAACTGAGGGCGGACTTGCGTGGCAGACACCGGCAGGCTATCCCCACGAACATGAGAAAAGTTGACTCCCGCCTTTTCAAAAACAGCGCCTTCCGCCAGAACCCGGGTGATGCCGCCGCCGCCTTCGGGACGGTCCCAAGACTCCTCGATGAAATCTTTATCACCGTCTAACCCTGCGAGTCCGTCGCATATTCGGACCTGAAGGTCTTTCAGATAAGCCTCGACGGCTGCTACATCCATATTTTCCCCACTTGTTTTTTATTTGAGCTTCATAGGCCCAGCCATACTCGATGGCCACATTAGCCGTTTTAGCTTCTCATTGTTATGTTGTTCAGGGACCTGCTGCCCCGTCACAGTGTCTAACCCGGGCGAATGACCTCCCCCGAGCCAGCACGACGTATTGTTGACGGTTTTCCCGCCAGGTCAACCATACCCGTTGCTCTTGGCAAGTCGGCACCAAAATACCGAACCACTTGAAAGTGATGCCGCGCCGGCAATGCACCTGCTGGATTAGCCGACGTTGAGACCAACGGTTGACCCACCTCAAGACTCAGTGCTCGGAGGGCAGGAGCGGAAGTCACTCGTATGGCCACCTCTTCGCTATCACCGGTTATCCAGTCGGGAAAAAAGCCTTTGTTGGGCACCAACCAGGTATTGGGACCTGGCCAACTCAGGATAAGTTCCTTCCGCACCTTGTCATCGAGACCGTCGAGCAATGGTGTGAACATATCCACATGAGCTGCCACAACTATCAGACCTTTGCTCACGGGGCGATGCTTCATCGCCAGCAACGACAATACCGCATCATGATCCCAAGGGTCGCAGGTCAAACCCCAAACCGCCTCTGCGGGGCAGGCAATGACATCGCCTTCTAATAACGAATGAGCAAGCTGGCGCGTGCGTAAGATTGAAGGTTTCAACGCTTATGCCTCTTAAAAGCGACTAACTGATACGCCGACGATAACCACTTGAAGTGGCAATAATCGCGCCGTCGATCTCCAGACGCGCGCATTGTACAAGTAAATGCTCCGAGCTGGCCCCTGTCAGGCGTACCAACTGATCAATATCGATTTCACCGTCGCCAATCAGCCCTAGTATCTTCTGAGACATTGCTCCAGAGCCGCGCAAAACGCTAGCGTTTTGTGCTTTGGCAGGCGTTGTTATGGCGTCGGGGGTAGATGGTTTCGCGGGGATGTCGCCCATGGGCATATCCCATTGACCAGAGGCATTGGTTTGTCGTTGATGGGACAAATCTAACGCAGCGGCCAGACCACCACCCAGTCCAAGGACGACATCCCGGGCGCAACATGCCAGTTGCGCGCCCTGCGCCAACAACCAACGACAGCCCTCACCATTTTTGTGATACACCGACCAAGGGTAAGCAAAGACATCACGACCCTGCTCTGCCGCTGCACTGGCGGTCAATAATGTGCCACTAGGACGACCCGCCTCAACGATCACCGTGGCCAGCGCTAGCCCCGAAATGGTTCGGTTACGTCTAGGAAAATGCCAACGATTAGGTTCGCAACCCACCTCGAATTCAGATATCACAGCACCCTGACCTGCGATTTTTCTCGCTAACACGGTGTGTCGCTTGGGATAGACACGATCCAAACCGGTCGCCATCACAGCCAGTGTATAGCCACCCGCATCGAGGGCTCCCTGATGGGCCGCTCTGTCAATGCCACGTGCTAAGCCACTGACCACCACAAAGCCACCCGACGCCAGCTCTCTACCTAGCGCGTATGCCGCTGCCATCCCGTCCGCAGAGGGGTTCCGCGTGCCCACTACAGCAATGGCCGGGCGTTGTAATAAAGATACATCACCCACGATGTGCAACTCTTGAGGGGCATCATTGCACTGGGCCAAAAGCGGGGAATAAACCGGAGAGTCAGCGCTCACAGTGACAACGGGGTGGCGCCAACCATGAGGGTCTCTAACCCCCTCAGGCTGCAAACGGGGAGATGACATAAGCTCTTCCTTGAGCACTGAGTGTTTACAGAAAATGCGGGCGACGAAATGACGCCCACAGTAATCAGGTAGGCTTCCTGCCTACCTGCTTATATCACTATCAGGGGTTTTTAACTTTGTCGCCCACTGCCAGAGGTCGGCTAGCGGTTAACACCAAGCCATAAGCGGCTTTCTCATAGACCGAAAAAAGCATCACAACCCCTGCTCTGACATCGGGTAGGGACACCATTTCCTGAGTAACCGGATCCTGCACTACCTCCCCGGTCTGATAAATCGCGAGGACGTCACCGGTCTCGAGGCCCTCGCGCTCACCGCGATTAATGGTGACTATATTCATCTGTCCAATCTGGGTTACCCCGCTGGCGACAGCCACCATGTAGGCATCTTCAACATCCACATCCGGGGCCTTGGGCTGGAAATAGGCATCTAAAATACCTTCCTCCAGCGGCAGCAGACGATCACCAATACGCACCTCTTCGGTGATACGGGTAATTTCAAACTCAGCTACCTGCTGCTCATTAGCCTCCATATCCTGCTGCTGCATCAGTGATGCGGAGCCGATATCGGCGGCGGTCACCCCCAGTAGTTCCCCGGTCACTGGATCAATAATGGCGCTTCCTTGGCGCACAATGCCAAAAGTTTGATCGGATGGATCGATGGGGCCCCGTCCGTAAACACGATCACCCAGCCCCGAAATAATTCGCTTAGCGTCGCCAGCAATGACATAGGGCAGCTGTTCAAAGGCTCCCGACTCCAAAATTCGGTTCGACTTTAAAAAGGGGTCGATTTGGTCCCGGGGAATGGGAGGGATGGCGTTATCTAAAGGCTCACTGCGCATGGTTGGAGACAGCTTCACGTCCCCGCGGTTGGCGAGACGCAATCGGGGCTGTCCGCTCTCCCAGCGCAACTCCAGAACATCGCCTGGGTAGATAAGGTGGGGATTGTCGATTTGGGGATTGTTGTCCCACAAGTCGGGCCAGCGCCAAGGCTGCTCTAGGTATACGCCGCTAATATCCCAAAGGGTATCGCCTTTCTTGACCACATAAGTCAGTGGCACATCGGGTTTTAGCGTCACCCGATCGGGCCTGGCCTGCTGGGCAAGCGCATACTGAGAGAACGCAAAGACCCCTAGCAGAAAAAGTGCGCCCAGCAACCAGCGGTTGTGGCGTTGTTCAGCAGAGATGACGTTGGTAGAAACCTTCACGTATATGCTCCCGTTTGGACTTCCCTTGTCTTTTGGTGCGGCATTGGTGTTGAGACGCTAGGCGTAACACCGCGCTATAATCACAGTTTGATCGCGGCATAGAACATAGGCAAGCACAAATGCTGCCACGTTTAGTCCCCATTAAGCCACTCACTTACAAACTGTAAATATTTTGGAGCCGCTATGGCGCTGCTACCCATACTAGAGTTTCCAGACCCGAGGCTGCGCACCGTCGCCCAGCCGGTGGTAGAAGTTGATGATCGAATCAGGCAAATCATTGATGACATGTTTGAGACTATGTACGACGCACCCGGGATTGGCTTAGCCGCCACCCAGGTTGATATTCATGAGCGCATTATCGTGATTGATGTCTCCGAGAATCGCGAACAGCCCTGGGTATTTATTAATCCGGTTCTTGAAGTAATTGATCCAGAGCTGGGCCAGTACGATGAGGGCTGCCTGTCGGTTCCTGGCTTTTTTGAAACCGTACACCGGCCACGAAAGATTCGCGTTACAGCCCTCAACCGTCTCGGCGAGACCTTCACCGAGGAACTGGACGAGCTAATGGCAATCTGCCTGCAACATGAAATTGATCACTTGGAAGGTAAATTATTCGTGGATTATTTATCTCCACTGAAGCGCCAACGCATCAGGGGCAAGCTCGAAAAAGCCCACCGGCGCCACGCCTAGATCATGGCGTCAGCGCTGAAGCTGCTTTTCGCAGGGACCCCCGACTTCGCCGAACGGCACCTTGATGCACTGATAGCCTCACGGCATTCGGTTCTGGCGGTGCTAACCCAGCCCGACAGACCTGCGGGTCGGGGAAAAAGGCTGCAGCCATCACCCGTCAAACAGCGTGCGGAAGAAGCTGGCTTGGCGGTCCTGCAACCACCATCATTAAAAGATGCGGCAATCCAAGAAACCCTAAAAAGCTTCGCCCCAGATGTTCTCGTTGTGGTGGCTTACGGCTGTATCCTGCCACAAGCGGTGCTCGACATACCGCGCTTCGGCTGTCTGAACGTGCACGCATCGCTGCTGCCGCGCTGGCGTGGCGCCGCCCCAATCCAGCGGGCTGTGGAGATGGGTGATCAACAAAGTGGGGTCACCATTATGCAGATGGAAGCCGGTTTAGACACGGGCCCTATGCTTGCAAAGACTACCCTGGACCTTGACCCGAAGGAGACCGGGGGCACCTTGCATGATCGCTTGGCAGCGGCGGGACCACCGGCGCTGCTCGCGGTCCTCGATCATCTCGAGGACCGTCTCGCAGACGCGGAGATGCAGAACGACGAGCTGGCCAATTACGCCCGCAAAATTGACAAGATCGAATGTGAGCTCGATTGGCAGCTCTCGGCGGAAATCCTTGAACGCAAAATTCGAGCGTTTAATCCAGCACCGGTCTGCTTTTCCCTACTGGGAGATGAGCGCGTAAAAATATGGGAGGCGTCGGTGATTGCCACTGGCATTAACAACGCTCATCCCGGTCAAATCTTGCAGGCGGACAAAAGCGGTATTCAGGTGGCGTGTGGCGTTGATGCATTACTGATCAAACGAGCACAGTTTCCAGGCGGCAAACCACTCTCCGCCGGCGAACTGCTCAATGGTAAGGGAGCGGCGTTGGCCCCCGGCGGCGTCTTCATCAACCCGAGCCCCGCAGCTTGAAAGGGCAAAGGGGACGAGGCAAATACCCAGGTTCCCGAGGTATGGCCGCGCGCATCCTGGCCGAGATTGCAGGGGGTCACTCGCTGGCTAAAGCCCTCCCTCAGGGGCTGAAGAATACCCAGGCTGATGATAAAGCCATGGTTCAAGAACTGGTTTATGGCAGCTTACGGGGCTGGCCCAAATACCGGGCCATTGCACAACTGCGGCTGCAAAAACCCCTCAAGAGCAAAGATGAGGACATATTCGCCCTCATTGTTGTGGGCTTGTATCAGCTATCCACCATGCGCATACCTACCCACGCGGCGGTATCCGAGACTGTCGAGACGGCCAGAAAAATCGGCAAGCCTTGGGCGTCATCGCTTATCAACGGCATTCTTCGAAGCTATCTGCGAGAACACGAAACCTTTAAAGAGCAGCTAAGTGCCTCAGCGTTAGATGCTATGCCCGAGTGGCTTTGGCAGGCGCTGTATCAGCAGTGGCCAGAGCATGCACACGCCATGATTGAAGCGGCGCAGCATCGCCCACCTATGACGCTTCGGGTCAATCTCAGCAAAATCAGCCGCGAGCAGTATCAGCAGACGCTATTAGCGGCGGGCATTGACAGCACAAACCCTGCAGAGGTGCCATCGGCTCTTACATTGAAACAGCCGGTAGACGTGAACGCACTTCCGGGCTTTGCGGAGGGCTTGGTGAGCGTCCAAGATGCAAGTGCGCAGTTAGCGGCGCCCCTCCTCAACCCCCGCGCTAATGAAAGAATACTTGATGCCTGTGCCGCCCCAGGCGGTAAAACCTGTCATTTGCTCGAGACTGCGCCTAGGTCTTCCGTCATCGCCGGAGACATCAGCAAGGATAGGCTTGAACGTATTTTTGAGAACACCCGTCGACTTGGATTAAACCCCGAGGTCATTCAGTTCGATGCTGCAGACCCTGCTACTGCTTTGGAAGCCGAGCAATTTGACGCCATTCTCGCCGACGTACCCTGCTCGGCCACAGGTGTGATCCGCCGAAACCCCGACATCAAGTTGCTTCGAGACAAAGATGATCCCACGAGCTTCGCGGATCAACAGCGAAACATACTGCTCGGACTGTGGCCACTGCTCAAACCCGGCGGCAGATTGCTATACGTCACCTGCTCTGTGTTGCATGAAGAAAATGATGACCGAATTGCCCAGGCGCTAGCTGATTTACCCGGGGCAAAATTAGGTACGCTGTCTGCCGAGCATGGGGTAGCCACGCGTTATGGCATTCAAGTGATCCCCACCGTCGAAGGTGGTGATGGCCTATATTTCGCCTTACTCGAAAAAGGCACACAGGTTGAACTTTATTCGTGAAATTGTCCTTCCATCGCAGTAAGGTCTTACGCATTCGCCAGAGTTTGATTATCTTGGCGCCGCCAGCGTGGGCAGAGTGCCGTCACAGATGCTCGCAGCATGGCTAGGAGGTTTGAAAACGGGTGAAAATTATTATTCTCGGGGCCGGCCAGGTCGGCGGTACGTTGGCAGAGCATCTAGCCGATGAGCAAAATGATATTACCGTGGTGGACAGCCAGTCAGCTACGCTTCGTGCCCTTCAAGAAAGGCTGGATATACAAACCGTTCTCGGTGACGCATCACACCCAACGACCCTGCTCAATGCGGGTGCGGAGGACGCAGATCTTTTGATCGCGGTCACTAACTCCGACGAGATCAACATGGTCGCATGCCAAGTGGCATACACGCTTTACCGAACCCCAACCAAAATCTCCAGAATTCGGTCGGCGGATTATTTAGCCCGCGCCAGTGAATTGTTTCGACCCGAGGCAATACCGGTCGACGTGATCATCGGTCCCGAGCAGCTGGTAACCAACAATATTGAACAATTGATTGCCAACCCCGGCTCCCTGCAGGTTTTAGACTTTGCCGACGGTCGTATTCAGTTAGTGGGCGTTAAGGCGGTGACGGGCGGCCCTATTGTGGGGCGTCAGCTACAGGAAATTCGTCAGCACATGCCCAAAATAGATACCCGTGTTGCGGCGATTTTTAGGCAAAACCACCCCCCTATCATCCCCGAAGGGGACACCGTGGTAGAACCGAACGACGAGGTATTTTTTATTGCTGCGCGGGAAAATATTCGCGCCGTCACCTCCGAGTTACGTCGTATCGATGAACCCTACCGCCGCGTCATGATCGCGGGTGGCGGCAATATCGGCGCGACGCTGGCGGGAATACTTGAAAGCAACTATCAGGTCAAAGTTCTGGAACTGTCCTACGATCGCTGTCGCACCCTTTCAGAGATTTTAGAGGAAACGATTGTCCTCAATG
>Ga0181561_10005192_pt1 | contig 11122 bp, 3 predicted proteins | sample 011ome_19_FD_133760 | JGI IMG/M metagenome (GOLD analysis project Ga0181561, IMG submission 133760) | Coastal salt marsh microbial communities from the Groves Creek Marsh, Skidaway Island, Georgia - 011510BT metaG (megahit assembly) | ecosystem: Environmental > Aquatic > Marine > Intertidal zone...
AATCGCGTGACGCCGCGCGAGCGGCTCGTCTCCCGAGTCGGCTCGCGGCTCGAAGTGCGCCTTGACGTTGACGCGCTCGCCCGGCTGAAGCACGCCGCGGCTGGGCGCGAACCGGAACGGCTCGCGCCCCTCGCCTCGCTTCGCCGGCTTCACCACGGACCACGCGCTCGGCACCGCGCCGTCGTTGTGCAGCTGCACGTACTTCGTGAGCCGGTGGCCCACCTTGACGTCCCCGAAATCCAGCGCGTCGCTCGAGAGCGCCGCGCGGGGCACGTCCACTTCGGCGACGACGCGCACGACGACGCGCGGCGCGCCTTTGATGAGCAAAGGCACGTCCAGGCACACCGCACCCCCCGTGACGACGTCCCGGTTCGTGTCGAACACCACGTCGCAGTCGACGTACGCGTGGAACGGCGCGCCCGCCAGCTTGGGCATCTGCTCGGGGAAGACGTCGAAGCCGCCCGAGTGCAAAACGTTTTTGTCGAAAGCCGCGGACGCGTGCTCGAAACCCAGGTTCTGCACCCGGAACCGGCGGCGGTACGCGCCGCCGAGCGCGACGTGCCCGAAGTCCACCAGGTAGTGCGCCTGCGTGGCGGGAAGCTTCGCGGGAAGACCCAGCGCGGTGTGCCGGTGATCGGGTCCGAGAACGTACGAGTCGTCGCGGGCGTCCAGACCGCCGAAACCGACGCCGCCCGCCGTGGCGGCGCGCCGGCCGAAAGTCCCGCGGGGACGCGCGCCGCCGGGCGCCGAGCCGGGTGGCCGGGGGAACCCCGCGGATTCACGGGACGCGCTTTCGAACGCTCGGCCCGAGACGTCCGCGTCCGCGCCGCTCGCGAGCCGCTCCGCGGCGCGCCGCTCGCGCTCGCGCTCGCGGCGCAGGAGCGCGTCGCGCATGCGCGCGCGGTCGGCTTCGTGCGCCGTCTCGAACCGAGTCGGCTCGTACGCCACCGTCTCGAGCGCGTTCGGGAAGGCGGGATCGACGTCGTCGGGCTCGACGTCGTCGAGCGTCCGGCTGGGCTCCTCCGCGGGAACGCCGAGGTCATCCGTCCGGGAATCGACCACTCGATCGTCGGCGTCGGGTCCCGCGAGGTGATCGTCGTCGTCCGCGCGGACTCCTCGCCGCGTAGTCACCCCCGCGTTCGCGTCTTCGGTCTCGGCTTGAGCCGCCTTGAGCCGCTCGCGCTGCGCGACGCGCGCCTTCATAAAGTCGCGGACGCCGCGGCCCGTGCTCGTCGCGGACATGAACCCCGGCCTGGGCGGTTTGCTCGGGGGCGGGGGGTTAGAAATCTTCCTCGTCTCGCTCAAGCGCGGCGGCGGCGCGGCGATCGCCTTCGCGCGAAGCTTGGACTCCTCGCGCAGGAGCTCGAGCGCAGAGGGGTCCAGGACGGTGACCTCGGAGAGCGCCTCCTCCGCGAAACCCGTCGCGCCCGGGCGCTCGTCGGGCGCCTCCACCCACGTCTCGCGGAATCGCGCTGGCAGGTCGGGGTCCGGCCCGTCGCGGCGCAGCTTCGCCTCCGCGCGCGCCAGCAGGTCCGCGGTGTCGCCGTCCTCGACGCGGGGAAGACTCAGCCCCAGCGCGTGGTAGGTGCCCTCGCCCCTGAGGAACACCTCGATCGGCTCGAAGTGCGCCACCTCAAACTCCAGCGTCTCGTCCAGCGCCTCCGGCGCGCCCGGGCGCACGCGCACCGTCACCGACGCGCACTCGCCCCCCTTCACCAGGCCCGAAACCGGCTCGACCACCGCGACGGTGGGTCGAGTCAGACGGTCCAGGTTCACCTTGAACGCTAACGCCACCTTGCCCGTGTTTTGAATGCGCACGACTCGGTCCACCGCGCGGTCGAACTGCGCGCGCCCGACGTCCACGACGCGCGGGCCTATTTCGAACGCCAACTCGCGCGCCTCGCCGGAGACGGCGACGTCGTACGAGGGCCCGCCGTGCACTTCGCACGTCGCGAAAGCGCGCACCTCCGAGCCCGTCTTGGCGAAGTAAGACAGCTCGACCACCTCGGACTCGCCGGGCCGCAGCACGCCGCGGATCGGGCGCACGTCCAGAACCTCCTCGGGCGGCGTCGACGTCCGTCCGGCAGTCACCGCCGCGCGGCGCTCGCGTTCGCGGCGGCGGTTCCGGCGCTCGGCGCGCGCGACGCGCCGGGACGCCACCGAGCTCGTCGAGGCTTCCGCGGAGACGAGGGTCGCGTCGCTTCGTTCGGCGCTCACCACTGAAGAACGGACGTCGTCGTCGTCGTCGTCGTGAAGATTCGCGTCGTCGTCCGGGACGTCGAAGACCCACTCGTACTTCGCGGGCACGTCCCCGTCGTTGCGCAGGGTGACGAACCGCCGCTCGGTGGTGTCGTTGAGCACGGCGCCGAACGCCGCCTCGGCGACGTCGAGCGCGAGGTTGGGGAACCGAACCTCCGCGCCCAGGAACACCTCGTCCACGACAGGCACGTCCACGTACTCGACGCGAAGCGCGGTTCGGATTTCGTGCGATACGCGGTCGCCGCGGTACTCGGGGTCGAAACGCACGAGCGCGGTGCCGGCTTCGTCGTGCTCCAGCGACCACACGTCTTTGTCCACGGAAAACGGCGGGTCGCATCTCAGCGCGAACGTCACCGGCGTCCGGCTGGCGTTCCGGAACGTCAGCGGACGCGTCTCTTCGCGCGGAAGCACGTCGCCGTCCACCTCCGGGTCGTGCGAGTACTCGAAGCCCATCTCGGTTCGCGAAAACGCGAGCAAAGGCACCGTCACGGACGCCGTCGCGTGCACGGTCATCACCTCGCCCCGCTCGTGAGGCGCGCCGCTCGCGTTTCGGCACACCAGCGTCTCCAAAATCTCCCCCTCCAGCTCGGAGACGCCGAGCAGCGTAAACGCGACGGATGTCTTGGGGTGCACGGTGACGCGCTCGGGCTCGACCGCGAACACGATACCCATCTCGCCGTCCGTCTTGTCCGTCCGGAAATCCTTGTGCGCGCCGCTCGGCGAGATCATCGCGAGGTACTCGCGCGCGTCCGCCACCGCCGCGCGCCGCTTCTCTTCGGCGGTGACGTTTTTCCAAACCAACTGCTGGATGACGCGCGAGTTGTTCGTCACGACGATCTCGCGCGAAAACGGGCGGTCCTTGAGCTGCGCGCCGAACGCGAGCACGTCCGGCGCGCCGTCCGCGTCGGGCCCGCCCAAGTCCTCGCACGTCACCAGCGACCCCACGCCCTCGACTTCCAGCGGGAGCGTCGTCGTTCCCCCCTCCGTGACCATCACGCACAGCGCGTCGCGGTGCGGAAGCGTCTGGTCCACGTGCGCGCGCACGACGATCTCGCCGATCTCGCCCGGCGCCAGCGCCAAGTCGCGCGACGACGCCGCCACCTCAAACGCGGGCTCGCCGTCCCGCGTGAACGCGCGGAGCTCCGCCGGGACGGGGCCGTCGTTGCGCGCGAAGACGCTCCGGTACGCGTCGCGCAAAACGCCGACTTTGCCGAACTGAATCCTGAACGATCGCGCGGAGGACGTCTCGGAGAAGAGCGTCGTCGCGGTCGAGACGTCTCCGGGCAAAGAATCGAGTGGGTCGCGATGCTCCGACGCGCTCGAGTGGCTCGCCCCCGTCTCGTCCATCGCGCTCTCGAGCGTCTGGAAAAAACGCACGAGCGGCCCGCGCGCGGCGGCTTCGATCGCCACCGCGCTCGGCGGCTTCTTCGACCCGACGCTCACCACCGAGAGCGGCACGCGGATGATGCCCAGGTGGTGCGCGCGCAGGGTCACGACGAGCTCCGCCGACGCGTTCACGGCGAGCGTTCCCGAATCGGGCGTCGCCGTCCAGCTCGCCAGCTGCGTCGTGAGCGCGTCCTGCGGCGGGACGACGAATTTCGCGGGCACGCGCGACGTGTTGGTCACCGTCACGACGCGGCGCTCCTCGTGCTCGAGGAACACCTCGCCGAACGCCAGGGTGGGTGGCGACACCGTCAGCTCCGCCACTCGACTCTCCGCGCGGATCGGCACGCGCGCCATCGCGTCGCCGACGCCCGGTATGTCCAGCAAAACCTGCTCGACGTACCGCCGCTCCGCGCTCGGCACGAACTCCACCTCGATCTTCTGCTGCCCGAAGGGCAGGATCGTGCCTGCCGAGGGGAGCAGCGAGAACTCCGGCCGCGTCTCGTCCACGCCCGGCACGCGCAACGCGAACCGCATGGGAATCTCGCACGTGTTTCGCAGCGTGAAGGACTTGGTCTGTCTGAACCCGAGCGCGGCGATCCCAAAGTCCACGCCGCTCGCGTCGACGTCCGTCGCGAACTTCGGGCCGACGACGCGCCCGCGGAAGTCCAGGAACGCGTTGCGCTCGGACCCCTCCACCGCGAACTCGAACGTCTCGTCGAACGCGCCCAGCGTCTCGCTGCACAAAGTGACGGTGATCGTGCGCGACTGGCCCACGCCGAGCGCGCCGGCGCTCGGCTCGAACGAAAACACGCGCCCGGAGTTCGCGTCGTCGCCGCTCTCGCGCCTCGCGAACACGCACTCGATCTCGCCGCGGTTCACGAGCTCCACCTCGTACTGGTGCACGGCGCCCACGAACACGTCGCCAACCTCCAGCGCGTCGTAGTTGAACACCGCGAGCGGGCCAACCGCCTGCCCCCGAAACGCCAGCGGCAGCCGGTCCTCTCTCCCCTCGACGTCCACGAAACACGTCGCGAACGTCTCCCCGGCGTCGTCCGGGTGGAAGCTCACCGTCACCTCGAACTCGCACCCGGGCTGGACCTCGCCGCGCAGCGGCGACACCGAAAACGCGGCGTGCTCGAAGAGAAGCGCGTCCGCGCCGAGCGCGCGGTCGAGCCCTTCGCGCCGCGTCGCAAACGCCACAGCCTCGGCGCCCAAGATGTCATCCTCGTCCGCTGAATCGTAGCTCGAGGAGGTGGAAGAAACGACAGGGTCGTCGTTCGAGCCGTCGTTCGAGCCGCGATGACCGTTAGTTAGCGCTCGAGCGGAAGACGACAAAAATTCGTCGTCTTCTCGGCGGAAAGCGCGCGTCGCGCGGCGACGCGCCTCGTCGTCCAGAAACGCATCCGCCAGCCGTTTCACCTCGAAGCGCGCGACGCGGTCGCCGCGGTTCACGACGCGGAACACGCGCCGCGTGCGTTTGCGCACGAACGTGGGGAGCATCTCCACCTCGCCGCAATCGAGGCCGACGCGCATCTCGACGCCGTCGCCGATGAGACCCACGAACGCCGGCGCGGCGCCGTCGCCGCAGTCGATCTCCATCTCCGCCTCGTACGTCCCGCACCGCTCGGGGTGGAACTCCATGCGGATCTGCACGCTCTCGCCGACGTCCAGCACGCCCTCACTCGGGAACGCGGCGAAGGGCTCGGGGACGTGGAACGCGAAGTGCGCGCGCTTCGTGCCGACGTTGCGCACGACGCGCGTCGCCGTCGACGAGCACTTCGCCGGCGTCGACTCAAACGCCACCAGGTCCGGGAAATCGAGCGCGGGCTTGTCTCCGACGCACCGGATCGGCACCACGAACCGCTCGCGCTCGGTGGCCACCACCAGGTCCAGCGCGTAGTCCTCCGTGTCCGTAGGGACGAACCGAACTTTAAACGCCACCTCCATCCCGGGCGCCACCTTTCCCACGGAGGGATCCGGGCCGGGTCGGCCGTTCCGCAGAGGGCCGGTTTTTTTGCCCGCATCCTCCGGCTCTTCCCGCAACTTCTCGCCCCGCTTGCCGCGCATGCGCTTCACCGCGAACGTCCCTCCTTTCGGTCGCTCGATCTTGATCCGCCGCGGCACGTAGTCGTTGTTCCGGAACCACAGGATCTGCTCGTACGTCTTGTTCGGCTCGTAGCGGTGGAACCCGAGCTCGGGCGGGAACGGCTGGAAAAGCGGCGTCTCCGCGTCAACCTTCGAGATGACCCGGTGCGTGTGGTCGTGGATGTTCAGAAACTCGATGATCGTCGGAGTGGGGCGGTAGCCGGTCAAGTCCGTGGGCGGACGCGCGAGGTCGCGCACGTGCTGCGTCGCCGTTTTCTGTTTTTATACGCGCGTAGAGACGCGCGTATCGCGTTCGGAGAGGGTGTTTGTCAGCGAACCGATTTCGAGTGGCGCGATCCGCGGGTGCCGCCTCCGCGACGGACGCGCGTCGTCCGTCGGTCGTCCGCAGACGCGAGTCCGGAAACGACGGGTGCGTCGTCGACCGGGCGCTCGCGCCGCGCCCCCGTGCGTCAGGTCGCGCCTCGCCCGCGGCGGCCGCGGTCGATCGCGGGCGTGTCGAATGCGCGCTCTAGGAGAGTGCCGAGGAGGAGAGGAAAGCGGGCGACGGACGCACCCTGACGTCCGCGTTCGGGTCATCGCCCTCCGTGTACGCGCGGTACTTGATGTGCGACGGGTTCGCCTTGAAAGGCGGCGGCGCCATCTGCACGCCCCGCCCTCCGCCGCTGCCGCCGCCCATGGCGCGCGTCTCGCGCGAACGCGCGTGCCCGTTCGGTCCACTCCGCGGCAATCAGAACCGAGGCACACCCGACGGGGCCTCGAGCGTGCTCGCGCGCGGACGAACTCCGCCCGCGCTCGCGTTCGCCGCTCGCGTGCGCCTCGCACGCGGCCGCGGTCTATACCACCCCTCGACGCTCGGGGGCGGCGCGTTGTGACGGCGTGCGAGACGCGTCGAGACCCCACCACTCCGCTGCCGTTTGAGCGAAAACATCGCCAAAAGCCAAAACGAGGTCCGCTCGAGTCAACGGCGTTTCGAGTTCGATCGAGCTTCGGGGTGGTCCGGGAGCACCGAGCGAATCTCAAATTATATGGGAACCAGTCATTGAGAAGTGCAAATCCTATCTATAAACAATCACGTTAGTCAGGAAGTTACGAAAATCGGGTGCGCGGTTTTGGATAGAAAAAGTGACAAAGTCCACGTCTCGCACGAGCGTCCGGACGCGGCGGAATGTTTCACGCTGCACTTGCGCGCGCACACGTGTACGCAGCACACCACTCGAACTATGGCGGGTCTTCTCAACATGGCGGGGCTTTCCCTTACCGGGGCCTTCGCCGGCGCGCAGCTCGGCGCGCCCGCCCCCGCGGCGCGCGTCTCGCACACGGGCTTCTCCGTCGTCGCGGTGCGTGCCTTTCGGCGTTCCCAGCTTTTCCCGTCGCGAGACCGCCGAATCGCGTCCGCGCGCGCCCGTCGCACGCGCGCCGACACGCCGAGCGACCCCCGCGAACGCGCGTTGGGAGATGCGCGCGTTCGAAGACGGCGTGCAGCGTCGCGTCGCGCGCCTCCCGATGGCGCGCGCGGACCCGGGCGGCCCCGCACGCCGCGTGCATCGCCCGCGCGCGTCTTCGTTCAGGGTTAGGGTCTGGGTTCACTGCGCGCGCGACGCGGAGGATAAAATGCGGTCCCCACGCGCCGCGCCGTGAGAGAGCCCGAGAGACGCTTCCCGCCGCGCCGCTTTTTCTCGACGCCGCGCTCCGCCCCGCCGTTCGCGTCTCTCGGCTCGACCGCTCACCACTCGCGCTTCCCTCGCCCCTCGCCGCGCCCCGACCCGCAGAAGAAGAAGTGGGAAAAGCAGGCGCTCAACCAGAACGGCAACCCCGTTCGCCACTCCATGCACGTGAAGACCAACGACAAGGTGGTGGTGATCACCGGCGCTGACAAGGGGAAGGTCACCGAGGTGGTTGAGGTGTTCACGAAGAGCGGGACCATTTTGTGCAAGGATGTGAACATCAAGACGAAGCACGTCAAGCCCAAGGGGGAGGGCGAGACTGGGCAGATCATCCAGAAGGAGTGGCCCATTCACCACTCCAACGTGATGCACTGGTCCGAGGCCAAGCAGGTGCGCTCGCGCGTGGGCCACAAGGTGGTTGACGGCAAGAAGGTGCGCGTGCTCAAGAAAACCGACGAGGTCCTGGCCAACTGAGCGCGCGACGCGGCGCATTCTTTAGGGGCGAGGAGAGGCGACGCGGAGACGGCGCGAGTCTCGACTTTTAGCGCGGCGCGTTTGTGTGTGGTAAAACGAGCCAAAAACATATAACCACTCGCGAGGACCCCGTTTCCGACGACACTCGCGAACGAGAACGCTTCTCGTCACGTCTCGGCGCGACCGACGATGCGCGCGAGACGAACGTCGACGCTAGACATAACGCGGCGTGAACCGAAATACTCTTTTGTCAATTCGTCAAATAACGACCGGACCCGACGTTTTGCTGCGCCGTCGTAGACCCGTGAAATGAATGTCCTAGGCCGTCGCGCGCGTTCGCGACAGCCGTCTCTCGTCACCCCCCCACCCTCTCTCTCGCGCGAACGCGTGTCGTCGTCGCGGACGTTCGCGCCCGAGACGACGATACGCGCCTCGCGCCTCGAACGCTCTCACGCCAACGAAAAGCCGTGTTTCATCGCGGCGTCCCACGTCGCGTCGATCCGCGTGTGATCGATCGCCCCCACCTCGTTGTGCTTCCACCCCTCCAGCGCGTGCACCAGCGCGCCGGCGTGGCACGCGTGCACGTGTCCCCGCTCCATCGTCATCTCGCACGAGCGGAAATCCTTCGCCGCCGCCGGCAGCGCGAACGCCGGCAGGTCGGTGTACACGCAGTCTTTTCTGGTTTCGGGGATGGGGGGCACGACGAACTGGTGGAACGTCGCGGCGCGCGGGGCCACCGCCTGGTCCGACGCGGAGCAGTGCTTCCCGACCACCCAGTCCTTGATGTTCGCGCCCTCCGCCAACGTCGTGGCTTGCGTCAGCAAACGCCTGTGCTCGGGCGCCGCCTCGTTCCGTATCTTCTCGAACCGCTCCTGACTGGTGGTGTACATCACCACCTTTACGCCCCGCGCGGACATGTACAGCGCGATCGCGCGGCCCAGCTTGGAAGTCGAGCCGGTGAGAAAGATCTCCTTCGCGCCGGCGGGCATCTTTTTTAAAATCGCAGCCGCCGTGAGCGTGTTCCCGTGCACCACGCGCACGTTTAAATCGGGGTGCTCGTCCACGAACTTCTGCCCGCCCCCGTTCAGGGCTTCGTTCTTGTTCAGCGCGCCGAGGCCGATGACCTTCGTGCCGGCTTTGTCCGCCGCCAAGATGGCCTGCGCGATCTTGCGGTTGATGTGCCCGAACTCGCTCTTGATGAAAAACTGAAAGCCCCACGCCGGCGTGACCCACGTCGCGCAGTTGAGGTGCAACAGGCGGTGCTTGTCGGCGACAAACGGCGCGCCCACTAAACGCAACAGCGCGACGATCGGCAGGCACAGGGGCAGAAACGGCTGGAGCCACCACTCGCTTTTGAACGGACGCGACGAGAACGAACGCAGCGCGAACGGCAGGTGGAACAGCGAGAGCAGCTCGGTGCCGTGCGCCACGAACACGACGTCGGCGGCGGCGTTTGGCGCGGCTTCGCCTTTACTCGCGCGCTCGTACAAGTCGTGCGAGATGGGGTCGGCGGTGCCGTACGCGTAGTCGTACAGAGGCATGAACAGGCAGAAGTTGGTGTGCACCTTGCTGTGGTGCAGCGAGTGGTACGAGGGCGTGTAGATCAGGTACTTCATCAACGGCAGGTTCATGAACCACCGCGGAATGAACTCGAAGTTGCAGTGCCCGACGTTGTTCAGCAAGTCGAACCCCAGCAGGTACGCGTAGAACATGGCGATGGACGCGCCGCCGAACGCCCACGTGCCCAGTAACGGGATCGCGAAGTTGGCGGTGTACATGAGGTGCTCCATGAACGGGTGCACGCTGCCGGTGATGGGCTCCGTCACGAAGCTCGCGTGGTGGTGCGAGTGGTACGCGCTGTACAGCGTGTGGTGGTGCAACAAGCGGTGGAGCCAGTAGTACACAAACTCCGTCGGGCCGGCGTGCAGAAGAAGCAGTTGCCACATCCCCGCGCCGTTCCACTGCGGGAAGCCGGAGTAGCCCAGCATGGGCATCTTGTGCACGAGGGTCATGACGATGGCCTGCAGGATGATGAAGTCGTCCCAGTGGTCCTCGCGGTCGACCTGCTTGAAGTCGATGCCCTTGGCTTGAATTTTCGTGTTTTGCGTGACGTAGTGCACGCGGCTCAGGGATATCCAGAACTGCGAGTGCACGTACCGCATGGCGGCGATCGTGAGCATGTGGAACGCCCAGTCGTCGCCGTCGTCCTTCCCGAGCGCCACGGTGGCGACGAACGGGACGAACAGCAGGTACTTGAACGTGCCCATGTCCTCCCACGGGAACTTGTACCCGAAGCCGGGCTTGAGCGCCATGGCGGACGCGTGCGGTCGCGCGTTCGCGGGCCCCCACGCGGAAACGACGCGAGCGACGAGAACCGGCGACGTCACCAGCCGCGAGCTCGACCGCGAGCTCGGACGCGCGCGCGCCTTACCTCACGGGACGAGAGGGCGGAGCGCTCGACCGGCTCGCCTCACGCGTTCCCGCTCGCCTGATCGCTCGCGGGGGCGCTTCTGCGTCTCCTTCGAGCGGTCCGAGTGAGGTGTCGAGGACCGATTGCCCCTTCCCTCAGCCACTTGGCACGCTCTATCCACGAGTTTCCCGAACGAAACCCGTCCGCCGGTTCGCTCCGGACACGCGCGCCGAACGAGCCGCGCGACAGGAACCGACCCGCCTTGTCGCCGTACGATCCTTCGCTGTCGAAGCCGTCGATGCGCGAGCGCTTCCCTTTGCCAGGGAGCCGCCGACGCGCCGTAGTTGTGCCGCGAACGCGAGCACGTCACGCGTTGTTTAGCAATCGCTCGCGCAGAAGAAGCGGGCACGCGAAGCCGGCCACGAAGCGGCTAAAGCGAAAATGCTTTTTACTGGCTGGGAAGGTGATGTGGAGGCGTGTGGTGCTCTCATTTTTCTCGATCGCACCTTTTCGGGGTGGTTTTGTTGTCACGTGAGGAATTCGCGTCGTGAGGAAAATCCACCAAACCTCGATGTGAAACGATACCCGAACGTACCGGGATCATGAGGAATTGATGCGTTTTCAGTAGACTGCTTCGCCATACGCGAAAAATCGCCAAATCGTTCTCGAAAACTATTTGAACCGCCTCCGCAGCTCCGTCGTCGTCACTCTTTGAGACACCAACCTCATCTACAACAATGGCCCGTACCAAGCAAACTGCCCGTAAGTCCACCGGTGGCAAGGCCCCCCGCAAGCAGCTCGCCACCAAGGCGGCGCGCAAGTC